>ERZ778025.1795-NODE-1795-length-13854-cov-3.830930_pt1 | contig 13854 bp, 9 predicted proteins | sample MGYA00375755_ERZ778025 | MGnify/ENA primary metagenome ERZ778025 (study PRJEB29350, sample SAMN05389825) | bioreactor metagenome | isolation source: Thiocyanate bioreactor | place: South Africa: University of Cape Town | collected 2014-03-17 ... | reverse complement strand
GCCTGCAGGCCGTGCAGAACGCCATCGGCGGCATGAACTCCATCCGCGACCAGATTCAGGAAACGTCCAAGCGCATCAAGCGGCTTGGCGAATCGTCGCAGGAGATTGGCGAAATCACCGAACTGATTTCCGACATTACGGAACAGACGAACGTGCTGGCTCTGAACGCTGCCATCCAGGCGGCATCCGCCGGGGAAGCGGGCCGGGGCTTCTCGGTGGTGGCGGAAGAAGTGCAACGCCTTGCTGAACGTTCTGGCGACGCGACGCGCCAGATCTCGGCGCTGGTGAAGGCCATTCAGACCGATACGCAGGACGCGGTGGCCGCCATGGAGCGCTCCACCCAGGGCGTGGTGGAAGGGGCCCGGTTGTCCGACAGTGCCGGTACGGCACTCTCCGAAATCGACCGCGTGTCCCGGCGCCTTGCCGAGCTGATCGAGCAGATCTCGTCCTCCACGTCCCGGGAGGCCGGTTTGGCCAACGAGGTGGCCGACAACATCCAGCATATTTTTGCCGTTACGGAACAAACCGGCGAGGGCACGCGCACGACGGCACAGCAGGTGCGCGAACTCTCGACCATGGCCGAAGAGCTGCGGCAGTCCGTCGCGCGTTTCAAGATTGCCTGACCACGTCTGAACATTGAACAGGCCGCGCGCCGCCGGGAACGAATCCATGTTGCCAAACGAAGTCGCCACCGCCACGGTTGTCGAAGGGGGAGCGGGAGAGCTTGACCTCGGGCCCTTGGCCTGGGTGCTGGAGGAACTGCGCAAGTCGCTCGATGGAGCGGTGAAGGCGCTGCGGCGCTTCGTCTACGACGCTGAAATCGCCCGGGAATCGGACATCGCGTCCCTGGACGCGGCCACGCTGCGCATGGCGCGCCAGCAACTGCACCAAGCCACCGGCGCGCTCGAGATGGTTGGCATGGCTTCCCCGGCGCTGGTGCTGCGCGCCATGGAAGGCGCCGTGCAGCGGTTTGTACAGCGTCCCGAGCTGTGCACCGACGACGCCGCAGGCGCCATAGAGCGCGCAAGTTTCGCGCTCTGTGAGTACCTGGAAATCGTGCTCGCGGGCAAAACCGTTTCACCGGTTGCCCTGTTTCCCCAATACCGCGACGTCCAGGCGCTGACCGGCGCCGAGCGCGTGCACCCGGCCGATCTGTGGCCCGCCGAACGGCGTTTTCGAGAGCCCGAGTTTGAGATCACGCTCCCGGCTGTGGGTTATGGCGCAGCTGCCCGCGCCGTGTTGGACCAGTCCGTGCTGCGTATCGTCAAGGACGGTGATTTCGAGGCGGCTCGTGAGTTGACCGACCTCTCGCTGGGCTTGGCGGCCTCGCACACCGACCGCCAGGGCCGGGCGTTCTGGAAAATTTGCGCTGCGTTTTTTGATGCTTTTGGCCGCGGCATGTTTGTCGCAGACGTCTACGTCAAGCGGGTGGCTTCGCGCGTCCTCATGCAGTACGCGGCCCTGGCGCGCGGCGAGAACGCGATTGCCGATCGGCTTGTCCAGGATTTGCTGTTTTTCTGTGCCCAGGCACGTCCCGGGGCGGGGGAGACGCTGCCCTTGCTGGAAGCGGTGCGCCAGTCGTTCGGCTTGCAGCGCTTCCAACCGGTCGACTACGAAGCGCGCCGCTTTGGCCGCTTCGACCCTGCGGTCTTGGCCCAGGCGCGCAAGCGCATTTCGGCGGCCGCCGAGACCTGGTCCGCCTTGGCGGGCGGCGACCGCAACAAGCTCAAGCCCGCCGCCGACCAGTTCAGCCTGGTGTGTGATTCGCTGCGCAAGCTCAATCGCAACAGCGAGAGCCTGGCCCAGGCCCTGACCCGAGCGCTGGAACTGACGGTGCGCTCCGGGGAGCCGCCTTCTGCGGCCCTGGCCATGGAGGTCGCCACCTCGGTGTTGTATCTGCAAGCAGCACTGGAAGACACGGACGTGTCGGACGAGCAGATGACCGGGCGCGCGGCGCGCCTGGCCGAGCGTCTTGACGGCGTCTCTGCGGGCCAGGAGCCTGAGCCGCTCGAGCCCTGGATGGAGGAACTGTACCGCCGCGTCAGCGACAACCAGACCATGGGTAGCGTGGTCGACGAGTTGCGTGCCACGCTCAGCGAAGCGGAGCGGTCCATGGACCAGTACTTCCGCAACCCCGAAGACAACACCCCCCTGGTTCCCGTTCCCGATCGCATGTCGCAAATGCGCGGCGTATTGTCGGTGCTCGGGCTGGACCAGGCCTCGCTTGCGGTGCTGCGCATGCGCGACACCGTCGAACGCTTGCTCGTGGGCGGCGTCGAGGACCCGGAAGAGCGCAAGTCGCTTTTTGAAAAACTCGGCAACAGCCTGGGCGCGCTGGGTTTCATGATCGACATGCTCAGCTACCAGCGCGCCATGGCGCGCAAGCTCTTTGTCTACGACGAGGACTTGGGCGAGTTGCGGCTGATCGCGGGGCGCGCACGCACCCGTTCATCCGACGTGGCGACCGACGCGGACGAGCTGGCGGCGAAGGTCGAGGAGCGGGCTCCCGTTCCTCTGCCCGACGTGGTGCCACGTGTTGTGGCTCCGGTGGTTCACGAAGTGCCGCCGATGGAAGCGCCGGCCACGGAACCGCTGTTGATCCCGCATCCGGCCGAGGCGCCGCCTCAGGATGTCGTCGCTCCCGCCGTCCCCGACGCGCCGGCCACCGAGCCGCCGGAAGAGCCCGCGGCTCAGCCGCCGGCCGAGCCGGCCCCTGTGGCCGCGCAAATTCACTTGCGTGGGCCTGAGGTCGAGGACGAGCTCCTGGAAATCTTCCTGGAGGAAGTGCGGGAAGTGGTGGGCAACGGCCTGGGCGCGATATCCACCCTGGACGAGGACCCGGGCGATCTGAGCGAGCAAACCACGCTGCGGCGCGCCTTCCATACGCTCAAGGGCAGTTCGCGCATGGTCGGCCTGAACCGCTTCGGTGAGGCGGCATGGTCCATGGAGCAATTGCTCAACGCCTGGCTGGCGGAACAAAAACCGATGGAGCCGCCGCTGCGCGATATTTCCCGGCAAGCCCTGCAAGGCTTCAGCCGCTGGGCCTTGGACATTGCCGCCGGGGACGATTCCGCATGGGACGACTCCGCCTTCCGCACGGTGGCAGAAGCCATGCGGCTAGAGGGCAAAGCACTGCCGCTGGCACTTCCTGCAGAGCGCACGGAACGGGCTCCCGAACCGGCACCTGACGCAGCTTCTCACGCGACCATTTCGGTGCCGGAACTGGCTGTGGACGACGTGCCCGAAGCCCTGCCTTCTGAGGCGGCGTTTGCAGATGTCCCCCTGGAGCCCGTCGAGGGACCGTCCGTACTGGAAGCATTCGAGAGTCCGCAGGCTGCCGAAGTCGCCGAGCCGCAAGAGCTGTCGGCTGAACCGGTCGCGCTGGCGCAAGGCAGTGAAATCGACTTCGCGGAATTCACGGCCGCCCTGGAAGGGTCTGCGCCGGCCGAGGAGAGCGATTTCGCGGGCCTCGACTTGCCGCCACTGTCGGACGAAGCAGACGCTCCCCAACCGGCCTCCGAGGCGCAGGAAGCGCGGGAGGAAGTGGTCGCAGCCACTGCTGAAACGCTGGAACAGGCGCCACCCGAATTGCCCACGCCCGGGTTGGATGCGGGCGACGACAGCATCAAGTCCATCGGGCACCTGCGTATCGGCATCCCGCTGTACAACGTCTATCTCAACGAGGCCGACGAATGGTCGCGTCGCCTGGCCACCTGCCTGCAGGAATGGTCGCTGGAGTTGCACGAGCGCTTGCCCGATACCGCGATCGCGCTCGCACACTCTTTGGCCGGAAGTTCGGCGACGGTCGGATTCGAGGCGCTGTCGCAAACGGCGCGCCTGTTCGAGCACGCTCTGGAACATGCGCAACTGCAGCCCGTGGGCGAACCGGCGCACGCGGCGGTATTCCTGCGTGCGGCCGACGAGGTGCGTCGCCTGCTGCACCAGTTTGCCGCGGGGTTCCTCAAGCCCGCCGACGAAGACGTCCAACAGGCTTTGCGCAACATCCTAGAGACGGAAATCTCCACCACGCTGTCGCCGTCGCTCGAGGAGGTGTCTTTCGTCGAGGAAGAGCCAGTGCCGCTCCGTCGGAAGAAGCGGCGGCCACCGAGGTACCGGAGGAGGAGGCAGCGCCCGCTGTGGCGGCCCCCGAACCGCAAGGGGTCGTTGCACCGGCTTTGTCCGTGGTCGTGCCCGAGCACGAGCAGAAGATCGACGACGCCATCGCCCGGGCCGTGGCCCTCGAAGGGGATCTGGACGACGACATCGACGCGCTCGATGTCATCGATCCGGACCTGTTCCCGATCTTCGAAGAAGAAGCGGCCGAACTGCTGCCACAACTCGGCAGCGCGTTGCGCCAATGGGCGGGCCGTCCCGAAAACCTGGGCGCCCGCAGCGAGGTGCTGCGCGCCTTGCACACCCTCAAGGGCAGTTCGCGGCTTGCCGGGGCCATGCGCCTGGGTGAAATGGCGCACCGGCTCGAATCGGCGATCGAGCAGCTCGATCTGGAAACCCTGCGTGGCGAAGAGATCGAGCCCCTGCTGGCGCACTTTGACGCCCTGCAGGCGAACTTCAAGGTCTTGCGCGGCTACGAAGGTGCTTCTCAGGACGAACTCACGCCGGAGGCGCAGGTCGCGCCCGCAGAGCCCGGCGCTCAGAAAACCTCCGAGGGCGACGAAGCCCTGCCCCAGCCGTCGGTGCTCACGCGCCCCCTGGTCGCCAGCAAGGGGGCCCCAACGCGGGCGGCGGCGCAGCAGTCGGTCCGGGTGCGCGCCCAACTGCTCGACAGGCTGGTCAACCAGGCCGGCGAAGTCATGATTACCCGCGCGCGCCTGGAATCGCGCCTGGGGCTGCTCAAGGGGTCCATGGGCGAGCTGTCGATCAACCTCGACCGCCTGCGCCAGCAGTTGCGCGACATCGAAGTCCAATCCGAATCCCAGATGCAATCGCGCCTGGCCTTGTCCAAGGACAGTGCGGCAGGCTTCGACCCCCTGGAGTTCGACCGTTTCACGCGGGTGCAGGAACTCACGCGCATGATGGCCGAGTCGGTGAACGACGTGGCCACCGTGCAGCGCAACCTGCAGCGCGTCGTGGAAGGAACGGAAGACGACCTGATCGCGCAAGGGCGGCAGGCGCGCGAGCTGCAACGGGATTTGCTGCGCACGCGCATGGTCGAGTTCGAAGGCATCGCAGAGCGCCTGTATGCCGTGGTACGCCAGGCCTCCAAGGAGACCGGCAAACAGATCAAGCTGGACATCACCGGCGGTTCGATTGAAATGGACCGGGGCGTGCTCGATCGCATGACCCCCGCGTTCGAGCACCTGCTGCGCAACTGCGTGGCCCACGGTATCGAAGCGCCGCAAGAGCGGGTCGCCAAAGGCAAGCCCGCCATGGGGACGGTGACGGTCGATTTGCGCCACGAGGGCAACGACGTTTCGGTCGAGTTCCGCGACGACGGCGCCGGCTTGAACCTGGAGCGAATCCGCAACCGTGCGGTGGCACAAGGCCTGATTGGTGCGCCCGAAGACGTCAGCGACGACGAAGCGGCCAACCTGATCTTCATGCCGGGGTTCTCCACGGCCAGCGAAGTGACGGAGCTTGCTGGCCGAGGGATTGGCATGGACGTCGTCCGCTCAGAGGTCCAAAGCTTGGGCGGCCGCATTGAAACCACTACCGAATCCGGGGCGGGCGCGGCGTTCCGCATGGTCCTGCCCTTGACCACGGCGGTGACGCAGGTGGTGATGCTGCGCGCCGGAGAACTGGCGTTCGGCGTTCCTGCCAACGTGGTGGGACTGGTGCGCCGGGTCCCCGTTGCCGAAATCGAAGCCGCGTACCGCTCGGGCGAGCTCGATGCCGGCGGCGAGAAGATTCCGTTCTACTGGGCCGGGGCCTTGCTGCAGGCCTCGCGGCGCAGCCAGGAAGGCATGGGCAAGACCCGGTCGGTGGTGATTTTCCGCAGCGCCTCGCAACGCATTGCCGTGCATGTCGACGACGTGCTGGGCAACCAGGAAGTGGTGGTGAAGAACCTCGGGCCGCAGCTCTCGCGCCTGCCCGGACTTGCCGGGATGTCGGTGCTCGCCTCGGGCGCGGTGGTGCTCATCTACAACCCGGTGGCCCTGGTTTCGGTGTACGGCAGCCAGCTGCGCGACATGCAGGACCTGGCCCCGCAAGCGCAATTGCCCCAGAGCGAACTTCCTCCGGCATCCGCGTCTGCGGCCGCCGCAGGAATGGTTCCACTGGTTCTGGTGGTGGACGATTCCATCACCGTGCGCCGTGTCACCCAACGTCTGCTGCTGCGCGAAGGTTACCGGGTGGCGCTCGCTGCCGATGGTTTGCAGGCACTTGAGCGCCTTCAGGACGAGCGGCCGGCGGTGGTGCTTTCGGATATCGAAATGCCGCGCATGGACGGCTTCGACTTGGCGCGCAACATCCGCTCCGACGCGGCTTTGCACGACCTGCCGATCATCATGATCACCTCGCGCATCGCCCAGAAGCACCGCGACCACGCCATTGAGCTGGGTGTCAACCATTACCTCGGCAAGCCGTATTCCGACGAGGAATTGCTCAGCCTGGTCAAGCACTACGCCCAGGTCGGTGCGGCGGAAATGGCAAGCGCCTGATGCTCGCGGACGCTCCCGATGAGGCGGGCGCGGCCGGGACGGGGGACGGTGCCCGGGCGCTGCAGGAGTTGCTCGCCAGCATGGTGCGGGAGCAGGCCTCCGACCTGTTCCTGATCGCCAACGCACCACCCACCCTGCGGCGGCACGGGGACTACCTGGCGCTGGCGCAAAAGCCGCTCTCGGCGCAGGACATCCGTGCTTTCGCCCAGGCGGCAATGAGCCCGGCACAGGCGGCGGCGTTCGAGGAGCGCAAGGAATGCGATCTGGCGCTCAACGTCCCGGGCGCCGGCCGTTTCCGGGTCAATGTGCACCTGCAGCGCGGGCAGACCGGCATGGTGGTGCGCTATGTTTCCTCGCAAATCCCCACGCTTGAGGCCTTGGGGCTGCCGCCGGTGGTGCAGCAGCTCGCGTTCTTGAAGCGCGGCCTGGTGCTCGCGGTCGGCGCGGCGGGGGCGGGCAAGACCACCACGCTCGCTTCGCTGCTGGACCACCGCAATGCGCGCGTCCCGGGCCATATCCTGACCATTGAAGACCCGATCGAGTACGTGCACGCGCACCGGCGCTCCTTGATCACCCAGCGCGAGGTCGGGCTGGATACGCTGTCGTACGACGAAGCGCTGCGCCACGCCATGCGCGAGGCCCCGAGCGTCATCATGATTGGGGAAATCCGCGACCGCGAGACCATGCAGCACGCGCTGCACTACGCCGAATCCGGCCATCTGTGCGTCTCGACCCTGCACGCCAACAACGCCAGCCAGTCGATTCAGCGTATCCTGAATTTCTTCCCGGACAGCGCGCATGCGCAAATCCTGCTGGACCTGTCCCTGAACCTCAAGGCCGTCGTCGCCCAGCGCCTGGTGCCCGGTATCCAGGTCCGCCAGGTTCCGGCGGTGGAAATCCTGCTGCTGACGAACTTCATCGCCGATCTGCTGCAAAAAGGCCAGGTGCACGAAATCCGCACGGCGCTCGAGCGCAGCAGCCAGGTCGGCATGTGCACGTTCGACCAGTCGCTGTTCGCCTTGTACGAGCAGGGCGCCATCAGCCAGGAAGAGATGCTGGCGCATGCGGACAACCGGACCGACCTCACGCTGCGCGTGCGGCTGGCTGCCGGCGCGCCACTGGAAGTCGCTGGCATGCGCGTGGCCGAAATGGAGCCGCCCACACCCGTGCGCCCGTCCATGTCGCCGCCATCCTTGTAGTTCCCCCTGCCAGCGTGCGCTCGAAGGCGGTGTGCGGTGGCGTGCTACCGGCCGCCCCGTCCGGGCGTGCAGTAGGTTGACCGTAAAATTGGCGCACTCTTGCACCACGCGCCATGAACCTGACCAACCATTTCCTGATTGCCATGCCGGGTATGCAGGACGCCTCTTTCGCACGCAGCGTGGTCTACGTGTGCGAGCACAGCGAGCGGGGCGCGCTGGGTTTGATCATCAACAAGCCGACCGACATCAGCCTCGAAGGCCTGTTTGAAAAGGTCGACCTGTCGCTCGGCCGCCCGGACCTGAGCGGCACGCCCGTGTTTCTCGGCGGTCCGGTGCAGACCGAGCGCGGCTTCGTGCTGCACGAGCGGGTGCAACTGGACGCGGACGACGAGCCCGCCTACGCCTCCACCATGGTGATTCCCGGGGGGCTCGAAATGACCACCTCCCGAGACGTGCTCGAAGCCCTGGCCACCGGGGCCGGCCCGCGCCGCGTGCTCGTGACGCTGGGCTACTCCTCCTGGGGAGAGGGTCAGCTGGAGTCGGAAATGGCGGAGAACAGCTGGCTCACCGTGGGGGCCAATACAGCGGTCATATTCGACACGCCGGTGGACGCGCGCTACGACAGTGCGCTTGGCCTGCTCGGCCTGGAAGCCTGGCGCCTGTCGCCCGGCGCGGGCCACGCATGAGCCAGGATGCGCCCCCGGCACCGTTGCCCGCAGCGGCCGTGCCGGCGCATTTGCAGAGTTTTCTCGCTTTCGATTTCGGCCTCAAGCGCACCGGCGTGGCCGTGGGTACGCGCCTGCTGCGCAGCGCCAGCCCGCAGCCGACGGTGCGCGCCGAAGGCGAGGCGCGTTTCGCCGCCGTCGCCGAGCGCATACGCGAATGGCAGCCCGACGCGCTGGTGGTGGGCGTGCCCTTCCACCCCGACGGCGCGAGCCACGAGAACACCGCGCGCGCGCGGCGTTTTGCACGCCAGCTGCACGGGCGCTTTCGCCTGCCGGTGTTCGAAGTGGACGAACGCTACAGCACCACCGAGGCGCTGTCCCAAGGCGCGGCGGACGCCGATGCCGCCTCGGCCTGCATCATCCTGGAGCAGTTTTTAAGGAATCTCCCATGACAGCCCATACGCCGGCAGGAGCCGGGTCCCGTTCGCTGGCGCTCGATGCCGAAGCGCTGTACCGCGAGTTGCTGGAAGGCGTGCGCGCGCTGCGCCGGCCCGAGACGCATCTTGCCGGCATCGCCTCGGGCGGCGCCTGGTTGGCCGAACGCTTGCAGCGCGACCTGGGCCTGCCCGGCGAGGCCGGCGTGCTCTCGTCCAGCCTGCACCGCGACGACTACGCCCAGCGCGGCCTGGCGGCGAGCGCGCAGACCAGCCTGCCGTTCGATGCCAACGGCGCCGACATTCTGCTGCTCGACGACGTGCTCTACACCGGGCGCACGGTGCGCGCCGTGCTCAACGAGCTCTACGACTACGGCCGGCCGGCGCGCGTGCGCCTGGCGGTGCTGGTCGACCGCGGCGGGCGCGAGCTGCCGGTGCAGGCCGACTTCGCCGCCGCACGCATCGCCCTGCCGGCCACGCAGGCGCTGGCCCTGGCGCGCGGCGCCGATGGCGCCCTGGCCCTGGAAGTGCGCGAGGTGGCGCCGTGCTGAACCAGCGCAATCCGCAGCTCAACAAGCACGGCGAGCTCGTGCACCTGCTCTCCATGGAGGGTCTGCCGCGCGACATCGTCACGCACATCCTGGATACGGCCGCGAGCTTCGTTTCGGTGAACGACCGTGAGGTCAAGAAGGTGCCGCTCCTGCGCGGCAAGAGCGTGTTCAACCTGTTCTTCGAGAACAGCACGCGCACGCGCACCACCTTCGAGATCGCGGCCAAGCGCCTTTCCGCCGATGTGTTCAACCTCGACATCGCGCGCAGTTCGGCGAGCAAGGGCGAGTCGCTGCTCGACACCATTGCCAACCTCTCGGCCATGGCGGCCGACGTGTTCGTGGTGCGGCACAGCGAGTCCGGCGCGCCCTACCTGATCGCCCAGCACGTGGCGCCGCACGTGCACGTGGTCAATGCCGGCGACGGGCGGCACGCGCACCCCACGCAGGGCCTGCTGGACATGCTGACCATCCGGCATTTCAAGAAGGACTTCGCCAACCTCACGGTGGCCATCGTCGGCGACGTGCTGCATTCGCGCGTTGCGCGCTCGGACATCCACGGCCTCACCACACTCGGCTGCGCGGAGGTGCGCGTGGTCGGGCCGCGCACGCTGGTGCCGGCCGACATGGCGGCCATGGGTGTGCGCGTCTGCCACACACTTGCCGAGGGGCTCAAGGATGCCGACGTGGTGATCACGCTGCGCCTGCAGAACGAGCGCATGAGCGGCGCGCTGCTGCCGTCGAGCCAGGAGTATTTCAAGAGCTTCGGACTGACGCCGGACACCCTGCGCCTGGCCAAGCCGGACGCCATCGTCATGCACCCCGGGCCGATCAACCGGGGCGTGGAGATCCACTCGGCCGTGGTCGATGGCCCGCAAAGCGTGATCCTGCAGCAGGTCAGCTTCGGCGTCGCGGTGCGCATGGCCGTGATGTCCATCGTCGCGGGGAACGAGGCGTGACCCGTGCCGAGCCGGCAGGCGGGAGGCAAGCGTCCAGTTGCTATTAATAATATAGCTGCAAACGCATGATGCATAAGCGCTAGCAGCCAATTTTGCTTCGAATCATGAAGATACTCATCCAGAACGGCCGCACCATCGACCCCGCCAGCGGGCTGGACCAGCAGGGCGACGTGGCGCTGGCGGCCGGGCGCATCGTGGGTGTCGGCCGGGTGCCGGCGGGGTTTGCGCCGGCGCGTGTCATCGACGCGGCGGGCTGCCTTGTCATCCCCGGCCTGGTGGACCTGGCCGCGCACCTGCGCGAGCCCGGCCACGAGCACGAAGGCATGCTCGAATCCGAGATCGCCGCTGCCGTGGCCGGCGGCGTGACCAGCCTGGTTTGCCCGCCCGATACCGACCCGGTGCTCGACGAGCCGGGCCTGGTGGAAATGCTCAAGTTCCGCGCGGAAAAGCTCCACCAGGCGCGGCTCTTTCCGCTCGGTGCGCTGACGCGCGGGCTGTCCGGCGAGGTGCTGACCGAGATGGCAGAACTCACCGAGTCGGGCTGTGTCGGCTTCGGCCAGGCCGATGTCGGCCTGGCGAGCAACCAGGTGCTGCAGCGCGCGCTGCAGTATGCGGCGACCTTCGGCTACTGCGTCTGGCTGCGCCCGCAGGACGTGAGTCTGGGGCGCGGTGTGGCGGCCAGCGGCGCACTGGCCACACGCCTGGGGCTGGCGGGCATTCCCGTCGCGGCCGAGACCATCGCGCTGCACACCATTTTCGAGCTGATGCGCGGCACCCAGGCACGCGTGCACCTGTGCCGCATCAGCAGCGCCGCCGGCATCGCGCTGGTGCGCCGTGCCAAGGAGGAGGGCCTGGCGGTGACGTGCGACATCAGCGCCAACAGCCTGCACCTGACGGAGAACGACATCGGTTTCTTCGACAGCCGGGCCCGGCTCTCGCCGCCGCTGCGCCAGCAGCGCGACCGCGAGGCGCTGGCGGCGGCGCTGCTGGACGGCACGGTGGACGCCCTGGTGTCCGACCACAACCCCGTGGACGAGGACGCCAAGACGCTGCCGTTTGCCGAGGCCGAACCCGGCGCCACCGGGCTGGAGCTGCTCCTGAGCCTGGCCCTCAAGTGGTCGCAGGACGGGCGGGTGCCGCTGGCCCGCGCCCTGGCCGTGGTGACCAGCGCGCCGGCGCGCGTGCTCGGCGGCGCCCTGGGAACGCTGGCCGCGAGCGTGGGCCAGCTGGTCGAGGGCGGCGTGGGCGACCTGTGCATCGTCGATGCTGGTGCGCACTGGACGGTTTCGCCGGCCACGCTGCGCAGCCAGGGCAAGCACACGCCGTTCGGCGGCTATGAACTGCCGGGCGTGGTGCGCTGCACCCTGGTGGGCGGGCAGGTGGCCTTCGAGCGTTAAACGATGCGTCCGCGCCCGTTCGGGCGCGCGCAATCCGGGCATATTGCACGTTTGGCGCGCCCCGGCGCACGCAAGCCTTGCCGCAAGCGCTTTCAGGCCTTATGGTTCGCCCCTTTTGCCGGCCGCGCATCGCAGGCCCGGCGCATATCAGGGAGGAAACCATGCAGATTGTGGAGCGTGCCAAGGCCATTTTGATCTCGCCCAAGGCGGCCTGGGAAACCATAGACACCGAACCTGCCGACACGGCCGGCCTGTTCACCGGCTACCTGATGCTGCTCGCGGCTATCCCGGCGGTGTGCGGATTCATCGGCATGTCCCTGGTGGGCGCGGGCGCGTTCGGCGTTTCCTTCCGCGTGCCCATCGTCGCCGGCCTGGTCGGCATGGTGGTCTCCTATGTGCTGAGCCTGGCCGGCGTGTACGTCCTCAGCCTGATCATCAATGCGCTCGCGCCGCGCTTTGGCGGCGTGGCAAGCAGCATCCAGGCGCTCAAGCTGGCGGTGTATTCCAGCACCGCCGCGATGCTCGGCGGCGTCTTCAGCCTGCTCCCGGCGCTCGCCATGCTGGGCCTGCTGGCAGCGTTGTATTCGGTGTATCTGCTCTACACCGGCCTGCCGGTGCTGATGAAGAGCGCGCGCGAGAAATCGGCGGCCTATACGGCCGTGGTGATCGTCGCTGCCATCGTGCTCGGGCTGGTGGCGGGCGCGGTCAGCGCGCTGGTCATGCCGCGCGGGCCGGCGCCGTGGGCCGGCGGGGCGCCGGCGGTGTCGGTGCGCACGCCGGGCGGTGAAATCACCATCGACCAGGGGGCCATTGCGGCCGCTCAGCGCAAGATGGAAGAGGCCACCCGCAGCATGGAACAGGCCAACGCCCAGAAGGACCCCGCCGCCATGGCGTCGGCCACGCGGGACGCAGCGGCCGCTGCCGCCAGCATGCTCGGCGGTGGCAAGGCCTTGGGCGCCCAAGCTCTGAAGGCGGCCCTGCCAGAAACCCTGGGCGGCCTGGCGCGCACCTCCTTCGAGGTGCAGGATGGTGCTGCCCTGGGCCTGCCGACCAGCCAGGCGAGCGCCGAGTACGGCACGGGCGAGCGCACGGTGCGGCTCGAAATCATGGATCTGGGCGGTCTCGGTGCCATGGCCGCGGCGGCTTTCGGCATGGCGCAAGGCGAGAAGGAAGACCAGACGCACGCCGAGAAGACCTGGCAAGAAGGCGGCCGCACGCTGCACGAGAACTACGCCAAGGACGGCAGCTTCGCCGAGCGCAAGATGGCGCTGAAGAACGGACTGCTGGTGAGCCTGTCGGCCGATGGCATGGACGCCGCCGCGCTGCGCAGCCTGGCGGCCCAGCTGGACTTGGCGGCCCTCGAACGCATGGAACGCCCGAAGCCCTGAGCGCTGAGCGAGCGTGGCGGATGCGGGGCGGATGCGGGGCGGAAAGGGCCGCCCCGATAAAATGGCCGGCTGTTTGTCCACCGGCCTCGCCATGCCCACCAGCACTCCTTCGCCTGCGGGCCCATCTACGGAAGCAGAGCGCGACGCGCGCGTGGTGCAGGACACGGTCCGCTGGCTCGAGCGCGCGGTCATCGGGCTCAACCTGTGCCCCTTCGCCAAGGGCGTGCACGGCAAGGGTCAGATCCACTACGTGGTATGCGGCGCCAGCAGCCCCGCGGGGGTGCTGCACAGCCTGGAGCGCGAGCTGCTGGCACTCGTGGCCGCGCCGCCGGCTGAGCGCGACACGACCCTGCTGATGCTCTCGGGCGGCCTGGACGACTTCCTCGATTTCAACGACTTCCTGGACGAAAGCGACGCCCTGCTCGAATCGCTCGGCCTGGCCGGCGTGCTGCAGATCGCCAGCTTCCACCCGCAGTTCCGCTTTGCCGGAACGGGCGCGGACGACGTTTCCAACTGCACCAACCGCGCGCCATGGCCGACGCTGCACCTGCTGCGCGAAGACAGCCTGGACCGGGCGGTGGAGGCCTTTCCCGAGGCGGAGGCGATTTTTGGGCGCAACGTGGAGGTGCTGGAGGCGCTGGGCGCGC
>ERZ778025.1794-NODE-1794-length-13857-cov-3.299015_pt1 | contig 13857 bp, 15 predicted proteins | sample MGYA00375755_ERZ778025 | MGnify/ENA primary metagenome ERZ778025 (study PRJEB29350, sample SAMN05389825) | bioreactor metagenome | isolation source: Thiocyanate bioreactor | place: South Africa: University of Cape Town | collected 2014-03-17 ... | reverse complement strand
CGCCGATTTAGCTCAGTGGTAGAGCAACCGCCTTGTAAGCGGTAGGTCGTCAGTTCGATCCCGACAATCGGCACCACATCCAGGGCCGCACCGTTCTCCGAACGTGCGGCCCTTTGCTTTGCCAGCGCGGGGTATAGCGGGGCGCACCGGGGCGGGCCCGTCAGCGTCTTCAGCCAGGCCTAAGTGTCCCCGCGCACACTGCCCTTCCATCAGCATCACCTTGTGGAAAGGCACGCCATGAATACGCTCAACACTTCCTCGCGCCGCTGGCTGGTCGCCGTGCTGGCCTGCGGCGCCTTGGGCGCCGCAGGCGCGGGCTATGTCACGGCCCATGCGGCACGCACGCCGCACGCACTCCCAGCCACCGCTGTGCCTGCTGCGCCTGCGCCCCCGGCCGTGGGAAGCGGATTGCCGGATTTTTCGCGCATCACCGCCCTGTATGGCCCGGCGGTGGTCAATATCAGCGTCAGCGGCATGCGCAAGGTCTCCGGCGCTGAGGCGCCGGGCGATTCGGCCGGGAGCGGCATGCCCGGCCTGGACCCGGACAGCCCGTGGCCTGAGCTGCTGCGCCGCTTCGGCCTGCCGGGCATGGAAGGGCGGGACGGTGCGGCCGTACCCCTGCGTGGCCAGGGTTCGGGTTTCATCATCGATGCCAATGGCATCGTTCTGACCAATGCCCACGTGGTCCAGGGCGCCAGCGATGTCACCGTCAAGCTCACGGACCGGCGCGAGTTCCGTGCGAAGGTGCTGGGCACCGACCCCAAGACCGACATTGCCGTGCTGAAGATCGATGCCAAGAACCTGCCCACGGTGCAACTGGGGCGCTCGCAGGATCTGCAGGTGGGCGAGTGGGTGCTGGCCATAGGCTCGCCCTTTGGTTTTGAGAACACCGTCACCGCTGGGGTGGTCAGTGCCAAGGGCCGCAGCCTGCCCGACGACAGCCTGGTGCCCTTCATCCAGACCGATGCGGCGGTGAAACCCGGCAACTCGGGCGGTCCCCTGTTCAATGCGCGCGGCGAGGTGGTGGGCATCAATGCCCAGATCTACAGCCGCTCCGGGGGCTTCCAGGGTCTGTCGTTCGCCATTCCCATCGAGGTGGCGACGCGCGTCGAGCAGCAGATCCGGCAGACCGGTCATGCGCGCCATGCACGCCTGGGGGTCGCCGTGCAGGAGGTGAACCAGGCCTTTGCCGATTCCTTCCAGCTGCCGCGGCCTGCCGGGGCGCTGGTCTCCAGCGTCGAGCCTGGCGGCCCGGCCGACAAGGCCGGACTGCGCGCCGGCGATGTGATTCTGCGGATCGGTAGCCAGGACATTGTGGCGTCTGGAGATCTGCCCGCCTTCATCGGCCAGGCGGCCCCCGGCGAGAAGCTCGCGCTCGAAGTCTGGCGCCAGGGCCGGGCCACCACCTTGACCGCCACGCTCGGTGACGCCAGCGACCCAGCCAGTGTGGCAGAGCGCGGCGGTGCCGCCGTGGACAAGGGTCGGTTGGGCTTGGCGCTGCGGCCGCTGGCCCCCGCCGAAGCGCGTGCCGCAGGCGTGGGCGGGGGGCTGGTGATCGAGGAAGTGCGCGGCCCTGCGGCCATGGCCGGTGTACAGCCGGGTGACGTGTTGCTGGCCATCAACGGCACGCCCGTGCAGGGCGTGGAGCAGGTGCGCTCCACCGTGGCCCACGCGGGGCCGTCGGTGGCCCTGCTCATCGCGCGCGATGGCGAGAAAATCTTCATTCCCGTGCGCCTGGGCTGAGGCGGCAGCCCGGGCCGGTTTACGATAGACAGGTCAGGGCCGGTGCCGCGGCCCCGCCCCTGGCCGAACCGTGGATTTCCCATGCGCCTGCTGCTCGTCGAGGACGACCCCATGATCGGTGAAGCCGTGCGCGACCTGTTGCGCGGCGAGCACTATGCCGTGGACTGGGCGACCGATGGCGCCATGGCCGATGCGGCGCTGGCCGCGCAATCCTACGATCTGGTGCTGCTGGACCTGGGCTTGCCGCGCCGCGACGGCCTGGCCGTGCTGCGCGGCCTGCGGGCGCGCCGGGACCGCACTCCCGTGCTCGTGGCCACAGCGCGCGACGGCGTGGCCCAGCGCATCGAAGGGCTCGATGCCGGTGCCGACGACTACGTGCTCAAGCCCTACGACTTCGACGAACTGCTGGCGCGCATCCGCGCACTGCTGCGCCGCGCCGCCGGACGCGCCGAGCCGGTGTACGAGCACCAGGGCGTGGCCATCGCCCCGGCCACGCGCGAGGTGCGGGTGCAGGGGCGCGCCGTGGTGCTGTCGGCGCGCGAATGGGCGGTGCTCGAAGCGCTGCTCGCCCGCCCGGGGGCGGTGCTCTCACGCCAGCAACTGGAGGACAAGCTCTATGGCTGGGGCGAAGAGGTCAGCAGCAATGCGGTCGAGGTCTACATCCACGGCCTGCGCAAAAAGCTCGGCGCGGGCCTGGTGCTCAACGTGCGCGGCGTGGGCTATATGGTGCCCAAGGCATGAGGACGGCAAGGCGGTTTCCCGTGGGCCTGCCGCGTTCCCTGCGCGTGCGCCTGCTTGTCTTTCTGCTCGCGGCCGTTGCCCTGGCCGCGGCGGTGCAGGGCGCGCTGGCCTACCGCAGCGCCCTGGCGGAGGCCGACGCCCTGTTCGACTACCACATGCAGCAAACCGCCTTTGCCCTGCGCGCCGGATTGCCACCCATGGCGCAGGGCGCCGGGCCCGCGCCGCTGCCCGAGGATGAGAACCATGAGTTCATCGTCCAGATCTGGACCCAGGAGGGTCTGCGCATCTTTGAATCCGCCGTGGGAGCGGCCTTGCCGCAGATCGCCGTGCTGGGCTTTGCCGACGTGCCGGCGCGCGGGACCACCTACCGCGTGTTTTCCCTGCAGACGCGCGCACAGGTCATCCAGGTCGCGCAGGACATGGCGGTGCGCCGCTCCATGGCGCGCGCGCTGGCGCTGCGCTCCCTGCTGCCCCTGGCCCTGATGGCGCCGCTGCTGGCCCTGGCGGTGTGGGCCGCCGTGAGCCGCCTGCTGGTCCCGGTCGACCGGGTGCGCAGCGAGCTGGCGCAGCGCCAGGCCGGCGATTTGTCGCCCGTGGATGCGGCGGCCCTGCCCGACGAAGTGGAGCCGCTGGTGCGCGAACTCAACCTGCTGTTTGCGCGCGTACAGCAGGCCTTCGAGGCACAAAGCCATTTTGTGGCCGATGCGGCGCACGAGCTGCGCTCGCCGCTGGCGGCGCTCAAGCTGCAGGTGCAAGGCCTGCGCCGGGCGCAGGACGAGGCGGCGCGCCGCCTGGCCGTGGCGCGCCTCGAAGCCGGCATCGACCGTGCTGCAGGCCTGGTGGAGCAATTGCTCGTGCTGGCGCGCCAGGAAGCCCATGCGGCGCAAGGCGCCCCGGCCGACCCGGTGGACCTGACCGGGGTGGTGCGCCTGGTGCTGGCCGACCTGGCACCGGCGGCCCAGGCGAGCGGCATAGACCTGGGCCTGGCGCCCTTGCCCGATGCGCCGCTGCCGGCCATCGCCGGGCAGCAGGAGGCGCTGCGCATCCTGCTGCGCAACCTGCTGGACAACGCCATCAAGTACACGCCCGCCGGCGGCACGGTGGATGTGACGCTGCGCACGGCTGCCCGCCCGGACGGGCCCAGCGGGCCGACTCCCGTGGTCGAGCTGGTGGTGGAGGACAGCGGCCCGGGCATTCCCGAGGCCGAGCGTGGCCGGGTGTTCGACCGCTTCTACCGCACGGCTGCGGGCGCGCAGGGCGCCGGAGGCAGCGGACTGGGGCTGGCCATCGTGCACGCCATCGCACGCTTGCATGGTGCGACGCTCGTTCTGGAGTCCTCCAGGCGCCTGGGCGGGCTGTGCGTGGTGCTGGGTTTTCCTGTGCTGGCGCGCGAGCCTGGGTTTGCGCTATAATGGCAGGCTTCGCGCGAAACCCCTCGTGTCTTTGGTTGGGCTGATCGCGTTTTCACCAACACTTTTTGAAGACCAGGAGCCCCTCATGGCTGTTCAGCAAAACAAGAAATCGCCGTCCAAGCGCGGCATGCACCGTTCGCACAATGCACTGTCCGTGCCGGGCATCGCTGTGGAGCCCACCACGGGCGAAACCCACCTGCGCCACCATATCAGCCCCAACGGCTTCTACCGTGGCCGCCAGGTGCTGAAGAACAAGTCGGAAGCCTGATCGGCATTTGCCCGAGGCCGTTTCCTCCCAGGCCCGTAGCTACCGTACCGTAGCACGGGCCTTTGTCGTATGTGCGTGCTGCGCGCCCTGCAAGGGGAGCCGTTTCACCAGAATCCTGTTGCATGATCACACTGGCTGTTGACTGCATGGGCGGCGACCATGGCCCCCATGTCACGCTGGCGGCGTGCCGCCATTTCCTCGATGCGCACGCCGATGCGCGCCTGCTGCTCGTGGGCCTGCCTGCGGCCCTGCAGGGCTTTGCCCATGAGCGCGCCACCCTGGTGCCAGCGAGCGAGGTGGTCGCCATGGACGATCCCATCGAGGTGGCCCTGCGCCGCAAGAAGGACTCTTCCATGCGCGTGGCCATCATGCAGGTGAAGGAGGGGGCGGCGGCGGCGGCCGTGTCCGCGGGCAATACGGGCGCGCTCATGGCGATTGCCCGTTATGTGCTCAAGACCCTCGATGGCATAGACCGCCCGGCCATTGCCACCCAGATGCCCAACGACAAGGGCGGCGCCACCACCGTGCTGGACCTCGGTGCCAACGTCGATTGCTCGGCCGAGCACCTGCTGCAGTTCGCGGTGATGGGCTCGGCCCTGGTGTCGGTGCTGCAGGAGGGTTCGCCCGCCGCCGTGGGCCTGCTCAATATTGGCGAAGAAACCATCAAGGGCAGCGAGGTCATCAAGAGAGCGGGTGAATTGCTGCGATCTGCGGCCAACTCCGGCGATTTGAACTTCTACGGCAACGTCGAAGGCAATGACATCTTCAAGGGCACGGTGGATATCGTCGTCTGCGATGGTTTTGTGGGCAACGTCGCTCTCAAGGCCAGCGAAGGAGTCGCCTCGATGATCGTGGGCGGGCTCAAGCAAGAGTTCAAGCGCAACATCTTCACAAAAATTGCTGCCATCATTGCGTATCCGGTGCTATCTGCGCTGATGAAGCGCATGGACTACCGGCGCTACAACGGCGCGGCCCTGCTCGGCCTGCGCGGGCTGGTGTTCAAGAGCCACGGCTCGGCCGATGCGCTGGCGTTCGAGCAGGCTTTGAACCGGGCGTATGATGCGGCCCGCAACAACCTGCTTGACCGAGTCCGGTCCCGGATTGCGCATGCGGCCCCCTTGCTGATGCCTGCCGCTGCCCAGTCCGTCCCGGAGGCGGCGGCCACCCAGCCTTGAACACACGCTATTCCCGCATCACCGGCACCGGCAGCTACCTGCCGCCGCGCCGCGTCACCAATGCCGAACTGGTGGCCGACCTGGCCGCCCGGGGGATCGAATCCTCCCACCAATGGATCGTCGAGCGCACCGGGATCGAGGCGCGCCACTTCGCCGACCCCGGCGTCGCCTGCAGCGACCTCGCGCTGGAGGCTTCGCGCCAGGCCCTGCAGGCGGCCGGCGTGGCGGCGCAGGACATCGATCTCATCATCGTCGCCACGTCCACGCCGGACATGGTGTTTCCCTCCACGGCCTGCATTCTGCAGAACAAGCTGGGTATCGTGGGCTGCCCGGCCTTCGACGTGCAGGCGGTGTGCAGCGGCTTTGTCTATGCGCTCACGGTGGCGGACGCCATGATCCGTGCCGGCACGGCGCGCCGCGCCCTGGTGGTGGGGGCGGAAATCTTCAGCCGCCTCCTGGATTTCAACGACCGCACGACCTGCGTGCTCTTCGGCGACGGCGCCGGTGCCGTGGTGCTGGAGGCCTCGGACGAACCGGGCATCCTGGCCAGCGACCTGCACGCCGATGGGCGCCATGTGGGCATCCTCTGCGTGCCTGGCCATGTCTCCGGCGGGCAGGCCACGGGCCACCCCCTGCTGACCATGGACGGCCCTGCCGTGTTCCGGCTCGCCGTGGGCGTGCTCGAGAGCGCGGCGCGCGCGGTCCTGGACAAGGCGGGCCTGGCCGCATCCGACATCGACTGGCTCATTCCGCACCAGGCCAATATCCGCATCATGCAAGGCACGGCGCGCAAGCTCCGGCTGCCGCTCGAGCGCATGGTGGTCACCGTGCACGAGCACGGCAACACGTCTGCGGCGTCCATTCCGCTGGCCCTGGACCACGCGGTGCGCGCCGGGCGCATCCACCGGGGCGAGACGTTGCTGCTCGAAGGCGTGGGCGGCGGGTTCACCTGGGGCGCTGTGCTATTGAAAATGTAGCTTTTGGCGCTTGATGGGTAAGCGCTAGAGGCCGATTTCACTGTATTTCTCAGAACCACCATGAAGAATTTCGCATTCGTCTTTCCCGGCCAGGGCTCGCAGGCCGTGGGCATGCTCGATGGCTGGGGCGGTCACCCCGCTGTGGCACAGACGCTGCAGGAAGCGTCCGACGCCCTGGGCGAGGACGTGGGCCGCCTGATCCACGAAGGCCCCAAGGAGGCGCTGGCCCTGACCACCAACACCCAGCCGGTGATGCTGGTGGCGGGCGTGGCGGCCTGGCGCGTCTGGCGCGCCGAGGGCGGGGCGCTGCCCGCGGCCGTGGCCGGGCCCTCGCTCGGTGAATATTCGGCGCTGGTGGCGTCCGGCGTGCTCACGCTGGCCCAGGCGGCGCCGCTGGTGCGCCTGCGCGCCGCCGCCATGCAGGAAGCCGTGCCCGTGGGCACCGGTGCCATGGCCGCGATTCTGGGCCTGGATGCTACAAAAGTGATTGCTGGTTGCGCCGAAGTGACGCGCGCCATGGGCCAAAATGGCATTGAAGTGGTCGAGGCCGTCAATTTCAACGACCCGGCCCAGACCGTGATCGCGGGCAGCAAGGCGGCGGTCGAGAAGGCCTGCGAAGCCCTCAAGGCCGCCGGTGCCAAGCGCGCGCTGCCGCTGCCGGTGTCGGCGCCCTTCCATTCCAGCCTGATGAAGCCCGCCGCCGAGAAGCTGCGTGCCGCCCTGGCCGCCACCCCCCTCGCGGCACCGCAGATCCCGGTGCTCAACAATATTGACGTGGCCGTGCAGCAGGACGCCGACGCCATCCGCGACGCGCTCTACCGCCAGGCCTTCGGCCCCGTGCGCTGGGTGGAGTGCGTGCAGGCGCTCAAGGCCCGCGGCATCACCCACATCGTCGAATGCGGCCCCGGCAAGGTGCTGGCGGGCATGACCAAGCGCATCGACGCCGAACTGACGGGCGCGGCACTGTACGACCCGGCCACCCTCAACGAAGTCAAGGAACTGCTGGCATGAGCGACACCGCTGCTAAACCCTCCGTGGCCCTGGTGACGGGCGCATCGCGCGGCATCGGCGCCGCCATCGCGCTGGAGCTGGCCGTGCGCGGCCACCAAGTCATCGGCACGGCCACCACCGACGAAGGCGCGGCGCGCATCACCCAGGCGCTGGCCGCCTGGCCGGGCTGCCGGGGCGCCAACCTCAATGTGAACGACGCGGCGGCGGTCGAGGCGCTGATCGACGGCATCGTGAAGGCGCAGGGCGGCCTGCACGTGCTGGTGAACAACGCCGGCATCACGCGCGACCAGCTCGCCATGCGCATGAAGGACGACGACTGGGACGCCGTGCTGGACACCAACCTCAAGGCCGTGTTCCGTGTCAGCCGTGCCGCCATCAAGCCCATGATGAAGCAGCGCTACGGCCGCATCATCAGCATCACCAGTGTGGTGGGCGCATCGGGCAACCCCGGCCAGGCCAACTACGCGGCCGCCAAGGCCGGCGTGGCGGGCATGACGCGCGCGCTGGCGCGCGAGCTGGGCAGCCGCAACATCACGGTCAACTGCGTGGCGCCCGGCTTCATCCAGACCGACATGACGGCCGAGCTGTCCGAAGAGCAGCACAAGGCCCTGCAGGCGCAGATTCCGCTGGGCCACATGGGCCAGCCCGCCGACATTGCCCACGCCGTGGCCTACCTTGCATCGCGCGAGGCGGGTTATGTCACCGGGCAGGAACTGCACGTCAACGGCGGCATGTATATGTAACATGCCGCGCGAGAAACACGCCGATCCATCCGTGCGGCGGGCGGTTTAGGGCACATTCCTTAAACGGCTAGAATCGCGGATCCATTCACAACCCCCAGAGGGAAACCCATGAGCGATATCGAAGCACGTGTCAAAAAAATCATTGCCGAACAACTCGGCGTGGAAGAGTCCCAGGTCACCAATGAAAAGGCCTTCGTGGCCGATCTGGGTGCCGACTCGCTGGACACGGTCGAACTGGTGATGGCGCTGGAAGACGAATTCGGCATCGAGATCCCGGACGAGGACGCCGAGAAGATCACCACGGTGCAAAACGCCATCGACTACGCCCTGGCACACCAGAAGTCCTGAGCGGCGCACCACGCGCCGCTGTACCTGCAGCGATCAGCACAAGGTTTTTTCACGCATGAGCCGTCGTCGCGTAGTCGTGACCGGCCTGGGCTGTGTCACTCCCGTAGGCAATACGGTGGCTGATGCCTGGGCCAACCTCCTGGCCGGTCAATCCGGCATTGACCTCATCACCAAGTTCGATGCGTCGAACTTCGCCTGCAAGATTGCCGGCGAGGTCCGGGGGTTTGACCTCGAGTCCTACATCAGCGCCAAAGAGGCGCGCAGCATGGACTCGTTCATCCATTACGGCATCGCCGCGGCCACCCAGGCCGTGCGTGACGCAGGTTTGCCCACGGGCGATGCCCTGAGCGAAGAGCAGGCCACGCGCATCGGCTGCGTCATCGGCTCGGGCATCGGCGGTCTGCCGCTGATCGAGGAAACCCATACCGAGTACGTCAACCGCGGCCCGCGGCGCATCACGCCCTTCTTCGTCCCGGCGTCCATCATCAACATGGTGGCGGGCCATGTGTCCATGCGCTTTGGCTTCAAGGGACCGAACCTCGCCGTTGTCACCGCCTGCACCACAGGCCTGCACTGCATCGGCGAGGCGGGCCGCATGATCGAGTATGGCGATGCCGACGTGGTCGTGGCCGGTGGCTCCGAGGCCACGGTCTCGCCCCTGGGCATAGGCGGCTTTGCCGCGATGCGCGCGCTGTCCACGCGCAACGATGCGCCCCAGGCGGCCTCCCGCCCCTGGGACAAGGATCGCGACGGCTTCGTGCTGGGCGAGGGCGCGGGCGTGGTCGTGCTGGAAGAGTACGAGCACGCCAAGGCGCGCGGCGCGCGCATCTATGCCGACCTCTCCCCGCCGATGCGGTGGGCTACCTCAACGCGCACGGCACCTCCACCCCGCTGGGGGACGTGAACGAGTCCAACGCCATCAAGGCGGCCCTGGGCGCGCACGCGCACCAGGTGGTCGTGAGCTCCACCAAGTCCATGACCGGCCACCTGCTGGGCGGTGCCGGGGGCATAGAGAGCATCTTCACCATCCTGGCGCTGTACCACCAGCAGATCCCGCCCACCATCAACCTGGACACCCAGGACCCCGAGTGCGACCTGGACTACTGCGCCAACACCGCGCGCGACCTGAAGTTCGACGTCGCCATGAAGAACAACTTCGGCTTTGGCGGCACCAACGGCACCCTGGTGTTCCGCCGGGTTTGACGCAGGCCCGGCACCACGCGCCCCGGCCCTGCCCGTGCCCGCGTGCGCAGGGGCTGCGCCATGACCGGCCCAGCCGTGCGCCGACAGGCGCCGCCCGTGCACTATCCCGTGGGGCGCAGCCGCTGGCTCGCCGGAGTGCTGGCTGCCATGGCGCTGGGCGGCCTGGCCGCGCTGCTCGCCTGGGCACTGCGGGGGGCCGGGCAGCATGCCTGGTGGGTGGTGCCGGCCTGCGCGGGCACCTGGCTGGCGGCCTGCCTGTCGGCCTGGCGCCGATGGCATGCGCAGCCGCAGGGCGTGCTGCACTGGACGGGCGCGCACTGGGAATTGCAGGCGGGTCCGCTGAGCCTGGCGCAGGCGCGCCTGCAGGTGCACCTGGACCTGCAACAGCGCATGGGCGTATGCCTGCTGGCCCCGCAGGGCGGCCGCTGCTGGCTTTGGCTCGAATCGCACACCCAACCCGAACGCTGGAGCGCGCTGCGCCGTGCGGTATATTCGCGCGCCAGCGTCGATTCTGCCGATACGGCGACGCCTCCCCTCCGGCCGGACGAAGGACCGTGAGCCGCAAGCCCTCATTGCCATGACCCATCCATCGTCCGCTTCTCCTCCGCCAAGCCCGGCCGACAGCGATCTGCTGCTGGTCGAGCGCACCGTGGCCGGGGATTTGCGCGCCTACGACCTGCTGGTGATCAAGTACCAGCGCCGCATCGAGCGCCTCATCGGCCGCATGGTGCGCGATACCGATCTGGTGCAGGACATAGCGCAAGAGACCTTTCTGCGCGCCTACCGTGCGCTGCACCAGTTCCGCGGCGAAGCCCAGTTCTACACCTGGCTGTACCGCATCGCCGTGAACACGGCCAAGAAAGCCTTGATGGATCTCAAGCGCGACCCCTTGGTCTACGAGGGCGCGCTGCGACCCGAGGGCGAAGACGATGAAACTTCCCGCCCCGTGCAGGAACCAACCAGCGACGAAACCCCCGAAACCGTGCTGGCGGCGCGAGAAATAGCGGCCGCTGTGAATGCCGCCATGGAAGCGCTGCCCGAGGATTTGCGCCAGGCCGTGACGCTGCGCGAGATCGAGGGCTTGAGCTACGAGGAAATCGCCACGGCCATGGCCTGCCCGATCGGCACGGTGCGCTCGCGCATCTTCCGGGCGCGCGAAGCCATTTCGGCGCGCGTGCGCCCGCTGCTGGAAAACCGCAGTGGCAAGCGCTGGTGACGGGGTGGTGGCGTACCCAAGTGAGACGATGGCAAGGCAGGTATGACAATGGACCAGGAACTGAAATTGCGCGAACAGTTGTCGGCGCTGGCGGATGGCCAGTTGCCTGCCGGAGAGTTGCCGCCAGTGCTGGACTTTGCCGGCCAGGCGGCAGGCCGGCAAGCGTGGCTGGAGTACCAGCTCATCGGTGATGCGCTGCGCTCGGCCGAGCTGACACGCGCCAGCGCGGCCCCGGCGTTTCTGGCCGGGCTGCACGAGCGCCTGGCGCAGGAGCCGGCCGCGCCGCGCCCTGCACCGCACGCCGAGCCGCAGGCGCCTGGCGCGGGCGGTCTGGCGCGCGGCGAGGCGGCCAACCAGGCGCTGTTCCGCTGGAAGATGATGGCCGGCATTGCCTCGCTCGCGGCGGTCTCGGCCCTGGGGTGGAATGTGCTGGACGCCGTGCGTGGTCCGGCCACCGGAGCGCAACTGGCCGCGGCGCCCGCGCGTGGCGACACGGCCAGCGTGCAGGTGGCAGCCCAGCCTGCGGCCGACAGCCAGGTCATGCTGCGCGACCCGCGGCTCGACGAACTCCTCGCCGCCCGCAGGCAGTACAGCGGCGCCAATGCGCTGCAGATGCCGGCGCGCTTTTTGCGCAACACCACGCTGGAAGAGCCGCAGCGCTGAATCCCCAGGCTGCTGCGCCATGCGCGCACGCGGCCTGCGCGCGCGGGGAACCAAAGCGCGTGCTCGGCCTTCACAGAGCAGGTGCCGGCGTCTCCGCTGGCCTAGCGCATCATGAGAGGTACACCGATGAATGCAAGCATTGCAAAGCAGTGGAACATGCTGGCCTGCGCCGCGGCTGTGGGCCTGGCGGCAGCACTGGGCCAAGCTGCCCCCGCCGCGGCACAGACGGCCGCTCCCGCGCCCGTGGTGCGCGGCCTGCCCGATTTCAGTGACCTGGTCGAGCAGGTCGGCCCCTCGGTCGTGAACATCCGCACCATGGAGAAAGTGGGCACGCGCGGCGCCTTCAACGGCATGGACGAAGACATGCTGGAGTTCTTCAAGCGCTTCGGCATTCCCATGCCCCAGGTTCCGCGCCAGCAGCGCCCCCAGCGGCCGCAAGAGGAAGAACAGGCGCGCGGCCTGGGTTCGGGCTTCATCATCAGCCCGGATGGCTATGTGCTGACCAATGCGCATGTGGTCGATGGCGCCGACGAGGTGTTCGTGACCCTGACCGACAAGCGCGAGTTCAAGGCGCGCATCGTGGGCACGGACAAGCGCACCGACGTGGCCCTGGTGAAGATCGACGCCACGGGCCTGCCGGCCGTGCGCATTGCCGACGTGGGGCGCCTGCGCGTGGGCGAGTGGGTCATGGCCATTGGCTCACCCTTCGGCCTGGACAACACCGTGACGGCCGGCATCGTGAGCGCCAAGCAGCGCGACACGGGCGACTACCTGCCCTTCATCCAGACGGATGTGGCCATCAACCCCGGCAACTCGGGCGGGCCGCTGATCAATATGCGCGGCGAGGTGGTGGGCATCAACAGCCAGATCTACTCGCGCTCGGGTGGCTTCATGGGCATTTCGTTTGCCATTCCCATCGACGAGGCCATGCGCGTGAGCGAGCAGTTGCGTGCCAGCGGGCGCGTGACGCGCGGGCGCATCGGCGTGCAGATCGGCCCGGTGTCGCGTGACCTGGCCGAGTCGCTGGGCCTGGGCAAGCAGCAGGGGGCACTGGTCACCGGCGTGGAAACCGGCTCCCCCGCCGACAAGGCCGGCGTCGAGGCGGGCGACATCATCACCCGTTTCGATGGCAAGCCCATCGAGAAGCTGGCGGACCTGCCGCGCATGGTGGGCAATACCAAGCCTGGCACCAAGAGCGCCATCACGGTGTTCCGGCGCGGGCGCGCCAAGGATTTGAATGTGGTGATCGGCGAAGTCGAGCCCGACACGCCGGCGGCCAAGACCGCCGAGCGCGAGGGCCGCGCGCCCAAGGCCTCGGCGGCAGCGCAGCAGCTCGGGCTCACGATCTCCGACCTCAGCGACGCCCAGAAGAAGGAACTGCGGCTGCGCGGCGGCGTGCGCGTGGACGCGGCCAGCGACGCCGCTGCCCGTGCCGGCCTGCGCGAGGGCGACATCATCCTGGCCATTGCCAACACCGAAGTGGCTTCGGTCAAGGACTTCGAGGCCGCGGTGGCCAAGGCGGACAAGGGCAAGCCCGTCAACGTTCTGTTCCGGCGCGGGGAGTGGGCGCAGTACGCCCTGATCCGGCCCGCGCGCTGATTGCCATGCGGGCGCCCGCCTGGGGAACACAATAACCCTTGATGCGTGCCGGTCATGGCGATTCCGGCGCGCGCGACCCCGGCGCGGCCTACATAGCCGATTTGTTAGAATGGCGCCCTTCCAAGGCATGGCAAGCGGTATAACGGCATGGCCTGATTTCATGATTTGGGATATTGCCAGGTACCGCACAAGCGATCCACAGGTCGCGCACAGGATGTCCCTGTGCGACGCCCGCGTTATGTGGATAAATTGTGCATAACATTTCGTTGCCGCTCTGCAACGCTCTGGGTTGGCTGCGCGGACGCCTTTTTTTGCGGGGCTTTTTGCCTACAATGAGGCTCCAACCATCGCAGTTGCCACAGATCGTTGGTTCAGGGCGCGTCTTCCGTCGACGCGCCCTTTTTTCATGCCCGCCTGGTGCATTGTTCCTTCCCTGACGCAGATTCCCGTCGATGAAACACATCCGAAATTTTTCCATCATCGCGCACATCGACCATGGCAAGTCGACGCTCGCTGACCGCCTGATCCAGCGTTGCGGCGGCCTGGCCGACCGCGAGATGGAAGCCCAGGTGCTCGACTCCATGGACATCGAGAAGGAGCGCGGCATCACCATCAAGGCGCAGACGGCCGCGCTGCAGTACAAGGCCAAGGATGGGCAGGTCTACAACCTCAACCTGATCGACACGCCGGGCCACGTGGACTTCTCCTACGAGGTGAGCCGCTCGCTCTCGGCCTGCGAGGGCGCGCTGCTGGTGGTC
>ERZ778025.1792-NODE-1792-length-13866-cov-3.369995_pt1 | contig 13866 bp, 13 predicted proteins | sample MGYA00375755_ERZ778025 | MGnify/ENA primary metagenome ERZ778025 (study PRJEB29350, sample SAMN05389825) | bioreactor metagenome | isolation source: Thiocyanate bioreactor | place: South Africa: University of Cape Town | collected 2014-03-17 ... | reverse complement strand
CGCGCAGACCATCTGCGCGAGCATGGCCGAAGCACAGCCCGACCGCTACCTCATCAAGATGACGAAGGCCCTGCGCGGCGGACGCATCTTCCTCGACTATCTGCGCAACGACATGAAGGCGACCGCGGTGGCCCCGCTCTCGCCGCGCGCGCGTCCCGGCGCAACGGTGTCCATGCCGCTCACCTGGCAGCAGGTGCGCCCCGGTCTCGACCCCAAGCGCTTCACGATGCGGACCGTTCCGAAGTTGCTCGCGCGGTCGGCAGCCTGGCGCGACTACGACAAGAGTGCGCGATCGCTGAAAGCCGCCATCAGGAAGCTGGTCGCATAGGATCCGACATGGCGCAGGCGCGTCGGAAGCATCAATCCGCCAAGCCCGTGCTTCCAGGGAGCAAGCTCGCCGCCCTGCCGGCGTTCGTCGCGCCATGCCTCGCCCTGCGCCAGAGCGAGCCGCCGACCGGCGAAGCGTGGGTGCACGAGATCAAGTTCGACGGCTATCGCATGGAAGCCCGTTTCGAGGGCGGGAAGGTCAAGCTCCTGACACGCAACGACCTCGACTGGACGCGGCGCTTTCCGCGCATTGCGAAGGCCGTTGCCACGCTCGCCGCCGAGACCGCACTGCTCGATGGCGAGATCGTCGTCGAGCGCGAGAACGGCACGACGAGCTTTTCCGATCTCGTTGCGGAGCTCAAAGCCGGCAACTCCGACCGCATGGTTTACTACGTGTTCGACCTCCTCTACCTCGACGGCAGCGACCTGCGCGGATCAGCGCTGATCGACCGCAAGGCTTCCCTCGCGCGGCTGCTCTCCGGCCGCAGGAACGGCGCCATCCGCATGAGCGAGCACTTCGCGACCGACGGCGGGCAGATGCTCGATAAGGCGTGCGCGCTCGGCCTCGAAGGCATCATCTGCAAGCGCGCCGACAAACCGTACCGCTCCGGCCGGACCGGCGACTGGATCAAGGTCACCTGCCACCTGACCGACGAGTTCGTCATCGGCGGATACCTGGACTCGACGGCACAGAAGGATGCCATCGGTGCCCTCGCTCTCGGCAGATACGAGAAGCAGCGCCTCAAGTATGTCGGCCGCGTCGGCACCGGCTTCAGCCGCGAGACCGCAGCCGAGCTCTGGCGCACCGCCCAACGCCTGCGGCGGCAGAGCTCACCCTTTGCAGATCCGCTCGATACCGCGCAACGCCGCGGCGTGACCTGGCTCAGCCCCAAGCTCGTCGCGCAGGTCGAGTACCGCGCGTTGACCGGCGATGGTCTGCTTCGTCACGCGTCGTTCAAGGGATTGCGCGAGGACAAGCCCGCGAAAGATGTGACCTAGGCCGCCCGAGCCAATGAAAGGCGGCTACTTCCGCCGGGTCGCGATCTCGCGCTCGACGTGGGCGAGGTCGTCCTCCAGCATTGGCGCAAACTTCTCGCGCAGCCGCTCGAACTCCCGACGAATGGCCTCGAGCTCCTCGTCGGTCATATGCTCGAGATTGACAAAACCTGTGCGCGCGCCCTGCACGGCGCGCAGCAGTTCGTCGAGCTTGAGGGCCGTGATCTGGCTCTCGCGGTTCTGGGTGTTCTGGATCAGAAAGACCATCAGGAAGGTGACGATCGTCGTCCCCGTGTTGATGACGAGCTGCCACGTATCGGAGTAGCTGAAAATCGGCCCCGTCAGAGCCCATGCCGCGACGACGACGAGGGCCAGCAGGAATGCCCAGTAGGTGCCCGTCCAACAGGCCATTCGCTCCGAGAACTCGCGGAACTGCTCTTTCATCAGCCTCTCCCGCTCCTTGATCACGGGCTGGCTTTATTGCGCGATCGGCAGCTCTCTAACGCTTATTCCCCGTGCAGGTTGCGGGACCGCAAAAGTGTCGCAACGAGAATGTGCGGCCCGGCAATGTGCAGCTCGGCGTCTATTCGGCGCCCCTCTGGTCCGTCGTCCTGCGACGCAGCTCGAGCTGCGGACTCTCCGATTGAGGCAAATCGAGCCTGACCTCCCTGACCTCTGCAGCTTCACTCGAAGCGAGCGCCTCCAGTGCCTTCCTCATGGGGTAGGGGAGGTCATCGGGCGGGCAGAACGAGCGCCGCAGGCCCTTTCCGAAGATATGTATCCGTGTCTTGTCCATGTCACAGAAACATCAGCGGGCATGGCACGTTGCACCCTTCCGCAAATTATTTTTCGCTGCGGCAAGAAGGCAGCGGAGTTTGCTTCGACGCCCATTCCCGGCAATGCCGGGAGCGGCGTCGAGCTGGCAACGCGGTGCCTCTCTTCAATTCGTTTCGGCAGCCCGCTCATCTCGGCAAATGCCTCTCTGCTCGGGGCAGGCCTCGCTCGCGCCGCGATCCGCGACGCTCTACAAACCACGCCGCCGCGCGAGCTCCGAGGAGATCTCGGCGGCCCGCCTGATGAAGCCCTCGACGGCCTCCGTGTTCCATGAGCCGAGGCGCGAGGCGACCGCCGCGGACGTATCCGCCAGCCGATCGCTCATGCGCGACAAGGGGCGGTTCCTGCGCAGCGCCCGCTCCATGGACGCCAGCTCGCGCCCGAGGCGCCGCTCCAATGAGCGGGCACGCGATTCGGAGGCACCGCGATTGCTGAGCGCGATAGCCGCCAATGCGCCCACGGCGATGGCGGCGCCGACGACCAGCGTCGGATTGTTGCGCGCCGTATCGGCGACCCAATCGAATGCCGATTGCTCGCTTGCTCCGTTCAGCGAATGATCTGCGCTTTGAGGTGACTCGGTATGGCTGGACATGGGATCTTCCTCGACTGCTGCCTGATACGGAAACGATCATGCGCAGACGAGAGTTCCTCCACAGCCAGGTAGCCTCACGCGTTTCCCGTGATCACTCGGCTGCCTTGATGTCACAGATTGCGCGCGGGCCGCCGCCGTAGGGCTGATAGGTGCAGGTCGCCGAATCGAACGAGCGAAAGCGACGGCCGCAAGCATCGGCGTCGCACGATCCCGAGGCTGCGGCCGCGCGCGCGATGCGCGGAATGGACGATGAGGGATCAAACCGCCATTCACAGAGCCGTCGCGGTCCGGAATACGGCTGATAGGTGCAGTCGGAAGACCTGAAGGAGGAATACGCCGTCGAGCAGGCCTTCACATCGCACGCCGGCGTGGCCGGGCCATCCGACGGCGCCGCCACCGCATCGGCGACTGCATCATCGGGCTGGCCGAGAATAGGCGTCGCGGCCGTCATGAAGTCGCGCCAGATGGTTGCCGGCAAGGAGCCACCCGTGACGCGGTGCATGGGCGTGCGGTCATCGTTGCCGACCCAGACTCCCACGACGAGATCGCGGCTGTAGCCGATGAACCAGGCGTCGCGATAGTCCTGGCTGGTGCCTGTCTTGCCGGCGGCAGAGCCATCGCTCAGCGCGGCACCTCGGCCCGTGCCGGAGGTCACGACACGCTCCAGCAGCTCGTTCATCTCCTGCTGGTGCGTCAGCTCTTGCGTGATGCCGACCGGCGGCGAAAGCTGTCTCAGGCCGCTGCCCTCGGGACCGAACGCGGCTATGCCCCAGGGCTCGAGGCGGGCGCGTCCTGCACGTATGGAAGCGAACGCGCCGGTCAGGTCGAGGAGCGACACCTCGTTCGTGCCGAGGGCCATGCTCGGCACCTCGGCGAGCGGCGCCGTCAGGCCGAGCTCGCGCGCTGCTGCGACGACGTTGTCGAGACCCACGTCGAGCGCCAGGCGAATGGCTGCGGTATTCACGGAGTACGCAAATGCATCTTCCAGGCTCAGGCGGCCATAGCGCTGTCCGCCGTAGTTCTCCGGCCGCCACGACTTGATCTCGATCGGCGATGCATCGATGACGTCGTTGATGGAGTATCCATTACGCAGGGCTGCGTAGAACACGAAAAGCTTGAAGGCCGATCCCGGCTGGCGCCGCGCATCGACCGCGCGATTGAACTGGCTGTCCTTGTAGTCCCGCCCGCCGACCATCGCCACCACGGCCCCATTGGGGCGCATGGCCACCAAGGCGGCCTGTGATACTCCGAGGCTCGCACCGGAACGATCCAAGGCATTGTTCACGACGCGCTCGGCCACGGCTTGCACGCGCCTGTCGAGCGTCGTGCGCACGCGCATGGGCCGGCTCGTGGTCCCCGCGACTTTGGCGAACTCGTGCTGCGCGATCCAATCCGCGAACCAGGTTTCGGCCGGCACTGTCCGCGGCGACGAGCGCACGATCGCCGGCGTTGCTTTGGCGGCTGCCGCCTGCGCCGGACCGATCGCCTTGGCATCGACCATGGCATCGAGCACCACGGCCGCACGCTGCTGCGCAGCTTCCGGATTGGTCATCGGATTGAAACGGGACGGCGCCTGGATCAAGCCGGCGAGCATCGCCGCTTCGCTCAGCGTGAGCGCCTGAAGATCCTTGTTGAAGTAGTTGCGGGCCGCAGCGGCCATGCCGTACGCGCCAGCCCCGAGATAGACGGAGTTCAGATAGCGCGTGAGGATCTCGTCCTTGCTGAGACGCGTCTCCAGCCAGAGCGAGAGAAATGCTTCCCGGAACTTTCTCGTGTAGCTGCGCTCGTTGCCGACGTACTGCATTTTCGCGAGCTGCTGCGTGATCGTGCTGCCGCCCTCGGCAATGGCGCCGGCCACCCAGTTCGCGTTTGCGGCGCGCACGACGCTGCGAGGGTCCACACCCCAATGACTGTAGAAGCGCCGGTCTTCGATGCTCAGAACGGCGTTGACGAGAATATTCGGCATGCTTTCGCGCGGCACCTGATCGCCGAAGGCACCGACGCGCCCCAGAGGTCGGCCATCTGCCGCCTCGATGAGCACCGACGGCGACACGTGCGCCGCTTTGACCTCCAGCCCCGTATCGTGCAGCACCCACAGCATGGCCCCGCCGGCCGCTACGAGGACCGCAATGCCCGCCAGGAGCAGCAGCTTGATGAGCATCAGCGAGTGGCGGATGCGCGGCCTCGCCCGACGCGCGGCTCTCGCGATGTCCGCGGCAAGAGCGGACGCGAGCTGGCGGACCGCGTTTCGCGTGCCGACGCTGCTGTTCGCGTCGGACCGCGCCGTTTCGTCAATGGGCGCGGACATTTAGCAACTCACTGGCGTGTCGCGGCCGACGACACGAGATAACGCACCTCCGACGGCCGGATCGGCAGGAGCGACCAACTCGGCAATGGTGGCCTCCATTGCCAGGGATCGCTCACGCTGAAACGCCCGCGTACGGATTGGGTTGCACTGCACATACCGTCAAAGCGCGAAAGCGTCGGACCTCGAATGCGCCCCACGGCTGGCATCGGGTTCAAAGTCGCATTCGATGCCAAAAGACGATTTATATTCAATGCGTTCCAATGCAATGCTCGACTTGGAATTCGCCTCACCTCGATGGCGGGCGGAAGCGAATTTCAAGTCCGTTGCCTTGGATGCGGAGCGTTCGACGCTGATCTGCTTTTGGCGATCTTGCACGCGGCCGGGATACTTGTAGCCTCCGCGCATCCGCAGCGTCATGGGTTCGACTGACCAGAATGCGCACTGAAATCCCCAACCTCGGCAGTCCGGCGTTCGAAGACTACAAGCGTCTCTTCGAGCGACTGGAGCAGTCGAGCCTCTGGCTCGATGCGCGGTATCGCATTCCCTTCACGCGCATATACTTCGGCTGGGATCCCATCATCGGCCTGGTCCCCATTGCCGGTGACATCGCGGCCGCGGCCCTCAGCATCCGAAATATCCGCTGGGCCTATCAGCTCGGCGCCGATGCGCGGCTGCTGCGCCAGATGATAGGCAATGCTGCCATCGACGCGATGCTCGGCGCAGTACCGATCGTCGGCGTCTTCTTCGATGTCTGGTATCGCGCCAACGTGCGGAACCTGCACTTGCTCGTAAATGCCCTCGAGGCGCGGCGAAAAGCCGACAACGCCATTCATGGGATCGCGCCCCATCCCGGCACGTAAGCCGGCCCGTTTCCGCCGACCAGATTAAGCCGCGGCCTCTCGGTGGTTTCCCGGATGCCGCCGCTGAATGGCGAACGCTACGAAGACAATGTTCATCGCGTTGATGCCAAGCGGCAGTGCGGCTGAGACACGCGCGCCGTCGCGGGGTCAGGCGTGGCTGAACTCCAGGAGGAAAAGGAGACGACAATGAAGGCCCGCATGACCAAGTTCGCAGTCGCCGGCACGATCGCTCTTCTCTCGCTCAGCACTGCTTCCGCACAAAGTGATTTCGACAGCAAGAAATTCTTCGAAGAGCTGCAATTGCGCGGCGTGAAGACACAAGGCATCGACCCCGAGAAGTTCTTCGAGGAGCTGCGCATGACCGGCGCGAGCGCTCAATCGCCGCTGGATCCCGAGGCTTTCTGGCGCGAGCTCGCCACACGCGGCGCATCGGCGCCGGCCAATTTCGACGCCCGCAGATTCTTCGATGATCTGGCCACAACCGGCGCAAAGGCGCCGAGCATGGTGAAGCCGACGAAGTAGCTTCAGCCCGAGCGGCGCGCCATTCGCGTCATGCTGGCGCGTCGTTCCCCGCTGGCGAAGCACCTTCGATGCCCGCAATGGGCTTGTCGATACGTCTGCAAACGTCTCCGAGGCGGATATGCCCTCTCACAGGCCGATGACCATCGCCCGAACCTTCATTCTAACTCTCGCACTCCTACTGCTCGCGATACCGGCGTCCAGAGCTCAGGATCCACAACCACAGTCGAGAGACACGTTTGCCGCCGCCATCAAGAAGGCGCTCCCGAGCGTCGTCGGCATTCAAGTGCTCACGCTCGAGCCCGTCGAGGAGACGAGCCCCTTCTTCAATCATCCGGCAGCCCTCAACGGCGCCGAGCCGCAGAAGACCCGCACCCGCAGATCCGGCTCGTCAGGTTCCGGCGTCATCGCCATGGCGACCAAGGACACCGGCCTGATCATCACGAACTTCCACGTGATACAGGATGCCGAGCGGATCGGCGTTCGGCTGACGGATGGCCGTGCCTTCGAGGCGCATCTGGTGGGCCGCGATGCCGCCACGGACATCGCCGTGCTTTCGGTTGAGGCCCCCGACCTCAAACCGATCACCTTCTCTCCGCGCAAGCCGCAAGTCGGAGATGTCGTGCTCGCCATCGGCGGGCCGTTCGGCCTCGATGCGACGGCGACGATGGGTATCGTCAGCAATCTCTTCCGCTCATCCATCCGCTACCGCAATTTCGAAGGCTACATTCAGCACGACGCCTCCATCAATCCCGGCAACTCGGGCGGCGCGCTGCTGGACGTGAATGGGGATCTCCTCGGCATCAACACGGCCATCGCCGGCCCGACGGGCGCCAGCGTCGGGCTCGGCTTCGCCCAGTTGGCCGGCCTTGCCATAAAGACCGCGCACCAGCTCGTAAAGTACGGGAAGGTTCGTCGTGGCCAGATCGGCATTGCATCGACGGATCTGACGCAGCGCCTTGCGGCCGAGCACAAGATCCCCTTCCGGCAGGCCGCGATGGTGACGAGCGTTGTGCCGGACTCTCCGGCTGCAAAGGCCGGCATCGAGGTCGGTGACGTGATCGACGAGGCGGGCGTGCCCCGTGACGATAGGTTCCTCGGCATCGGGGAATCGCTATCGATGGTCCCGATCATGTCTCAGCGCGCGCTCGAGACGGTGCTGGGTATCAATGCCGTCGGCGACAAATTGATGCTCCGCTTCAATCGCGGCCCGAAAACGGAGTTCGTCGGCGTCCAGTTCGCGCCGCTCTCGAACGATGTGCCGACCTATCCGGCGCCTGAAACCCTGGTCCGCCTCAGAGGTCTCGTCGTGTCGGAGCTCGGGCCGCTGAACGAGAAGTTCGGGGAGGTGAACGGCGTCGTCGTGACCGATGCGAAGCCGGGCTCCATGGCCCAATACGCCGGCCTTCTGCCGGGAGACATCATCACCCACGTCAAAGGTCATGAAATCCGCAAGCCCGAGGACCTCTTCCAGGGAGCCGATGGCGGCGAGATCCCGGAGATTCGCCTGATGCGAGGCACCACGCCCATTCGCTTCAAGCTTCCGTACTAGAGGCCCATCGCTCAAAACGGAATCGCAATCCCCCTCCCCCAGCGCCGAAGGCGCGCCTTCGGCGCGCGTGTGGGGAGGGGTTAGGGGTGGGGGGAATCCCTACCGCGCTTGTTCTGCAATCCCCCCTCCTAACTTCCCCCACAAGGGGGAGGAATAAGCGCGGAGCGCGATGCGAAGTGATCCCGCATGGAATGAACGCGCTTTAGCGCGCGCCGGCGGCTCATGATCTGATCGGTAGCTCTCAGCGCTTGCGATACGCGGCGAGGAATGCGTGCACGGCCATATCGACGACATGGCCGATGCGCTCCTCCGACGGCGGACCCGCATGATTGAAGAGCATGGGCTTGAACGTCGTCGATACGCAGGCATCGATGAATTGAGCCGCGGAGACCTCGCAGTCGTGCGGCTCGAGCACGCCCTCCGCGACCTTCTCCTCGAGGTACTTCTGCAGGTTTTCAACGCCGAGAGCAGGCCCGGACAGATAGAAGCTCGCGCCGAGCTCCGGCATGCGCTCGGCGATGGCAATAACCGTCCTCAGCTCCGACACGCCGCCCGGCCGCGACACGAAGCGCGAGAAATCCCGCCCTAGTCGCTTGAGCTCGGCCTCGATATCCGCCCCGCGCTCCAGGCTGAAGATCTGCCCACCCTGCAGCCGGCACTGCGCTTCGACGATCGCTTCGAAAAGCTCTTCCTTGCTTTTGAAATAGACGTAGAGCGTGCCCTTGGAGACGCCGGCCGCGCGCGCAATCTCGTTCATGCTGGCCGCGTCGAAGCCGTTGGAGAGGAATGCGCGCCGCGCCCCGTCCAGAATCTGCCGCCTCTTGGCGCTGTCCTCGCGCGCCTCATCGGTGGGCCTGTCCCGCTCCAGCGTCGACATTTCCCGCCACTCCTTCCTGCCAAAATTCTGATCACAAGATCGTTGACCGAACCGTTCGGTCATTGACATAGGGTGTTCGATTGCATATGTCAAGGGCGTTCTGACCGAACGGTTCGGTCATTGCGAGGTGGGTTATGCTGGATAATCAAGAGTTTGAAGACGATCGTGAGCAAAACGTCGAGGTCGTGGACAAGGCGGAGAGCCTGCCCGAGCCTGCGGAAAGCCTTGCCAAGCCGGCCGAACCGAGCAAACCCGCCGGGGCACCTGCTCCGGCGGGACGCCGCAAGTCACTGGTCCGTGGCGCAGCCGCGCTCGGACTGCTGCTGGCCCTCGGCGGCGGCGCATACTACGGCAACTACTGGTGGACGGCCGGCCGCTTCCTCGTGAGCACGGACGACGCCTATGTCGGGGCCAAGAGCGCGACGCTTTCGCCGAAGGTCTCGGGCTACATCTCGGACATCGCGGTGGCCGACAACGCCCAGGTCTCGGCCGGTGACGTCATCGCGCGCATCGACGACGGCGACTATCGCCTCGCGGTGCAGATCGCGCGGGACCAGATTGCCGTCCAACAGGCGACGGTGCAGCGCCTCGGCCAGCAGGTCACCGCCCAGGAGGCCATGGTCGATCAGGCCAAGGCGCAGCTTGCCTCCACGAAGGCCGGCCTCACCCGAGCCGACCTTGAGCTGAAGCGTCAGCAGGATCTGGCCGCGCGTCAGATCAACAGCAGGCAGCTCCTCGAGCAGGCACAGGCCTCGTACGATCAGGCTGTGGCTGCCGTGCAGGCGGCCGAAGCCACGCTCCACTCGGCGTCGGCCAATGTCGGCGTATTGAGCGCGCAGCAGGAAGAGGCACGCCGTACCCTCAAGCAGTACGAGACGTCGCTTGCCAAGGCCGAGCGTGATCTCTCCTTCACCGTGATCCGCGCGCCCTTCGACGGCGTCATCGGCAACCGCGCCATGCAGATCGGCGACTACGTCCAGCCGACGCAGCGGCTCGCGAGCCTCGTGCCGCTCGACGCCGTCTATGTCGACGCCAACTTCAAGGAAACGCAGCTATCGCGTGTGCAGCCCGGCCAGCCGGTGAGCATCGCGGTCGATGCATTCCCTGAGCACAACATCGACGGCCGCGTGGCGAGCGTCGCCCCCGCATCGGGCTCGGTGTTCTCGCTGCTGCCGCCGGACAACGCGACCGGCAACTTCACCAAGATCGTGCAGCGGCTTCCCGTTCGCATCCACGTGCCTGCCTCCGTCGCCGAGAAGTCTCTGCTGCGGCCCGGCATGTCGGTCGTCGTGAGCGTGAACACGAAACCGGGCGCCCCTGTCACCGAGCAGAAGCTGACGAGCGCCCAGGTGCGCCCGACTACGAACTAAAGCGCGAGCTGAAGAGTACGCCCCCATGGCCAACAGCATCGCATCAGCCGCAACAGGACCGACGCCAGCCGCACAGCCGGCATCGGATAGTGACCGCATCCAGCCGCGCAGGCTCGTTGCGTTCCTGGCGATGACGTTCGGCATGTTCATGGCGATCCTGGACATCCAGATCGTCTCGGCATCCCTCACGGAGATCCAGGCCGGTCTTTCGGCTTCGGCCAACGAGATCACCTGGGTCCAGACGGCCTACCTCATTGCCGAAGTGGTGATGATCCCGCTCTCGGGCTACCTGTCGCGCGCACTCGGCACGCGCATCCTGTTTGCACTCTCGGCCGGCGGCTTCACTGCCGCGAGCCTCATGTGCGGCCTCTCCACGAGCATCAATGAAATGATCGTGTGGCGCGCCATCCAAGGCTTCATCGGCGGCGGCATGATCCCGACGGTGTTTGCGACCGCCTACCTCATCTTCCCGCGCTCGCGCATGAGCCTGGTTGCGCCGATGATCGGCCTCGTGGCGACGCTCGCGCCCACGATCGGCCCCACGGTCGGCGGCTATCTGACCGATGCCTTCTCGTGGCACTGGCTGTTCTTCGTCAATGTCATCCCCGGCATCGCCGTCACCGCAGCCGCGCTCATCCTGATCGATTTCGACGAGCCCGACTGGTCGCTCCTCCGCAGTTTCGACTGGGTCGGCTTCTTGGCCATGGCGGGCTTCCTCGGCGCACTCGAGTATGTGCTCGAGGAGGGGCCGCGGAACGATTGGTTCGGCGACCAGAGCGTCCTGTTGATGGCCTGGGTGTCCGGCATATCGGCGGTCGTCTTCTTCGTGCGCGTCCTCACGTATCGCGAGCCGATCGTGGATCTGCGCGCCTTCACGGATCGCAACTTCGGGCTCGGCAGCCTCTTCTCCTTCGTGATGGGCATCGGGCTCTACGGCCTGACCTATCTCTATCCGCTCTATCTGGAGACCGTATTCGTCTCCGGCGTCGCCATGTTCCTGACGGCCCCCATTGCCGGACGCCTGTCGACCAAGCTCGATCCGCGCTTCATGCTGATCGCCGGCTTCCTGTTCTTCGCCTTGGGCACGTTCTGGCTGACGTACCTGACGAAGGACTGGGATTTCTGGGAGCTCTTCTGGCCGCAGGTCTTCCGCGGCGTCGGCCTGATGCTGGCGATCGTGCCGATCAACAACATCGCACTCGGAACGCTGCCTCCCGAGCGCCTGAAGAACGCGTCAGGACTTTATAACCTGATGCGCAACCTCGGCGGTGCCGTGGGTCTTGCCGCGCTCACCACGATCCTCAACAACCGGACCGATCTTCATCTGGCGCGCCTGCACGAATCCATCACCTGGTCGCGCCAGCCTGCGCTCGAGACCCTCAACAACCTGACGCAGCGCTTCTCCTCATTCGGCAGTGATGCGCAGGCCATGGCCTTGAAGCAGCTCAATCAGATCGTGCACCGGCAAGGCGTCGTGATGGCCTTCGCGGATGTGTTCCTGGTCTTGACGTTCCTCTTCATGAGCCTCGCCGTACTGGCGCTGATCATGAAGCGGCCGCCGGCTGCCGCCGCACCTGGCGGCGGCGGACACTAGCTGAGCATGAGGCAGCTCAGAATTTGAGGGTCCCCGTAAAGATGGTCATCCGGCCATCCATGCGGTTCCTGGGATCGAACTCTTCATAGTGCCGGAGATTGAATATCAGAGGCGTCGTGCCGACGATGGTCGTATAGACGGCGCCCGCGCCGATCGCGTCGACACTGCCCTTGTAGGGACCCAGCCGCGCACCCGAGCCGGAGTCGCCGTCGAGCTGACGATAGTTGTAGCCGACGATTCCAAGGACCAGTCGCTGAGACACTTCCTTGCCGACGGCCCACTCGAAATGGAACTCGTGTCCTGATTGATAGTCGGTCTTGTCGTTCTCGAAGTTGAACGTGAAGCCGAAGGTCCCATTGAACTGGAACTTGGACGTCGGCTCTTCCCACGTGAAGGACCAGCCCGTGTCGATGCCCGGCCGATGCAGGCCGACGATCGGCTCGAAGCCGACCTTGTAGCGGCCTGTGGGCGCAACGCCCTGAACGTAGATCAAGTGGGCGAACGTGCCGCTCTGCCAGCCGAGCTGAATGCGGCCATTGATGTCGCCGAGCCCCCAGCCATCGGTCTGGCGGGTGAGAGTGGCGCCGCCCGGACCAGTAATTCCGGCCGTTATATCGACATGTCCCGCAGGGATGGTCAGCGCGATGCCGACCTTGCCGCCGAACAAGGTCGCCTCGGGAACGTAGAGACCGCTCAGCGCACTCTGGAAGAATTTGGCCTTGGCGCCGGCGGTGAAGATCTGGCCGCCGAAATCGATCGTGGCCCGCGTCTCGCCCGAGTAGTAGCCGATAACGGTGGTGACATACGTCCCTGGCGGCGGCGTCGCGCCGGCCCCGAATGCGGAGCTTCCCAGACCGTATGTGGAGAACCCGTATTCCGCGGCATCTGCACGCGAAACAAAACCCAGAGCCGCCACCCCTAACGCAAATGCCAACAACAGATGTGGCTTTCGCATATTGGCGCCCTCGCCATTGGGACGACGAACAGCACCTCGCTAGCAGATTCGCGAACTTCGGGTGTACCTCCGCTGCCACGTAGGGCGCCGATTCATTTGAACGCTGAGGATTATTAGTCCACCGAGGGATGGAAAACGGTCTTCCAGTCGCGCTGCATGCTCACGAGCTTGATGCCGCACTTTTCCGCCTTGTCCAGCGCCTTGGAGAGCGGACTGATCTTGAAGTCACGGTCGTACGCCACTTCCCGATTTGCATCGTCATGATGCAGCAGGAGCGCCAGCCGCAGGCCGCTGCCGGCCAGCACGTACTGGAGCATCTCGAAATCGCCGTCGGAGTTGCCGAACGCGAAGATGGGCCGCCGCCCGATAAACTGCCCGATGTGCTCCGGCTTCGCCTCGCGATCGTCGACACTTTCGGCTTCCGCGACCTTCACGAGCACGGCGCGATTGTCGCGGATCACGAAGCGCAGCTTCAGGCTGGAGCCGATCACCTGCTCCCGGGGAATCCCATAGAGCTCCTCCGAGAATGCCCGCATGAACTCGACGCCACCGCCTGAAACGATGTAGGTCTTGAAGCCATTCGCGCGCAGATATTCCAGAAGCTCCAACTGGGGCTGATACGTCATCTTCGAAAAATTGCGGCCGGTTTCGGGATGCTTCGCCGTTCGCATCCAATCGCGCGCCAGCTCGTCGAAAGCCTCGACGGTCATCCCCGCGTGCGTCGAGAAGAACAGCTCGGCAATGCCTTTCGAGCCCATATCATGAAGCGCTTTGAGGTCGCCCTCCAGGAGCGCCTTGAAGGGCTGACGATCCCGCAATGCCTCATTCTTCGCCGCGAGCGTCTTCACCCTGTCGATCAGAAAGAAGGCTTGCACGGGTATGGGCTGCTCGCTCCACAATGTCCCATCATTGTCGAACGTCGCGATCCTCTCTGCCTGAGGTACGAAGTCCGCGTGTCCGACGCGCGTGACGCGGCCGACAAAATCGACAATGGCATTCTTCACCGGCCCCTCTCGCCACGAGGGCAGAGGATCGGCCCGGGCAATAGTTCCTAAAATTGCAATCGTTATCGCGAGGACCGC
>ERZ778025.1791-NODE-1791-length-13868-cov-5.488598_pt1 | contig 13868 bp, 14 predicted proteins | sample MGYA00375755_ERZ778025 | MGnify/ENA primary metagenome ERZ778025 (study PRJEB29350, sample SAMN05389825) | bioreactor metagenome | isolation source: Thiocyanate bioreactor | place: South Africa: University of Cape Town | collected 2014-03-17 ... | reverse complement strand
CCGCCGCTACGCGATCGATGCACGCAAGATCGAGCGCGAGCTGGGCTGGAAGCCTGCCGAAACCTTCGACACCGGCATCCGCAAGACCGTGCAGTGGTACCTGGAGCATGCCGAGTGGGTGGCCAACGTGCAGACGGGTGCGTACCGCGACTGGGTAGAGACCCAGTACGAGCAGCAGCCCGTCCCCACTCCGGACGCCAGCGCATGAACATCCTGCTCTTTGGCAAAGGCGGCCAGGTCGGCTGGGAGCTGCAGCGCAGCCTGTCGGTGCTGGGCACTGTCACCGCGCTGGACCATGACAGCACCGAGCACTGTGGTGACTTTGCCAACCCCGCCGCTGTTGCCGACACCGTGCGCGCCTTGCGCCCCGACATCATCGTCAATGCGGCGGCCCATACCGCCGTGGACAAGGCCGAGAGCGAGGCCGATTTCGCCCGCACGCTGAATGCCACCACGCCCGGCGCCATCGCGCAGGAGGCTGCGAAGCTCGGCGCATGGCTGGTGCACTACAGCACCGACTACGTCTTTGACGGCAGCGGCAGCCGCCCCTGGGTCGAGACCGACACGACCGCCCCCTTGAGCATGTACGGCCGCACCAAGCTCGAGGGTGAGCAGCTCATCGCCCAGGCGGGCCCCAGGCACCTCATCCTGCGCACCAGCTGGGTCTACGCAGCGCGTGGCGGCAACTTCGCCAAGACTATGCTGCGCCTGGCACAGGAGCGCGATCGCCTGACCGTGATCGACGACCAGTGGGGGGCGCCCACAGGGGCCGACCTGCTGGCCGACGTGACGGCGCATGCACTGCGCCACCTGCAGCAGCGTCCGCAGGACGCAGGCCTGTACCACTGCGCCGCAGCTGGTGCAACGAACTGGAACGAGTACGCAAAATTCGTGATTGCGCAGGCACAGATTGCGCAGCCTGCTATCAAAATAAAAGCAAGTGAGATTGCATCCGTTCCGACGAGCGCGTTCCCCACTCCCGCTGTGCGTCCGCACAATTCGCGCCTTGATACCGGCAAGCTGCAGACCACCTTCGGCTTGAAGATGCCGCACTGGCGAGCGGGCGTGGCGCGCATGCTGGCTGAAATTCTCTGATCGGCACCCTCATATGACGCAACGCAAAGGCATCATCCTGGCAGGAGGTTCCGGCACTCGCTTGCATCCGGCCACCCTGGCTATCAGCAAGCAATTGCTGCCGGTTTACGACAAGCCCATGATTTACTACCCGCTGAGTACGCTGATGCTCGCGGGCATTCGAGACATCCTCGTCATTAGTACGCCGCAAGACACGCCCCGTTTTGAGCAGTTGCTGGGTGACGGTAGCCAGTGGGGCTTGAACTTGCAGTATGCGGTGCAGCCCAGCCCCGACGGTTTGGCGCAGGCTTTTCTGATTGGCGAAGCCTTTTTGAGTGGAGCTCCCAGTGCTCTGGTGTTGGGTGACAACATTTTTTACGGGCACGATTTCCACGAACTGTTGAACAACGCCCGGCAGCGAGCGGGGGGGGCCAGTGTTTTTGCCTACCATGTGCAGGACCCCGAGCGTTATGGCGTGGCGGAATTCGATACCCAGGGCAAAGTGCTGTCCCTGGAGGAAAAACCTGCACAACCCAAAAGCAGTTATGCGGTCACGGGTCTGTATTTTTACGACGATCAAGTGGTTGAGATGGCCAAGACACTCCAGCCCTCGGCGCGTGGAGAGCTTGAGATCACTGACTTGAACCGTTTGTACCTGGAGCAAGGGCAGTTGAGTGTAGAGATCATGGGGCGGGGTTACGCGTGGCTGGATACAGGTACGCATGAAAGTCTGCTGGAGGCCGGCCAGTTCATCGCGACGCTGGAGCATCGCCAGGGACTGAAGCTTGCGTGCCCCGAAGAAATCGCCTGGCGTTCACAATGGATTGATAGTGCGCAGTTGGAGCGCCTGTCCCAACCGCTGGTCAAGAGTGGCTATGGCCAGTACTTGATGCGCCTGCTCAAAGACAAGATTTACTGATAGGCGCTACTGATGCAAGTTACACGGTTGGCTATTCCAGATGTCGTACTGATCGAGCCCCAGGTATTTGGAGATGCAAGGGGGTTTTTTTACGAAAGCTTCAATCAGCGGGACTTCAACGAAGCGACGGGTACCTCCTACCAGTTCGTCCAGGACAACCACAGTCGCAGCGCCCACGGGGTGTTGCGGGGTTTGCACTATCAGATCCAGCAGCCTCAAGGGAAGTTGGTCCGCGTTGCCAGTGGTTCTGTGTTTGATGTGGCGGTGGACCTCCGCCGCAGTTCACCGACGTTCGGGCGGTGGGCAGGAGCTGAACTCAGTGCCGACAATCACCGACAGTTGTGGGTGCCTCCAGGATTCGCGCATGGTTTTGTCGTGCTTAGCGAAACGGCCGAGTTCCTCTACAAGACCACGGACTACTACGCGCCGGCACACGAGCGGTGTATAGCGTGGAACGATCCCACGCTGGCCATTGATTGGCGGCTGGCCACTGAGCCGCGCCTGTCCGCCAAAGATGCTCAAGGGATCAAGCTGTCCCAGGCCGAGGTATTTCCCTGACGTTGGCGGCCCATTCTTATGGGCGTGGCAGGTTGGCGGCTCCTTGTCTCAGTGCCTGCTGCATTGATTCGTAAAGTGCGTCAGATCCGAATTGGGGGTTGTCTGGGTCGAACGAAAAGATGTTGTGGCCTCTTGCCACAAGCTTGCCCTCCCAGCGCGGCTCCAAAAAAAAAGACAAAAATTCGGCACCGCGGGCGGCGTGCTGCTCCAACGTGCGCTGAAGCGTTGGTGTATCCATGGCCTTGAGTGGGTGAAATTCGGTGACTCCATAGCCCCTGCGCCCCGTACCCGTGTACCAACGCCCAAAGGCCTGTCCGTAACTCATATCTCCATACAAGCTCACGCCAAGGCGTAGCCCTTGCTGCTGTCGCAGCGACGCCTCAATAGCGAACTTGTGCGCATCCCAGCCTGGATTGGCGAAAGGCACGATCTGGTGCGTGTAGTGGGGAACGTTGCTCAGACAGGAGTCACGAACGACATCGTCAAAAAATCGAAGGTAGTTCACTACCTGTTGCCCTCTGAATTGATGCCACAGCGGTACCAACGGGTTGTAGTAATACGATGATTCATCAACAGGCATGTCGATGCTTGCAAGAGGCGAGGGCAAGGCAGTCGTGCTGGGTGGAAGTGGTTGTTGAGGTAGCTCCTTGGGTGGGGTTTGTGCCCTGTCCATGATGGCGATACGCCGGGTGCCGAGAGGCGTGAGGTGTCCCGGAGCCTGCTCCAGAAAAACGTCGATGCGATGCATGCCAGCAGGAAGGCGCCGGAAATCCATGTCCAGACGCCAGCCGGTGTCGGCGCTGCCAAATTCGGGCTTTGCTTTCAGTACATCCTGCCGCCCCTTGTTCACCGGCGTTTTGCCTACGAACACTCCGTTGCGAAACACATGCACCGAGGCAGTTCCTGATCCTTCGGTGTGCGGGACATAGGCCCATCCGGAAATTGGCAGGGTTCCTTGCGCAAAAGAATCGATGTGTTCGGTATATCGATGTAACGGTTCGGTGCGAATGTCTTTGGAAGGCGGTACGACTTGTTCAAAAGAGGAGTAATCCGCTCCCATCGCACGGTTGAATTTTTCGATGCTTTGAAATTCTTGGCGCAGGAATGAGCGAAATGCAGTGACAGAGTGTGGGCTGTAGTCCGTTACCCGATAGGGGGGCGCAAACCCCATGCCACTCTCAAAGTTTGGGAACAGGTGATGTAGCTCGCCCAGGAGCGTCACGCCCCGCACTTTGGCAATGTCGTGTGCCGGGAGTTGGCACACGGCATCCAGGACGGCCCGGGCCGCTTGTACGCGGCGCTCCGTTAACTCGTTCTGGGTACTCGCGAAACTCCAGTTGTACAGAGGCGCACCGTAATAGCTGCTTTGTCCGAGAGGGCCATCGCGTGTCTGCGCCAGGTTCCGGCTGTCTTGGGCCAAGACCTGTTCTAGAGGGGCGTCTGCTGAAAAGTGGGTTGAGAACAAGTACAGAATCAGCGGTCTTTCTGTGTCGCGGATCGTTCGGGCCAGACGATTGATCAGGCGTCCATCTATCTCCCAATGTCCTTGGGGATTTTGATGAAACAGTTTCAGTAGCGGTACTGGCAGCGTGTAGCCCAACGGATAGCGGCCTCGCCCCCCAGTCTGGGGTTGTAGCGTTGAGAGGGTGGACGCCACCAAGGCCGCGGCAGAACCCTGCGGGCCTCCGCAACTGCGGGCTAAGTCATCCATGGGATGTGACGGGGAGCTTTCCGGTGTGGCAATGCAGGTATCTATCGCCCCGATCATGGGAGCAAGCAGCATCTGTTCTTTGGTGGCAGCGTCGCCAGTCGCGTATTTGGACAGAAGGACTGCGCCCATGGCGCCCGCAACAAGGACGCTACATCCGGCAACGAAGACCGCCAGAGGCATCAGTCGGTCAGCTGAATCATGAGAACTCATAGCAAATCAAGGTATGGAATGAACCTGGGGTCTGCGTGCCCAGGTACGTCTGCCTCGCCGCCAAGGCAGTAGGGCGCTTGCAGAGGCGTTTGTTTATAGAAGGCTAGGGTAGCGCTAGTATTTCATGGTTTTTAAGCTACTCAATTTGTAGCGATTGTCGATCTTGGGCGGCGTCGCCGCTGTTGTATGCATCGAGGCGCCACTTATGCGTAAATGGGATATCCAAGAGCGAAGCTACACTCCTGCCAAAGCTCTGCTGGATGGGGGCACGCCCGTGCGCCTATAGTTTGTGCCTCATTTTTCGAGGCCGTTTCAACACTTTTCATGACGACAAACACACATTTGGCCGAGCCGACTGGTGAGGTCACCGGACCACGCCCCAGGCTTGGCGAACTTCTTGTGCAGGCGGGGAAACTTTCGTCGCGCGACTTGGATCGGGCGCTGTCCGCCCAGCAGGAAATGGGGGGCATGCTCGGGCGTGTGCTGGTTCGCTTGGGACTGGTGTCAGACGGAGATGTAGCAGGTGTGTTGGCCCGTCAACTGGGTGTCCCTTTGGTGCAGGCGGATGGTTTTCCTGATCTCATGCCCGAGGTAGAGGGGTTGCTGCCTGAGTTTCTGCAGGCCCATGCCATCTATCCGCTACGCCTGGAGAATGGCGTGCTGCACGTTGCCATGTCTGTGCCGCAGGATGCGTTTGTGGTCAAGGCGCTGCACCTCGCCACAGGGCAAAAGATTCAACCTCACCTTGCTCTTGAGAGCGATATTGAAAGAGCTCTGGTCGAGCCGGTTGAAGAGACTGAAGATGCGGACGACGGCTTTGGCGACGGGCTGGATGGCGGGGACTTTGTTGAGCATCTCAAAGACCTCGCGAGCGAGGCGCCTGTCATTCGGTTGGTCAATACCATCATCGGCCGCGTGATTGACCTTCGCGCTTCGGATATCCACTTGGAGCCATTTGATGATGGCTTACACGTGCGCTATCGCGTGGATGGCGTGATCCAGCACGGAGAGTTAGTACCTCCGCGACTCTCTGCCGCCGTCAGCTCGCGTTTGAAGCTTCTTGCACACCTCGACATCGCGGAGAGGCGCTTGCCGCAAGACGGGCGTATCAAAACCCGCGTCAAGGGACGGGAGCTTGATTTACGGGTATCCACTGTGCCCACGGTGCACGGTGAAAGTGCGGTCATGCGGGTGCTTGACCGCGCAAGCGTTCGGCTCAGCCTAGATTCCATGGGGTTTGAGCAGGACACCTTGGAGCGGTTCAATCTACTCTTGGCGCGTCCACACGGCATCCTTCTCGTGACAGGGCCCACGGGCTCGGGTAAGACCACCACTTTATACGCGGCACTAGCCAAAATCGATTCTCAGGCCCACAAGATCATCACTGTGGAAGACCCAGTGGAATACCAATTGGAGGGAATCAATCAGATACAAGTTCATCCCCAGATCAATCTGACATTTGCCAACGCCCTGCGCTCAATTCTCCGGCAAGATCCGGACATCATCATGATCGGAGAAATGCGGGATAGTGAAACTGCACAGATTGCCGTTCAGTCAGCGCTAACTGGCCATTTAGTACTCTCCACTTTGCATACCAACACGGCTGCAGGTGCGGTTGTCCGTATGCAGGATATGGGTGTTGAGCCCTATCTCATCACATCTTCGGTCAACGGCGTGCTTGCGCAGCGGCTATTGCGCACGCTGTGTGAGCGCTGCAAGCGGCCATACGAGCCCGGAAGCGAGCTGCGCGAGAGCACAGGCCTAAGGCGGTTTTGCCCTGCTGATCGGCCTATATATCGGGCGGTGGGATGCGAGCATTGTCGCCAATCCGGATATCGGGGCCGAACTGGAATCCATGAACTTTTGGTGCTGGATGAGGTCGTGCGTCGTGCAATTATTGAAGGAAGCGACGCGAATGTGCTCAACGGGTTGGCGGCGCAAAGCGGCATGCTAACCTTGTTCGAAGATGGCTTGCGTAAAGTCGCAGCGGGTGTAACAACGCTGGACGAACTCGCCCGCGTTACGCAGGACCAGTCTGATGCCTGATTACAACTGGCGCGCAGCCACAGCGGCGGGCGTGATTGAACAAGGCGTAACCACGGCGTTGAGCGTTGCCGCAGTTGTCAAACAGTTGCGTGATCAAGGGTTGATGCCGCTGAGCATCGACGAGGCCTCACCAGGAGAGGGTGGTATAGCTAAGGTGGCCGATCAAGGTCAGCGGTTTCCTGCTTTGAAAGGAAGACGCTCCGACGGGACGGTTTCATCGGCAGATGTAATGGCCTTAACATCCGAGCTCGCGATCATGCTACGCGCCGGGTTGGCGCTGGATAATGCTTTGCGGGTGCTCATAGACATGAGCTATAAGCCGAGTGTCGCGATACTTGTGCAAAGTATCCTGAATGCCGTCAAAGGAGGCACCCCACTGAGCCGGGCTTTAGGATCGCACCGCACACTGTTTAGTGACTTCTACATCAACATGGTGCGTTCGGGAGAGGCCAGTGGTCAGATGTCAGCTGTGCTTGACAGGTTGGTCGAGCACATGGAGCGCCAGCGTGCGCTGCGTGAGAGCGTTGTCTCGGCCACCATATATCCTGCAATCTTGCTGGGTGTCGCCATCCTTTCGCTCATAGCTATGTTAGGTTTTGTAGTGCCGCAGTTTGAAAAATTGTTCACTGATATGGGAGATGCCTTGCCGCTGCCAACCCGTATCGTGATGATCATGGGATACGGATTCAAGCAGTATGGTTTGATATTGGGCCTCCTCGTTGTGGCGAGTTTTACGCTACTTTGGCGCTGGTTGAAATCAGCTTCCGGAAAACAATGGTGGCAAGCGCGACTGCTCGGGGTCCCTGTCGTGGGCCGCATTGCGTTGAAATATCAGTTGACACTTTTCTCTCGCTCTTTGGGAACTTTGCTCGGCAATGGAGTGCCTATGTTGACCGCACTTCACATTGCGACAGAGACGGTCGGAAATACGGTGTTGCGGCAGTCGCTTCAGCGGGTTGCGCCTGTTGTCAAGGAGGGCGGGAAGTTGGTGCAAGCGATTTCAGAGACCCGAATTTTTGAGCCTCTTGCGATCAATCTCATTCGTGTTGGTGAGGAAACTGGACGTGTCGGGACCATGATGTTGGAGCTCTCAAACATTCTGAACCGAGAGGTAGAGACGGGTATCAAACGGCTACTTACCCTTGTGGAGCCAGTGCTGATTTTGGTGTTAGGTGTACTCATCGCTGCGATCATTGTGTCGATCCTGCTTGGCATACTGTCTATCAATGACCTCGCCGTATAATTTTTTTAGATTTAGGAAGCTTTTCTAATGGTAAGTATTGTTAAACGGCGCCCCTCTAGTGGTTTTACGTTGATTGAACTGCTGGTGGTGCTTGCTATTCTCACGTTGCTCGCTGGCCTCGTTGGTCCACGTGTTCTTGGTCAGTTGGGGGGGGCGAAATCCAAGACGGCGGCTGTGCAGATCGCAGATCTCGATAAATCGCTCGAATTATTCAAGCTTGATGTTGGGCGCTACCCTTCGCGCGATGAGGGGCTTGAGGCACTCGTTAAAAAACCAGGCAGTGTCAGCGGTTGGAATGGCCCTTACCTCAAGGGAGGTGTACCCAGCGACCCATGGGGGCACCCGTACCGGTACGTCAATGCGAGTGGTCGCATTGAGATTATTTCATTGGGTGCTGATGGCGCGCTGGGCGGAGATGGCGAGAACGCGGACATTCGAAACACGCCTTGAGTTGCATAAGGCATGCTATCCATGCTGCGAGCGAAGGGCTTTACCTTATTGGAGCTGATGGTCGTTTTGGCTATATCGGCTCTGCTAATTGGTATGGCGCCGATGGCCTACAGCCGATTAAAGGAAGCGATGGACTATCGGTCTACGATACGAACGCTTCGGGCCGACTTGCGTGAGGCAAGAATGCTCGCAAGGGTGCAAGGGGCTGAGGTTCGCTTCAATGTAGATGTTGAACGCCGGGCATTTCGGATTGAAGGGCGCCCTTGGCAAGCTATTCCGGAGCCATTGGGTCTGCGTCTGACCATCGGTGGCATTGACTGGAACGCAGCTCGCGTGGGTGCAATCCGCTTTCTTCCTGACGGTGGTGCGACAGGTGGGAGTATTGATCTCATGCGCCCCTCAGGTGATGGCACGCGCCTTCAAATCGATTGGCTCTCTGGTCGGATTGCGCTTGTCGCGTTGGCAGAGCGGTAATAGTTGCATGTATTCCCTCCGGCGGGTGCCACGCTGTGTCCGAGGTTTTTCGTTGATCGAGATCCTTGTGGCTTTCGCAATCATGGCGATGTCGCTTGCGGTGCTGTACCGCGCGATGGGTTCAGGCATTAGAGACGTCGGCGTCCTTGAGCAGCGTGAGAAGGCTGTCATGCTCGCCCGCTCGCTGTTATTGGCAAAGGATGACGTACTGCCTGGAGACCAAGGTGATTCGGGAGTTGAGGATGGGCTTAGTTGGCGTGTTTCAGTGCTGCCATTTAGCACTGAAGCGGCGGCTGCCAGGCCTGGGGCAGTTCCGTTACATCTGGTGGTCGTCTCGGTGGATTGGGTGGGGGGGGGGACCCCGCAGCGCCTGGAATTCCGTACGTTGCGTCCCCAGCGCAAGGTGCCTCAAGCTCGGGAGGGGCGGTGAAATATCGTCGAGTTGTCTTTGGCCGACGAGCCTTTGCCGCTGGCTTTACCTTGGTCGAGTTGCTGATAGCGTTTGTTTTAATGGCGATGATTGCTGCGGCACTCGCTTCCGCAGTTGGTGCTATAGGCCAGGCTCAGGAGAGGGTGGACGAGCGCTTAGAGCGCGCGGATGAGCAAAGAGTTGTCGTCTCTTTTCTGGAGCGCATTCTGCAGCGAACTATTGCTCGCAAGCGCCCCGTAACTCAAGAGCAGCAGTCTCCCTTTTACTTCGTGGGGCGGCCTGAAGTTGTCATGTGGATGGGGCTGATGCCTGCTAACTACGGTGCTGGCGGACGGACCTTGTTTCGCTTAGCGTTGGAGCCTCGCAGTCCACTGGCTGGCAATGTCCTGATGCTTCGCTGGGTGGAATGGGGCGGAGAGATGGATTTTCCCGACTGGGCCGATGCTCAGTCGCGTGAATTGGTTGTGGGTGCGCAGTCTGTGTCTATGCGCTATCTCGATGCCGAAAAGTCTAGGGAGTGGGTCACGCAATGGGTCGCCACTGACTCGCTGCCAGAGCGAATTGAGATTCGGATAGTTACCCCATCTGGTACGTGGCCCCCCATCGTGTCTCCGCTTTATCTGCAAGGCTCTGAGCGCTACGGGGCGGATGGATTTTCGTTTGGCGGGGCGCCATGAGCACTCGTCCCAAGCCCGTTAACGGGATGGCCTTGATCGCAGTCCTGTGGGTTGTTGCAGCCTTGTCCCTTATGCTCTCTGCGCTTACGCACACGGTGCGAGGTGAAATTCGGCAAGTGAGCGATGCGCAAGCACGGACCCAAGCGTCTGCACTGGGTGATGCGGCAATTTATATTGTCTTACAGCGCATAACGTCTGCTCCCGAGGATCGGCCTAAGCAATCTGCAATGTTGGTGGTCCCGTTTAACGGAGTTTCAATCGGGGTGAGGGTTACACCGGCCAATGGACTGATTGACATTAATAACGCGCCCCCAGATTTGTTCCGGCAGATGCTCATGTTCTCGGGTAAAGGGGATGTCCAGGCGCAGGAAATTGCTGCACAAATCGTTGCTTACCGGTCCCGCAAAGATTTTTTTGGTAAGCCGCTGGGATTCAGCGCGTCAGAGGACCTGCTAAGAGTGCCAGGATTTGATTTCGATCTGTATGCTAAAGTCGCCCCGCTCGTGACTGCCGAAATCCCCACAGGCGGGAGCGGAAAAGTCAATCCGATGGCGGCGCCATTGCCGGTCCTGGAACTACTGACCGGCGGCAACAAAGCGGCAGCTTCCTCAATTTTCAGGGCGAGAGAGTCCGGTATACCCGGTACCGATATGAGCGCCTTGGATCCTCAGCACGTAGCGGAAATGGCGTCAACTGCTGTTTATTCCGTCCGAGCCGAAGTACCAAATGGGGCGGGGTCATCCTACTTTTTTGAGCGAGCTGTGATTCTTGGCAACCCGGGGCCCAAAGGAATTCCTTGGCAGACTATCCGTATGGGTCTGTGGTCAGGGCCGGCCGATTGACAGGGTGCCAACGACGTAAATTGATGGATCAATGAAACTTACTCTATCCCCAGCTTCTCCATCAGACGGCCGCTTCTTGGGTGTACGGTGGACGCGACTTCTTCGTTACTGTATAGATGCCCTGGTGCTTGTGCGTGATGGCCCCATGCTGTCATGGTTGGCGAGCCCGTTAACCGGTGAACTTCTTAATCACGGTCCCCGGCCCGCATATTGGACTGCCGGAATGGATCGTCCTCGTGCATCGGTGGATAAAGCAGCAAGACTTGTTCAGTTTCACGCTGTGGCACTGCCTGACGAACTGTATTTATCTCGCGTCCTGGATTTGCCTCTCATGGCGCCGAAGGATTGCGAGTCAGCCATCAGGTTCCAGGTCCAGGCAAGCAGTCCTTTCAAACTGGACGACGTTGTTTGGGGTTTCTCGAAAGTGTCTGAAAGCGCTGAGAGTGCATCGACGATGTCTCGCACTCTCATGGTGCTGGCCTCTAAGCGGCAGATACAGTCCTACTTGGCCGGACTGAGTCTTTCTCAAGCCGCCGAAACGGTCGAAATATGGGCATTTCCGTCTCCGGATGATTCGCCAGTGGTATTCCGAGGGTTTGGTGAAACACTGCGTGAGCGTGGAGTCGTGAAGTCTCGGCGCACCAACCTGTTTCTGCTCGCATTTGCATCGGTACTTGCGATTGCTGCTGCCATCAGTCCTTTGGTCTACTTGCGCATGGTTGCTATTGATGCCGTCAAGCAGTCTGATGCCTTGATAAGCAAAACGCGTCCACTGATCCAAAAACGCGAGGCATTGATGCAGACGATGCAACGCATCGAGTTCGTACAGAAACTGCGAGAGGAGCATGTCGCGCCGCCCAATGTGTTCAGCATGCTCACCCGTGCGTTACCGGACGACACCTCCTTGACGGGTATCCGAATGGAAGGCAATAAAATTTCGCTAGCCGGTCAAACGGTTGACACTGCAGCGCTCATGCAGCTTCTTAGTAACCAAGCCGGGATTCGGGACGTCCGGGCTCCCTCGCCAGCGACTCGCCCACTTGGGTCGCCCAAAGAGGTATTCACCATTGAATTTCTCTGGAGTCCTTCTTTGCCGGCTGGCGATTCTTCTGTGCCGGGATCTGTCCTGTTAGATAAAGCTGAGCAAGCCACGCCTGCGCGGGAGGGGGTGAGCACGCCTAAAGACTCACCCACAAAAATGGGCCCAACATGAGTCAACGTAAGACAATTTACTTGCGTCTCATCGCGCAGCCGAAAAGCGCGTTGATTGCGCTCACTGCGATGATCTTCGCTGCATTGGCTTTGATATTTACAGCGGGTTTGTACGGCATCACTAAATACCAATGGGCGCAAGAGCGTCTCGCATCGCTGGAACCACGGTATGCGCGGCTAGTTGGATTAGAGAGGAGCGAAGAACAACTTGAGCAAGCTTTGACCTCTGCGCAGGCGCAGCTGGCGCAGTGTTGTTACGCAGAGGATAAGGATGCGACCCAAGCCGGCAATGATGCGCAGCAGCGCTTAAGAACCATCTTTACGAGCGCAGGCATGCAGATAATCAGCTCGCAAGTCCTCCCCTCCAAGGAAGAGGAGGGTTTTGATCGAGTTCCTATTGCGCTTAGGGTGGAGGGGGAGCTTATGGCCTTGCAGGGAGCTTTGGTTGGCCTGAACGGACAGTCGCCAGAGTTCTGGGTTGACAGTTTGGCTGTTCAGACCATCGGTGCCGTGCTTGCAACGCAGCCTCAGCGACTTGGGGTGCAGTTCACTATTTCAGTGTTGAGGCGGCGCGCATGATTCGATATGCAAGGGCTGTGCTCATATTGGTCAATGTGGCGTTGGCTGCTGTTCTCGCTTGGTACTGGCTCGATGCCGATGGTCACGTGCGCAATGCGCATTGGTCGCCACCGAGCCCTATAAACCCCGAGTGGCCACCAAATGCTGCGGCGAAAACCACGGTGCCTGATACATCGACGTTTCTTGTCACTTTGGAACGCCCTCTATTCTCTCCATCACGCAGACCGCCTCCACCACCCAAGCCGGTTACATCTGATGCGATGCCAGAGGTGGATCCATTGGCTGGTATGCAGATAGTTGGCATATACGGCTCTGATGAGCGTGGTGGCATTATTGCTTCAATTGACGGCAAAATGCAGCGTAAAAGCGTTGGACAGCGCGTGGGGCCATGGGAACTCCGATCCATCGTGGGTCGAGAGGTCACCTTAGTTCAGGGTGAGCAGACCCGAACCATACGCATCTCGCGCGTCATTGTCGCTACCGACGCTCCAACTTCACCAGCATCAACGGCGCCGCCTCGAGGCGGTCCGGCAGTGTCGTTTGTCCCAGACGCGAGCGTGGAAGACGCTCGACGTGATCGCATACGACGGCTCAATGAACTGCGCGCCAAGGGGGGGCTTCCCCCTCTGGAGAACTAACTGACGTTCAGGCGCCATCCCTGTGAGCGTCTCACATGGCGCAGCGCAATTTTCAAACACAACTGATAGACCCTCATGCACACAGTACGCAACGCCGGCTTCTTGCTCTTGGCTGGCCTCGCATCGCTCAGTCAGGCGCAGCCAAACGTTGAGTTCCGGAACCCCGCGCAAGCGTTGACGCGAGGTATCTCCGAGCCTATTGCGAAGGATGCCGACTCTGACCAGACTCCCGAAGCAAAAGAGCCTCGCATCATCCGTGGAACCGATAAAGTCATCGCGGCTCCGCCCCCTGTAGCCCCCTTGGCTGGGCCTGCGAGCAGTTTTAATTTCGAAAGCGCCCCGATCAGTGAGGTGGTGAACGCCATCATGGGCGACATTGTCAAGACTGGGTATGTAATACACCCTCCTCTGTCTGGGGCAGTCACATTGAGCGTGCCTGGCGGGGTTACGCCCGATCAGGCGGTTTATTTGCTGGAGGCGGCACTCGTAGCAAACGGGTTGGCGATGGCAAAGGATTCACGCGGCGTGTATCACATAGGTAAATTCGAAACTATTCGGGCTATCGTTCCTGGTATTCGGCAGGCAGGACGAGGCGAGGCACTGCCTCCTGGCACAGGAGCGGTCATTGTTCCATTGCAGTACATCGGTGCTGCCGAAATGGCGTCAATTCTGAAGCCCCTCATGCCTGCGAATGCGCTTCTGCGCGTGGATAGTGTGCGCAACCTCCTTGTCCTAGCGGGCAGTCGAAGCCAGGCTGAAGGATGGATAGATGTGGTTTCCACATTCGATGTCGATCTGCTCAAGG
>ERZ778025.1778-NODE-1778-length-13943-cov-4.964934_pt1 | contig 13943 bp, 10 predicted proteins | sample MGYA00375755_ERZ778025 | MGnify/ENA primary metagenome ERZ778025 (study PRJEB29350, sample SAMN05389825) | bioreactor metagenome | isolation source: Thiocyanate bioreactor | place: South Africa: University of Cape Town | collected 2014-03-17 ... | reverse complement strand
CGCGCCACCGCCGATCCGGCCGATGCCGTGCAAGCCGCGACCGACTGGCTGGCGACGAACACCCGAGGTTCGACCGGCTGGTATCTCACGGCCCCGAGCGCCCGGACGAACACGGTCGAGGCCGCCTATGACAGCGACGGCAGCTTCGTCTATCGCGCGCTCGATCCGGTGCGCGGCGCCCCCGCCCCGCGCGAGACGCTGGGCGGAGAATTCTTCTACCGCCTCCATTTCGAACTGGAGCTGCCCTATCCCTGGGGCCGGCTGCTCGCGTCGATCGCGGCGATGGCGATGCTGGTCGCCCTGATCACCGGGATCATCGCGCATCGCCGCATCTTCAAGGACTATTTCACCTTCCGTCCGGCCAAGGGGCAGCGCTCCTGGCTCGACGGGCACAATGCGCTGGGCGTGCTCGCCACGCCGTTCCACTTGATGATCACCTTCACCGGGCTGGTCACGCTCGCCTCGCTCAACATGCCCTGGGCCATCTCCGCCACCTATGGCAAGGACCTGGCCGCGGTGTACCACGATCTTGCGCCGGGCGTGGCGGAGCGCGCCAGGGCGAACGTGCCCGTGCCGCTGGCCCAGCGCCGGCTCGGCGGCACGATCGGCCGCGTCTATGTGATCAACCCGGGCGACCGGGCCGCGGTGGTCACCATATTCCGCTCGGATGCCGACCAGATCGGCTTCACGCCCGCCGAGATCAGCTTCGACGGCGCCACCGGCAGGCCGCTCCGCGCCTGGCGGGAGAATCGCGGCGCGATCCAGACCTATAATGTCGTCTACGGACTCCACATGGCCCGCTTCGCCTCGATCGCGACGCGCTGGCTCTATTTCCTGGGCGGCGCGATGCTGACGCTGGCGATCGCGACGGGCCTGGTCCTGTGGATCGTCAAGCGCCGCGAGCGCGCGCCGCTCTCGCTCGGCAACCGCGTGCTCGAACGGCTGAACGCGGGCGTACTGCCCGGCGTGCCGCTGGGGTGCGCCGCCTATCTCCTCGCCAACCGCCTGTTGCCGCTCGGTCTCACCGGCCGGGCCGAGCTGGAGGTCTCCACGGCATTGTGGGCCGCCGCCGCGGCAGTGGCGATGGGCGCCGCGCTGCCGCCGCGCTGGTCCTGGCCGCTGCTCACCGGCGCGACCGCGCTCGCCTGTACGCTCGCGGCACTCATCGGCCTGTCGATCAGCGTCATGTCGGCGGTGCTGCTGGCCGTCGCGGCGGCGCTCGCCCTGCTTGCCGCGAAGCAGCTGCGGCCCCCGAAGCGCGCCCCCGAACGCCGGAGGCGCGCGGCATGACGATGGCAGTCGCCGGTCTGCTCTATCTCGGCATGTTCGCGCTCGCCGCCGGCATGTCGCGCCACGCCGACCCCCTGCTCGGGGCCCGGGCAAGGCATGCCGCGCTCCGGCATCCGGCCCGCTATGGCTGGGCGCTGCTCGCGTTCTCCTTCCTCATCGCCTGTCTCGCGGGCGACGGCGGGCGGGCGCTGGTGCTGTGGTTCGGGCTGATCCCCTTCGCCAGCGCGATCATCCTGCTGGGGCTCAGCTATCGCCCGGCCGTGCCGCGCGCCATGGTGCCGGTCGCGATGCTGATGGTGCTGCTCGCGCCCCTTATCTAGGCGAGGACCGCCTTGCCGCGCAGCAAGGCTCCGGCAACTTCCACGATCTCGACGGGATCGAAGGGCTTGCCGATCGCCGGCACCTCGGCGAACCCCTCGGGCAGATGGTCGCGGCCATAGCCGCTGACAAAGGCGAAGGGCACGCCATGCGCATCGAGCGCGGCTGCGATCGCCTCGACGCTGGCGCCCTGCAAATTGCCGTCGAGCAGCGCCCCGTCGATCCGTCCGCCTTCGACGATCGCCCGGGCATGCTCGGCGGTCGCGGCCGGGCCGACCACTTCCACGCCGGCATCGGCGAGGATCGCGGCGAGTTCGAGCGCGACCAGCGGCTCGTCCTCGATGATCGCGAAGCGCTTGCCGGCGATGGACGCCATCGCGGCCCCGGCACCCCTGGTCCAGCCGCCGTCATCCGCCGGGCGATCCGCCGGCAGTTCCGCCGCGCCGCCGGAATGCGGCACGGTCAGGGTCCAGCGCAGCCCCTCGGCCGCGAAGACCGCCACCGCCGATCCGCCCTCGGCCTTCAGGCTCCGCTCGATCAATGCCGTGCCGAAGCCGCGCCGGCCCGGCGCCGTCACCGCCGGGCCGCCGGTCTCCGCCCATTCGAGCTCGAGCATCCCGCCCCGCCTCGTTCGAAAGTGCGCCATATTTGTTGGCATTGGTGCCGAGTTCATGGAGCACCAGGGCAAGGTGCAGCGCCGGCTCGGGCGACAGCTCGATCTCGGGCCCGGCGAAGCTCAGGCGCTGCGGGTCGATCGTGCCGAGCTGGAGCTGCCCCTCGATCAGCTCGCGCAGCCTGGCGCCCTGCCAGGTGGTGGCGCTGAGCAGCGAATGGGCGCGGGCCAGCGCATGGATGCGGCCGATGAAGGTCGGCGCGAAATCGGAAGGGCCGGCCGAATGGCGCAGCGTCTGCGTGGCGATCGCCTGGACCGAGGCGAGCGTGTTCTTGACGCGGTGGTTGAGCTCGCCGATCAGCAGCCGCTGCGTCGCCTCGGCGCGCTTGCGCTCGGTCACATCGAGGATCTGGACGCTGACCGAGACCAGCCGGTCGCCCTCGAACAGCGCCGAGCAATAGCATTCGCAGTCGAGCAGGGTTCCGCCCTTGTCGTTGGCGCGCAGCGTCTCGACGCGGCGCAGCTCATGCCCCTCGACCATCTGCCCCAGCACCGCCTCCACCGCCGCGCCATTGGCGGGATCCAGCCAGTCGAGCTTCGCGGCGCGCCGGCCCAGCACTTCCGCCGCGCTCCAGCCGAACAGCCGCTCGGCGCCGTTCGACCAGCCGATCACCCGGAGCTCGGCATCGAATTCGACGATGGCGAGCGGGCTGTTGTCGCTATGCGCCTGGATCCGGCCGAGCGCCGCGGCCAGCTGGTCGCGCTGGCGGGCAATCTCCAGCCGCTGGCGCGCCAGCTCGACGAAGATGTCGACCTTGTTGCGCACGATCTGCGGGTCGACCGGCTTGAACAGATAGTCGACGGCGCCCGCCTCATATCCCCGGAACCGCCGGCGCTCGTCGGTCGCCACCGCCGTCACGAAGATGATCGGAACGCGCCGCGTCCGCTCCGTCCCGCGCATCAGCTCGGCGAGTTCATATCCGTCCATCCCCGGCATCTGCACGTCGAGCAGGGCGAGCGCGACTTCGTGCCGGAGCAGCAGTTCCAGCGCGGCCGGGCCCGACGGCGCCTTGAGGATCTCCACGCCGTCGCGGCGAAGCAGCGCGTCCATCGCGATCAGGTTCTTCTCGACATCGTCGACGACGAGGATCTTCACGGTTTCAGGCTGCGGCATGGTCGACCTCCGCAGCTATCGGCCGGATGTTGCGCCGGTATATCTTCTCTTCGGAAACGAAGTCGGCGAATGCGCCGGCATGCGCGGAGAAGCGCAGATTCTCCTTCGCGCCGAGCCCCAGGAAACCGCCGCGCACCAGGCTCTGCCCGAACAGGCCGAGCGCGCGATCCTGCAACGCCCGATCGAAATAGATCAGCACGTTGCGGCTCGAGACCAGGTGCGCCTCGGCAAAGACCTGGTCGCTGGCGAGATTGTGCTCGGCGAACACCGCCCGGGCGCGCAGGCTCTTGTCGAACACCGCCCGGCCATAGCCCGCCGTATAATGATCCGAGAGCGATCCCCTGCCGCCCGAGGCGCGGTGGTTCTCGGTGAACTGCGCGATGCGATCCAGCGCATAGACGCCGGCCTCCGCCCGCTCGAGCGCGGCGGGGCTGATGTCGGTGCAGTAGAAGAGGGTCCGCTCCTCCAGCCCCTCCTCGCGGAACAGGATGGCGAGCGAATAGAATTCCTCGCCGTTCGCGCAGCCCGCGATCCACACCTTGAGCGAAGGGAAGGTGCGCAGATGCGGCACCACCTGTTCGCGGATCGCGCGGAAATAGGCCGGGTCGCGGAACATCTCGCTCACCTGGATGGTGAGGAAGCCCATCAGCTCGGCGAACAGCGCCGGCTCGCGCAGCACCCGCCCCTGCAGCTGCGACAGGGTATCGCAGCCGAAGCGCGCCTGCGCCCGCTCCAGCCGCCGCCGCAGCGAGCCGCGCGAATAGCCGCGAAAGTCATGGTGATAGCGCCGCCAGATCGCGTCGAGCAGCAGCTCGAGCTCCAGCGCGTCCACCGGATCCGCGGCGTCGCTCATCGCGGCATCCACACCCGGACCAGGCTGAGCAGCTTGTCGACGTCGAGCGGCTTGGCGAGATAGTCGTTCGCCCCCGCCGCGATGCAGTCCTGCTGGTCGCGCGCCATCGCCTTGGCGGTGAGCGCGATCACCGGCAGCCCGCGCCATTCCGGCCGCCCGCGAATCTCGCGGGTCGCGGCGATCCCGTCCATCTCGGGCATCATCACGTCCATCAGCACCAGCTCGACCGGGGCACCCCCGCCCTGCGCCGCGTCGAGCGCCGCCAGCGCCTCGATCCCGTTGCGGGCGATCTGCACCTTCGCGCCGTGCGGCTCGAAGATCGAGGTGAGCGCATAGACGTTGCGGATATCGTCCTCGACGACGAGGATGTGGCGCCCGTCGAGCGCGGCGTCGCGCTTGAGCGCCTGGCTCAGGATCGCCTGCTGCTGCTCGGGCAGGTCCGACACCACCTGGTGGAGGAACAGCGTCACTTCGTCGAGCAGCCGCTCGGGCGACTTCGCGCCCTTGACGATGATCGACTTGGAATAGCGCCGCAGCCGCAGCTCCTCGTCGGCCGAAAGGTCGCGCCCGGTATAGACGATCACCGGCGGGAAGCCGACGCTCTCGTCCATGCTCAGCCGCTCGAGCAGGTCGAGCCCCGGCAGGTCGGGCAGGTTGAGATCGAGCACCATGCAGTCGAACGTCTCGCTGCCGAGCCGCTCCAGCGCGGCCGCGGCGCTGTGCGCATCGACGGTCTCGACATCGCGCGAGGCGAGCAGCAGCCGCACGCTTTCGGCCTGTTGCGCATCGTCCTCCACCACCAGCACCCGGCGCAGGCGGCGCGTCATGTGCGCCTCCAGCCCTTCGAGCACGCCGACCAGCTGGTCGCGCAGCACCGGCTTGAGCATATAGCCGATCGCCCCGCCGGCGAGCGCCACCTGGCTGTTGTCGTCGGCCGAGACGACATGCACCGGGATGTGCCGCGTGCGCGGATCGCGCTTGATCCGGTCGAGCACCGACAGGCCGGTATGGTCGGGCAGCCCGATGTCGAGGATCACCGCGTTGGGCAGATATTGCCGCGCCATCAGCGCGCCTTCGTCGGCGGTGCCCGCGATCAGGCAGTCGAAGCCCAGTTCGTGCGCCAGGTCATAGAGAATGCGCGCGAAGGCGGGATCGTCCTCGACGACGAGCAGTACCCGGCTGTCGCCGCTGAGCCGCTCGCGATCGTCGGCGACTTCGGCGGCGCGCGGGGCGCGTCTGGGCGCGGGGGGTGTGGGCACGGCGGCGATCAGCGGTGCCTCCGCCATGGGCGCGGCCTCGATCAGCCCCGGATCATAGGTCTCGGGCAGCAGCAGGGTGAAGACGCTGCCCTCGCCGGCGCTGCTCTCCAGCCGGATCTCGCCGCCCAGCAGCCGGGCCAGCTCGCGCGAGATCGACAGGCCCAGGCCCGTCCCGCCATATCTGCGGCTGATCGTGCCGTCCGCCTGGCGGAACGCCTCGAAGACGATCTTCTGCTGCTCGGGCGCGATCCCCACGCCGGTGTCGCGCACCGCGAAGCTCAGCCGCCCGTCGGCGGCCCGCCCGGCGCTCAGCGTCACTTCGCCCCGGCCGGTGAACTTCACGGCATTGGAGAGGAAGTTGCGCAGCACCTGTTCCAGCCGCTGCGGATCGGTCTCGAGGTCGTCGGGCGTGCCCGGCAGCGCCTCGCAGCGCAGCGCCAGCCCCTTGGCCTCGGCCGCCGCCGCAAAGCCCTGGCGGAGCTTCTCCAGCATCGGCGAGATCCGGATGCGGCGCGGCTGCAGTTCCAGCTTGCCGGCCTCGATCTTCGAGATGTCGAGCACGTCGTTGATCAGCGCGAGCAGGTCGTTGCCCGACGTCTCGATCGTCTCCGCATGCCGCACCTGCTCGGCGCTCATATTGCCCGCGCGGTTCTCGGCGAGCAGCCGGGCCATGATCAGCAGCGAATTGAGCGGCGTGCGCAGCTCGTGGCTCATATTGGCGAGGAATTCGGACTTGTAGCGGCTCGCCTGTTCCAGCGCGCGCGCCTGGCCGGCGAGCGAAGCCTGCGCATGCGCCAGGTCGTCGCGCTGCGCCTCCAGCGTCTGGGTCTGCTCCTCGAGCTGGGCGTTGCTTTCCTCCAGTTCGGCCTGCTGCACTTCCAGCCGCGCCTGCGATTCCTGCAGCGCGCGGGCCTGCGCCTCCAGCTCCTCGTTGCTCGATCGCAGTTCCTCGCCCTGCGCCTGCAGTTCCTCCGCCTGTGCCTGGGTCTCCTCGAGCAGTTCCTGGAGCTGGGTGCGATATTTGGCCGAGCGCACCGCGATGCCGAGCTGCTCGGCGATCCGCTCGAGCAGGTCCTCGGCCGCCGCCGGCATCGCGGCGCCGGCGAAGCCGAGCTCCACCACCGTGTTGACCTGGCCGTCGATCCGGGCGGGCGCGATCAGCAGCTGCCCGGGCCTGGCCTGGCCGAGCGCCGAGCCGAAATAGAGATAGCCGTCCGGCACCGGCGCCAGCACGAAGCCCCGCCCGTCGGCGATCGCCTGGCCGAGCAGCCCGTCGCCCGGCGTCACTCGCTCGGGCACCGCGGCGCCGGCCGGCACGCCATAGCTGGCCCGGCGCAGGAAGCCGTCGCCGTTGCGGATGAAGATCGCCCCCGCCGTCGCGCCCAGATATTCGGCGAGGAAGCGCAGCTCGCTCGCGCCGACTGCAGCCATTCCTCGCGGCGAACGGCCAGCCGGTTGCGGACGCACAGCACGCCGACGATGCCCAGCGTCCAGGCGGTGAGCACGCCCAGCGTGCGGTTGACCCGCGCGATGCTGGGGTCGACGCCGCTGCGCGCCAGCATGAAGCCGGTGATGGTCAGCACCGTCGCGACTAGGGCGACCGCGGCGGGCACCACCGGGCGCGGCGCCAGATAGGCGAAGACGATCGGCAGCAGGTAGATCACCCATACCGAAGTGCCGAGCGGCAGCTGAAGGTCGGCGAGGAACGGCACCACGAGGAGAACCGCGAGCGCGCCATAGAGCAGCATTTCGTATTTCGCGCCGGACCGGTGGATCATCAAACCCCGTTCTCTAAGGCAAGCCCGAGAAATTGCCGCCTTATTCCAACAGCATCCGGGGATCGCAACCAAGATCGGCGCCGAACGACGCCGCCCGGCGCAACGTTCTGCACGCGAATTCGGTTCCGGGAAATGCGCAAATTACGGACAACGGTCCGAATCGGGACGGCAATGGCCCGGCGCGCGCAAGCCCGCTACCTGGCGGGATGCCAGGCCGGCCATGCTCCAACATGCGGGAACTAGGGGCGGCTGGCGGCGCTGAGGGGAATGTCCCCTCGAGGCCATCGCTTGCCTTGACATCCCACCAGGCACACAGACCGATGGCACGCCCACGCCGCTCCCATCGGGTGAAATTTCGTGCTTCACCCCATCCCGCAAATGTGACTGATGATCGCGAGGATTTCGGAACTCCCACTTGCGGATTCCCCCGGGGGAGAAGATAATTTCCCCATCATGAAAGATGGGATTTCCAGGCGCGCTGCCTTCGGCAGTTTCATGGCGGGCGTAGTTCCGTTTCTTCCCGAAGGCCGCAAGGGCAATCCCGACCCCGCCGGGAATGTCGCCAGCGACATTTTCCAGCTCAGAGCTGCGGCGCTAGCCAACGATATCATGATCTACGACGGCGTCGTGTTCAAATGGACGCCGGGCAATTTCACGGCCGAGGCGATGGACGCTCCGGATGATTTCGTGGAAAGCGACCACAAGCCCCTTTTGGTCGGTGCTTGGAAGCGCCAAGATGCAGCCAAGGTCCGCGACGCCGCCCGGTCATCCGAACTTGCATCGCCTACCGGCTTCACTCTCGTGAAACACAAGCGTGGGGAGGCGGGCACGTTCGCTAGAACGGCCGCCCAGATGGATCGTGCCGGCATGTTCGATAATGCCGTGCACGTTTTGCATTGGATCAGCCCGGACTATGACGAGGCGATCCGTGACTGGACGATTGCGGACTCGATCGACGGCACACCTGCACTTCAGAAAGCAGCGCTGGTAGCGAAGAACCTGCAGGGCGGCACGGTGCGCCTGCCATTCGGCCTCCTTCCGATGAAAACTACGCTCGACATTTCTGGCTACCCGATTGCGCTTATCGGCGATCCCTACGCGCCGATGCAGGCCGGATCGGCTGGCCCGGCGTGCACCTTGCGTTGGTTCGGCGTGGCGCGACCAATGATCACGGTGAACACCACGAACTGCTCCTTCGAGGGCTTCGCGATGCAGAACTACGGCAGCGCAACCGATGCCTTCGACCTAGTTCACAGCCAGCATCTATACTTCAACCGGCTCTCCTTCCTTCCCAGAAAGGACTCTACTCGCTTCTCGCGATCGATATTCAACCTTCAGAACGCCAGCATGGGCTATTCGATGTGGAAGCGGCAATGGTTCGGCAGCGCCGCCCCCAAGTTCATGCGCATCGTAAACGGCACCGGCGGTGGCACGCCAATGGAGATTTGCGACCGCTGCGTGTTCGAGACCAACGCTGAGATGGGCCCGGCAACGGTGATTTGGGTCGATGGCGAAGACTTCGACAGCGTGCTGATCCATGGCAACACCTTCAATCAGCAAGAGAACGCCGAACTCTGCATCTTCGACAATAGAACGAATCCGGCCCCTGTCGCCGGCACCGGCTTCAGCTTCTACGACAACGAAATCGACATCGTGTCGAACAACATTGCCAACCGTCCCTTCCGGATGGTGAATATCCCCAACATCGCCTTCTACGACAATTCGGTGCAGGGCGGCGCGGTCGGGCATATCGGCGAGTTGACCAACTCACGCGTAGTCCGCTTCGAAGGCAACTACGCCATGGCGCTATCAGACACTTTCTGGAAAGTTGACGCGACCAGTCGCGTCGATGTTGGCATCAACTATTTTGTGAAGGGCAACACCGGCGGCTATGTGAACAACGGAGCCGCGCAGGGGCTGATTGTCCCGCCCAAGGTCGGCAATCAGGTTTTCCTGATGCTGGAAGCAGCCGTCGAGCCGACCTTTCTTATTGATCTGACCAACGACCGGCCTCGATTGGTCGTGATCGCGAGCGAGGGCGACAGCACTCGTGGCATAAAATTCCCAGGCCAGTATTTCAACTTGATCATTCGCAACACGGCAAGCCCACTGAAGAATCTGGCCTGCAACAGAATCGAGCAGTGGCGGATGAATGGAGCGATCCCGGTTCCTAACGTCGGGAAGCAGATCGCCCTCCGCTTCGTTTGGGATGGCGAGAAGGCGAATGAAATCTCACGAACGTCGGAAATCGCTGTCTAGCCTGTGGTCCATCCGCTTGGCCGGCCTATTACCGAAAATCTCGATCCGGCTTCCCAGCATGATTGAGGATGTTGAGCCTTTCCCACGCGACCTATCCTTTCGCAGGCCGGCCACTGCAGGAGGGGACCGGTGCCAATACATCCACCTGCGCCCGGAATGCCCATGGAAATCCCTCGCCTCGACCTAGGCCATTTGAGCGACGGTCGGCGAGCATACCGATGCCCATTTGCGATACCAAATCGGCCACCGCTCGGGTCCATCGATGACATTGAAATCGCAGAATTCTGCGGCTTGGCGGCTGGTGGAGCTGAGGGGAATCGAACCCCTGACCTCTGCAGTGCGATTGCAGCGCTCTCCCATCTGAGCTACAGCCCCGCCGCCTGTCCCGGGTGGCCCCGGGAGGCGCTCCATTAGCGGCGCTTTTTCCCCAATGCAACCGGCTTGAAACAAGCGCGGCAAAACGCTTCGCCGGCGCGGCGAACTGCACTGAAAAGCGGGGCTTTTTCCGGAACCATTGCCGGCTCTCGCCCGCTGAATCCACGCCGGCCAAGCCCCCCAAGGACCGGCAGTGGAGAAGATTCCCATGAGCGACCGTTACTCCGATCCCCGCTATTTCGGCCCCGAAGACCAGTATCAGGTGAGCGGCGCCCGCCGCGCCGGCGGCGAACATTATTCGAGCGCCCGCGAATATGCCGCGGCCGGCGAGCTCGGCCGAACGCGCGGCAATCGCGGCTATGGCCCTGGCGGATATGGCAGCGAATATCGCGGCGGCTGGGACCGCGGCGCCCGCGAGCAGCGCGGCTGGGACGAGCCCCGCACCCCGTATCGCAGCCAGGATCCGGACCGCGGCTTCTTCGATCGCGCCGGCGACGAGGTCCGCTCCTGGTTCGGCGACCAGGAAGCGGAGCGCCGCCGCGAAGCCGATACGCGCTACGACACACGATGGCCCCATGGCCCCGACGATCACTATTCCGGCTGGCGCCGCCAGCGCATCGCCGAGCTCGACAGCGATTATGACGAGTATCGCCGCGAGAACGCCCAGCGCTTCGAGAACGAGTTCAACAACTGGCGCACCGATCGCCAGGGCCAGCGCGACGGCCTGCGCCGGGTGGCCGAGCATATGGAAGTGGTTGGCTCGGACGGCAGCCATGTCGGCAAGGTCGACAAGGTGCGCGGCGATCGCATCGTCCTCACCAGGAACGACAGCGAGGCCGGCGGCCATCACCATTCGATCCCGTCGCGCTGGATCCAGTCGGTCGACGACAAGGTGACACTGCGCAAGACCGCGGACGAAGCGCATGCGGCGTGGAAGGACGAGGAGCGCGCGGGCGCGCTGTTCGGAGGGCACGACGACCAGGACTGGAATCGCGACCGGAATCTCAACCGGAGCTTTTCCGGGACCTATTGATCCCCAGATGACGGATGTGAGCAGAACTGGGCCCGGGAACACGTCCCGGGCCCTTCCTTGTGTGCCGCCGGCTCAGCCCGCCAGGAACGCAGTCAGCGCCGCGCGGAACGCTTCGGGCTGGTCGAGCATGATGAAATGCCCGCTATCGGCCACGCCCTTCAGGTTCACCCTGGGCGCGCCGGCATATTCGCGCTTGTAGAGGTCGAGCGTCGGCGCCTCGCCGCCCCGCGCCGCCAGCCAGGGCACCAGTACGGTGATCGGCGCGGCGATGGCCTTCAGGTCGGGGCGCAGATCGGTCTGGAGATCCTCGAACATGGTCTGGGCGGAGACCCGCATGTCCGCCTTGGCCATCCAGGCCGCGACCTGCGCCTGCGATTCGGGCTTGGCCGCATTCTGCCGCGCAATGGCCTGGCCCACCGCTTCGGGAAGCGGCTTGCCGTAGAGGCCGGCCATCTGCGCGCGCATCGCCTCGGCCTGGGGCTTGACCGATTCGACCGTCGAGCCGGGGAAGAAGGCCGAGCCGACGAACGGCATCGCGTCGACGATCAGCGCCTTGCCGACATCGCCGGGATGCGCCTTGGCCAGCATCAGCGTCAGCAGCCCGCCCATCGAATGGCCGACCACGGCGGCACCCGCCAGCTTGCGCTCGGCGACCAGCTTGTGCAGTTCGGCGACCATGGCGGGGAGCAGCCCCTCGCCCAGATTGGCGCCCGGCGCGTCGCCGCCAAAGCCGTTGACCTGGACGAGATACACGGTGTGCGTCTTCGCCAGCTCGGGCGCCACGCCGTCCCACACCGCGCGCGGGCTCGACAGGCCGGGGATCAGGATCACCGGACTGCCCTTGCCGATCACCTGCACCGAGAGATGATCCATCTGGATCATCTCGGCCGGTGCCGGCGCGGTCGCGGCATGCGCCGCAGGGGCATGGAGGATGGCGGGGATGCTGGCGGTGGCGAGCAGGGCGAAGGCGATGCGCTTGATCATGACGGTCAGTCCTTGCGGTTGGGATTGGTGAAGATTTCTTCGATGGTGAGGCCGAACAGGTCGGCGATCCTGAAGGCGAGCGGGAGCGAGGGGTCGTAGCGGCCGGTCTCGATCGCGTTGACGCTTTGGCGGGAGACATCGAGCCGCTCGGCCAGGTCCTGCTGGCTCCAGGCCCGCTCGGCACGCAGCACGCGGAGGCGATTGATCATTCGCCGCCTCCGCGCATCGCCGCGAGCTTGTTGAAGCAGCGGCCCACGCCCAGGCCCGCGAACCACAGGATCGCGGCGTAATAGGCATAGACGTGCGGCACGAGGCCGAAATTCTCGAGAAAGCCCCATGCCGTCGCGATGCTCAGCGCGAAGCCGGTGGCGACGAGCGCCTGGCGGGTCACCTGCACGCGCAGATACTCGTCCTGCTCCTCGACGAGATAGCGGCCGAGGACGAAGAACACGCCGATCACCGGCAGCGCCGGCAGCACGCCGGCGACATAGCCCAGCGGCCCATGCAGCGGACTGTTCCGCGCATGCATGACCACGCCGATCAGGATCAGCACATAGCTCGCCATCAGCAGGATCACCGATTTCGTGTAACGCTTCTGTGCCCGATTGCCGGCCATGATTGGCTTCCTTTGCAGTTTGTAAAGGTAGCTTTACTCGAGTCGGCGTGAAATGTCAACCAAGCTTTCCATATGGGAAAGCCTGCCAGACTAGATGCTAATGCTACTTTCCAGCCGGTGCTTCGGGATCGAGGCGCCAGCCATGGAAGGTGCGGACCATCGGTTTGCCGCATCCCTCGCACCAGGATCGGAAAGCCGAGCCGTCATTCCAGGCTCGACCACGACTGCGGTGATGTTTGCCGACAAGACAATAGACTGGCTGCAGCAAGCGCATGTGCCGCCTCCCCGGAATCTCACGGGAATGGTGGCATTTTCCACCGAAAAGTCCATATTTTTGCGCAGATGCGTGAAAAGATTACCGGTTTTTAATCCGCTAGCCGTGCCAGCATCTCCGCGGCGAGGTGGCTGAGCGTGTCGTCGCGCGCACCCATCACCACGATGCGATCGCCCGGGCGCGCATTGGCGACGAGATGCGCCGCCGCTGCCGCGCGATCGGGAATGTAGAGCGCATTGCGCCCGGTCGCGGCGATATCGGCCACGATGTCCGCACTGGTCACCTCGCGGCTGGTGGTGCCGCCCTGATAGACGGGATCGGGCAGCACCAGCACATCCTCGCCGCCCAGCTTCTCGGCGAACATCGCGACGAGTTCGGCACGCATCACCTTGAGCGGGCCATAGCCGTGCGGCTGGAACAACAGGAGCAGCCTGCCCTCGAAGGCATGCAGCGTGTCCAGTGTCGCGGCGATCTTGTCCGGATTGTGCCCGAAATCGTCGATCACGGCGATCCCGCCCGCTTCGCCGACCAGCTCGAAGCGGCGCTTCAGGCCCTGGAAGCCCTGGATCGCCTGGGCGGCCTCCTCCACGGCGATCCCCGCCGCCGCCGCCGCGCCGATCGCCGCCAGCGCATTGGAGACATTGTGCCGGCCCGGCACCTGCAGCGTCACCGGGATCGACGCCTCGCCCTCGCGCGCCAGCTCGAAGGCGAGGCCGTAGCGCTGCTCGCGCAGGTTGATCGCAGTCAGATCCGCCGGCGCGCCGATCGCGAAGGTGCGCAGCCGCTCGCGCGGCATCGTCGCCGCCAGCAGGGCGCCCTCGCCATTGTCGAGGTTGATCACTGCCTTGCCCGCCCGCGCGATGAATGCGCCGAACAATTCGATCAGCTTGTCCATCGGCAGGTGATCGAGGCTGACATTGTTGAGCACCGCCACGCCCGGGCGATAGAGCGCGATCGAGCCGTCGCTTTCGTCGACTTCGCTCACATAGGCTTGGCCTGCTCCCACCAGCGCGCTGGCAAAGGGGGCATCGGGCGTGACGAAGTTCTTCATCACCGCGCCGTTCATCACCGTGGGATCGCGGCCCAGCGCGTGGAGGATCCAGCCGATCATGCCGGT
>ERZ778025.1776-NODE-1776-length-13962-cov-3.450636_pt1 | contig 13962 bp, 18 predicted proteins | sample MGYA00375755_ERZ778025 | MGnify/ENA primary metagenome ERZ778025 (study PRJEB29350, sample SAMN05389825) | bioreactor metagenome | isolation source: Thiocyanate bioreactor | place: South Africa: University of Cape Town | collected 2014-03-17 ... | reverse complement strand
CGGCGGATGGCCGGACCCGCGCCTTCGTCAATGACCAGCCGGTCGGCGTCGCTCATCGAACCACCCCGTTCGAAGCCTGGGCGCAAGCCGCAGCACAAGCCTCTGCACAAGCTTGGGCGCCCGTCGTTTCACATTCGTTCCTCGGGCTCATATCATGATTTGCCGCGCCAACGCGAGCGCCGATAGCCCTGCGCCCCGAGGTTCCTCAACTCCGTCCGCACAATTACTGATGATAATGCCGCGATGGTAAAATCAGTTGTGCAGGCCGGGCAAAGCGCTATGTTCGGGCGGTTTTGACGGCAAGGCGGCCTGGGGGAATTCAGGGACAGTCGCCGCGTAGAAGCTTGGCCGTCCTCCTTGGACAAGTAAGAACCATATGGCAGAGCCTCGCATAATCGCCATCGATGCGATGGGGGGCGACCATGGAGTCCCGGTCGTCGTACCGGGAGCGGCCATGGCCCTCGAATCTCACCCGGCGATCGGCTTCATCCTGTGCGGCAATCGCGATGTGATCGAAGCGGAGCTGAAGGCCTTTCCGCGCCTCGCAGCGGCGTCGCGCATCGTGCATACCGACACAGCCATCTCCATGCAGGACAAGCCGAGCCAGGCCGTGCGCCGCGGCAAGGGCACCAGCATGTGGCACGCCCTCGATCAGGTGCGGGAGGGCGCGGCGCACGCCGCGATCTCCGCCGGCAATACCGGTGCGCTGATGGCCATGTCGAAGCTCGTGCTGCGGCCCATGGCCGACATCGAGCGGCCCGCGATCGCCGCCTTCTGGCCGACGGTGAAGGGTGTCTGCATCGTCCTCGATGTCGGCGCGAATATCGGCGCTTCGGCGCGCCAGCTCGCCGAGTATGCCCTTATGGGCGCGGCCATGGCGCGGGCCTATCTCAAGATCGATCGGCCGAGTGTCGGCCTGCTGAATGTCGGCGTCGAGGAGATCAAGGGCGCGGACGAGGTCAAGCAGGCGCACGCCTGGCTGAAACTCCCCGAGCTGGGCCTCCCGATCAACTACCGGGGCTTCGTCGAGGGCGACCAGATCGGCCAGGGCGACGTGGACGTGGTGGTCGTCGAGGGCTTTGCGGGCAACATCGCCCTCAAGACGGCCGAGGGGACCGCCCGCCAGATCGGGGTCTACCTGCGCGAGGCCATGACCCAGTCGCTGATAACCAAGATCGGCGCATTGCTGGCCAAACCCGGCTTTCGGACACTCAAGCACAAGATGGATCCGCGCCGCGTCAACGGCGGCGTTTTCCTCGGCCTCGACGGCATAGCGGTCAAAAGCCACGGCGGCACGGACGCTTTCGGCTTTGCGAGCGCGATCAATGTCGGCTACGAGATGGCCGCTGGCGACCTCAAGGGGCGGATCGCGTCCGATCTCGGCGCCTTCCACGGCAAGCTTGCGGCGATCCCCGAAAACTGAGGCGGAACAGGAAGAACTCACGCGAGGTAAAGCAAAGTGGCCGTCATCAGATCGGTAATTCGTGGTGTGGGCGCCTATCTTCCCAAGCGCATCATGACCAATGATGACTTCTCGCGCATCGTCGATACGACGGATGCCTGGATCACCGAGCGCACAGGCATCAAGCAGCGCCATATCGCGGCCGAGGACGAGCTGACGTCGGACCTCGGCATCGCCGCTGCCAAGCAGGCCCTCGTGCGCTCCGGCATCGATCCCGGCGACATCGATCTCATCATCTGCGCGACGGCGACGCCCGACCGGACATTTCCGGCAACGGCCGTGCGCATTCAGGCGGGCCTCGGCATCACGAACGGCGCAGCCTTCGACGTGCAGGCCGTATGCTCGGGCTTCGTCTATGCCATGACGACGGCCGATAACTTCCTAAAAACGGGCCTTTTCAAGCGCGCGATCGTCGTCGGCGCGGAGACTTTCTCGCGCATCCTCGACTGGTCGGACCGCGGCACATGCGTGCTCTTCGGTGACGGCGCCGGTGCCGTGGTGCTCGAAGCGCAGCCGCAAAAAGGCACGCGCGACGACCGTGGCGTCCTTTCTGCGCGCATCCGCTCCGATGGCCGCTACGAAGATCTGCTGTACGTCGACGGTGGCCCGGGCTCGACCAAGACCACCGGCCATCTCCGCATGAACGGCCGCGAGGTCTTCCGCCACGCCATCCAGAAGATCTCGGGCGTGATCGAGGAGACGCTTGTCGAGACGGGCTATGCGGCGGAGGAGATCGACCTCTACGTGCCGCACCAGGCCAACCAGCGCATTCTCGATGGCATTGCCAAGCGGCTCGGCGTCAACCCGAACAAGATCATGAGCACGCTCGCCAAGCACGGGAATACCTCCGCCGCCTCGATCCCGCTGGCTCTGAACCAGGCCTTCGAGGAGCATCGCCTGAAGGAGGGCAACCTCGTTCTGATGGAGGCTATGGGGGGCGGATTTACCTGGGGTGCGGTGCTCGCGCGCTGGTGAGTTTCGGCTCAACGGTGCGTGCGCTGTCACACTGAAATTGATCGTTTGTTGCTGCTGAACAATTTTTATTGCGATTTCAGCCGGTTGTTCTTCTCGGGCATTGACCCGAATGTCCGCTGCCGGTAGCTTCTATACAATCAAGCATCGGGGAGGCGTTTACCAATGGGCAGCAAGACATTGACCCGTGCGGATCTGGCGGACGCGTTGGTGCGGAAAGTTGGTCTGCCACGGAACGAGTCCCAGGAGCTCGTCGAGCGCGTGCTCAGCGAAATTTCCGAGACGCTTTCGCAAGGCGAAGGCGTGAAGCTCTCCTCGTTCGGATCGTTCGGCGTGCGCGCCAAGGCGCAGCGCATGGGCCGCAACCCCAAGACAGGCGAGGAAGTGCCGATCACGCCGCGCCGGGTCCTGGTCTTCCGGCCGAGCAATATCATGAAGGAGCGTATCAATACGCGTCTGAACCGGCGCAAGGCGGCGGAATGATCCTATGATGTTTTGATCTAGGAATGGCTCAAGCGCCGTTGGGCGACGGCACGGGGCCATTAAACGGCGGGGCACTAACATGGCTAAATCGGCGGATGCATTCCGCACGATCAGCGAGGTATCCACCGAGCTGGACGTGCCGAAACATGTATTGCGCTTTTGGGAACAGCGCTTCAAGCAGCTCAAGCCGCTGAAGCGGGGCGGCGGGCGGCGGTTCTACCGGCCCGAGGACGTCGAGCTGATCAAGGGCATCAAGTCGCTGCTCAATCGCGATGCGTACACGATCAGAGGCGTCCAGCGCATTCTCAAGGAGCAGGGCGTCGAGATGGTCAAGCGGCTCGCATCGGACGATGCGACGGCGCTGATTGCAGCCGTGCCGCAAGCCGCGGAGGCAGCGGCGATCTCGGCCGCGCCGAACGCGCGCCGCACCTCGGGGACGCGCAAGGCGCGCGCCGGCAGCGAAGCCGCGCCTCAGGAAGCATCTGTCGGGCGCGATGTCGTCGTGGCTGCGATTTCGGAGCTCAGCGCCTGCCGGGCGCTTCTCGCCGGAGAGACCTTGCGTGCAAAGGCACCGGCTGGCGCCTCTGCCGCCAGCGGCCGTCGCTAGGCCGTGGCCGGGCGCACGCGCGCAGCAGCAGCGCCGCCCGGCGAAACCGACGTGTGGATTGTCGATCTCACTGCTCTAGGCACGCACCTTGTCGCCCTCGAGCGCGATCGACATCTGCTCACTGAAGCCGAGATCGCGCACGCCAGCCGGATCACAGGCGAAGCACACCGCAATGACTGGATTGCCGCTCACGTAGCGCTTCACCTGGTGCTGATGAAGCATCTCGGACGCCCCGTGCAATTCGACGGTGCCGGCGCGGGCAAGCCGCGCGTTTCGGGGTGGAATGGCGAGTTCAGTCTCAGCCACAGCGCCGGCCTCGCCGTCATCGCTGTCCGCAATCAAGGCCGCGTCGGGATCGATGTCGAGGTGCGCCGCCCGGTGCGCCTCAGCGCCGAGCGCCGACACCTGATCGAGATCGCCGGTGCCGCCGCGCACCCTGAGGCTCTGCTGCTGGCCGATGATGCCGAGGTGCGCTTCCTCACCGCCTGGACGCGGCTCGAGGCCATCGGGAAGATGCGCGGCACAGGCATCGGCGCACTACTGGAGACGCTCGGCATCGTCGCTCGGGGCCCCGGCGCCGATGCGGTCGCGGAACGAACGCGCCAGCTCGTGACCGACGAAGCGCAACCGACCGGTATTCTCGGCATTGATGTCGGCCGCTTCGATGCCGTCGCCGCTCTCGCGACCTCGCCGCCGACTGCCGCACCTGAACTGCACGATCTCGCCACGGAGATCGCCCGCCTAGGCGGTTGATCTGAGGCCCGCCGGTCGCGCATGAGGGGCATCTGTCCGGACATTGTGGCTGGAGCCTGCCCTGCGTGCCTGCTATCTCCTGGATCGAACCGATATCGAGATCAGGGACGAGAGCAGGATGAACGACGCGAGCCAGGGAACCGGGGAACGAGCCATCACCGTCGAGGAGGCCATCCGCGGCCGCAAGTCGACGCGCGCCTTCCTGAAGACACCGGTGCCGCGCGAGCTGATCGCGCGCATTCTTACCACTGCGGGACGCGCTCCCTCCGGCTCCAATATTCAGCCGTGGAAGGTCTACGTATTCGACGGCAAGGTGCGTGACGAGATCGTCACTGATCTCTGCCAACGCTACGACACCGTCGGCGAAGGCACGCGCGAATACGAGTACTATCCCACCAAGTGGTACGAGCCTTATCTGGCGCGTCGCCGCGCCTGCGGCTGGGGCCTCTACAGCACCATGGGCATCACCCGTGAGGACAAGACGGGCATGCACGCGCAGCGCCGCCAGAACTACGAGTTCTTCGGCGCGCCCACGGCCTTCATCTTCTCGATCGATCGCCAGCTCAAGAAGGGCTCGTGGCTCGACACGGGCATGTTCATCCAGTCCGTCATGATCGCGGCGCGCCAGTTCGGCCTCGAGACGATCCCGCAGGCCGCACTCGCGAACTTTCACGAGGTGCTGCGAGCCCGCCTCAGCGTGCCGGACGATGAGATCATCATCTGCGGCATGGGCATCGGCTATCCCGACACCAGCGCGAAGGTGAACTCGTTCACGACCGAACGCGAGCCGCTCGAGAACTTCGTCACCTGGGTCGACGCGCTGAAGCCAGCGAGGGACTGAGCGTCCTACTTCCGCGCCTCGATGCCGTCGATCGCGCGCTGAACCTCGTCGCTGGTCAGCACCCAGTCGTTGTCGAGGTTCGCGATCACCTCGCGCATGAACGGCTCCGAGAGCGCGATGGCGCGCGGACCATCCTGGAGGTGATCGTAAAGGATCGCGAGGGCGAGCTGCTGCGGGCTCTCGCCCTCGTAGGTCCACTCGAAGCCCCAGGTCGTGAACTGCTTGATGTCGTAACGCTCGGAGAGCGGCGCCCCGTCGACCTGCACCACCAGTCCGTCGAACCCGCGCACGCCGCTATACGTCTTCATCTTGCTGCTCCCCTTCGAACCCCGCCCCTGCGTGTGATATGTCACAAATAGGGCAGAGCGCAACCTCGAGCCGCGGCAACACCCGCCCCGGAATCGAGCCCGAGGGTGCAACACCCGCCGATCGCGCGCCCATACGGACATAGAACGGCACCGCGCCTGGATCGGCATCGATGGTCATGCGGCGGGCGCCAGCATCGCGTGCCGTCGCCACGGCCCAATGGAAAAGCACACGCCCACAACCGCGCCCAAGCTCGGAGGGCTCGACGAACAGCTTCGCGAGATCGGCATTCGGCCCCTCGACCGCGATCTGGCAAAGCCCGATCGGCCGGCCTTCGTGCTCGGCGACGCGCACCAGGGTCCTGCCAAGCTCCTCGCCCGTGAGGGTCAACTCGCGACGGCAGGCTTCCATGAAGGCCGCGTCATATCCCCATACGGCCTTCGAGCGCAGGCAGAGCTCGCTGAGCGCTGCGAGCTCATCGGCACGGGCTTCCCTGAGGCGGATCTCAGCGGCGGGGGAGACATCACGCGGTGCTCCCCGGATACACGTCGGCAGCGACACGATTTCGCGGTGCTTGTCCCCGTGGCCTGCTCTGCCGTAGCTTCTGCGGGCGCACGGCATTGCGGGGCGCGGCCGGGCGCCACATCATTCCAGGGGAAAGGTCACGGACATGGCCGAAGGACGGGATGTAGGCGGCGACGCCGCCGCCATCAGAGCTGCGAGAATGCACGCCCAGGCCCAGAAGGCCGCGCCGCCACGCGAGGTCCGCCTCGTCGCGCATTCCAACATCCTCTACTGGTGGGTCGTTTGGTTCTACGGCTATGTCTGTGCCTTCGCGACCTACCTCAATAATGTCACGGTCCCCTTCGCCGGCAAGCAGATCAAGTTCTTTCCCGAGGCGTGGCTCGGCATCTCCTACGTCGCCGTCATCCTGTTCGTGATCGTCTTCACGAACGTCAGGGCGCGCGTTCTGCACACCTTCATCATTGCGGCAGTGGTCGCCTTGGCCCTCGTCGGCCTGGAATGGAGATGGGGTCTCGGCTCGGTCTTCAGCTTCGTGCCCGAGATCAGAGTGCACATGAATCTCGCGTTCTACATCATGATGTCGACGGGCCTCCTGCTCATCTGGATCGTCGTCGTATTCGGCATCGACCAACTCACGTACTGGCGCTTTCACGGCGGCCAGGTCGTCGAGCGCCATCGGCTCGGCAACGCGCCCGGCAACGTCTACGACACGCGCGGGATGCTCATGCGGCGCAATCCGGACGATCTCTTCCGCCACAAGCTCCTCGGTCTCGGCTTCCTGGGTCTCGGCACCGGCGACGTCGTGTTCAAGCCAGCCGCCGCAGGCTCGGAGCCCTTCATCATCGAGAACGTCTGGCGCAGCACCGAGAAGCAGCGGCGCGTCGAGCGTCTGCTCACGCTGTCGGGCGGCTCCGGCGAGGCCTGAGCCTCGCCGCGCTCGCTCATCCGCGCGGCGAGATCGTCAGTACAGGCAGCGTTCCGCCCACAAGTTTGCGGCGGAATTGCCCGCGCCCGTGGACAATGCCGGCAGGCACCACTAAGGAATACCCCCAGCGAACGGCGTGCAGCATAGGGCAGCACGCGAATGGAGATGAGCTCGGCGTGCACAGTCCGCCGCGAGGAGTGATTATTTGCTCGCGCGCCCGTCCACTGGCTGGACGGGCCGCTTGATGGCGTTCCTGCCCAATCCGCTGATCATTCCTGCCGGCATCATGATCGGCATTCTGGTGGCCATGCCCGTCGGGCCGGTCAACTTGCTTTGCGTCCAGCGTGCGATCGAGCGCGGCTTCTGGGGAGGCGTCGCGGCGGGTCTCGGCGTCGTCATCGGCGACGGCATCATCGCACTTTTCGCAGCACTTGGCGTCGGTGCTGTGACAGGCGTGATCCGACACTACCGCATGAGCGTGCAGATGATCGGCGGCCTCGCACTCGTGTTGTTCGGCATCCGCCTCTACTTCACGCGGCCGCATCTGATCGGCGAGGATGCGGGCGGAGGCCAACGTCCGTCGCTCGCAGCATTCGCCTGGGACATCCCGCAGACGTTCTTCCTCACCATTACGAACCCCGGCGCCGTGCTCGGCCTCTTTGCGATCTTCGGCGGCGTCAGCTCGTTCGTGGAGGTCGAGGGCTACATCGACGCCTTCACGATGGTGGCAGCCGTCATGGGTGGCAGCGTCATTTGGTGGGTGGTGCTCTCCCATACGATCAGCCGCTTTCGCCATCGCATCGACGTCGACATGCTGCGGCTATTGAACCGTCTGGCCAGCATCATCCTGCTCGGCTTCGGCGGCCTGCTGCTCGGCGAGGTCGTGATGAAGTTCATCGCCGGCAGGGTCGTTTAGGATCTACTGCTGGATTTTTGCGAGCTCGTTCGCGATCTCGGCGCCTTCGGCGAGAAAGCGCGTAACCGCGGTCTGCGCCGATGGCGTGCACGTCTGGTACGTGCGGCTGTAGCTGCGATAGCCGTTGTTGAAGCGGCTCGTGAGCTGAGCACGGCGCAGCGAGGCATTGCCCTCGCCCTCGATGAGCTCCTGCATGCGATTGCGCCACGTCTGCCCCTCGTTGGCGCCGCATAGCTCGCGCAGGTAGTGCACGGCACCCAGGATCTCGGCGAGGCGCATGAGCTTCTGGTCATAGGGGCGGACGTCACCGCCGGCCCCTTGTGCCGCGAGCGGCGGCGAGCAGAGCGCCACCAGCAGCGCCACCACCGGCGGCAAGGCCGCAAGTGTCATGATGGCAGCGCGATGGCGCATGGCGTGTCTCATTCTCCTGGGGCGCCGATCCTGGCCTGCCGGCATCCCGTGACTTTCACCATGGCAATTCTACGGCTCTATGGCGATTCGTGCATCCCAAGGCCGCCGGCAACACCGTCGCACCGGCACACGAGCGATCCGGTCTTTACGAGCCCCTGTCCGCGGGCTCATTCTGGGCTCAACAAGGGCGGAATAGCCAGATCAGGAGGATCCCCAATGACCGCCGACGGAACCACGCAATTCGCTTTCGACGAGGCGCGCTCCGCCGATCTTGTGGTGGCCGCAATGACCGGCGCCAAGGACGAGCGCCTGCGCCAGGTTATGGAGAGCGTCATCCGCCACCTTCATGCGGTGGTCAAAGAGGTCGAGCCGACCGAAGAAGAATGGATGACGGCCATCAAGTTCCTCACCGAGACGGGCCACATGTGCACCGAGTGGCGCCAGGAATTCATCCTCTTCTCGGACACGTTCGGCGTCTCCATGCTCGTCGACGCGGTCAACAATCGCAAACCTTCAGGCGCCACCGAGACGACCGTGCTCGGGCCGTTTCACGTCGCGTCCTCGCCGCTCAAGAAGATGGGCGACACGATCAATCTCGAGGACAAGGGCGAGCCGCTGATCGTCTCGGGCATGGTCGTGGACGAGAGCGGCAAGCCGATCGAGGGCGCCATGCTCGACGTCTGGCAGGCGAACAGCGAGGGCTTCTACGACGTCCAGCAGAAGGACATCCAGCCGGACATGAACCTGCGCGGGCGCTTCGTGACGGGCGCCGACGGCCGCTACTGGTTCCGCTCGTCGAAGCCGCTTTTCTACCCCATCCCGCACGATGGGCCGGTCGGCGCGCTGCTGCGCAATCTCGGCCGTCATCCGTACCGGCCGGCACACATCCACTTCATTGTCTCGGCGCCGGGCTACCAGCCGATCGTGACGCACCTCTTCGACAAGAACGACCCCTATCTCGCCTCGGATGTCGTGTTCGGGGTGAAGGACAGCCTCGTCTGCGAGATCAACCAGCACGATGATCCGGGAAGGGCCGCAGAGATCGGATTGCAGAACCCCTTCTGGTCACTGCAGCACGAATTCAAGCTGGTGCGGGAGAAGTAGACTTCTCCTTCTCCCCGTCCTTACGGGGAGAAGGCCGGGATGAGGGGCGGCGGCAAACGCCGACATCAGCGCAGGTGGCCGCCCCTCACCCTAACCCTCTCCCCGCAGGCGGGGAGAGGGGATACTAAGCCGCGCACACCGCGCCATTCCCGGCGCCGGCATGGATCGAGAGATCCTTGATGGTCGGATGACGACCGCTCAGCGCGTTCTCGGGATCCCACGCGACTTTCACCTGCTCGAAGCGGCTGCCGAGCGCGTCGTAGATCATGAGCCGGCCGGCGAGCGTCTCGCCGATGCCGAGAATTTCCTTGAGCGCTTCCGTCGCGAGCAGCGTGCCGACGACGCCGGCCACCGCGCCGAGAATGCCGATCTCGGCGCAGTTCGCGACCGTTCCCGGCGGCGGTGCCTCGGGGAAAATGCAGCGGTACGTCGGCCAGGGCGCGCCGTCAGGCTTCTTCTCGTGCGGCTTGAAGGTCGTGATGTAGCCGTCGAAGGCGCCGAGCGCACCGAACACCAGCGTCCGCTTCGCGAAGTAGCAGGCATCGGAGACGAGGTAGCGCGTCGCAAAATTGTCCGAGCCGTCGACGACGAGATCGTAATTGCCGATCAGCTCGAGCGCATTCTCGGCGGTGATGCGGGTCGCGTGCGTCTCGACGGCCACGTGCGGATTGATCCGCCCGAGCATTTCCTTCGCACTCTCCACCTTCAGCGCACCGACACGATCCGTCTCGTGCACGATCTGGCGCTGCAGATTGTCGAGCGAGACTGTGTCGTCATCGATGATGCCGAGCGCACCGACGCCGGCTGCGGCGAGATACATGGAAACAGGTGAGCCGAGGCCGCCCGCGCCGATGATCAGCACGCGCGCCGCCTTGAGCTTCTGCTGGCCTTGCCCGCCGACGTCCCTCAGTACGAGGTGGCGCTTGTAGCGGGCGATCTCCTCGGGTGTCAGGGTCATTCTGCTTATCGACCTCAAATGGGATCGGTCCCATTATGTAGTTTATCGGGATGCGAATTGCATCCTGCTAGCCGCGGCGAACATGGCCCACTGGCTTGCATTTTTGCGCCCGCTGCCCGATCCTCTCGCCAGGGAAACGCCCACAAGAATGGAGCCCGAACGTGGCCACAGCAGGAGGGACGCCGGCCGCGGCCGGTGACAATCTCAAGCGCCTCACCGACCTCTACCGCATGATGGTGCGCATCCGCACCTTCGAGGAGACCGCGCTCGAAGCCTACAAAGCAGGCGAGATCCCGGGGCCGTTGCATGTCTCGTTCGGGCAGGAGGCAATCCCGGCGGGCGTCTGCGCGAGCCTGCGCCATGATGATCGCCTGACCTCCAACCACCGAGGCCACGGCCATGCCCTCGCCAAGGGCGCCGATGCGGCCACGATGTACCTCGAGTTGTACGGGCGCGAGGGCGGCTACTGCCGGGGCAAGGGCGGCTCCATGCACATTGCCGATTTCTCTGTCGGAATGCTCGGCGCGAATGGGGTGGTCGGCGGCGGCCTGCCAATCGCGGTCGGCGCTGCGCAGGGCCTCAAGCTGCTCAAGTCCGACGCGATCGCCGTCTGCATGTTCGGTGATGGCGCAACCAATCGCGGGCCATTCCTCGAAGCGCTGAACTGGGCGGCGATCTATGCGCTGCCCGTCCTCTTCGTGTGCGAGGACAACGGCGTCGCGGCACATACGGAAACGCGGACCGTGACGGCCGGCGAAGGACCGGCAGCGCGCGCGAATGCGATCGGCGTCCCCGCCGTCACGATCGACGGCAATGATGCGCTCGTCGTCGAGGAGACGGTCGCACGCCTCGTCGCGGACATTCGCGCCGGTCGCGGCCCGCGCATGATGCACGCCAAGACCTACCGCTGGACGGGCCACACCGCGACCGATGCCGCAGCATGGCGCGATCCCAAAGAAGTGGAAGCCGCAAAACAGCGCTGCCCCATTGCGCGCCTGAAGGCCGTGCTCATCGAGCGGGGGCTCGCGCCTTCCGCACTCGACGAGATCAGCGCTGCTGCGCGCACGGAAATGCAGTCAGGGCGCACGGCTGCTCATACCGCGCCGTGGCCGGGTATCCCATCGGCCTTCGAGGATGTGCAGGACGTGGGGGCGGTGCATGGCTGAAGTAACGCTGGTCGAAGCGGGCCGCCTCGCGGTTCTGCAGGAAATGCGCCGCGATCCGACCGTGTGGGTGCTCGGCGAGGATGTCGGGCGCGGCGGGCTCTGGGGCCAGTATCGCGGGCTCATCGACGAGTTCGGCCCGGAGCGCATTGTCTCCACGCCGATCTCGGAGTCGACGATCATGGGCGCCGGCCTCGGTGCCGCGCTCGTCGGCACGCGGCCGATCATCGAGATGCGCATCTTCGATTTCGTGATGTGCGCGATGGACGAGCTGGTGAACCAGATTGCCAAGGTCCGCTACATGTTCGGCGGTCAGGCCAAGCCCGCCGTCGTCGTGCGCACGCCGCACGGCATGTGGCGCAACTCAGCCGCCCAGCACAGCCAGATGCTCGAAGCCTGGTTCGCGCATCTGCCGGGTGTCGTGGTCGTTGCGCCCTCGAATGCCGAGGATGAAGCCGGATTGCTGGTCTCCGCCATTCGCTCCGACGATCCCGTGCTCTTCTTCGATCCGAAGGATCATTGGCTGGTGCCGGGCAAGATCGCCGATGGCGAGATCGCGGCCATTCCCTTCGGCAAGGCACGCCACGCGCGCCAGGGCGACGCGCTGACCATCGTCACGTGGTCCGCGATTGTGCCGAATGTGCTCGCGGCAGCAGATCAGCTCGCCAGCGAGGGCATCAAGGTGGACGTGCTTGACCTGCGCACGATCTGGCCCTGGGATCAGGATGCGGTTGCGGCATCGCTCTCGCGCACAAAGCGGCTGCTCGTCGTGCACGAGGCTGTCGAGGTGGGCGGCTTCGGCGCCGAAGTGATTGCGACGATGATCGATCGGCTCGGTCCGTCGGGCCTCAAGGTCGCCAAGCGCCTCGGCGCGCCGCGCATTCCCGTTCCATTCGCGCCGCCGCTCGAGAACGAGGTCCGCATTTCGCCCGCGAGAATCGTCGCTGCAGCCAAGGCCGCCATGGCATGAGCATCTACCAGCATCATGTGCTCGCGATCCCGCCGAAGCAGCACGCGGCCATCGCGGAGGGCATCAAAAGCGCGGGCGCCACGGTCATTGCCGACAAGGGCGGCCGCCTCTTCGGCATCTGGAAGCCACTGCTGGGCTTGAGCCTCAATCATCTCATCGTGCTCACCGAATGGCCCGACGCTGACGCCGCGATCGCCCACGGCGCCGATATTCTCCACGGCATCGAGGGCGCGACCGTCGAGCTCTGCGATCTCTGGCAGCCGACGTTGCGGCCTGCTCCGGGCGCGCGCCTTCCCGAGCTGCCCGGCGGCTACTACTCGCATCGCCACTACGACATTGCGGCCGATACGCTGGAGACGTTCCTCGAGCATTCCGGCGCGGCATGAGGCAGCTTCGAGGGCACGCACGCGTCGCAGGTCATCGGCCTCTGGCGCTCCACGCACGTGCCGGCGCCGGGCATCATCCGCATGCGCCTCATGGCCTGGTATCAGGACATGGCCACCTGGGAGCGCTCGCGCTACTGGAAAGGCACATCGGGCGCCGAGACGGCAAATTCACAGCTCGGCGCGCGCTATGCCATGACGCTCGACAGCGCCGTGTCGATCGTCGAGCTGGTCCACCGCGGCTGATCACGCAACGCCACACAACATCGCAACAAGAGGAGCTACCCCATGCCCCGCGCCGCGCGCACTGCGCTCATCACCGGATCGAACAAGAATATCGGCCGCGCCTGCGCACTGGCGCTCGCCAAGGGCGGCTTCAACATCGTCGTCAACGGCGCGCAAGATCGTGCGGCCGCTGAAGCGGTCGCGCGCGAGGTCGAGGCGCTCGGCGTCGAGGCGCTGGTCGCTATGGGCGATGTCGGCAAGCGCGAGGACTGCGCGCGTATGGCCAAGGAGGCGCTCGCGCGCTTCGGCACGGTCGATGCGCTGCTGAACAACGCCGCCATGCGCCCGGACGGCAAATTCCTCGAGATGAGCGAAGCGGATTTCGACCGCGTCGTCGATACGGACTACAAGGCCGCCTATTGGCTCGCCCGCGCGACGCTGCCGGGCATGCTCGAAAAGGGCTGGGGCCGCATCATCAACTTCGCCGGCATGAACGCCATCCACGGCTACAACGGCCGCGCTGCCGTCTCGGTCGCCAAGCACGCGGCCTGGGGCCTCACCAAGGCGCTCGCCAAGGAATTCGGTCCCAAGGGCGTTACCGTGAACATCATCTCGCCCGGGCCGATCATGGGCGAGGCGCAGGACCCGCACATGGCCGCCCACATCAAGCCGATGGTGGCCCGCGTGCCCGTCGGCCGCGTCGGCACGCCGGAGGAGGTCGCAGCCATGGCGGCGCTGCTGGCCTCGGATGCGGGCGCCTTCATCAACGGCCAGCTCTTGCAGGTGAACGGCGGCGCCGAGACCTGAGGGCGCGGGGGTGGGCTACGCGCTTACCCCTCGGCCGAACCTGTGCTAGAGGGGCGCGCAGTGATGCGGTCACACGCCGCGCCAATCGCCTCCCTCATTCCTCCCCCCTTGTGGGGGAGGTTAGGAGGGGGGGATCGCAGAACATCGGCGG
>ERZ778025.1770-NODE-1770-length-14020-cov-4.255209_pt1 | contig 14020 bp, 15 predicted proteins | sample MGYA00375755_ERZ778025 | MGnify/ENA primary metagenome ERZ778025 (study PRJEB29350, sample SAMN05389825) | bioreactor metagenome | isolation source: Thiocyanate bioreactor | place: South Africa: University of Cape Town | collected 2014-03-17 ... | reverse complement strand
CGAGATTGCGGCCGCACTGTGCCTTGAACTGAAGCTGATCGCAGGGAGGCCGGCAGCCCGAGGGAGATCTCAGGTGCGCTCGAACAGCGCCGCGAGGCCGAGCCCGCCGTTGGCACCGAGCGCTGCCACACCGTAGCGCGCACCGCGCGCCGCCTCATTGCGGATGAGCCGCGAGAAGAGCCGCGTCACGAGCACGGCACCGGCGGCACCGAGCGGATGGCCACGGACCACCGCGCCGCCTTCCGGATTGATCGCGGCCTCGTCGAGGCCGAGCTGGCGACCGAGCGCAATCGCCTGCACGGCCGCTGCCTCGCTCAGCTCGAAGAGCGAAATGGCGCTGCGGTCGAGACCATTGAGCCGGCTGTAGAGCTTTTGCACCGCAGCGATCGGAGCTTCAGCCTCGAGGCCCGGCTCGACGCCCAGGGCGGCATTGACGACAGGCCTCAATGCCGGCGGCCGGCCACGTCGCTCCCACTCAGCCTCCGAAACGACGAGCACGAAGGCGGCGCCATCATGGAGCGCGCTGATATTGCCGGCGGTGAGGGTCCCCATCTCGCCGGCGATCGGCTCGAGATCGGCGAGATCGTCGGCATCGGGCCCGACGGCGCTCTGGTCGCGGGCCTCCTCCGTCGTCGCCCGGAGCGGCACGATCTCGCCGACGAAGTGCCGCGCCTCGCGCGCCTCGGCAGCCTTGCGATGCGAGGTAAAGGTCCATGCATCCTGCTCGGCGCGCGTGATGCCGAGGCGCAGGGCAAGCTTCTCGCAGGAGATATGGGGCACGTGCTCCGCCATAGGCACCGCACCGGTCGGCTCGGGCCGGATGAAGTGGGGTGTCTGAAAGAGGTTCCGAGGCTTGGCAATGCGCCAGGGGGCGGTCGAAAGGGATTCGACACCGCCCGCGACCACGATCTCTGCCTCACCGGCCGCGATCCGCCGCGCCGCCGCCAGGATCGCCTCGAGACCCGAGGCGCACTGCTGGTCGATGGTCGTCGCCATGGCCGTGACAGGCAGGCCCGACGCGAGGGCGATCAGGCGCGCCGGGTTGTCGCCGGCGGTACAGTTGCCGACGATGATCTCGTCGACTTCGCTCGCCTCGACGCCGGTATCCTTGAGGACGGCCTCGACGACGGGCGCCGCCAGGTCCTCGACCCGGCGCAATCTGTGCAGGCCACCGATCCGCCCGATGGCCGTCCGTCGCGCCGCAATAATGTAGACGGGTAGGCTACGCATCTCCCAAACACGCTCTCAAAAAATGTCCGGCCACGAACTGTGGCTCGGCCGGCACCCGTATCCCACCCAATCGTCACGTAATGATGCGGACATTCTGGCGTCATCGGGGCGAACCCTGGGGATTGATGGGCTTGCGCCGCCATTTGTGATCACCGCGCCACAAACCCCCCGTCGGCCCGACGGCTTGAGGCCTGGGCCAAAGGGTGTCAAAAGTCGCCCCGGACCGCATCGATGGCGATGGGGCGAGGAAACTCCGGGAGAAGAACATGGATCGCGAGTTGTGGGAGAAGGGCCTGAAGGCACGCAAGGCAACGCTCGGCGCCGAGTACGTCGAGAAGAACCTCGCGACGGCGGATGCATTCAACGCCGACTTCCAGGACATGCTGAACGAGTTCTGCTGGGGCAAGATCTGGGGGGATTCGACCATCCCGCCGAAGATCCGCTCCATGATGAACCTCACCATGCTCGCCTCGCTCGGCCGCATGCACGAGTGGGAGCTCCATCTGAACGGCGCCCTCAACAACGGCGTCACCCAGGACGAGCTGAAGGCCATACTCCATCAGATCGCGATCTATGCGGGCTTCCCCGCGGGCGTGGAATGCTTCCGCATCGCACGCAAGGTGCTGGCCGAGCGCGCCGGCAAGAAGTAAGTCCGCTTGCCGCCGATGCGCGCCGCCTCGAAGGCCCGAGCCGCGCATCGGCGTCTCCATTTCCCGACATGCCGAAGATCAAGAGATGAACCCGCGATGACCAAGCGCCTTCCCCAGGACTGCAAGGACCTCTCCGAAGTCCGCGTCGAGATCGACCGCTGCGACACCGCGCTCGTCAGCATGATCGCCGAGCGCTTCGGTTACGTGGAGCGCGCTTGGCAGATCAAACTCGGCCTCAACCAGGAAGCCAATGTTCCCTGGCGCAACCAGCAGGTCTTCGACCGCGTGCGCCAGCTCGCCGAGGAGAAGGGCATCCCGCCCGACATGTGCGAGGCCCTTTGGCGACAGATGGTCGGATGGTTCATTCAGTACGAGGAAGAGAAGCTCAAGGACGAGATCACCGCCAAGGCCAGCAAGAGCTGACCCGCACCGAGGAGGCCGGTGCTCATGCTCCGCAATATTCCGCCAGACCTCATCGAGATCATTACCCACGCGGTGATGAACCCCGGCACGATCGTCGCCGGCTATCTTGTCGGCAGGTTCGCCGACCAGCCCCAGAAGATCATCGTCGGCGCCTTTGCAGCCGGCATCGCGGGCGTCGCCTTCTCCTGGCTCATCATGAAGCTCGGGCTATCGCCCGACCACCCGCGGCTATTCCCGGGGATCTTCGTCCTCTCCTTCATCCTCGGCGCGGGCTGGGCATGGCTCGGCTATTTCGCCGGCAAATCGCGACGCGGGAAGTAGCTCCACCCTTACCCCGGCCGCGTGACCGTCACCTCGTCGAGCACGACGCGACCGTCGTCTATGTCCGAGAGCAGGCGGCGCATGATCTTGCCCGAGGACGTGATCGGCACGGTCTCTACGAACTGCACGCCGCGCGGGATCTTGTAGGCTGCGAGATGCTTGCGGCAATGCTCGGCAAGCTCCTTGCCGCTCGACGTCGCGCCGGGCTTCAGCATAACATAGGCCTTGGCGAGCTCGCCTTTTGCCTCATCCGGCACGCCACGAACTGCCGCCAGCGCCACCGCCGGATGACCGCACAGAATGCGCTCGAGCTCTGCCGGATAGACGTTGAAGCCGGCCGTCAGGATCATGTCCTTCTTGCGGTCGACGATCGTGTAGTAGCCATCCTCGTCGACCGTCGCGATGTCGCCCGTATGCATCCAGCCATCGGGGCGCAGCGTATCGCGCGTGCTCGCCTCGTTGCCGTAGTAGCCGTCCATGACCATGAGGCCCTTGACCATCAGCTCGCCGCGCTCGCCCGCCGGCATCTCCTTATCGGGATCCGTCACGTCGACAATCTTGCAGGAGAAGCCCGGGATCGGCACGCCGATCGTGCCCGGCTTGTTCGCGCCGTAGAAGGGGTTGAAGGTCGCCGCGCCGGCCAGCTCCGTCATGCCCCAAAGCTCGAGCACGGGCGCGCCCGTCCGCTCCGTCCACTCAAGCGACTTCGCGACAGGCAGCGTTTGTCCGCCAACGGTACAACGGGTCAGCGAGGAGAGGTCGTAGCGCTCGAACTTCGGGTGCGCGAGCATGTAGTAGTAAGCCGTCGGAACACTATCGATGATCGTCGCGCGGTGCTCCTGAATGGCGGCGAACATGCCCTCCTCGCTGAAGCGCGGCAGGATCACCATCTTCGCGCCGACCAGGAAGGCCGCATTGAACACACAGCTCGAATAGACATGCGGCGACGGGAGCGGCGACACGACCGTATCGGCGGCCGTGCGCGTGTTCATCAGTGCCGCAGCATAAGCCGCCACGACGATCGAGCGGTGCTGCTGAACGGCGCCTTTGGGATGGCCCGTGGTGCCCGAGGTATAGCAAATGGCGCCCACGTCCTTCGGCGAACGGGGCACGGCATCGAAGCGCGCCGCGCCGAGCTTGAGCCAGAGATCAAAGGGAATGGCGCCCGTTGGCGGCTTTTCACCCCAGGCGACGATCTCGGTAAGCTCGCCTTTGCCCTTGAGGCCCATCAGCGGCTCGGCCTTGTCGGCCGATGCGACGATCACGCGAGCGCCGGAATCCTGAACGATGAACGCAACCTCCGACGGCGTCAGCATGACGTTGATCGGATTGACCACCGCCCCCGTCTTCGCAATCGCGAAGTAAGCGACCATCCATTCGATCGCATTGGGACCATAGAGCGTCACGCGATCGCCGGGGCGTACGCCGGCGCCGACAAGTCCGTTCGCGAAAGCATTGGAGGCTTCGTCGAGCTGCCGGTACGTGAGCTGATCGGTGCCGATGATCAGGGCCGTACGGTCGCCATAGCGGCGTGCAGCGAAGGGCAGGACCTCGCCCAGCGTTGAAACCATGATGAGCCTCCCAGGAAGATGCTTTTTTTGCGAACCTGTCGTCGCCGGTTCTTCAGGCAAACTTAGCGGAGAGAACGTGCAGTCCACAATAAGCTTATCCCGTCGAGGCTCATTGACCGATCCGGGCCGGGCTGGTTTGATGGCATACAAGAAGACAACCGTCACTGCCACACCGGGCGCCCTGCCCGGCCAAAGGGCAAGCTCAAAACCGCTGGAGTGTTCTCATGAAAGAGCATGAGTTGCGCGCACTGATCGACAACGTGAAGGACGGCAAGCTTACGCGCCGCTCCTTCGTCAATCGGATGCTGGCGCTCGGGCTGACTGCGCCGATGGCAAGTCAGATGCTCGACTTCTGTGGCGTCGCGCGCGCCGATACGAAATTCAACTACAAACCGACGAAACGTGGCGGTGGTGGAGCTCTGCGGCTCCTCTGGTGGCAGGCGCCGACGCTGCTCAATCCTCACTTTGCGACCGGCACGAAGGACCAGGATGCTTCGCGCATCTTCTACGAGCCGCTCGCCGGTTGGGACTCCGACGGCAATCTCGTTGCTGCGCTCGCCGCCGAGATTCCGAGCCGCGAGAACGGCGGCCTCGCCGCGGACGGCAAGTCCGTCACGTGGAAGCTGAAGCAGGGCGTGAAGTGGCACGACGGCAAGCCCTTCACGGCGGACGACGTCGTCTTCAACTGGGAGTTCTCGTCGGACCCGGAGACGGCGACCGTCACCAGCGGCTCCTATAAGGACGTCAAAGTCGAAAAGGTCGACGACTTCACCGTCCGCGTTCTCTTCGACAAGCCGACGCCCTTCTGGGCCGATGCTTTCGTCGGCACCGCCGGCATGATCATTCCGAAGCATCTCTTCGTCGACTACAAGGGCGCGAAATCGCGCGAGGCGCCGACGAACCTGAAGCCTGTCGGCACCGGCGCCTTCAAGTTCGTCGATTTCAAGCCGGGCGACATGGTCCGCGCTGAAGCCTTCGCGGACTATCACATCCCGAACCAGCCCTACTTCGATACGCTCGAAATGAAGGGCGGCGGCGATGCCGTCTCCGCGGCGCGCGCGGTTCTGCAGACGGGCGAGTACGACTACGCCTGGAACATGCAGGTCGAGGACGCGATCCTGAAGCGTCTCGAGACCGGCGGCAAGGGCGAGGTCCACGTCGTCCCCGGCGGCAACATCGAGTTCATCCAGCTCAACTCGACCGATCCCTGGACCGAGGTCGACGGCGAGCGCTCGAGCATCAAGACCAAGCATCCCGCCTTCTCGGACCCTGCCGTGCGACAGGCCATGATGCTGCTCGTCGACCGCAAGTCAGTCGAGGATCACATCTACGGGCGCACCGGCGTCGCCACCGCGAACTTCCTCAACAATCCCGAGCGCTTCAACTCCAAGAACACGAAGTACGAGTTCAGCGTCGCCAAGGCGAACGAGCTTCTCGACAAGGCGGGATGGAAGAAGGGTGCCGACGGCATTCGCGAGAAGGGCGGCGTCAAGCTCAAGTTCGTCTATCAGACGTCGATCAACGCGCCGCGCCAGAAGAACCAGGCCATCGTCAAGCAGGCCGCTCAGCAGGCCGGCATCGATCTGGAGCTGAAGTCGGTCGTCGCCTCGGTCTTCTTCTCGTCGGACGTGGCCAACCCGGATACCTATCCGAAGTTCTACGCCGACATTCAGATGTACACGACGACCATGTCGCAGCCCGATCCCGATCGCTTCATGAACCAGTACTGCTCATGGGAGGTCGCGACCAAGGACAACAAGTGGCAGGGCCGCAACTCCTCGCGCTTCCGCAACGGAGAGTACGACAAGCTCTACAAGGAGGCTCAGGGTGAGCTCGACCCTGTGAAGCGAGCCGCACTGTTCATCCGCATGAACGATATCGTGGTCGGAGCGGAGAACGGCACGATCATCCCTGTCGTCTATCGTCCGCGCGCCCATTCGCGCTCCAAGACCTTGCGCGCGGATGTGAGCGGCTGGGACAACGATACGTGGGCCCTCGCCCGCTGGTACCGGGAGGCGTGAGGCACGGCGACTGACAGGCTCGGAAACGAGAACGGATCCAAGCACCGATGGGATATTACATCCTTCGCCGGCTTCTCATCGCCATTCCGAGCCTGCTCGGCATCAGCGTAGTGCTCTTCACGGTCCTGGCGCTCGCGCCAGGCGACCCCTTCGAGGAACTCGCCACAAATCCCGCAGTGCCGCCCGAAGTTCGGATGGCACTGCGCGCCAAGTTCGGCCTCGATGATCCAGTCGCGGTACGCTACGTCCGCTGGATCACGGCCATGGCCCAGGGCGACTGGGGCTACTCCTTCGTCAGCCGCATCAACGTCGATCAGCTCATCCTGCAGCGCCTCGGCGTGACGCTGTTCGTGATCGGCTCGTCGCAGATCCTGGCGCTGCTGATCGCGATACCGGTCGGGGTGATTGCGGCGACACGCCCGTACTCCGTCTTCGATCAGATCGCGAATACGCTCGCCTTCATCGGCTTCTCGCTGCCGACGTTCTTCACCGGCCTGCTCTTCATCCTCGTCTTCAGCATCTGGCTCGACTGGCTGCCGTTCGTCTATCAGGCCGACATAAAGGCCGCGGGCTGGCGATGGTATTGGGAGCACATCCGGCAGGCCATCATGCCGATTGCCGTGCTCGGTCTCTTCCAGGGCGCCTCGCTCGTTCGCTACGTGCGCTCGGCCGTGCTCGACGTGATCCGCCTCGACTATGTGACCACCGCCCGCGCGAAGGGCCTCGGCGAGCGCGTCGTCATCGTCAAGCACGTCGTGCGCAACGCACTGATCCCCGTCGTCACGCTCGTCGCGCTCCAGATGCCGGCGATCTTCGGCGGCGCCATCGTGACCGAGCAGATCTTCCGCATCCCCGGCATTGGCTCGCTGCTCATCAGCTCCATCCTCGCCAACGACACGCCGGTCATCATGGCCGTGACGTTCGTGTTCGCCTGTCTCGTCGTCCTCTTCAACCTGATCGCCGATATCCTGTATGGCTGGCTCGACCCTCGCATCACCTTCCGCTGAGGCTGCCGCACCCGTGCAGCAGCGCGCGCCGACGTTCTCGCCGACGCGCGAGGCATGGCGCCGCTTTCGCCGGCACAAGCTCGCGGTCATCAGCGCCTTCATTCTCGGCCTCATGGTGCTCGCCATCCTGATCGGGCCGCTCATCTGGCGGATCCCGATCAATCAGATCGATTTCGCCGCGACCCTGCAGGGGCCCTCCTGGAAGCATCCCTTCGGCACGGACGACCTCGGCCAGGATCTTCTCGCGCGTATGCTCTATGGCGGACGCATCTCGCTCGCGGTCGGGCTCGCCGCCATGTTCGTCGCGATCTTCGTCGGCACGATCATCGGCGCGATCGCCGGCATGTCGCGCGGCTGGGTCGGCTCGGCGCTGATGTGGCTCACCGACCTCTTTCTGTCGCTACCGCAGCTTCCGCTGCTGCTGCTCGTCATCTACCTCTTCCGCGATACACTCAAAGGTACGTTCGGCCCCGAGGGCGGAACCTTCATCCTGATCGTGATCGTGATCGGCGGCCTCAGATGGATGCCCGTCGCGCGCCTCGTGCGCGCGCAGTTCCTGTCGCTGCGCGAGAAAGAGTTCGTCGAGGCCGCGCGCGCGCTCGGCGCCTCGAAAGTCCGCCAGGTCGTGCGGCACATCCTGCCCAATGCGCTCGGACCAGTGATCGTCGCTGGCACGATCGACGTCGCCGCGGCCATCATCGCGGAGTCGACGCTTTCCTTCCTCGGCCTCGGCTTCCCGCCGGACATCCCGACTTGGGGCCGCCTGCTGTTCGACGCCAAGGACAATCTCGACTTCGCACCGCACTGGGCGCTCTTCCCCGGCGCCGCGATCTTCCTGACCGTGCTGACGATCAACTTCATCGGTGACGGTCTGCGCGATGCCCTCGACCCGCGCCGCGTTCTGTGAGGACCATGTGATCGACGCAGACGTGCCGCCGGACCGCACAAGCTCGATGCTCGGCCACTTGGCGTTCGGCGTCGAGGACCTCGCTCGTGCGACGGCCTTCTATGACGCCGCACGCGCGCTGTTCTCGCGCCCCGCCGTCGTTGCTTTTTACAGCGCAGCGCTCGAAGCCGGCGGCACCGACGCCGGCACACCGGGCCCGCGCGCCCACTATCGCCCCAGCTCCTACGCCGCCTTCATGAGCGATCCGGACGGCTGCAAGCTGGAGGCCGTGCACAAATAGCCCGCGCATCGGGGAGACCGTATGGACCAGCCTTTGCTCGAGATCCGGGGTCTCGAGACGCATTTCAAGACCGATGACGGCATGGTGCGCGCAGTCGACGGCGTGAGCCTCTCGATCTCGCGCGGGGAGACCGTCTGCGTCGTCGGCGAATCGGGCTGCGGCAAGACGGTGACCGCGCTCTCCGTTCTCAAGCTCATCGCGATGCCGCCAGGCAAGTTCGTCAACGGCCAGATCCTCTGGCAGGGACGCGACCTCATCCCGTTGCCGACGCAGGAGATGGATAACATCCGCTCCAAGGAAATCGCGATCATCTTCCAGGAGCCGATGACGTCGCTCAATCCGGTCTTCACGGTCGGCGAGCAGATTGCGGAGGTCGTGCGCCGCCACGAAGGCCTGGGCCGCAAGGCCGCCATCGAGCGCACGGTCGAGATGCTCAATCTCGTGCGCATTCCCAATCCGCAGCGCCGCGTCCACGACTATCCGCACCAGTTCTCGGGCGGCATGCGTCAGCGCGTGATGATTGCCATGGCGCTTTCGTGCAATCCGAAGCTGCTGATCGCCGACGAGCCCACGACCGCGCTCGACGTCACCATCCAGGCGCAAATCCTCGAGCTGCTGCAGGATATGAAGTCGCAGTTCGGCATGGCGATCATGCTGATCACCCACGCCATGGGCGTCGTCGCCGAGACGGCGCAGCGCGTCGTCGTCATGTATGCCGGCAAGGTCGTCGAAGAAGCAGGCGTCGAGCAGCTCTTCGCCAACCCGCGCCACCCCTACACGCAGGGTCTCATCCGCTCGATCCCGCGCATCGACACTGCCGCTACGCAGAAGGTCCGCCTCGAAGCCATCGGCGGCACGGTGCCGAGCCTGCTGAGACCGCCGCCGGGCTGCCGCTTCGCCGCCCGCTGCCGCTTTGCCCGCGAAGAATGCACCAAGGCACAGCCGCCACTGCGCGAAATCGAGCCCGGCCATAAGGTCGCGTGCATTCTTTATGACTGATCGGACGTCGCAAGGAGCCGGAGACCGAATGTCCTCAGATGGAGCCGCGCCGGTGACGACCAAACCGCTGCTGACCGTGAATGGTCTCGTCAAGCAGTTTCCCATTCGCGGAGGGCTCTTGTCGCGCGTGGTCGATCGCGTGCACGCGGTCGACGGCGTGAGCTTTCACATCGAGAAAGGCGAGACCTTGGGCCTCGTCGGCGAGTCCGGCTGCGGGAAGTCGACGACCGGCCGCTGCATTCTCCGCCTCATCGAGCCGACCTCGGGCGAGGTCTGGTTCGAAGGCAAGGACGTCGCGGCCATGGGCAAGAACGAGCTGCGCGCCGTCGCCCGCGACATGCAGATCATCTTCCAGGACCCGTTCGCGTCGCTCAATCCACGCATGACCGTCGGCGCCATCATCGGCGAGGCGCTGGTGATCCACGGGCTCGCCGCCAATCGCAGGGCTCTGGAGGCGCGCGTCGTCGAGCTTCTGGAGCGCGTCGGCCTGCAGCCCGATCACATGCGCCGCTTCCCGCACGAGTTCTCCGGTGGCCAGCGCCAGCGCATCGGCATTGCGCGCGCGCTCGCGGTCGAGCCCAAACTGATCGTGTGCGACGAGCCGGTGTCGGCGCTCGACGTGTCGATCCAGGCCCAGGTCATCAATCTGCTCGAGGATCTGCAGGAGCAGTTCGGCTTGACGTACCTGTTCATCGCGCACGACCTATCGGTCGTCGAGCACATCTCGACCCGCGTCGCGGTGATGTACCTCGGGCGCATTGTCGAGATCGCGACGGCGCACGATCTCTACACCAACCCCAAGCACCCCTATACGGAGGCGCTGCTCTCGGCCGTTCCGATTCCCGATCCGAGCGTGAAGCGCAAGCGCGTGATGCTGCAGGGCGACGTGCCGACCCCGATCAACCCGCCGACGGGTTGCCACTTCCACACGCGCTGCCCCATCCGCCAGCTCCCGCTTTGCGCGAACGAGAAGCCGGAGCTGAAGACCGGCGCCAATGGCCACGCCGTCGCGTGCCACCTCAGGAGCACCTAGGCGGACGCCCTACTGGGACCGTGGCCTCTAGCCACCGGCCCCTTTCAGAACGGGATTTCGTCGTCGAGCTTCTTGTCGAAGCCGCCCTTGCTGCCGCCGCCGCCACCACCCGAGCGGCGCGGAGGCTCGCTGTAGCCACCGCCGCCGTTGTCGCCGTAGTCGGACTGAGCGCTGTCGCTCATGCCGCCACCGGGCCGGCCGTCGAGCATGGTCAGCACGGCATTGAAGCCCTGCAGGACCACTTCGGTCGAATAGCGCTCCTGCCCCTGCTGGTCCTGCCACTTGCGCGTCTGCAGGGCGCCCTCGACGTACACCTTGGAGCCCTTCTTGAGGTACTGCTCGACGACCTTGCAGAGGGCCTCGTTGAAGATCACGACCGAATGCCACTCGGTCTTCTCGCGGCGCTCGCCGGAGTTCTTATCGCGCCAGCTCTCGCTCGTCGCGATCCGCAGATTGGCGATCGGCCGCCCGTCCTGCGTGCGGCGGATCTCGGGATCGCGGCCGAGATTGCCGATCAGGATCACCTTGTTAACGGAACCGGCCATGGTCTCACTCCTTTGCTTTGGCCCTGTAGCTAAGCTTGCGCGCGACCTCAGCCGCGCCGGAACGCCCGCTTCCAGGAGCCCGATTCGTCCGGTAGAGAGTACGCGCTAACTAGGCCAAGCCTCGCGGCGAACCGATGCTTATGCACCAAATTCACGGCATTCTCGCCGCCCGCACTGCCGCCTCGGTGATGCCTGCCGCTGGCGCGCACATGTTCTCTTTCTGTTCACTCTATAGGAGTTGCCTTGCATGAGCAAGCGCCCGAGGAGAGTCTGCTCATGCGGGATCTGACCGTAGCCTTCGATCTCGACGGGACGCTCGTCGAGACCGCGCCGGACCTCATCGCCGCGACGAACCACGTGCTCGCTGCGGTGGATCTGGCACCTGTCGCGCCAGAGCTCATCAGGCCGTCGATCAGCTTCGGCGCCGCCGCGATGATCAAGGAAGGCTTCCGGCTGCACGGCCGGGAGATTGCGGCGCTTGAAGCGGCAGCCCATCTCGAGCGCTTTCTCGCCTACTACCGGACCAATATCGCCGCGACGAGCCATGCCTTTCCCGGGCTCGAGGCTTCCCTGGACCGCCTGACGGCGGAGGGCGCACGGCTTGCCGTGTGCACGAACAAACAGGCTGCCCTCTCGGAGCAACTCCTCCGCGATCTCCGGCTGCGCGCGCGCTTTGCGGCCCTGGCGGGGCGCGATACCTTCCCGGTCTGCAAGCCGCATCCCGACCACCTCATTGGCGCTATCCGCATGGCCGGCGGTGATCCGAAGCGCGCGATCATGGTCGGCGATAGCAAGACGGACATCGACACCGCCAAAGCGGCCGGCATCCCCGTCGTCGCGGTGACGTTCGGCTACACCGATGTGCATGTGCGCGATCTCGCGCCCAATGCCGTCATCGAGCACTACGACGAGCTCATCCCGGCCATCGAGCGGCTGATCGGGCGCTGAGGCTATCGCTTGAGGCGCGCCTTGAGCACGCCCGGCACCTCGTTCGGCGTCGCGCAGACCGTGACGCCCGCCTCTTCCAGCGCCGCCTTCTTGCCGGCGTAGGAGCCGCGATCGCCCATCACGATCGCACCTGCGTGGCCCATCTTCTTGCCGGGCGGCGAGGCGGCGCCGGCGATGAAGGCCGCCACCGGCTTCTTCATGCTCGCCGCGTACTCCGCTGCCGCCTCCTCCATGGCCCCGCCGATCTCGCCGACGAGCGCGATCGCCTTCGTCGCCGGATCCTTGTCGAGCGCCATGAGCGCGTCGCGCGTCGTGGTGCCGATGATCGGGTCGCCGCCGATGCCGACGAACGACGAGATGCCGAGCCCCGCCTGCACGAGATTGAGGCAGAGCAGCGTGCCGAGCGAGCCCGAGCGCGAAATGACGCCGATATCGCCCTTCTGGAAGACGCGCTGGTTGAAGGCCGGCATGAAGCCGACGAAGCTCACGCCCGTCGTCACGAGGCCGGCCGTGTTCGGGCCGATGACTTGAGCCCCGCGCTCGCGCGCCGCGGCAAGAAAGTACATCGTGTCCTGCACGGGCACGTGCTCGGTGAGGCAGACGATCTTGCGCACGCCCGCCGCGATGATGTCGAGCGCGGCTTCCTTCACGCCGAACGGCGGCACGAACATCACGGCCGCATCGATCTTCTGATCCTTCGCCGCATCCTGCGCCGAGGCCCACACGGGGAGATCGAGATGGCGTTCGCCGGCACGACGCGGATTGACGCCGCCGATGATCCTGGTGCCGTAGTCGCGCATGCGCTCGGACCAGAATGTCCCCTGCTTGCCGGTGATGCCTTGCACCAGCACGGTCTCCTTGCCGCCGATGATCATGCGCGCGCCCCCTTCGCCGCGGCGACAGCCGCCTTCACCGCGTCGTCCATGAGATCGTGCGGCTCGATGCCGAGCCGCTCGCGCACCATGGCAATGGCCTCATCCTCGCCCGTGCCGTGGATCGTGAAAACGATCGGGATCTTCGGTTTGAGGTGCAGCCAGGCATTGATCACGCCCTCGGCCATGACGTCCGTGCGCGCGAAGGCCCCGCAGAAATTGACGAGCAGCGCCTTCACGTTCGGGTTCGCGAGCACGATCTCCAGCGCCGGAACGGCCTTCGTGTAGCTGTCGCCGCCGATCTCCATGAAGTTCGCGGGCTGCCCGCCGAAATGGCGGATCGCATCCATGGTCGTCATGGTGAGGCCGGCGCCGTTCGCGAGCACGCCGACTTCGCCGTCGAGCTCGATGTACTTGAGATGCAGTACCTTGGCGCGCGCCTCGAGGTCGGTCGTCTTGTCGGGCGTGCCGGAATGGGCGAGCGCCTCCTGGCGCGTCAGCGCGCTGTCATCGACGGTCAGCTTGCAGTCGAGCGCAATGAAATGCCCGTCGCGCATCTGCACGAGCGGATTGATCTCCACGAGCTCCGCGTCGCTCGCACGATAGGCCTCGTAGAGCTTGACGAGGATGTCGGTGATGGCGCCGGCAGCCGGCGGATCGTAGCGCCGCACGGCGGCAGCGAGCGCTTCCTCGTCGAGCCCCTTGATGATGCTGATCGGGAGGCGCAGCAGCGCATGCGGGTGCTCGGCCGCGATCTCCTCGATATCCATGCCACCTTCGGGCGAGAACAACAGGAGCGGCCCCTGCGTCTCGGGATCGTTGAGCACCGCGGCGTACATCTCGCGCGCGATGTTCACCTGCGGATCGACCAGCACGTGATCGACCTTATGCTCGCCGATCGTCATGCCGAGGATCGCACGGGCGTGATTGGCGGCTTCCTCCGGCGTCGCCGCGAGCTTGATGCCGCCTGCCTTGCCGCGCTTGCCGGTCGGCACCTGCGCCTTGATCACGCACTTGCCGATGCGGCGCGCGGCATCGGCCACGTCCTCCGGCGTCCGTGCGACGATGCCCTCGGGCGTCGGGATGCCGGCCGCGCGCAGGGCGGCCTTTCCGGCGTGCTCGGTGAAGTTCATTCGGGCATTGCCTCCTAGTGTCCCAATTCCGAAGTTCGCTTGACCTCGATGCTGGCGTCCCGAGCGAACTTCGGAATCAA
>ERZ778025.1769-NODE-1769-length-14042-cov-4.141274_pt1 | contig 14042 bp, 7 predicted proteins | sample MGYA00375755_ERZ778025 | MGnify/ENA primary metagenome ERZ778025 (study PRJEB29350, sample SAMN05389825) | bioreactor metagenome | isolation source: Thiocyanate bioreactor | place: South Africa: University of Cape Town | collected 2014-03-17 ... | reverse complement strand
GCCGATACGCGGGCGGCGCTCCCCGCCCTGATCACCTTGCCTGCCGAGCGTGACAGAGATCGCGATGATCTCCTGCGTCTCGCGCGCTGGTGCGGCCGCTATGGGCCGGCGCGGCACGTCGATGCTGAGGACGGCCTCTGGATCGACATCACCGGGGTCGGGCATCTCTTCTTGCCGAAGCTGGCAACCGGATCAGCCGTAGCGTTGCCGCATGAAAATGACGAGGCCGGCGAGCGAGCGCTGCTCGCCGATCTCACAGCGCGCTTTTCGAGGCTCGGGCTGACGGCGCGCGCGGCGTGCGCCGACACGCTCGGTGCTGCGCACGCGCTCGCCCGGTTCGCGGCGGAAGGCTCTTTCGTGATCGCACCGCGGGGAGAGGCGAGCTCCGTGCTCGCGCCGCTGCCGGTTGCTGCCTTGCGCATTGACATCGATGCCGTCCGCCTGCTCGAGCGGCTCGGCCTTCGGCGCATTGGCCAGCTTTATGGCCTTCCGCGCGCCGCTCTCGAGCGCCGCTTCCGTGCCTTGAACCGCAAAGACAAGCCAGGGGCCGAGACGATTGCCACGGTGCTGCTGCGTCTCGATCAGGCGCTCGGTCACTATGGCGAGCCCCGCGCACCACTCGTCCAAATACCGGACTTTACTGCCCGCCTGTCATTCTCCGATCCGCTGCTCACTGCGGCCAGCGTCGAGGCGGCACTCGAGCGGCTGTGCAGCGACCTGGTCGGGATGTTGGTCGAAGCCGGTGCCGGCGGGCGTCGCTTCTGTCTCTCGCTCTATCGCTCGGATGGCACTCTCGGCGAGGTCGCGGTCGGCACCAGTACGCCCTGTCGCGACGAAGCGCACATCGGCCGTCTGCTGCGTGAGAAGATCGCGCACTTCGATGCCGGCTTCGGCATCGATCTGATGACGCTCGAAGCGCACGAGGTGGCGCCGCTCGACGCACGCCAGCAAGGGCTCGACGCGGACGCGACCGGCGAGCACGCGCGCGCGGCCGCCCGGCTCGTCGATCGCCTCTCGGGCCGTCTCGGCACGCGCTGCGTCATGCGTCTCCTGCCTCGTGCGAGCCACATCCCGGAGGCCGCGCAGAAGCACGCGCCAGCCCTTGGGATGGATCAAGCGAAGATATCAGCCGCGTTCGAGGCTTCCTTGCCCACTTTCGACGGCCGCCGTCCCCCCTTCCTGCTGGATCCGCCCGAGCCGATCGAGGTTCTCGCGGCCATTCCTGAGGGCGCGCCGGCTCTCATCGTCTGGCGGCGCGTGCGCCGGCGGATCGTGCGCGCCGAAGGGCCCGAGCGGATTGCGCCCGCCTGGTGGGCAGCCTACGTGCCCCGCGCACCCGAGGCGTGTGCCGGCGCGCCTCTGACCCGCGACTACTCCTTCATCGAGGAGGCCAGCGGTGCGCGTTACTGGGTCTTCCGCGCCGGCCTCTACGACAAGGAGAGGGACAGGGAATCTGTCGGGGATGACGATGATCCTCAGGCCCGGACGCCGCGCTGGTTCATGCACGGGCTGATGCCGTGAAGCTGATGCCCCGAGACTTGGTGCCAAGAGGCTCGATGTCATGAGCACTGCCTATGCCGAGCTGCAGGTGACGACCAACTTCTCCTTCCTGCGCGGGGGCTCGCACCCTCATGAGCTGGTGAAGGAGGCTAAGGCGCTGGGTCTTGCGGCGCTGGCGGTGACGGACCGCAATACGCTTGCCGGCGTCGTGCGCGCGCATGTGGCCGCAAAGCAGGTCGGTCTCAAGCTCATTGTCGGTGTCCGCCTCGATCTCACCGACGCGCCAAGTGTCCTCTGTTTGCCGACGGACCGCACGGCCTATGGCCGTCTTTGCCGACTGCTTTCGCTCGGTCAGAGGCGCGCCGACAAAGGCCAATGCATTCTCTCGCTCGAGGACGTCGCTGCCGCCGCACACGGCCAGATCTTCATTGCAATCCCTCCAGAGGGCTGGAGCTGGCGCGAAGCCTCGGATCCCGCAGGTTTCGAGGCCGAGCTGCGGCGCCTCAAGACGAGCCTCGCACCCGCCGCTCTCTATCTCGCCGCCACGCACACCTACCGCGGCGAAGATCGCGCCCACATTGCGGCGCTTGCCGCCCTGGCGCGGCGTTGCCACGTGCCGCTCGTGGCGACAGGCGACATTCTCTATCACACGCCCCATCGCCGCCCGCTGCAGGACGTCCTGACTTGCGTCCGCGAGGGTGTATGCATCAGCGATGCCGGATTTCGGCTCGCATCCAATGCCGAGCGCCACCTTAAGCCACCGCATGAGATGATGCGGCTCTTCGAGGGACACGAGGTGGCGCTGGCTCGCACGCTGGAGATTGCCGCCGCATGCACCTTCAATCTGGATGACCTCAAATACGAATCCCCCGATGAGCCGGTGCCGCCGGGTAAGACACCGCACGCCCACCTCGTCGATCTTGTCGAGCTCGGTGCCCGCGAGAAATTTCCCGATGGCGTGTCGGAGAAAGTGCGCGGCCTCATCGACAAGGAGCTCGCGCTGATTGAGAAGCTGAATTACGCGCCCTATTTCCTCACGGTCCACGACATCGTCGCCTTCGCGAGGAGCCGGCAAATCCTCTGCCAGGGCCGCGGCTCGGCGGCCAACTCGGTGGTCTGCTACTGCCTCGGCATTACGGGGGTGAACCCGACGGAGGTCGACCTTCTTTTCGAGCGCTTCATCAGCGCCGATCGCCGGGAGCCGCCGGACATCGATGTCGATTTCGAGCACGAGCGGCGCGAGAAGGTCATCCAGCACATCTATAAGCACTACGGCCGCGAGCGCGCTGGGCTTGCAGCCACCGTCATCAGCTATCGCTCGCGCTCTGCCGTGCGCGAGGTTGGCAAGGCCATGGGCCTCAGCGAGGATGTCGTCGCGGCGCTCGCGGGCATGGTCTGGGGTACGCGCTCGAGCGGCGCACTACCCGATCAACGCATTCGCGAGGTCGGGCTCGATCCTGAGGATCAGCTCTTACAACGCGTGATCAAGCTGACGGACGAGCTCGTCGGTTTTCCGCGTCATCTCTCCCAGCATGTCGGCGGCTTCGTGCTGACGCGCGGCCCGCTCGTGGAAACTGTTCCAGTCGGCAATGCGGCCATGGAGGACCGCACGTTCATCGAATGGGACAAGGACGATCTCTCCGCGGTCGGGCTGCTGAAAGTCGATGTGCTTGGCCTCGGGATGCTCACCTGTATCCGCCGCGCCTTCGACCTGATCGCGGCACACGAGAACAAGCGTTGGACGCTCGCGACGCTGCCGCGCGAGGATCCCGCCGTCTACGACATGCTGTGCCGGGCCGAGGCCATCGGCGTCTTCCAGGTCGAGAGCCGCGCGCAGATGAACATGTTGCCGCGCCTGAAGCCGAGATGCTTCTACGATCTCGTCATCGAGGTGGCGATCGTGCGGCCCGGCCCCATCCAGGGCGACATGGTGCACCCTTATCTGCGCCGGCGCGACGGCATCGAGAAGGTGGACTATCCGTCACCAAGGGAGGGCGATACCAACGAGCTGCGCAATATCCTCCACAAGACTCTCGGCGTGCCGCTCTTCCAGGAGCAGGCCATGCGCATCGCCATGATTGCCGCGTGCTTTTCAGATCCCGAGGTCAATGAGCTCAGAAAGGCCATGGCGGCCTTCCGTCGCCCAGGCACGATCGGCAAGCTCGAGGAGAAGATGATCTCCAAGATGATCGAGCGCGGTTACGCGCGCGACTTTGCGCAGCGCTGCTTCAACCAGATCAAGGGCTTTGGCGAGTACGGTTTTCCCGAGAGCCACGCCGCGAGCTTCGCGCTTCTCGTCTATGTCTCGGCCTGGATAAAGCACTATCACCCGGCGGCCTTCTGCGCGGCGCTGCTGAACTCACAGCCCATGGGTTTCTACGCGCCGGCCCAGCTCGTGCGCGATGCGCGCGAGAACGGCGTCGAGGTGCGCCCCGTGGACGTCAATCATTCCGATTGGGACTGCACGCTCGAGCCGGGCGGCGCCGACGGTAAGCCGGCGCTGCGCCTTGGCTTCCGTCAGGTCGACGGCATGGCCGAGGAGGAAACGCGGGAGAAACTGCTCACCCATCGCGCCGAGGCGCCGTTTGCCGATGTGTACGATCTCTGGCGCCGAGCCGAAGTGCGCCTAGAGACGATCGAGCGGCTGGCTGCGGCGGATGCCTTTCGCTCGCTCGGGCTCGACCGGCGCCAGGGACTTTGGGAGGTCAAGGCACTCGATGGCGCGACACCGCTGCCGCTCTTTGCCTGGAGCGAGACGCGCGAAGCCGGCCCCGAGCCCCCCGTCGCGCTCCCGCAGATGCCCCTCTCCGAGCATGTCGTCACCGACTACCAGACGCTGCGCCTGTCGCTCAAAGCGCATCCGGTGGCATTCCTGCGCGGCGGCCTGACGCGGCGGCGCATTCTCTCCTGCGCAGATCTGCGCGCGACCCGCGAAGGGCAGTGGGTTGCCGTGGCCGGCGTTGTGCTCGTGCGCCAGCGGCCCGGATCAGCCAAGGGCGTGGTTTTCATGACCATCGAGGATGAGACGGGTATTGCAAATGCTGTGATATGGCCGAAGGCGCTCGAACGTTATCGTCGCGTCGTCATGGCCTCTCGCCTGATTGTCATTCGCGGGCGCATTCAGCGGAAAGACAACATCATTCATATCGTCGCTGCGCGGCTCGAGGACCGCACGGAATGGCTCGGCCTGTTGAGTGAATCAGGCAGGGAGACAAGGCCGACGCCGATCGCCCACGCCGAAGAAGTTCTGCGTCCCGATGCCGGTTCTGCCCACCCCAAGGAACATCCACGCTGGGCCGGACATCCACGCAACGAGCGCATTCTGCCGAAGTCGCGCGATTTCCATTGACCGCCTGCGGCGGCGCTGCGAGCGTGGCCAGAGCCATGCTACGGCCTGCCGCGCGGAGCCTTTGCTGTCATGATGCTTCGCCGTTTCAATCTGCTGCGCCTCTCCCTCGCGGCTGTTCTGGCATTTTCAGCACACGCACTCGTCCCGCCAGACGCTTCCGCCCAACAACTCACGAAAACCGGCCCGACCCGCAGCGCTCCCGAGGCCGCATCCGGGCGTCATGAGCAGCGCCTCGCCATCGCGCGTCGGCACATGGTCGCGGCGGCGAACCCCTATGCGAGCGAAGCCGGCCGCGAGATCCTGCGCGAGGGCGGAAGTGCCGTCGATGCGGCGATCGCGGTCCAGCTCGTGCTGAACCTCGTCGAGCCGCAGTCCTCGGGCATTGGTGGCGGCGCCTTCCTTCTCCACTTCGATAGCGCGACGCGCTCGCTCAAAGCCTACGACGGCCGCGAGACGGCGCCGGCAGCCGCCCAGCCGGACCGCTTTCTCGATGCGGCAGGGAGGCCCATTCCCTTCGCGACGGCCATCGCGTCTGGCGCTGCCGTCGGCGTTCCTGGTGTGCTCGCGATGCTGGAGCTTGCTCATCGCCAGCACGGCCGCCTGCCATGGGCGCGCCTCTTCGCGCCGGCAATCCAGCTCGCGCGTGATGGATTCGTTGTGTCCCCCCGGCTTGCCCTGCTGCTCCACTGGATGGGCGCCGAGGCCTTTTCTCCGGCAGCACGTCGCTACTTCTTCGATGCGAACGGCAAAGCCTGGTCTGCCGGCCATCAGCTCCGCAATCCGGAGTTTGCCGATACGCTCGAGATCATCGCGCGCGACGGCGCGAGGGCGCTCCACGAGGGGGCACTCGCGGAGCGCATTGTCGCCGCGGTTGCGGCCGGGCCCGCACCGGCGGGTGATCTCGCGCTGGCCGATCTCGCCGCCTACCAACCCCGCGAGCGCGAGCCGGTCTGCGTTCTCTATCGCGAGCGCCGTGTCTGTGGCATCGGGCCGCCCTCTTCCGGCGCGCACACGATCGGGCAGGTCCTGCGCCTGATCGAGCCCTTCGATCTCGGCCGCGGTCCGAGCGCCGCGCTCAATGCGCGTGCCATGCACATCATCGCCGAAGCCGAGAAGCTCGCCTATGCGGACCGCAATCGCTTCATCGCCGATCCAGAGTTCGTGCGCGTGCCGCTCGGCCTGCTCGGAACGCACTATCTCGAACGGCGCCGCGCACTGATCGCGCCGCTGCGCGCTGCCGAGCGAGTGGAGGCGGGCAATCCTGGAGGCGACGGCGCGCACTGGCATGGCGAGGACGCCACGGTCGAGGCCGCTGGCACCAGCCACGTCTCGATCGTCGACGGCGCCGGCAATGCCGTGGCCATGACGACGACCATCGAGGCGGCGTTCGGCTCGCGCATCTGGGCCGCAGGCTTCCTGCTCAACAATGAGCTCACCGACTTTTCATTCCGACATACGGACGCTCAGGGCCGGCCGATTGCCAACCGCGTCGCCGGAGGAAAACGGCCGCGCAGCTCGATGGCGCCGACGATCGTGCTCGACGCGGAGGGTGAGCTGAAGGCCGTCCTCGGCTCGCCGGGTGGCAGCCGCATCATTCTCTATGTGGTGAAATCCCTTGTCGCGCTGATCGACTGGGAGATGGATGCGCAGGCGGCCGCGGCGCTCGTCAACTTCGGCAGCCAGGGCCGCGGCTTCGAGCTCGAGTCGACGACGGCTTCGGCTTACGACGCCCTGACGCGGCCGTGGGCATGGGGCTCGACGATCTGGCAGGCGCTGCGGCTGAAGCCCTTCGGGCACCGGATCGACTTCGATCTCATGACCTCGGGCACGCACATAATCGTACGCCGCGGACCTACCCGCCTCGAAGGCGGCGCCGATCCGCGGCGTGAAGGCGTAGCGCTCGGCGATTGAGCCGTCTCAGGTCTTCATCTTCGGATCGAGCCAGTCGCGCAGCGAGTCGCCGAAGAGATTGAAGCCGAACACGGCGAGCGTGATCGCGAGACCGGGGAAGATCGCGACCCAGGGCGCGCTCTCGGCATACTCCTGCGCACCGCCGCGCAGCATGAGGCCCCACGCCGGCACCGGCTCCTGCACGCCGAGGCCAAGGTAGGAAAGCGAAGCCTCGATCAGGATCGCCTGGCCGACCTGCGCCGTGAGGATGATCAGGAACGGCGCCATCACGTTCGGCATCATGTGGCGGAAGATGATGCGGGTGTGGCTGAAGCCGTTGGCACGTGCGGCATCCACATACGGCATTTCGCGAATGGCGAGCGCGCTCGCACGCACGATGCGGGCGGCGCGCGGGATCACGGGGATCGTAATGGCGATGATGACGTTGACGACGCCCGTGCCGAAGATCGCGACCACGGCGAGCGCGAGGATGATCAGCGGGAACGCCATGAAGACGTCCATCACGCGCTGGAAGAGCAGGTCGAAGCGGCCGCCGAAGTAGGCCGACGAAACGCCGAGGATCAGCCCGAGGAAGCAGCCGGCAAAGGACGACACGAAGCCCACGAGGAGCGCCGTGCGGGCGCCGTAGATGATGCGCGAAAGGAGATCGCGGCCGAACTGATCGGTCCCGAGCCAGTGCTCCCAGTCGGGCGCCGAAAGCATTGCGCCGAAATCGTTGGCCGTCGGGTCGTAGCTCGTGAGCAATGGCGCGAAGACCGCCATCACGCACATTGCGATGACGATGAAGCCGCCGAAGGCGCCGAGCGGATTGCCGCGGCAGAACGCGCCGAGCGTTCCGAGCATTGTCGGCTTGCGCGGGATGTCTTCGACGATCGTGCCGGGAGATGCGGTCTCAGTGGCCATGGTGCGCAGCCCTCAGCGAGTGTAGCGGATGCGCGGATCGAGCCACGCATAGCAGATGTCGACGACGAAGTTGGTGAAGGCGAAAATGGCGACCACCATCATCACCAGGAACTGGGTCATGGCATAGTCGTGGTTGAGAACCGACTCGACGAACAGCTTGCCCAGTCCATTGAGATTGAAGACCTGCTCGGTCACGACCAGTCCGCCCATGAGAAATGCGAACTCGATGCCGACGACGGTGACGACCGGCAGCAGTGCGTTCCGCAGCGCGTGGCGATTGATGACGAGCTTCTCATAGAGGCCCTTCGCGCGCGCCGTGCGCACGTAGTCCTCGCGCAGAACCTCGAGGAGCGCCGACCGCGTCATTCGTGTCGCGACCGCCGAATAGCGATAGCCGGTGGCCAGTGCCGGCCAGATCAGCATGGAGAGATTGTACCAGGGGTCCTGCCAGATCGGCACATAGCGTATCGGCGGCATCCAAGGCACGCCGAACCAGGCTTTGCTGGTCACGAGAATGGTCAGGATGATCAGGATGCCGAGCCAGAACGACGGCATGGCGATGCCGGCAATCGTGAACGTGCGGACGAAATAGTCGATCCAGGTATTCTGCTTCACCGCGGCAATCGTGCCGAGCGGGATCGCGATCAGGACCGCCGTCAGCGTCGCCATGATGGCAACCTGAAGCGAGAGCTGAAAGCGCAACGCGATCTCATCGATGATGGGGCGGTTCGTCCACATCGACTTGCCGAAGTCGAATGTGATGAGACCTTTGATGAACGTCCAGAACTGCATCCACATCGGCTGATCGAGGCCGAGCTGGCGCCGGCAATTGTCCAGGACATCCTGAACGACCGAGCCGCCTCCCGCCGCGAGGCGGAGGTAGCAGATGTCGCCGGGTATCGTCCGCATCAGCAGGAATATGAGCACCGCCGCGCCGAACAGCGTCGGGATCATGAGCAGAAGTCGCTTGATCACGTAACGCAGCATGGTGGTTCAAGGTCCTGTGATGTTCGTTTGGTTGAGGGCCACGGCCTCATGGCCGTGGCCCGTTTCCGTTCAGCTCATCCGAGCCGGATCACTTGTCGATCCAGACGACGTCGAGCTGATTGTTGATGTAGTGGCTCGAGCTGATCTTCCACCCCTTCATGTACGAACGGTGCGGAATGATGCGGTACCACCACAGCGAGATCGAGTTGTGCGCCTCTTCGTCGAGCACGATCTTCTCGAACTGACGCATGATCTTGCGCTGCTCGCCGACATCGGCGATCTGGTTCATCTTCGCGTGCAGGTCCTCGAGCTTCTGGCTCTTGTAGCGGCCGTACTGATCGCCGGCTGCAACGCCGAGGAACTTCGACGTATCGGACAGCGGGTTCACGACCGACTGGCAGTTGAAGTCGAGTGCGACATCGAAGTTGCCGGAGCGAAGCTGGGCATAGAACGGACCCGTTGCCTCGGCCTTCTGGGTCACCTCGACGCCGATCTGCTTCCACTGGTCGATCAGCCAGGTGCCGACAATGGTGTACGGCTGGTCGACGGCGCGGTTGGCGAGGGTGAACTTGAGGTTCTCCTGACCTGCCTCCTTCAGCAGGCGGCGGGCCTCAGCGCGCGACTTCTTGATGTCGGGCCAGTAGCCGGCCATCTGCTGCAGCTCTTCCTTGGTTGCTGCGAGCGGATGGTTCGGGAACACGATGCCGCCAACCGTCTTCACGATCGCGATCTTGGAGAGAGCCTCGGCCCCGCCCCAGCGATCGACGGCGAGCGTCAGCGCGCGGCGGACGCGGGCGTCGTCGAAGGGCTTGCGCTCGTGGTTCGGCGACGTGATCAGCAGGCAGTTCCAGTCGCTCTCCTGGACGGTGATGTCCTTGCCGAGCGCAGCGACGAGATCGTCACGGCTCTTCGGCGGGAGGCCACGGAACTCGGCGGCAGCCTGATCACCGCGGATGGCCTGGACGCGGAGCGTCTGGGTCTTCGCGAAGATCGCCTCGAAGCCGTCGAGGTACGGCTGGCCCTTATGATGGTAGCCGTCGTAGCGCTTGCCGGTGATACGAGCGCCAGCTTCACGCACGTCGAACACGAACGGGCCGGAGCCCATGATGTTCTGCTCGTACCACCGCGGATCGGCGTCCAGCTTCGCCTTCGAGTAGATGAAGTGGAACGGCGCGGCGAGCGCAGGGATGAAGGCACCCGACGGATGCTTCAGCTTGAAGACGACGGTGTCGGCGTCGGGAGCGGTCACGCTCTCGACCATCGAGAGCTGGGCCTGACGGGCGCTCGAGATGCCTTCCTTGGGGAAGATAATGCGCTGGAACGTCGCCAGCACATCCGCCGACGTCAGCGGGCTGCCGTCATGGAACTTGATGTCCTTGCGGATCTTGAACGTGAAGGTCTTGCCGCCATCGGCCGGCGAAGGCATCTCGGTGCACACGTCGCATTCGAACTTCGCGGGATTGTCGGGATCCTGCGGGTTCGGGCGGATGAGCACGCTGTAGAAAGGCGCGATCGGATGGATCAGCGCGAACGTCGTCTCGCGATGGCCATCGAAGCTCGGCGGCTCATCGGGCACGACGAACTTCAGAACTCCGCCCCTCTTGGGCGTTTGGGCGTCAGCGGGAGCGGTCAGGCCGGCTGCAGCAAAAGCCGCCGCCAGCGGTAATGCAAAAACACTCTTCTTCCACTTCATTACCAGTCCTCCTCAGTAAACTTCGAGCCGGATGCCGTTCTTTGATTCCATTATTCCGGCGACCGTGATGGGTGCCTGCGTTCTGCAGGTCATCCGTCTTTGCACGGCCTACACCTCGCTGCAGGCGACCCAATGTTTCGGGCCGAGCTCCCGCAGCGCGGGGATCTCTTTGCGGCAATTCTCGACCGCAAGCGGGCATCGTGGATTGAACACGCACCCCGGCGGCGGACGTAGCGGGCTCGGCAACTCGCCGGTGATGATCCGGCGTGGACGCGAGCGCTCGATCACCGGATCGGGGATCGGTGCTGCTGCGAGTAGGGCCTGCGTATAGGGATGCTTGGGATTGGCGAACAGCTCGTCCGCCGGCGCGTACTCGACGATCTTGCCGAGATACATCACCGCGACCTTGTGCGAGATGTGGCGGACGACGGCAAGATCATGCGCGATGAAGAGGTAGCTGAGGCCGAGCTTCTGCTGCAGCCCTTCGAGCAGGTTGATCACCTGGCCCTGGATCGAAACGTCGAGCGCGGAGACGGCCTCGTCGCAGACGATGAATTTCGGATTGACGGAGAGTGCGCGCGCGATGCCGACGCGCTGGCGCTGGCCGCCCGAGAGCTGATGCGGATAGCGGTCGGCCATGTAACCATGCAGGCCGACCAGCGAGAGGAGCTCGGCTACGCGATCGTGGATCTTCTCCTTCGGCAGGATCTGATGGACGCGCATCGGCTCGGCGATGATCTCGCCGACGGTCATGCGCGGATTGAGCGAAGAGAAGGGATCCTGGAAGATCACCTGCATCTTCTTGCGCACCGCGAGCATCTGATCAGCGCCGGCATTGGCGAGATCGGCGCCCTCGAACAGGATCTTGCCGTCCGTCGGATCGTCGAGGCGGAGCACGACGCGCCCGAGCGTGGATTTGCCGCAGCCCGATTCGCCAACGAGGCCGAGCGTCTCGCCGGGCGCGATGTCGAGCGTCACGTTGTTCACCGCCCGGACGAGCTTCTTCGCCTGGAAGAGGCCGCCGCTGATCGGGAAGAACTTCGTCACATCCTTGAGCTGCAGGATGGGACCGGACCCGCCATTGGCGACGGCGCCGATCGTCTCGTGGCTGGCCGCGACGGGCTTGTCGATGCTTTCGAGCTCGGCCGAGCGATGGCAGGCCGCGCGATGGCCCGGTTCGAACTCGACGAGCGGCGGATTGATCGTGCACTTGTCGATCGCGAAGCGGCAGCGCGGCCGGAAGCGGCAGCCCTCGGGGGGCTTGAGCAGGTTCGGCGGCGCGCCTTCGATGGTTTGGAGCCGCATGGCGCGGCCGCGATCGAGGCGCGGGACGGCAGACAGCAGACCGCGCGCATAAGGATGGCGCGCATTGCCGAAGACCTCTTCCGCCGTGCCGCTCTCGACGATGCGGGCGGCGTACATGACGTTCACGCGGTCGGCATAGCGAGCGACGATGCCGAGGTTGTGCGTGATGATGATGACCGCGATGCCGAGGCGCCGCGAGAGATCCTTCATCAGCTCGAGGATCTGCGCCTGGATGGTGACGTCGAGCGCCGTCGTCGGCTCGTCGGCGATGAGGAGTTTGGGATTGCAGGCAAGGCCGATCGCGATCATCACGCGCTGGCGCATGCCGCCGGAAAGCTGGTGCGGATACTGCTCGAGCCGGCTCTCGGGGTCGGTGATGCCGACGAGCGTCAGGAGCTCGATGGCGCGGGCCTTGGCCTCCTCATCGCTCATCTCGAGGTGCATGAGGAGCGGCTCCATGATCTGCAATCCGATGGTGAGCACCGGATTGAGCGAGGTCATGGGCTCCTGGAAGATCATGGAGATCTCGCGCCCGCGAATGCGGCGCATTTCCTCCTCGTCGAGATTGAGAAGCTCGCGGCCCTCGAAGCGGACGGAGCCGTCGACGATGCGGGCCGTGTTCGGCGGCAGAAGCTGCATCACGGCGAGCGCGGAGACGGACTTGCCTGAGCCGGACTCACCGACGATGGCGACGATCTCGCCGGGCGCGACGGCGTAGCTCAGGCCTTCGACGGCGCGAACGGTTCCGTTCTCGGTGACGAAGTGAACGTGGAGGTTCTCGATGGAGAGGACAGGGCTGCCCGAGCTGCCGTGGCGTTGCGGAGCCACCTCTGCCCCGGGGCCAACGCCTGCGGTCTTTGCGACTTCGTCCTGCACGTGGCCCCCAAGCCTATCCAGGGCTGGCGCGTGCGGGGCGCAGCCATGACTAAGTCCGGACTATTGTCCGCGATCGCCCGAGGGTGTTCAAGGCCTCTCTGCGTACGATTTGCGTACGACTTCTTTTGCACTGCACCAAGCTCTGCCGTCGGTGGATGCGGGCAGTGTGCTCACGGCTGCGGGGTGGTGCACCGCTTCGGGCAGGTCTCGAACAATTTGAAGTTCGCGCAGAAAGTCGGCGCTTCCTGAGGGATCGTTTCGTTTTCGAGCCAGCGGAGACATGCGTCCGCGTTCACGCAGAAGAGGCAGTTGGCGCGTGCCTCCGCATAGGTCTCGCCCTGTTGCAGGCGTGCAAAGGCGATCGGGTCCACGCCGAGCCGGTCCATCATTTCGTGCATGCGTACGGCTTGGCGTTCGACACGGCGATACATCGGCCAGTCCATGTCGAGCCTCCTTCGAGAGAAAGGATTGCACATTCTGCAAGACGCAGCGTGAACAACGTGTGCGTCTTTGATCCTCGTCAATGCTGCAATGCCATCCGTTGCGGCGTCGGCGCGCATGACGTCTAATCTAGTCCGCGCCGAAGCGCGCCGAGCGCGACATTTTGCCGGGAGGTCGTTTCGTGAAGATTACCGAGGTCCGTACGCATGTTCTCGAGGCGCCGCTTTCCGAGCCCTTCGGGTGGTCATTCTCCTCGACAGCCGTTCGCGCGAGCTGCCTCGTCGAGATCACGTCGGACACGGGGACGACCGGCTGGGGCGAGTGCTATGGGCCTGCGCGCATCAACGCGGCGGTCATCGAGGCGCTGAAGGGCCGCCTGATCGGGCGCGACCCACGCGCGACCGATGTCATCTGGATGGATCTCTACAACCACTTCCGCGACTACGGTCAGAAGGGCGTGGTGATTTCGGCGATCAGCGGCATCGACATCGCGCTCTTCGATCTCAAGGGGCGGCACTTCAATGTGCCGGCCTCGATGCTGCTCGGCGGCGCGAACCGGACGTCCGTGGATGCCTATGCGACCGGCACCTATCGTCTGAGCAAGGGCGATCCGCTCGACTACGTGGTCGAGGAGGTGAAGGGCTATGTCCGCGAGGGCTTCAAGGCGGTCAAGCTCAAGATCGGCTTCGGCGTCGAGGAGGATGCTGCGCTTATTCGCGCCGTGCGCAAGGCGGTCGGGCCGAAGATCGGTCTTATGCTCGATGCGAACCATGGTTTCGATGCGCTGGAGGCCATTGCGCTCGGCCGCGCCGTGGCTGATCAGGACATCGGCTGGTTCGAGGAGCCGGTCGTGCCGGATGATCTCGACAGCTATGTCGAGGTGCGCCGCGGCCAGCCGATCCCGGTTGCGGGCGGGGAGTGCGAGTTCACGCGCTGGGGCTTCCGCGAGGTGTTCATGCGCAGGGCGATCGACATCGTGCAGCCGGATACGTGCGCGGCGGGCGGGCTCTCCGAGTGCAAGAAGATCGCCGACATGGCCGCGGCCTTCGGCGTGCGGTACGTGCCGCACGTGTGGGG
>ERZ778025.1764-NODE-1764-length-14085-cov-3.574056_pt1 | contig 14085 bp, 10 predicted proteins | sample MGYA00375755_ERZ778025 | MGnify/ENA primary metagenome ERZ778025 (study PRJEB29350, sample SAMN05389825) | bioreactor metagenome | isolation source: Thiocyanate bioreactor | place: South Africa: University of Cape Town | collected 2014-03-17 ... | reverse complement strand
CCCAAAAATCCCTACTGGATCAGCAATGGTGTGTTGATAAAGGACCCGGATGGGCATGGGGTGGTGATAAGTGGGCTTCGAATCGGAGAACATGGATTATAATTATGGAAGAGTCCCGTACATATCTCTGCAACAAATGCTGAAGATAACATGAAGGCTGGCCTGCCCTTGCTTATACCGCCCCGGTATTTTATGACAACCTTAGTGAAGAAGAAAGGCAGGAAATAGGAGAGCTTGATAATGATTTTTGTATGATCCGGCATGAAGATCAAACAGGCAGCTTTGGGAGAAGGATAATTTATGCTTTCAGAAACATTGTAGGCCCGCGATGCATCGCGGACCCGCGACTTAAGTCAGCAGTTCAGCGACCAAGGCAAAACTCCGATTAGAAGGAATATTCTGGATCGGGCTGACCTGATTCTACGATTTGACGGGGCATGCGTGGATGCATGCGTAAATGATAAACCGGCGTCTGGAAAAATGCATACGGGTATTGTTTACGAAAGGCATTATTCACTGAACTGGCTTACACATTATCTCGATCTGTACTGGGATGATGTTACGACTGATACCTGGTATTATTGTAAATTGCAATACATATGAGTCCTGGCTTGTCCGGAAATAAAAATTATCGGCTCCTTTATGGTTTACATTTTCCTGCGCTTCTGATAGCACTAGTCCAGTTTATTCCCGCCGGTTATTCTGTTGCTCTTTCATTAGTGAAACCAGCCCAACGGGAAGGCCTGGAATTGAAAGTAAGTGTTGTGAATTCGTCGGCCGATAATGTCCGGATTTTAAAACACCGTCAAACAGATTACAAAAGAGAGAATATTAAGGCGCTGGGGAATTATATAGTGGAACTCCGGCAATTGAAGGGAGATAAATTTATACTATTTACACCTACGGCCGATATCGATCCGATTTTTGAAGAAGAGGAATATATCTTATTTAAGAAAGGAGAGCATTTATGTGATACACTGTATGTGGCAGGAGCACTTTTTTCGGATGGGAACTCATCGGCCAGGGGATTTCCTCCCGGACAATACAGAGTTCGTGTTTATTTTAATCCCGACAGGGGGTACTCCTCCGAAATAAATAGTTCTGAATGGATAGATTTTACGGTGAAGTAAATACTATATAAACTGATATACCTTTCACCCTCTACCATCAACCTTATTAAACTTGAAAGGCCCGCGCAGCGGGCCTTTCAAGTTTAATAATCCTTTCACCGTTTTATCCGTGAAGATCAAAACGGTCCAGTTCCATCACCTTGGTCCAGGCAGCTACAAAATCATTCACAAACTTTTCGTTCGCATCGGCACTGCCATATACCTCGGCCAGGGCACGCAGCTCTGAGTTGGAGCCAAATACCAGGTCGGCGCGGGTAGCGGTCCATTTTACATCACCGGTATTGCGGTCGCGGCCTTCGAAGATTTCCTTATGCTCAGATACGGCTTTCCAGGTAGTACCCATATCGAGCAGGTTCGTGAAGAAATCGTTGGTCAGCACTTCCGGACGGCTGGTGAATACACCATGTTTGGATCCATCATAGTTGGTATTCAGTACACGCATACCGCCTACCAGTACGGTCAGTTCGGGTGCGGTGAGTGTCAGCAGTTGTGCTTTATCGATCAGCAGCTCTTCCGTAGAGATGCTGTATTTCGCTTTCAGATAATTGCGGAAACCATCGGCAGCGGGCTCCAGTACAGCAAATGACTCTACATCTGTTTGCTCTTGTGAAGCATCTGCGCGACCGGGAGTGAAGGGCACTGTGATGTTGTGGCCGGCATCTTTGGCGGCTTTTTCCACAGCGGCAGCACCAGCCAGCACGATCAGGTCGGCCAGCGATATTTTTTTACCGCCTGCCTGTGCTTTGTTGAATTCAGCCTGTATGCCTTCGAGTATTTCCAGCACTTTACCCAGTTGAGCAGGATTGTTGACAGCCCAGAATTTTTGCGGAGCCAGGCGGATGCGTGCTCCATTGGCGCCACCACGCTTATCTGATCCACGGAAAGTAGAAGCGGAAGCCCAGGCGGTAGATACCAGTTCGCCTACAGTAAGACCGGAGGCCAGGACTTTAGCTTTGAGTGCTGCGATATCGGCAGCATCTACCAGTGCATGATCTACTGCGGGGATGGGATCCTGCCAGATCAGCTCTTCCTGGGGCACTTCGGGACCGAGGTAGCGGGCACGGGGGCCCATATCGCGGTGGGTGAGTTTGAACCAGGCGCGGGCAAAGGCATCGGCAAATTCATCGGGGTTTTCATAAAACCGGCGGGAGATTTTTTCGTAAGCCGGGTCCATACGCAGGGCGATGTCGGTCGTGAGCATGCGCGGCTCCTGGCGTTTGGTTTTATCATGTGCATCGGGTACCGTGTTGGCACCGGCGCCATGTTTGGGTTTCCACTGGTGTGCACCGGCGGGGCTCTTGGTCAGTTCCCATTCGTAGCCAAACAGGTTCCAGAAGAAGTTATTGCTCCATTTGGTGGGAGTGGTGGTCCAGGTTACTTCCAGTCCGCTGGTGATGGTGTCGTTGCCAACACCAGTGCCAAAGCTGTTGCGCCAGCCGAGGCCCTGCTCTTCGATAGGAGCAGCTTCGGGGTCGGGACCTACATGCGATGCAGGAGCAGCGCCGTGTGTTTTACCGAAAGTGTGTCCGCCGGCAATCAGTGCCACTGTTTCTTCATCGTCCATCGCCATACGCTTGAATGTCTCGCGGATGTCGCGCGCAGCAGCAATGGGGTCGGGGTTGCCATTGGGACCTTCAGGGTTTACATAGATAAGACCCATCTGTACGGCAGCCAGTGGATTTTCGAGGTCGCGGTCGCCGGAGTAGCGTTTGTCGCCACCCAGCCAGGTAGTTTCAGAACCCCAGTATACATCCTGCTCCGGTTCCCACACATCTTCGCGGCCACCGGCAAAGCCGAATGTTTTAAAGCCCATTGATTCCAGTGCCACATTGCCTGTAAGGATTAGCAGGTCGGCCCAGGAAATTTTGCGGCCATATTTTTGTTTGATCGGCCAAAGCAGCCTGCGGGCTTTGTCGAGGCTCACGTTGTCGGGCCAGCTATTAAGCGGAGCAAAACGCTGTTGCCCGGCACCTGCACCACCACGGCCATCACCCACACGATAAGTGCCGGCACTATGCCAGGCCATGCGGATAAACAAAGGGCCGTAATGCCCGAAATCGGCCGGCCACCAATCCTGCGAGTCCGTCATAAGCGCATGAAGATCTTTCTTCACTGCTTCCAGGTCGAGGCTTTTAAAAGCTTCGGCATAATTGAAATCCTTATCCATCGGGTTCGATAAGGATGAATTCTGACGAAGAATGCTCACTTTTAACTGATTGGGCCACCAATAATTATTCCTGGTACCGCTTCCACCAACATTGCTTTTCATGCTGCCATTATGAAATGGGCATTTGCTGATGTCTTGTGATTGTTTTTCCATTTAATAAGTTTTTAAGTCTATTGATACGTTGCCGGGCTCGATAGGCATAAGCATTATAAAAATAGGATTTCGGGCATATAATTGCTATCAATTGATTCTATATTCCGATAGATAAAAGCTATATCCAAGATCAGCACAGTGAAAGAGGATTTCAGGTCCATTTAAAAAACCTCGCCCCGGAAAGATCCTCACATTTCATCCTGAAATAAATGATGCCGGCAGAAAACATTGTAAGCAACCCGATGATAAGAATAGCTGCATGGATGCCTAAAGCATCTGCTATAACTCCCGTCAGAATGGCCCCTATGGCGTATCCCATATCACGCCAAAGGCGGAATACGCCAATGCTGCCGGCCCTGTCTGCAGGATGGGTATGCTCGGCTACCGTTGCCAGAAAAGTCGGGTACACCATCGCCGTTCCCCAGCCAAGAATGGAGGAAAGCACGATAAAATGGACCATGGTGGATGCAAACAGCAAGGCAGTCAATGCCAGGCCCTGCAATAGCATTCCCCCAAAAAGCAGGTCTTTCTTACAATAATGATCAGCCATTTTTCCGGTGAATAATTGCCCGATACCCCAAACAGCCGGATAAGTGGCTGTTATTATTCCGATCTCAGCAATACTGAATCCTTTTGATGCCAGCAGAATAGGAAACAAACCCCAGGTCAATGCGTCATTCAGATTGTTGATCAACCCTGCTTGTGTAACTGAACCGAGATTTTTATTCGCCCAGGTTGTTTCCCAAAAGATCTTTTTGAGCCTGGGCATACTGCTGGTAGAGGTTTCATGCGCCACATGATGCCTGGTATCCTTTACCAAAAACAGGCTGCCCAGCAATCCAAGTATGGCCAAAGCAATGCCAATATAAAAGGGATAAGGCCTTAATCCATATTCAGCAGCGATCCAGCCTGTGGCAAATGCAACCGCTGCTACTGCTACATAACCGGCAAATTCATTCAGTCCCATTGCAAATCCTCTTTGCTTCTCTCCTACCAGATCTATCTTCATTACAACAGTGCTGCTCCATGCAAGGCCCTGGTTAATCCCTAACAGGATATTGGCAGCAACTATCCAGTTCCAATCTCCGGCATACATCAGTATAAAAGGGACGGGAATACCAAAGAGCCAGCCAATCGTCAGGAGGTTTTTTCTTCCCAGCTTATTGGCCAACGCACCGGTAAAATAATTGGTAATTGCTTTAACGATCCCGAATACGATAATAAAAGAAAGGATCGCCGTTTTAGCGGCAATATGAAACTCAGCTTCGGCTATCTGGGGAAGAATACTTCTTTCCAGCCCCACCATACCGCCGACAAAGGCATTGATGACGACAAGCAAACTGAACTGTTTCCAATTCTCCTTCAATCCTAATTGTACGTTTTTCAATCCGGGTCATGATTTTGTGTGAGAAGATTGAACCGTTTCACCTGCAAAAATACAGATGCTGAATTTATATATGCATCCAAGACGCTTCTGCACCAGGTGTTTTACTCAGAAATATATATTAACTTCCATTTACAGACCTTCTGCCAAAGAAATACCCAGATCAAAGATCCGACTAATGAGTGTGCTAAATAAGCTTGCCTCTTCCCTTAACCGAAGAGATGAATTGCCTAACCAGGAACTGGCAAAACAAATTGCGGCCAAAAAGGACAAAAATGCCGTTCAGGAACTGGTAGGCAATCTTTCCAGCAAAAACAAAGACATCCAGAACGATTGCATAAAAGTTCTTTACGAAACAGGCGCTATCAATCCTTCTTTGATCTCTTCCTATTACAAAGAATTCCTTGCATTGCTTGAGCACAAAAACAACCGGCTGCAATGGGGAGCGATGACCGCATTGAGCACTATAACGCCTGAAAACCCCAAAGCGATCTTTTCTTCCATTTCAAAGATCGTTGACGCGTCAGACAAAGGTTCGGTGATCACAAAGGATCATGCCGTAAATATCCTGGTCAGCCTTTGCTCATTAAAACAATATGCCGATGATGCATTTGCATTACTCAATGAACAGCTCTTGCAAAGCCCGGTCAACCAACTGCCCATGTATGCAGAGAAGGCAATGGGTATTGTTAACGACAAGAACAGGAAGAGATTTATTCAAACACTTAGTTCGCGGCTTGATGAGATAGATAAAGAAAGTAAGCGAAAAAGAGTGGAGAAGGTGATCAAAAAGGCTGGTGGGAAATAAAGTTCTTGATAATAAAGGCCGTTGTTACGAATACAACGGCCTTTATAAAAACACTGATCATTCACGTCTTCCGCAAACCCCGGATCCTGTATAGGGAGCGGGCGGGTTGCTGATGTCAAAAGAGGGAACGCCAGGATCATGTAAAAAATATACCTCGCATGGATTATCTGAGGGTAACTGGCAATTCGTTTCAGGATTTGTCCTCACATAAAAGCCTTCTGTTGTTTGGTAATAGATGGCAGCATCTACAGGCTTTTTGGCCTGATTGGTTTTGTTCAATGTGAAAGCACTGGCACCTGCAACAATGGCAATGGCCAGCAGGCTGAACATGAATTTTTTCATGATGGATAGTTTAATGATACTCCTACTTTTTAAGGTGGGGTTTCGGAAATTCCCCGATCTTCTTCAGGTACGGTTTTCGATTCAAGCTAAAGATGATCATTGTTGCTGCGCAGCAATAGGACTATAGTGATCACCTGTCAGCACCGTTCAGGAGGTATGAAATATTATAGATAGTGATTAAGATTTCCCGCGAGTGATTGCTTTGTAAACAGAAGCAATTATATAACATCCGCAGCACTTTTTGAACCGTTTTTTAGCCCCAATCTCAACCCGTGAAAACACGTTGCTGGCAGATATTTTAGATCAGCCAACCAACTTACCCTGCTAAAAGATCAAAAATACCTTTTGCCAGTAAACGCCATGCCGGAGTGTCGAACATAATAACTTCAAAAGTTTGTTCTGCAATAATAAATGCTCCCACCCAACCTAATACCGGATGCAATCTTCCATTTACTGATCTATCCCATATCCAGGAGATGATGATGAGACTATTGGGCAACACTAAACCAAACCAGATATCAGGTCTTGGCACTGAAGGGAAATAATGACGGAACCGGAACCATGCTACCCATAACACCTGGATGGTCGCCAGAAGCATTAACCGTTTATGTACCGGTGGGTTTCCCCGGCTAAGAATGCCTGCAACAACAATAGCAAGAAATATGGTGGCGCCTGTAACCACGCCAATTATGTTTGAGTAAGAAGCTTCACCCAAACCATTATTCAAATCTTTTTGCACCTGGTATACACCGGCCGGCAACATGGTCAAAGCAGTGCCGGTTGCAATAAAAATCCCCAAAATGCCAAGGATCTTATGCATCCGGAAATTATTATACCTTATTAAAGTTGCCTGAATAAAGAACAGGCATAGCCAGCTAAAAGCAAAAGCGCCATGGATATAGATTGATACAGGAGCATTGCCGTCTTTTATAACCGGAGGCAGGGTTTTCCCAAATCCTATAAATACAGCGAGAAACCCCACTAAACCAATACCCATAAAGAAGGAAATCCTTTTGGCCGTTTTAGTTGATTGCATTGCTGGAAAAGTTCGTTAGAAAATGGGGCTTACAAAGGGGCAGGCAACTCATAAAAATACATTTCCGGGATCAGATTTTTAAAGAAACCCTCGCCAAATCAGTAAAATGTATCTGTTTAACCCCAAATTGTTTCCGAATGCGTAGCGTTTGGGCTTATAACTTTGCAGATCATTCCGATTCAGTTAAAAATGAGCAAGAAAATATACAGCATCCGTGAGTTCACTAAATACCTGAACATTGACCACCTGAAAAGTGAAGACCTGCAGATCGTAAATTTTGAGGAGAGAAAGATGTCCGATAAACCGTCCTTTTATTGAGTGGGGTCAAAAACTATAGCCCCACACTTTTAAACAATGCTTCAATGGCCTCTTCATCGGAAGGGCGGGGAGTGCTGTAATTAATGATCTTTCCTTCAGGATCTAATAATACATAACGGGGGATTCCATAAACAGCATATTCTTTAAAAAAAACATCGTCATTGTCTTTAGCTAATAATTGCACTCCGGGAAGTTCTTTTTCTACGATGGTTTTTGCCCATTCTTCTCTGTCTTTGTCAAGTGATATGCTTAAGAAAACAATATTCCTTTCTTTATATTTTTCTTCCATTCTCCGGATATAGGGAAACTCCCCCCAGCAATTGCCGCACCAGGTTGCCCACATATCTATGAACACAAATTTTCCTAAATAGTCTTTTAAAGAATTGGTACCGCCTCTATAATTGATATAATCAGTAAACTGCGGAGATACTACACCTTTTTTAAGTTTGGTCAGCCGCAGATAGGCATCCAGGGCTTCATCCTTAACCTTTTCATCATCCCCGGTATAATAGGTTGTAAAATCCCGGTAATAGGTTTCTATATCCTTTACTTCTTTCAGATCATAAATAACCACCTTGCTGATAATCTCGTTCCTGATATATTTGTTGGGAATGATCTGTGCCAAGAGCCTTGTGCGGTTTTGCCGTAATGAAAAAGCACTGTCTTTTTTCAGGGTTGCAGTTTCAATACTGTCTAATTGCTTCAGGTAATATTCATACACTAAAGACGAATAATAACCATAGGTCCTGTAATCTTTTTCATTATCATAATCTATGGCAAGTTCCTGAACAGTGGTTTTGGACGGCTTAAAAGAAGCATCCCGCATTTCCGTGAACCGGGTAAATAAAAACAAATTAAAAAGGTATTCATATTCTATGGCTTTCCTTTCCTGGCGGGCAATCTTTTCAGGAAGTGGAAATAAAGAGGTCCTTTTCAACTCTTTTTGTTTCCAGCTGCCCAGCAATTGCCGGAACTCCTTTTCGCTTTTCTTCTCACCGGGATCAAAAAAGGTTTTCTCCTGCTGTTTGGTAATGAAATACCGGTTAATGGCAACGTCATCACCTCCTAATTGAACATCACCTAAAAGAATACCCTTTGCTTCATACCTGATCGAATATTCATTGCCTGGTTTGAAATACAGACCATAAGGAAAGTTGCCGTCAGATATGGTGTATTTCCCTTCGGGACCGGCAAGGGTGTCGCTAAAAATTCCATCATTGTTCAGGTAAATAGTTCTGGAAGCTGAACCCGCCTCTTTAGGAAAGTATACGCGGATCGTTTTCCGGCCCTTTTCATTTGGTTTCAGGCTATCAATTTTTCCGGAGATGATGATGGGGGCTTCCGCGAGTTGATCTTGAGAAAAGGAAATATGATAAGAAAGGCCGAGTGATAAAATAAATAAGACTTTTCCAGGCAGGTATTGTTTTCTCATAAATGGCTTTTGAATCACCATGCTGAACAAACCTGTTTGCCAAAGGTTCGATCGTAGCTATAAAATCCAGAAAACTGAAATACGCTACAGGAAAAGGCCCGTAACAAGTACCGGGCCTTTCACCTGATTTCTCCAACACCTATTAACCAACAAGATCATTTTTTTCCTTTCCTGATCGTAAAATAATCGATCTTCCTGCCAGTCTTTTCATATACATCTATTCGTATTTCATATGGAGATATCGCCATTATTCCATAGGTATATATTTTCTCTGAAGGAGTAAATATCATGGTGGGCAGGTCTTTTCCCCCCGTGCCCTGGAGAGAACCACCAGCTGAACCATTGGTAATATATACTGTACCGGCGGGCTGATCATATATATGCCGGTCTTTAATGCCTGTGGGAATGCCGGCTTTTACGGCCTGGTGCCGTTCGTATACATGGCGGTGGCCGGAAATGCACAGGTCCACTTCAAACTTATCCAACAGGGGAGTTATATGCTGCTGCCATTGCTCCACCTGGCTCACTCCATAAGCATACATGGGATAGTGGCAATAAAGAACGATCCAGCGGATATACTTGCTGCGCCTGGCTTTGGCCAGATCTTTCTCCAGCCATTTATATTCCGGCGAACCTGGTTTGAAATGCACCAGGCTGTCCTTCTCTGCCCCTTTGGCATACCCTGAATTGATGGCTACAAAATGGGTGTTACCATAATCATAGGAATAGTTCAACTGATCATTGGGAAGATTGAACAGATCATAATATACCGGGAAAGGTTTCTGAAACCGATCTGCCTGCCGGTCGTTGATCACATCATGATTGCCGGTGACTGACATAAACGGGAATCGTGCATTAAGCGGCTGTGCTGTTCCAAAAAAATTATTCCAGCTTCTTTGCACTGAACCATTTTCCACAATATCTCCTGTATGCAGGGTGAAATGAAGCGGATAAGCAGCAAGCTTTGCTACAATGCTATCGGTTTGTTCAAAACTGAGATTGCCTTTATTATCCTGGGTATCACTCCAGACGCCTACTGTAAAAGCTGCATTGCTTCCTGTTTTGCCGGCCGTTTTGAAACTGTAGATCTTGCTGCTGCCGTCCCGGCCATCACCTATCCTGTAATAATAACAGGTATCAGGTTTCAACCGGGTAAGTGTTGCTTTCAGCAGATATGTTTTCATATCTGCTGAATAGCCTTCTTTTGCGATCAGCTTTTTATCCAGCTTTGTACTGTCTGTGCCGTAGCAGACCGTTTCATATCCTTTTGCATCACTCATCCAGGTAATGGCCATAGTCGTAGCCGTTGTGGATGAAGAAGTACCATTCCAGCTAAGATGTATTCCTCTCACCTGCGCCCCGGCCACAACAGGCAGGGCAAACGCCAGTAAGAACAGGGTGCTATATTTTTTGCTTATCATTGACCTGATTTTTTGCTTTAAAACGCGGCTGGATCTATTTCCATAGCCGATGGTGGTGCATCCTGCTCTTTGCTGCCCCATTGTTTATTAGGTATTTCACCCATCTGCAGTTCCAACACAGCGCCGGCAACAAGATCACGATGGGTGAACCATGCTTTCTCCCAGTTTTTACCATTGAGTTTTGCACTTTGTATATAGCGGGCCCCAGCCGAATTGTTTTTAGCAACAACAGAAAACTTCTTACCGCCCGGAAGATTGACGGTGATCTTTTCAAACACAGGGCTACCAATATTATATACAGGTATACCAGGAGTTACCGGGAAAAACCCCATCATAGAAAAAACAATAAATGCTGTCATCCCGCCACCGTCTTCATCACCGGGGATGCCAAACAGGTTGTCGGTAAACCAGGTATCAAGAAGCATCCGGATCCTTTTTTGTGTTTTCCAGGGAGCACCGGTATAGTTATAGATGTAGGGGATATGAAAACTGGGTTCATTACCCATCACAAACTGTCCTACCAGGCCTGTAGCATCAGGAAAGGTATTCCATAGTTCGTATTTGCTTCTTCCAAGATTTTGGCGAAACAGTTCATCCAGCTTGGCTTCCGCTTTTTTATATCCGCCCATGAGTGAGAACAATCCCTGCAGATCATGCTTCACATCCCAGTTGTATGTATACACATTGTTTTCTGTGGTATAATGACGGCCTCCCTGTCCACCGGAAAATTTTGGATCAAATGGTTCAATCCATTTTCCGGTACTGTCTTTGGGCCACATAAATCCTTTATCCTGTCTGAATACATTTTTATAAAAACCTGCCCTTTGCATAAACAGGTCACTGCCCACCTTATCTTTTGCCTGGCGCAACAGGAAGGCAATACACCAATCACTATAACTGTTTTCAAGCGTCACAGATACCGATTGTCTTTTTTCAAATCCATTTACTTCCGGCACCCATTCATTTTCTCCCGGGTGAAGCGCGGGGAAATAGCCATTCCGATTGTAAAAGGAATCGAGTGAGGTGGCCGGCCCGTTGCGCCATGGAAGTAATGTAGCCTGCAGGGAATTCTTCTTCAGGCCTTCCAATGCACGTTGCAGGTTGAAATCCCTGATCCCTTTCACCCATGAGTCGGCAATCCATGTAGCAGCATGATTGCCCGTCATACAGGGATTGTCGCCAAATGCAAGGGCAAAAGAAGGCATCCAACCGCTTTGCTCATACATATTGATGTATGAATTGATTTTATCCGCCTGCATACCCGGATTGAGAATAGTTTGTAAAGGTTCCAGGGCGATATAGGTATCCCAAAGCCAGTTGTCAACATAAAATGGTTTGGATGAATTATGCACTTTACGGTCATAAGCACTGTAATAACGGCCATACTCGTTGATATTCACCATCCGCTCGTAACTGCGATAAAGCGAAGTGTAAAACACCCGTTTTTGTGCAAGTGTTCCTCCTTCTACATTGATCTGCGACATTACTTTATCCCAGGCAAGGAAGGCTTTTCTTTTCACTTGCTGAAAATCCCAATCCGGGATCTCTTTCTGCAGGTTTTGCCGTGCCTGTTCTTTGCTGATATACGAAATGCCATACCTTACCCCTGCGTGTTTCACATTTTTATTCAGTTGAAGTATCAACCTTCGTTGGGATGTGTCTTCAAATGAAGCATCCTGCTGTATATCTGTGTCCAGCTCTGCATAAAAATAAGCGGCGAGGTTTTGGTAAGATTCCACGCCGCTGACGGCACGTTTACCTTCCAGTTGCAAATGGCCTGGGTTAACGGTATGAAAGCGGATAAAATGTTCGCCATTGCCTGCATAATGGAAGCGGAAGAAGCCACTCCTTTCCGCAGGAGCGAATTCAATGCTATCACCACTATCTTCCAGGCGCACGCTATAATAGTAAGGCGTAGCTATTTCATTATCCCATGTATATCCTTTTATGCCATATTCCTTTTCGTTGCTAAAGCCCATTATGCCAAACAGGTTTGGTTGGCGATGTGAGGAAATGGTCAGTGGGAAAAATTTGATCTGATCATCCAGTTGGTCTTTGCGTACAGGGAATACACGTACCATACTGTTAGGCAGGTGTACTGTGGGCCGTGTCGGTTCCAGTATATGCCCTACAGCTCCAATGGTGGGGTCAATATATTTTACATTGCCGCCTGTCTGCGCATGCACAATGCAACCGGAGAAAATTATTACTATAAGTAGAAAACGTTTGAGATTCATGAAGAGTTAACGGTTTAAAATTTCTGTAATAGGCTTGCCAATGCAGCCATTGGGCATCTGGATATGCAGCAATGCTGCGAGAGTGGCGGAAATATCCGTCATGCCGGTCTGCCGGTTGGTTGCTCCCTGTTTGATGCCCCAACCCATCCATAAAAGAGGAATATGCGAGTCATAAGGATTCCAGGCGCCGTGCCCGGTACCGGTTTTCCCGGCAGATGACACTGCTGGTTTCAGGATAAAGAAAATCCCTCCTGACCGTTGCCTGTTATATCCATTCGTCATTCTTTCCTTTATCTCTGCGGGAACTGCTTCCTGTCCCAATTGGTCCATGTCGGCAGTAAATGAAATGTCTTCATTCCGTTTCAGCACATTCATCACAACCTTACGTACTGCTGCTTCATCCAGTGCAGCACTGTCCAGCTTCTGGTAGTTGAAATGTACCTGCGAGTTCATCAGGCTTAATACCAGGTTCTCCACGCCGAACATGGCAGCCAGTTTTGTATTCATCTCTTTCATTAATGCGCTGCCCGACCATCTGCCTGCAGGGATCTTATTATCCTTCAGGAAATCGATGTTGTGTGCAGCACCATGATCCGCTGTCAGGAAGATAGTATACTGGCCCTTTCCGATGCGGCTGTCCAGGAAACTCAGGAGATCACCCAGGTCTTTATCAAGCCGCAGGTAAGTATCCTCAATTTCCATGGCATTGATACCAAACTTGTGACCGATGTAATCAGTAGATGAAAAACTCACGGTGAGAAAATCAGTTTCGGTATCCTGCCCCAGTTTTTCACCGAGGATGGCCGCTTTTGCCATATCGCCTGTCAAAGTATTACCATAGGGCGTGGCGCGAATGATATCATAATCCTTTGCAAACATTTCAGAAGTGCGGATCGGGAAAACAGGCGTTTTCTTATTTCCCAGCAAACCTTCGTAAGGAGTATTATCAGCCGTACTCTGCAGGTATGTCTCCGGCTTATAAAGCAGGTTCCAGTCCTGCTTCAGGTATTTTTCCGGCAGGCGTTGTTCGTTGAACTTTGTTACCCAATCAGGCAACTGTTTCATATACCAGGTGCTGGTAATAAAATTGCCACTTACATTGTCAAACCAGTAAGCAGCATTGGCTGCATGACCAGCGGGCAGGATAGCACCCCTGTCTTTAAGCGCAATGCCTATTACTTTAGAACGGAAATTGGTAGCCAGTTTCAGTTCATCTGTAATGGTACTGGCCAGCAGGTTCCTCGGCGACATTTTCCCGGCATTTGATTTGCTACCTATAGTAGACACATCATTATCTTCTGTACAGTACATGGTTTTTCCTGTACTGTTGATAATAAAATCGTTGCCTGTGATACCGTGAATGGCAGGCACGGAGCCGGTATAAACAGAACTGTGCCCAATGGCAGTAACCGTAGGCACATAATCGATGATGGTGTTTTCGCAGGAAAATCCTTCTTTCAGAATTCTTTTGAAACCTGTTTCATTATACCGGTCATAATACCGGTACAAATAATCCCAACGCATCTGGTCCACTACAATTCCTACCACCAGCCTGGGGCGATTGACACCTTGCGTGGCAGAGGACTGGGCATGCAGGGCCGGGATCCCGGCAAGCAGGATAAGCGCCACCCATAATTTTTTTCTGATCATTCTTATG
>ERZ778025.1763-NODE-1763-length-14093-cov-3.653084_pt1 | contig 14093 bp, 12 predicted proteins | sample MGYA00375755_ERZ778025 | MGnify/ENA primary metagenome ERZ778025 (study PRJEB29350, sample SAMN05389825) | bioreactor metagenome | isolation source: Thiocyanate bioreactor | place: South Africa: University of Cape Town | collected 2014-03-17 ... | reverse complement strand
CGTAGCAATGTGGTTGTGATTTGCTTTCAATTTATGATGTAGCTTAGCTCTTCGACAACCGTAAAATTCAAGAAATCGCCAATTCGTAAGTTGTGATTTGCTTTCAATTTATGATGTAGCTTAGCTCTTCGACAACTCTTCCTCTCTTTTGTACTCCAGCCCGTACGTTGTGATTTGCTTTCAATTTATGATGTAGCTTAGCTCTTCGACAACGATTCCATTCAGTAACGCCTTACGCGCATCGTTGTGATTTGCTTTCAATTTATGATGTAGCTTAGCTCTTCGACAACACCGACCACGCCGGTAATTACTATTCCTTCGTTGTGATTTGCTTTCAATTTATGATGTAGCTTAGCTCTTCGACAACCCGGAATCCATTTTATACAGTTTAGGTATGGTTGTGATTTGCTTTCAATTTATGATGTAGCTTAGCTCTTCGACAACAGGATCAAGAATATCAAGGAAACCATCGAGTTGTGATTTGCTTTCAATTTATGATGTAGCTTAGCTCTTCGACAACCACGCGATTATGAAGGCGCAGCTGCGCCGGGTTGTGATTTGCTTTCAATTTATGATGTAGCTTAGCTCTTCGACAACTTCAGAAGAAAAATCCTAGTAATGTACATAGTTGTGATTTGCTTTCAATTTATGATGTAGCTTAGCTCTTCGACAACTTTACCAGATACAGGTAAAGAGGGATACCCGTTGTGATTTGCTTTCAATTTATGATGTAGCTTAGCTCTTCGACAACCGCAGCATATAATGAGGCGCTACGTGTGTAGTTGTGATTTGCTTTCAATTTATGATGTAGCTTAGCTCTTCGACAACTAGTGGGGAATGAGTATGTAACCCCGGCCGGTTGTGATTTGCTTTCAATTTATGATGTAGCTTAGCTCTTCGACAACCATCGACTACCTGCATATCAATTTCCCATCGTTGTGATTTGCTTTCAATTTATGATGTAGCTTAGCTCTTCGACAACATACGACGTCTGTAAAGACGGGGTATACCAGTTGTGATTTGCTTTCAATTTATGATGTAGCTTAGCTCTTCGACAACACGAACAGATGGTTAACTCTGCGATCGAGAGTTGTGATTTGCTTTCAATTTATGATGTAGCTTAGCTCTTCGACAACGAATGGTTGCAATGCACCTTCTCCAAAAAAGTTGTGATTTGCTTTCAATTTATGATGTAGCTTAGCTCTTCGACAACTTTGCCCATTTTTTGATCGAGCGGATGTAAGTTGTGATTTGCTTTCAATTTATGATGTAGCTTAGCTCTTCGACAACAGGACTCTCAAAACTTGTTGATTGCTAGTTATTTGAGGTGAGTTTTACAAACAAAAAAATGGAATCTTCACCCATTTTTTTGTTTGTAAAGCCCTGTTTACCCCGGTACTTTTGTCAAAAAAGCTCCAGCTGCTGTACTGTTTCCGGCGATTCAACGATGTTCCTCCCGCTAAAAATTTCCATCATCCCAAACTGCTTGTCCGTAATACACATCATTCCGACATTTCCTTTCGGCGGCAGGATCCTTTTCACTCGCTGGATATGCACTTCTGCATTCTCCCGGCTGGCGCAATGCCGCAGGTAAATGCTGAACTGGAACATTTGGAACCCATCCGCCATAATATCTTTACGGAACCGGGCATAGATCTTCCTGTCCTTTTTGGTTTCTGTCGGAAGATCGAAGAATACGAGTACCCACATAATCCGATAAGCATTAAGTCTTTCAAACATATTACCCGGTTATGAGGCCTTCACCCGATAAATGTTTTCTATCTCCAGCAATCTCTTAACCGTAACGGGAACAATTTCAATATCACCTTCTTTGTCCAGCCGTTTTATCTCAGTTATCGCATCACTTGAAAAATCAAAGGCTACGAAATATCCTTTGGAACGGCCGTCGCGTCTCACGGCCGTTTCAAAATTATCAATGTCTGGGCGACCTGCTTTGTCCACTTGCTTCACTTGTATGGGGTAGTAAAAATCAGCATCTCCAAACAAATCTTTTCCCTCTTTCTTTTTCTTGCCTATTTCAATCGGATAAAGTTTACCGTCTATGCCGAAATCGCCGGATTTGCGTTTATTAGGAATACCACCCAGCGCGATACAAGCCCAGTTTTGAAATTCAAAATGCGGCAGACGTCTTAACTCTGCTTCTGTTTTTTGAAGATCTTCCACATAAAAATCCCGTCCCTCGCTCAGCCGAAATATATCCCAAAGTCGCTGACTCATCACCCTGCAGGCAGTCGGACTAATATCGATACCGATCCACCTTCTGTTAAGTTTTTGTGCAGCGATCAAGGTTGTTCCACAACCGCAAAAAGCATCCAGGATGGTTTCACCGGTGTTTGAACTGGCAGTGATGATCCGCTCCAGTAGAGGAATTGGCTTCTGAGTTGGATAACCTACTCTTTCCGAGGACTGAGAGTTAATATTATTAACATCATCCCAAACCGACTGACAGGGAAGCCCTTTAGACTCGTCAAGAAATCTTTTTAGTCGAATACCTCCGGTCTTCGTAAAATGAAGTCTGTTTTCTTTATCCAACTTTTGCATCGTTTCCAAGGGACATCTCCATAAAGATTTGGCCCCTTTATACTCATATTCATAACCGCCACCGCTGAGCCCTTTGGCGGTTAGATTGTCATCCTGCCATCTTCTTCCATCTTTATCTATATTTTTGAAGCGTTTGATATACTCCTCTGAGTATGGTTGGTAAATTTTATTAAAATGGAATTTTTCTGACTTTGTGTAAAAGAAAATAGTGTCATGGCCATTTCCAAATGTTTTAGAATCGCTATGTGCTGTAGTTCTTTTCCAGATAATCTCATTCCTGAAATTATTACCATCAAATACTTGGTCAAGCAGAACCTTTACGTAATGACTAGCATGCCAGTCACAATGATAATAGAAGCTGCCCGTCTTCTTTAATACACGATGCAGCTCAATAATACGCGGCCGCATATACGCGATATAAGCGCTGGCATCGCCAAAGCGATCATTAAACGCTCTTTTCTCCTGGTTATCTCCCCAGAATACTTCGTAATTACGATTACTGTTAAATGGCGGATCTATATAAATGAGATCAATGCTATCAGTGGGAATCTCTTTCAACATCTGAAGATTGTCCCCACAATAGATAGTATCTGTTTTAAGTTGACTCTTTGGCCTAACCGGAATTTGCTGAATGCTGCGCAGTTTGCCAACCTTTGCCAATGGTTTTGACTTCCGTTTCATAGAAAAGGGTTTAAAGGATATTGAATAAGAGGGGACGGAAGTATAGAATTGATAATCTTAACCAATCGCAGGGTATAGAATCTTTCTTTGTACTCCTTCATAGCACTTCGCAAGGCTGGCTGTTGTACGTTGTACTGCGTTCATTAACGGGCTTTTCTTTCCATCAATGACTACATCCATTGCGGGTATTTCAAGTAGAGATTTCTTTATTGAAGGGCTCATTTCAAGATATTGGCCGTTATTCCGGACGATTTGGTACACTACTAGGTCTGCATACGGCCTGTACGGTTCCATGATGTCATCCGCGAGGCAATACGCGTTATACTGATTCCGGTGATGAATCCCCAGCGTCGGCAACAAGCCGCTGGACACCAAGCTGCGCGCTACCACAGCCCGAAGAATCGCGTATCCATAATTAAGTAGATTATTTGGTGGCGGACCGTATCGTTCCCGCCTGAATTGAAGTGTATCCGGGAAAACCCGCTTCCAGTAATACGCCGCAGCCTGCGCTTCGCAGTTATTACTGTCGCCACTCCTGACATCATTCGCCAGGCTGAGCAACATCTTATTCTCTTCCCGTCTAATGGCCAACACCGCTGCTTGATTTTGGATCTTGGCGATCACCGTTTGCTGCCATAATTGCTTTTTCAGCGGAATGGTTGAGTTCAATTGTGCCTGGAATTTCTGGCTTTGAAGGGAATTACCATCCAGATTGAACAGCATGCCGGTAGGATGATGTGTTTCATCACAACTGATCACTGCAGTATTATTCGCCAATAATTTCGACAATAATGCCTGCGTAATGGTTATCTGCCGGTGATCAAGGATCAGCAGGCCGATATCTTCAATGGGAATGGTTTTGGCAATGGTCTTGACTTCTTTATCTTCCCCTTCAGGAACAAGAGGAACGGGCAGGATGGTCTCAATGACGAGTTGTTCATTGACAGTTTTCAGATAAGCCGGATTGCCAAAATAGAGGGTCCGCTTTATCATAGGAATTGGCTTGGATGATGAAAACGAACCCTGTATTTCATTTAGTATATCACTCCTCCAGAATTAGCATTCTCAAAAGGTCAGAATAACCAGCGTATTGTTCCATCCAGATCAATAGAAAAGTCTCGGCCTTCAATTACACAAGTGAATTTTGTGGCATTCAGAAATATCCTGGGTTGATAAATCTCCAAATTCAAATCTTTCTCTCCATTACCTAACTCATCATTTGGACGAGCTTCCAGATGATTTTGCATATATACATATACAGTTGAGGGAGCTGGTTCATTAAACTTGTAAACCCTATATACTCTTCTCAATAGATCTCTTTTTGATAGTTCTTTTAACTCTTCCTTACTGTTTTTAAAAGGAATTATTTTAATCCCAACAGTAATTATATGCGATAATGGGATTTCGGCCTTGTTTTTCCCTCTTCCTGCTTCAACCGCCTGATAGTATTTTTCAGATCTTATATCCTCAATTTTTTTAAGCTTTAATTGCGAAAGGTCAAATAGACCAACAACCCTAAATGCTCTTTCCTCTTTGTTATTAACTACTCCTTCATAAAACAAACACAACGTGTTTTTTTCATTCTGGGCATAGACAGATCTCTTGTAATCATTCTTTGATAAAAAGTCATGCTGGTTAACTTCAAGAGCTTTTTTCGGGGTGAGATACCCAGCGCCTGCGGCCACTTTACATCTGACTTTCCGAATAACTTCTTTACCTCCAGGAAACGGTATGGGATCAAGCTTTGCCTTATCAAAAGGCATTCCTTCCCCAAGTCGTTTTTCAAGCGCCTCCTGTACTATCTGTCTTACGGTATTATCAACAATATGCCGGCAATCTTTAATATTTGTAAAACTTGATACCGGATATCTTTCGACCAACCATTTCTCTCCATCCAACATGATGGCACCGAAGAAACTCTCTTTATGAAGTTGACCTCGTATATTGTCACCCTTAGCAACCAATCGGATTCTCTGCCCTTTCGCATCCAACTTGTACTGCCATTTTCCTTCCGGCGTTTTTTCTTTTACGAATTGCTTAGTTCCCCTTTTTCGAACGTTTTTATACGTTTGCATCAACGTCCGTTGCTTGGGCTGGAAATTATTCAGCACATCTTCTTCTATAGATAGAATATGAGCCGCGGTAAAATCTTTCCAGTTTGTTACAGGTTCATGATAAATAAGATTAACATTTTGATCTTTCAGTTCATTGAACTTTCCCAGGATCCTGTCCCGGATAGCAGCGGAAGGAATCAATGTTAAGACCGCGGCATCTATTGCATGGTGGCTATGGCGTGTGCGCTCTTTCTTTTCAGCTTTCGGCTGAATATTATAGATCTTTCGGAAATCACTAACAATACTTCCTTTTTCAACTTCCACCTTTCTGAACACGGTTTTAAGATATGGCAAAGCGTATTTAGTGATTATTTGCGTATCCCGTAACTGACTATTCTTCCATCCGGCTTTATATTCAGTTACGGTGAATGAATTCAGTTTTTTTCTCCAATAATCCAGATCAAAGCTGATGATGTGACGGCGCTGGATGCAAGCATCTTTTATCTCTTTTGTAGAAGCGAATCGTGTTTTATTTGTCCACTCTTCGTGCAAGGCTTCAAGCTCTTCTACCTTTTTTTCAATAGACTCCAGCCTGGGCTTAATTGCTGAATAAATTACTCCATCAATTGTTGCCTCTCTGTCATAATTCGGCAGTTGGGTTGGAAACAATTTTTTCTTTATTTGTTTATTATACTTGCCGTCTGCGATTGTAAGATTTTTTAATTCATTATCAAAACTGACACTGGCAGGAATTGTATGCTCAAAATCGAATTTTCCGGTAAATAAATCATATACATTGATAATATTGCCAGTATATAAGCACCTTTTATTTTGCTCTACCCAAAGCCTGTATTTATCAATAATATCCTTATTTTTTACATCCAAGAACAATCCTTTAAGCTCTGGATTCTCTTCTATTTTCTTACGGTATTCGTCATTTTCCCTTTCCCTGTCCCGTTGCCATCTTTCAATTGCTTTTCTCCTGTTGGCATCATTTAATTCCCTGGCGATTTCTACAACAATCCTTGTGTCTTCATCTATTTTTCCGATTTTAAGCAGATGGTTCAAAAGCTTCTTCAATTGATGAAGGGTTTTCAATGCCATTGGATTTTTAAATCCCCTGCTGATTGGCATAGGATCTCCTAGAACCGGTACACCGTTCATATATTTAGCCGCCGGATAACTTTCCTGTTCAGAGGGGTGCCAGAGATACTTCTCATTTTTGGGCTGAACATCGTATGTCTCGCGCAAATAGTTAAGTATGCGATCATGTAATCGTGGCAACTTACTATATACTGGTTCTTTTGAATATTGAACAGGTCTCCTGAGAAATGACAGGTATTTTTCAGCAACAAAATTTATGGCAGCATTTTTTTCTTCTTTGGATTTTTTCTTCCATGAGTATTCTCCCAGTTCTTCTTCAAGCTTTCTTTCAATATCATTCATATCATCACGATCAAGTTGATAGACCGGATCCATGCCAAATCTTGCGTCGCCATTTAGTTGATCGCTAATCAGACCATTCACTGCTGCTATCCATGATTGTTCGGATCGATGCTGATCAATTATGCCTCTAAGAGCAACAGAGAATGCTTGCGCATCTGAAGGCAGAAGCGTGTTCTTTCCTAAAACCCTGTGGAGGTTTGCCAGATAAATTGCATGACTGTACAAATAACCTTCTTTCAGATAGGGCAAGATTTTCCTGATCGCAGAAATACTTAATGTAGCATAGCCTTGCTGCAATTTGATCTTCGAGAATTTTTCAGCATTTTCTTCATCCAGCTTCAGCTTTTCTTTTGAAAACAGCTGAAGCTTTTCCCGGTTATCAAATGTGAAAAGCACATGCCATATATCATCAAATGAGTAAGGAATTGACTTGGGTTGATTCTGTAAGGCAGCATCCCAACCGTAGAGATTCTTCCAGTCTTCTCCGAGTATTTCTTTGAATGCATTCAGCAGCGTTGCAGAAGGGATCTTGGTATCGTCCTTAAATTTGGAACCCAGGCTGCCGCCAACCTTACGAAGCTCCTTCAGAATGACAGTTAGCTTAAAGTCTCTGTCCTTCCGGTAAAAGATAGGATAGATCTTTTCCCGTATATATGTTTGCTTATCTATTCCATCCGGAAGCCGGATCTTCAGATTATTTATATTGATCCATATTCTGTATTCTTCATAAAATGGATGGCTTACTGGACATCTTGGTTTATTTTGTTCAAATGTACAGATACCAACGAGCCCTTTTTGACTTCTGAGTGGCCTCTGCCATACAATAGCCTTTTCAAGTCTTTTGTAAATCGTATCCGGGATATTCTGTACCTGACAGATCAGTTGCAATTCATGCGCATAATCGGCACGAAGATTATATCGCTTGCGGACCCGCTCGCCTTTATCTTTTTGTAAATGGTATAAGGCTGCGCCAAGCGTTTGGTATTGATGGATCAATGGTGAGATGGCTTCTGCACCAGCCACTTTACCATCTTTACTACCCTGCAGGATCGTACGGGCTTCTTCATCGTCACGCCCCCTGAAACCTCTTCGTTGAACCAGATGATAAAATATCCGACCCAGCAAATGAGGATTGTCCGTAAAAATATTCTTATGAGCAGAATTATCACTTACGGCAAGCATTCTGAACAGGTAATGGTTTTCATGTTTGCTGAATCCCAGTCTTTCAAAATCTGGCTTGCCGTCACCATCAAAATCGAACCGGAGCCAGTTAATGAAATCAGGGGATTGAGGGTATTTGCGGCTTTGACCTTTGGTGTATTTACGCCATTGATCCAGCTCTTCGATCGTTAACGGACACATATTGTGTTCGATCAAGGTTTGCAAAAGCGTCCATTTCCGGTACTTCTCTGCCTGGTAATGACGGCGCTTGCTTCGGCTTTCCGTTCTTTTTTTCACGAGGGGAAATTCGACGCCCTTTTCTTCGCCGACACCTTTTTCAAAAGTAAGTATACCTTTGTCGATGATCTGGTTGCCGGGTTCGGTGGCGTCGCGGATGGCCCAACCGATGGAATTGGTGCCGAGGTCAAGGCCGAGAATTTTGTTCATGGTGGATAGGTTTGGATTTTAAATATATTGAAAATCAGACGAGCCACCACCAATAATTGAAAGCAAATCACAACTCCCCACTTACACAAGTAAATGATTACCTGGCTATATGTGGTCACGGCGGCCCGCCTGATAAAAATGAAAGCCATAAACGGTTTTGGAGGCCGTTTAACCAGGGATTGGTGCCCCTGATATAGTGAAATCAAACCACCACAGGCTTTCGAAGCAAATGTATCTGAAAGTGGGGAGTATTAAAAATATATTTTCCTGATTATATGATGGTTTCATTATCAGCCTGTTCGTAGCGATTTCGACTGTTCACTCATTTTATAATTATTCCGTTAATCCCAAATAAAAAGCCCCACGGTGTACGCAGGGCTAAAGAATTATCTTCGGCTTATAGCCTTATTGTGATAAGCTTTCAGATGCAATGCTACGAAAAATGGTTATTTCTTACAAGCTGCCCGCTAAATTTATTTCGTGTGGTTGTTTATTTGATTTCTTCTTTTACAGGGATCTTAGTCGATTTTCGGCATCAAATAGCTGTTCTAATGAAACGCATAAATATCCACATCATTAAATCTCCCTATCTCCTCGAAAATAATCTCAGCTATAGAAAAATGAATAGGTCTGTACATATCCGGATACTCACTCCATAAGTTTGCATATTGCTGCTGCAGATCGTCACTTGACAAGGGTCTTTTGTTGCACTTCAACTTAAAGTCCTTTGCCATCATAAACCAGTCCTTCAATTCACTCTTATGACTCAAAAAGGAGCAGTAATAGGCCACGCCTTCAAATCTGGCGAGAAGAAGTTCTTTTTTTCGTTCAAATGATAGACTGACGCCCTTTTTCTTTAATGACTCTTGCAATTGGGCATGCAGTATTCCTAAATCGGCATTTGAATTATTTCCCGGCAAACCGGCAAGAACAAACATTAAAGTTCTCATGGAAGAAAGATTAGTCGACAAGAAGATCCTTTGCTTTTACGCCCAGGAATTTTGCAATTTTAAATAGTGTAGCAATATTAGGCTGGCTATCATTCGTGCACCATCGCGAAACTGTAACGGCTCCCACCTTCAGATACTCAGCGAGCTCCTTGTTTGTCTTTTTCTTCTCAGCTAATACAACTTTGATCCTGTTATAGTCCTTCTTTGCCATAAGCGATTGTCAAAGTAAAAATATAAAAAATTGATAGTCAGGCTTGAGAAGATATTTTTGCTTTGGTCATCAACTTTTTTAGATAATAAAATATATTTTATTGATATTTTATTATCTAAAAAATACTATATTCGGATTGTAAAATATTTAATTACCGAAAACCTTATTATATGAACATCCGTCTCAAACCCCATCAAAAAATCCACATCCAATCCTCCTCCGATATCTACCAGATCCTTCAACCCATCTTCCGCCGCTACTCCAAACTGGACCGCGACCGCGAACACCTCTGGATGATGACACTCGACGGCTCCCAGACAGTCCGCAAGCTGGAACTGCTGGGATTGGGCACTCAACGTACCGTCCTGATCGATCCAATGGAAGTCTACCACCGCGCCCTGCTGAGAAGGGCCGCATCGATCGTGGTGATCCATAACCATCCGTCCGGCAGCTTAAAGCCATCCCATGCGGATAAGACGGCGACGGAAAAACTCGTGGAGGCCAGCCGCTTCCTGAACATCAGACTACTGGATCACCTGATCATTTCCGAGGATGAGTATTTCTCTTTCTTAGATCAAGGTGTATTTGAAACACTTGCCCCAGACAATGATCCGGGGTTGGAGACCAGGAAACTCATCATGTTTAATTCCATCCTTGCAATGGATTGAAACCATTGCCTCCGTGGGGAGGTTAGGACAAGCCACCGAAAAACAGTAAATTCGCCTATGCGCCTGAAGCCAAAAGATATACAGATCATCCGCGATTATTTCACCAGCAAGCCTGTGTTGAAAGCATATCTCTTTGGCTCCTATTCCCGGGATGAAGCCGATAAAGATAGTGATATCGACATTCTCGTCGAATTGGACTACTCCAGACATATCGGATTCGCCTTTGTACAAATGAAATTTGACCTGGAAGAGAAGCTCAAAAGGACAGTCGACCTGGTTTCTTCTGACGGCGTTAGCAAAAGGATCCTGCCTTATATCGAATCAGATAAGCAATTGATTTACGAAGCCTGATCATTACATTCCCTTATCAATGCGTGGCAAAATTGGCGATAAAGAACGAATCGGGCATATTATGGATGCCATTATGGAGATTGAAGCCTATACTGCAGATATAAGTCTTGAACAGTTCATCGCCAATTCAATGATGCGTTTCGCGACAATTAAACAGATCGAGATCATCGGAGAAGCGGCTAACTATATTACTCCGGAAACTAAAAGCCTTTACCCGGAAATTGAATGGAAACAGATTGTAGGAATGAGGCACATTTTGATTCACGAATATTTTGGCATAGCCCCCACGCTGGTTTGGCAAGTAGTGTCAAATGATATTCCTGTCTTAAAAGCCTCACTTTCCAGCAACAAGGATGAATAGTATCTCCGGCTGGCATCATTTAACCCGATGCATCTCCCAATCCCCTTCATAAATCTAAAAAAGGCCGGTATTCCACCAGCCCTTTACATATCTAACCCAAAACTATTCCCTTCTCCCTCTCACCCAAACCACCACCATCCCCGGTACCGTCACCAACAAAAACCAATACCACTTACTACTCCCCACCATCCCCCGCTCCAATATCAATATACTTATCAAAACCAAAACGAATATCAGCACACCATTGGTGGACTGACCCTGCAGATTACGTTGCATAGCCCAAATTTTAACGACTAAAAATTTAATGAATGACTCTTCCCAAGTCTGCTTCAGACCCGGGGCAACGTGGAAAAGTCTTTTAAAGAGGAGAAATAGTAGAGCTGAACACAAAACGGCATGAATTCAGGAAAAGACCAGGTAAAACAGTTTTCCATATTTGGTAAAACATAAAAAGCAGGACGCTCCCCCAATCTCTTATGAATCCGCGCAAGCATATTTCAATATACGAAAAAATATTATCTTCAGATCACTCATGCACTATCGCCTTTACACGCCCAATTCATCCCTCTCCAGCTTTATCAAATGCTACTGGAGCCTTGAAGGAGAAGAACTGCCGGGTACCCAGCAACGCATATTCCCTGACGGCTGCATCGAGCTGGTATTCCACTATGGAAACCTTTTTCAAAAATACTACCCGGACGGGATCAGCAATTTTCAACCCCGCAGCTTTATTCATGGCCAACTCACCCGCTTCATCGAAATCGGTGGCAATGGCAGGGTGGGCATGTTCAGCGTCAGGTTTCAGCCGCATGGATTAAGACCCTTTACCAATATTAATACGCATGAGCTCAACGATAGCAATATTCAAATAGCTGATATCTGGGGCGCTGCCGGCCGTGAGTTGGAAAACCGTATGCTGGAAGCTTCTGGCAATGAACAAAGAGTACAGATCATAGAACAGTTCTTATTGCGTCAATTACAACCAACTGCTGTAAATGCCTTAGTCAACCGCGGTGTTGATATGATCAACCAGGTGAATGGCGCTGTTAATATCGAAGATCTCTCTGCCCAACTCAATATCGGACGCCGGCATTTCGAGCGTCAGTTTGTTGCTGCCGTTGGCCTTAATCCCAAACAATACGCCCGTATCAGCCGTTTTCAATATGTATTGTCTTTAACTGAACAGAAACGCTACAATACACTCACCGATCTGGCTTACAGCGGCGGCTTTTATGACCAGGCTCATTTTATTAAAGACTTCCGCGAATTTTCCGGGCTGAGTCCAAAGCAGTATTTCGCAGAACATCTGCCGCTGGTTAAATTTTTCAGCTTTGATTAGAAGTCGCTTTTTTACAATTTAAAAAACGGAATAGTAGTCAGCTTTGCAGTCACCATAAATCAATTACATGAAACCTTATTTAACGGCTGCCTTTATCCTTGTTATCTCCCATAATTTATTTGCACAAAACACTTCGTCCCTTTCCGATGCAAAATGGCTTCTCGGAAAATGGGGCAATCAAACCCAACGCGGAAAGATGGTGGAAGAATGGTCTTTGGTAAATGATTCCACCTATGGAGGCCGAAGCTATATGATCACTGCTACCGATTCCATTCCCCTGGAATCCATTGTCCTGAAAAAAGAAGGAGATGATCTTTTTTATATCCCTACCGTAAAAGGTCAGAATAATGATCAACCGGTAAAATTCAAACTGACCTCTTCATCAGCCAATCAACTGGTATTTGAAAATCCGGCACATGATTTCCCGCAAAAGATCAGCTATATGCTGGAAACAGAAGGTTCATTAATGGCCGAAATATCAGGGACCGTGAATGGACAACAAAGGGCAAGAAAATTTCCCATGAAAAAATTGTAGAATAAATACACTTAAGGGCAGATCAGGCGCAATGTTTATGCGGGAAGCGAAGCATTGCGCCTTTTTTCATTGATATCAGGGCCTCCAGTATGTTTGAACGGAATGAAATAAAAGGCAGATTCCCTGTGGGAAAGAGATAATAGCATTCATTTTGGGTATCCGTTTGGCAAAACCCCGTTTATCTCCTATATTGAAGGGGTATCTTACCAAACCCTCAACCCTATGGCCAGGTACCTGCGCTTTTTTTTTGGCATCTCCCTGCTGCTCATACTTGTACTGTTTTGTTTGTTTCTTTATTTCCGCAGAGACCGTACTGCAACTACCATGCAATCAAAGACGGTATTTGTGCTTCATACAAAAGATCATTTTACGCTTTACCGTAATGGCCAACCGTTTTTTATTAAGGGCGCTGCGGGGTCTGGTAATCTTGCTGAGCTTAGGCTGGCAGGTGGTAATACGCTTCGTACCTGGGACACTACCAATATCCGGCATGTTTTAGATGAAGCAGAAACCAATGGCATTGCTGTTATTGTCGGATTGTCATTGCCGGTAAGCCTTCATCAGTCGTTCTATCGCGATACAGCACAGGTAGGGGAACAATTCCGGGCTTACCAGCATATCGTTAAACAGTACAGCTCGCACCCCGCACTGCTCATGTGGTGCCTGGGAAACGAAATTGATTTTCCTTACCGACCCGGTTTCCGTTCTTTCTATAAAGCCTATAATGACCTGTTGAAAATGATCCATCACGAAGATCCTGACCATCCTGTTACAACAGCACTGGCCAATTTCTCCAGGCGATGTGTTTATAATATTAAGGTAAAAGTGCCTGACCTGGATCTTATCGCGATCAATACATTCGGTCGAATATCTATTTTGGAGAAAGAATTGCAGGAGTTCAAGTGGTTTTGGAATGGCCCTTTCTTTATCAGTGAATGGGGAATTAATGGGCCATGGGAATCTGAAGCAACGGCCTGGGGAGCTCCTATTGAAAACACATCCATCAAAAAAGCAGAACAATACCTTGAAAGGGCTAAGTTTATTCCTAATAATGACCCCCGGTTTCTTGGCGCTTGCTGTTTTTATTGGGGTCAGAAACAGGAAGGAACGCATACCTGGTATAATTTCTTTTCGCCCGGAGGTGAAAAAAATGAAATAGTAAATGCCATGGAATACCTGTGGAAGGGAAAACAACCGGCTCATCATTCACCACCCGTAAAATATATGCTGATCGGGCAAGAGGGAGCAAGGGATAATATCCTGCTGAAGCCTGACAGTATTTACACGGCAAAAGTAATTATGGAAAATAGTCCGGTTGGCGATTCGA
>ERZ778025.1761-NODE-1761-length-14099-cov-5.238322_pt1 | contig 14099 bp, 11 predicted proteins | sample MGYA00375755_ERZ778025 | MGnify/ENA primary metagenome ERZ778025 (study PRJEB29350, sample SAMN05389825) | bioreactor metagenome | isolation source: Thiocyanate bioreactor | place: South Africa: University of Cape Town | collected 2014-03-17 ... | reverse complement strand
ACCTGCGCGGCCTGAAGGAGACGAGCGGCGTCATGGCCGAAGACGTCGCCAAGCGGCTCATCGACTACGGCTTCCACGCGCCCACGCTCAGCTTCCCGGTACCCAACACGCTGATGGTCGAGCCGACGGAGAGCGAAAGCCTGGCCGAGCTCGACCGCTTCATCGACGCCATGATCGCCATCCGCAAGGAAATCGCCCAGGTCGAATCCGGCGCCTGGCCCAGGGACGACAACCCCTTGAAGAACGCCCCGCACACCGCGCTGAGCCTGCTGGCCGACGCCTGGCCCCACCCCTACCCGCGCGAAGCCGCCGCCTACCCCGTGGCCAGCCTGCGCCAGGCCAAGTACTGGGCGCCCGTGGGCCGCGTGGACAACGTCTACGGCGACCGCAACCTGTTCTGCAGCTGCCTGCCGGTGGGCGAGCCGGACGCGGTGGCGTAAAGCGTGCCAGCGCAGCGCCGTGCGGGCGCTGCACCACGAAAGCAAAGGCCCGGCGACGGGCCTTTTGCTTTACAGGGCGTCGAGCGGGCTCAGGATCCCGCGCCCACCCTTGTTGAGCACATGCGTGTAGACCATGGTGGTGCTCACGTCGGCGTGGCCAAGCAGCTCCTGCACCGTGCGGATGTCGTAGCCCGCCTGCAGCATATGCGTGGCAAACGAATGGCGCAGCACATGGGGCGACACCGGCTTGGCGATGCGCGTGCGCCGCGCCGCCTCGCGCACCGCGCGCTGCACCGATTCGGGGTACACGTGGTGGCGCCGCTCCAGCAACGCGCCGGTGCGCGCATCGGGGCGCGGGTCCACCGAGCGCACCGGCGAGGGGAATACCCATTGCCACGCCCAGCTCTGGTCGGCCTGGGCGTATTTGACGGCCAGCGCGTTCGGCAGATACACCCGGCCAAAGCCTGCGGCCAAATCCTTTTCGTGCAAGGCACGGGCCTTGTGCAATTGCGCCTGCAGTGGTGCGATCAAATTCTCAGGCAGCACCGTCACCCGGTCTTTGTTGCCCTTGCCCTCGCGCACCACGATTTCGCGGCGGGCAAACTCCACATCCTTCACGCGCAGGCGCAGCGCCTCCAGCAGGCGCATGCCGGTACCGTACAGCAACTGCGCCACCAGGCCGGTGGTGCCATCCATGTGCAACAGCAGTTCGCGCACCTCGGTGGGCGTGAGCACCACCGGCAGGCGCTTGGGCGTCTTTGCCTGCACCACCTCGTTGAGCCAGGGCAAATCGATTTCCAGAACCTGCTTGTACAAGTACAAAAGTGCCGCCTTGGCCTGATTTTGCGTGGAGGCGGACACATTGCGCTCCACCGCCAGATGGCTCAAAAACGCCTCCACCTCCGCCACGCCCATATCACCCGGGTGGCGCTTGCCATGAAACAGCACAAAGCGGCGCGCCCAATCGATATACGCCTCCTCGGTGCGAATGCTGTAATGCCGCGTGCGCAGGTGAATGCGCATGCGCTCGAGCAGCTTGGGCGGGCGCGCCGCGGCGGAGCCGCTGGTGGGCTGCGGGGTTTGAGCGGAGTGCCCGGTCATCCGCGAAATTTTAGGTTTGCCTAATTTTCTTCCCCTCGGGGTTTACGTGAGGTACGCGACGGCTTGGTTGTTTTGGCGGACGGGTCGGGCTACCATGCTTGTCGTCTAAATCTAGTTGGACGCTATGAAAGTGGTAATCATCGGAAATGGGGGAAGCGGGAAGACTTGGCTCGCCAAGCAATTGGCCTCCCGATTTTCATCGAGACTGGTACACCTTGATAATGTGTTCTGGGAGCCAGGAGGATTTGACAAGAAAAGGAAAGCCGACGATGTCTCCTTTCTTGTTCAGCAAACCAAGAGCGCTGATTCATGGATAGTCGAGGGAGTGTTCGGCGAACTGGCGGAGAGATACCTTGATGAAGCTGCTGCCCTTATATGGCTTAACCTGGATTGGACAACCTGTAAGCGACGACTTGAGATGAGAGGATCGGAGAGCAAGGCACACATGAACCGGATTCAGTCCGAAGCAGGGCTGGTTAAACTTATTGAATGGGCGTCAGAATATTGGGTCCGTGGCGATTCTAGATCTTTCCATGGACACGAAAGGATATTCGAAAACTTCAATGGCTTCCGCGTCAAGCTGCGGAGTGAGGAGGAGGTAACCCAGTTTGTTAACAGCGTCCAACAAGTCATTCCAGCGGACGCGGCGCAAGCGCCGCGCCGCTGAATTCGGACGTTAGACTTTTGGGCGGCGCGAATCTTGCTGCCCAAAGGCTTGCATTTACGGAGCAAAAAATGAGCACTCACCGCGTGTATAAGTCCCATGAATTCATGCAGCCAGCCGAGAAAGAACCAATACGGTCTGTTGTTGTTGAATCTTCGCATTCAGTTATCGTGGCTTGGCATGTGGAGCCCGGCCAAACTATTGCGCCACATATTCACCCCGACGGACAAGATACATGGACCATCCTTTCAGGGGAAGGTCAATATCAAATTGACGAGCAAGGCAACACCGTTGCAATTGTTCCGGGGGATATCGTAGTTGCAAACAAAGGGCAGGTGCACGGTGTTCTTTGCACCAGCGTTGGCCCACTTCGGTTCATTTCAGTGGTTGCGCCTTTGGATGCTGGTTATGAACCGCTATCAGCAAAAACATAGGGGATATCAAGTGCAACAAGCTGCCTCCGCTCCCCAGCCTAACTGTTTGGTCAAGCTGACGCCAACAGGCTCCGCCTGTTGGTACCCTCCGCTTCGCTCCGGCGCAGCTTACCGCGGGCGTTAGCCTGCTTTTTATTCTTGCTCATTTCAGCCCATGAATATTCAAACGCTATTTACCTTCGCAAGCGTTTATCCGCTGGGTGTTTGGCGTTCGCTCGGGCTTCGCCTGCGTGGGTTGCGCCAGTTTCAATCCTTTTTGGCCTCTAGCCCTTTTGCAGCAAGCGCAAGCAGCTATTGTTTTCGTAGTCCTTGGCCTGTGCGGTCACTTTCGTTTTTGCGCTTTGGGTCTAACCCGGCTACAGGGACTTCCCGCCTCGTCAACTACGGTGCATAAGTTTTCTTCCTGATTTACGGTATTTGTATTCATTGAACGCCGACGCACGATGAAGCCAGAAGCCACCGCAAAAGGACAGACTGCACATCTACAGGCGGGCTTGTGTCGGCCAGAAGGTCCGAGGCCCCAGATACGAACCGCTCGGCAGGACTCCATTCGTTCGTCGTGCTTGAAGCACGGCCGAGTTATCGAGCTCACCTGCCGCCGGTCTGACCTGTGGTGGTTATCTGCTATCGCACGTCCAACTCAGAGAATCGATTCATCCCGGTTGTGGCTTTTGCCTCGCCGCCGGAATCTGGGGCACATGGTCGGGGTCGAACACGCCATCGCGCGTGAGTACCGCCCACAGGATGCGCGCATTCTTGTTGGCCAGCGCCACCACGGCCTTTTGCCAGCCGACACGCTCTTTCAACTGCACCAGCCATTGGCTGATGCGGTCGCTGCGTTTGGGCGCGCTCATCACGGCCGACTTGGCACCCTGGATCAGCAGCGTGCGCAGGTAGTCGTCGCCGCGTTTGCTGATGCCCCCGAGCCTGGCCTTGCCGCCGGTGGAGTTCTGGCTGGGCACCAGGCCGAGCCAGGCGCCGAACTGGCGCGCATTGGCGAACTGGCCGAACTCCCCCACGCTGGCAACCAATGCCGACGCCGTGGTCGGGCCGATGCCCAGCAGCGTCGCCGCCTTGGCCGCCCGTGCATCGGAGCGGACATGCGCTGCGATGCGCTCGTCGCACCAAGCGATCTGCAGGTCGATGTCGATCCAGTGCAAGTGCGCGCGCTGCAATGCCAGCCGCGCCACACCGGCGATCTCGTTGCTGGCATCCTCGATGACGCCGGCCAGCACCAGGCGCAGCGCATCGGGGCCTTGTGCGAAGACGAGCCCGAATTCGGTCAGCAGACCTCGGATGCGGTTAATCAGCGCTGTGCGTTCTTCCTTGAAGCCTTCGCGCAGTCGGTGCACGGCCAGTTGGCCTTGTTGCCCGGTGGTCTTGACCGGCACGAAGCGCATGTGCGGGCGGCCGGCGGCCTCGCAGATGGCGGCGGCATCGTTGGCGTCGTTCTTGCCGCTCTTGCCTGTCATGCGGTAGGGCGTGACGAAGTGGCCGGCGATCAATCTGGCATCCAGGCCCAGCAGGCGCAGGCGACGGGCCACATGATGCGCACCGCCGCAGGCCTCCATCGCCACGATGCAGCCCTGCGGCAACTCGGCACACCACGCAAAGAACCGATCCACCGGCAGGGCCTTCGCCAGCACCGTGTGGCCCTGCGCATCGACCGCGTGGATCTGATAGAGCCGCTTGGACAGATCGACCCCTACCCGCGCCACCGGCGCCCGTGTAATCTCCGTCATGGACTTCCCCTTTTCCGTTTCAGATTGAACTTCCGCGAGTCAATCTTGGTGCCTCGACACCGTCTCGGGACTGGGGAAGTCCCTTCGTATTCGTTCAAGCCGACCCGCCTACGGCGGGCGGCTTACCTTGGCCGTTAGGAGTGCAATGCGACGCGAGGCAAAAGTTTTTGGCTGGTTCACTTTGCTTCTGGGTTTTAGCGGAATATTTATCGCGGCTATCACCCTTATCGGCGAGTCAAGCCAAGCCAGTGGGCTTGGATGCAAGGCAATTTGCGGAATTGCACTTTTGGTCACTCAGGTATTGGGGCCCGAAGTTGGCCCGCTAGTTGGCGGACTTCTCTGGTTGGCTGCAGGTTCGGCCTTTATCATATTTGGGTTCCTTATTCTCAAGGATCAATATGATTCCTAACCCGGCAGTCAAGCGGACTTGCGTACCGCAAGCCGCTTACTTTGCACGTTAGCCATATGGATCGACTCTGCAATCATTGCGGCACAAAATTTCATCCTGGGCGCGTGGCGCTGTGGTGTAGTAAATGTGGAAAACTTTTCTCTCGCACTCTCGCGTTGCGCACTTTCTTGGCGAGCATCGGGTTATTTTTCCTAATCTTAGGTTCATACTCCGCATTTACTCGCGGTCACTTCGCTGTGTTTCAGATCAAGGAATTTGATTTTCCAATTCTGTGCATTGGAATATCCGCTTATTGCATATCAATGACAGCGCCAGATCGTTTTCTAAAAATATCGTTTCGTATCGGCTCATGCATCTTCTTTATATCTTTAATTTTTATAATTGCAAATGCTTTATAGTTGACCATAAAATCCCAATGGAAGCATTTTCGTTTTAACTTAATTTCATATGCGCGAAAGCCGACATCGAATCAAGACGTCTAACCTGCCAGTCAAGCGGACTGGCCTACGGCCAGTCGCTTACTTTTTTCGTTAGATCAACCAAGTTGGTGTTATTTTATGGGAACGAAGCTGCAATCCGAATATTTGCTGTTATTAGCAGTACGAGACAATACAAAAATACCACAAAATGATTATTTACGCATAATCATAATATCTGCAATCGATCAAAAACTAAAAGATGCTATTGAATTATGCGATTCAAAATCAGAATCGGATGATTTTATATCAAATTATTACAGAAACAGACAAGAGATAATTTATGAAGAAGAAGAAAAAGAAGACATGGAAAGAGAGCTGAAATATCATGAGGATATTAATGATTGGGAATTCGATTATCACACAAATATAATTAATAATTTTCAATGGAATATTGGCCAAATTTTTACTGATATATTTGATCTTCTTTATGTTAAATATATAATAGATGAAGATTTTTATTTCTTTGGGAAAATAATTGAAAACCCATGTATTTTTGATTTAGAATTTTTTGCGGCAGCCTGTTGTGGATTAAGTATTGATTATTTTTTTGGTGAAAATCGCCTAGAAGTAGTTGACGATATAGCAAGTTACCCAGATTATATAATTTACGCAGACGCATACAAAGCATTTTTGGAAAGATTAATATTAATAGATGAATCGCTATCTGGAAAATTAAGTGTCTTAAACATTAAAAATAATTTCTCAGAAAGACTTCCAAAATTAAAAATATTAGAAGAAAAATTGACCGTCTTGCAACACAAAAAATCTGATGAGTGGACAGAGACCAAACGTAAATCAAAAAAACCAAATTGCCAAGCGAACAGCTCCAATTCCGATGACGATTTTGATATTCCATTCTAATTTATTAGAACATTATCTGTAAATTTAATTAATCAAAATTAGGATTATTGGATGTTCAAATCTAACCATTCATCGCAGCCGACCGCCTACGGCGGCGGCTGAATTCAGAGCGTTAGTCCCATCACACGCTTTATGCGCGCCGCCGTTCATTCCAGCGCTTCGCCCTGTTCACAAGGGCTGCAAGCCTTTTTGGCCTCGAGCGCTTGTGCAGCAAACGCTAGCAGCTATCATTCTTGCAGCGCTGCGCCGCGTCGGTGGCCCAGCGCTTTCGCATGGGCCGCGCCCTTTTCCCAGTCCGGGCGCCCCTTCTTGGCCTTCGGGTCTAACTCTGCTACAGGGACTTCCCGCCTCGTCAACTACGGTGCATAAGTTTTCTTCCTGATTTACGGTATTTGTATTCATTGAACGCCGACGCACGATGAAGCCAGAAGCCACCGCAAAAGGACAGACTGCACATCTACAGGCGGGCTTGTGTCGGCCAGAAGGTCCGAGGCCCCAGATACGAACCGCTCGGCAGGACTCCATTCGTTCGTCGTGCTTGAAGCACGGCCGAGTTATCGAGCTCACCTGCCGCCGGTCTGACCTGTGGTGGTTATCTGCTATCGCACGTCCAACTCAGAGAATCGATTCATCCCGGTTGTGGCTTTTGCCTCGCCGCCGGAATCTGGGGCACATGGTCGGGGTCGAACACGCCATCGCGCGTGAGTACCGCCCACAGGATGCGCGCATTCTTGTTGGCCAGCGCCACCACGGCCTTTTGCCAGCCGACACGCTCTTTCAACTGCACCAGCCATTGGCTGATGCGGTCGCTGCGTTTGGGCGCGCTCATCACGGCCGACTTGGCACCCTGGATCAGCAGCGTGCGCAGGTAGTCGTCGCCGCGTTTGCTGATGCCCCCGAGCCTGGCCTTGCCGCCGGTGGAGTTCTGGCTGGGCACCAGGCCGAGCCAGGCGCCGAACTGGCGCGCATTGGCGAACTGGCCGAACTCCCCCACGCTGGCAACCAATGCCGACGCCGTGGTCGGGCCGATGCCCAGCAGCGTCGCCGCCTTGGCCGCCCGTGCATCGGAGCGGACATGCGCTGCGATGCGCTCGTCGCACCAAGCGATCTGCAGGTCGATGTCGATCCAGTGCAAGTGCGCGCGCTGCAATGCCAGCCGCGCCACACCGGCGATCTCGTTGCTGGCATCCTCGATGACGCCGGCCAGCACCAGGCGCAGCGCATCGGGGCCTTGTGCGAAGACGAGCCCGAATTCGGTCAGCAGACCTCGGATGCGGTTAATCAGCGCTGTGCGTTCTTCCTTGAAGCCTTCGCGCAGTCGGTGCACGGCCAGTTGGCCTTGTTGCCCGGTGGTCTTGACCGGCACGAAGCGCATGTGCGGGCGGCCGGCGGCCTCGCAGATGGCGGCGGCATCGTTGGCGTCGTTCTTGCCGCTCTTGCCTGTCATGCGGTAGGGCGTGACGAAGTGGCCGGCGATCAATCTGGCATCCAGGCCCAGCAGGCGCAGGCGACGGGCCACATGATGCGCACCGCCGCAGGCCTCCATCGCCACGATGCAGCCCTGCGGCAACTCGGCACACCACGCAAAGAACCGATCCACCGGCAGGGCCTTCGCCAGCACCGTGTGGCCCTGCGCATCGACCGCGTGGATCTGATAGAGCCGCTTGGACAGATCGACCCCTACCCGCGCCACCGGCGCCCGTGTAATCTCCGTCATGGACTTCCCCTTTTCCGTTTCAGATTGAACTTCCGCGAGTCAATCTTGGTGCCTCGACACCGTCTCGGGACTGGGGAAGTCCCTTCGTATTCGCTCAAGCCGACCCGCCTCCGGCGGGCGGCTTACCTTGGCCGTTAGGCATCATGAAAATAACCGTTCGGAAGCAAAGATACTGGCGCCTTTTATGCGTGGCCGTACTGCTTGCTGTCGTTCTGGGGGCACTCATGTTTGCTTCACGCTTCTTTGCCATAGACAGTTGCCTGGATCGCGGAGGTCGCTGGGACTACGAAACGAACGAATGTGAACTATGAGAGTTTGCTTGTCTAACCCTGCGGTCAAGCCGATCCGCCTACGGCGGCCGGCTTACCTTGCACGTTAGATTTCAGTGATCCTCCAGGAAAGAATATCTATGACGAGCCCGGATATGCCAAAGGACGGAGATTTCGCCTCTTACCTCGAAGGAAAGATTGGCCGTCCGGCCAACGCCGATGCTGCAGCGAGCGTTGGTGCAAACACGAGCGCGCCCGTAGATGCGCCCCGCCAGACCATTCAACAGGTTCTGGTTGAAGGCCAGGAGCCGACGGAGGAGTTTCTTGAAGAATGGAACGCCGTACAGAGTGCGCCAGAACTTTCCGATGAGGAGTTCGAGCGGCAGGCGCTTGAGGCACGAGGCGAAGACGGCGATCCGAGAACCTCGGAGTAAGTGAGGTGGCGCATCTCATTTCTTTCCAGCGGACCGCCTTCGGCGTCCGCTGAAATCAGACGTTAGCCCGCGAGAACAGCCGCCTTGCACGAGACAGTTTTCTGGACCGGCGTTGTCCTTCTGATCTGGGGCCCTGGACTCACCGTGATGTTCTACGGATACGGCGGTGATGAAGGGGAACTTTCCGCCTCTGTTGCTAGGCTCGAGGCGAGCCGAAGCGCATTCGTTCGAGCCTGGGGAAAGTTGCTGGCGCTCAGCATCGGCCGGGGCTGGCGATGGGTGCTCTCTGCATGCGGAGCGGTGTTGCTCTTGGGTCTAAAGTTGGCGGAAGGATAGGCGTGCGATATCTATACGTTCGACAGCCTTGGCCTAACAGAACGGTCGACACAGACACGTTGCGGCAAGGTGTTGGCGCCGAAGTAATACTGACCCACTGCGCCGAAGTAAAAGTGACCCACCTGGGCGAGGATGACGGCCTTTTGGCTGTCGATGTTGACCCAGGAGCAAGCAGTGGAGATACGAGTGATGGCCCGCAGGGGCGAGAGCGTCAGAGCAATCGCGAAGCAGTTGGAGTGTTCGCGCAACACGGTACGTCGATATCTGAGGAACGAGGGTGCACGGCGCTACGGCCCGCGCGAGCCGCGAACATGCAAGCTCGACGAATTCAAACCCTATTTGCGTGAGCGCGTCCAACAGGCGCGCCCGCGCTGGATACCGGCCACCGTGCTGTTGCGGGAGATCCGAGAGCGCGGTTACGCCGGCGGCATCAGCCAGCTCAAGGCCTGGCTGGCGCCTCTGAAGAAGAGCGAGCCCGAGCCGTTGGTGCGCTTCGAGACGCCGCCTGGCAAGCAGATGCAGGCCGACTTCACCTATGTCAGGCGAGGCCGCAACCCACTGCTGGCGTTGGTGGCCACCATGGGCTACAGCCGCGCCAGCTTCGTGAAGTTCGTCGAGTGTTCGGGCGAGAACGTCAGCACCCTGTGCGCTGGTCTTCGCGAAGCCTTCGACTACTTCGGCGGCGTGCCCGAGCATGTTCTGTTCGACAACACCAAGGCCGTGGTGATCGAGCGCGATGCCTACGGCGAAGGCCTGCACCGCTGGAACGGCGAGTTGAGGGAGCTCGCTCAGGCTTGCGGCTTCACGCCTCGGCTGTGTCGGCCCTACCGGGCCAAGACCAAGGGCAAGGTCGAGCGATTCAATTCGTACTGAATCGCCCCGGATTTTGAGGAGGCTCCTTCGATTGAGAATGGAGCCTCCTCAAAATCCGGGGCGATTCAAACACGGGTTGACCCCGCCACTTGAATGAGACACACCGAAAGTCACCGAACCCACCGAACCGGATGGCTTCGGGCATCTGTGCTTGGGGCGAATGACGGAATCATCTCGACGGCGAGCCTGCTCGTGGGCGTCGCTGCAACAGGCACCGATGCCAGCACCCTACTCATCACAGGTGTTGCCAGCCTGGTGGCCGGTTCGATGTCAATGGCCGCGGGCGAGTACGTATCAGTGAGTTCGCAGGCAGATACCGAGAGCGCAGATCTGGCCCGCGAAAGGTCTGAGCTTTCGGAGAATCCCATGCACGAGCATGCCGAACTGACGGCGATCTACGTCAAGCGGGGCTTGGACACGGGTTTGGCGTCAAGCGTTGCAACCCAACTCATGGCGCACGACGCGCTCGCCGCACATGCCCGAGATGAACTCGGTATATCGGACACGCTGGCCGCCAAACCCGTGCAGGCCGCCCTTGCGTCCGCCGCCACATTTGCAGTCGGCTCTGCTTTGCCGTTGATGGTGGCTCTGCTTCTGCCGGCATCGGCGCGGCTATGGGGCATCGCCGGGGGATCGCTTCTGGCGCTTGCCATTCTCGGCCTTGTTGCCGCTCGCCTGGGCGGCTCCCCGGCGCTCGTGCCTGTCGCACGGGTTACCTTCTGGGGCGCGTTGGCCATGGCAACCACCGCTGTGGTCGGGTCCCTTTTTGGTGTGGCTGCCTGACCTGCCAAACGCGCAGTGGCGGGGCCCAGCCGTTCGTTCCAGCGCTTCGCCCTGTTCACAGGGATTTCAAGTATTTTTGGCTGTCAGGGCTTGTACAGCAACCGGTACCAGCTATCATTTTTGTATAGCTGAACCGCTTGCGTGGTGCTGCACTTTTTCTTGCCGCTGGGCCAAGCCGCCCTCAGGGGGTGGCTTACCTTGGTCGTTAACAAAAATGAGTGCTAGGTATTTCACGTCACCACAAAGCATCCTCTGGGGTGGATATATCCTATTGGTGGTGGCAGTAATAGTTGGCGGAGATTCTCTGTCCAGTGCTTACCTTTATCCTTTATTAGCACCAATCGTCACGTTCGAAATATGTTCGTGGGCGGAAATGCGACCTTATTACCTTGCTGGTGTTTCGGTCGTCATGTTCCTGACAATTCTCATCTACTTGTCAATAAATTGGTTCTCATCCCGCCCAGAAGGCCTACTTGTGTTAGGCCATTTATTTTCACTTCCTGGCTTAATCCTCGGTGCAATCGCATTTTCCAACAGGGATCGCGCCGGAACCCACGGCCATGCAGCATCTGTCTTTCTGGGAATAGTTGGGGCCGGCATCGGTTTTTCGGTCGCGCAGGGAGTGACATGCAACACGGTCATGTATTGCGGCGCGCTCTCCTTTTTCTAAAATAATGGTAGCCTGGCATTCGAGGTGGACGTTGCATTTCGGTTAATTCATTGAGCCCCCATTGGAGATGACGATGTCACGTTTGCGGGTTGAAAGCTTCTCCATCTCCCTCGATGGATTCGGCGCCGGACCAGATCAAAGCCTCGAGAATCCTCTCGGTATTGGCGGCCCGGGCTTGCACAAATGGGCATTCACTACCGATACGTTCCAGAAGATGCTGTTTGGCGGAGCGGGTGCGAAAAACGTGGACGACGGGTTTGCGTCCAGGGGCTTTCAAAACGTGGGCGCCGCCATCATGGGCAGAAACATGTTTGGCCCAGTGCGCGGGCCCTGGCTGGATAGCGATTGGAAGGGTTGGTGGGGAGACAATCCGCCCTTTCACGTTCCGGTATATGTTCTGACGCACCACCAACGCCCCCCGCTGGAAATGGAAGGTGGAACCACCTTTCACTTTGTAACGGGCGGCATCCATGAGGCATTGGAAAAGGCAAGGCATGCGGCAGGCGGCCAGGACATTCGGCTAAGCGGTGGTGTGAGCACAGTCCGGCAGTATCTGCTTGCCGGCCTGATAGATGAACTGCATATCGCCGTATCTCCGGTCCTTCTTGGCTCTGGTGAAAGCCTGCTGGGTGGCATTGATCTGCCGGGCTTGGGTTATCAGTGTGTTGAGCACGTGCCCTCGGAGCACGCTACCCATGTCATTCTGAAGAAATAAGGAGCGAAATCTTGCTGCTTGGAATTGACAATGATGCCCTCACGGACTTCGCGTTTGCCGTGGGGGACTGGCGCGTCACGCACCGGCGTCTGCGCGACAGGCTGGTGGGCTGCACCGAATGGGTCGAGTTCCAGGGAGAAATGTCTACCCGGCCTGTGCTGGGGGGCTTCGGAAACATTGAGGACAATCTGCTGCATTTGCCGGAGGGTTCGTACCGCGCCATCGCATTGAGGTCGTTTGACCCCCGAAGCCGGCAATGGGCCATCTGGTGGCTGGATGCCCGGGCACCCCACCAACTCGATGTGCCGGTCGTGGGTTCTTTCGAGAACGGGGTTGGAACGTTCTACGCAGAGGACCGGCTGAATGGCACGCCCATCTGGATTCGGTTCACCTGGTTAACGTCCAACCCGGACCACCCCCGGTGGCAGCAGGCCTTCTCGGCAGATGGCGGCACGACGTGGGAGCCGAACTGGACCATGGATTTCCGCCGTGCGGTCGCCCAGCCTTCGGGCTAACGATTCGTCCAGCAAATAGAAGTCCGCCAGTGCTGTCGGAAAGTGATAGCGCCCTTCCCTCCACCGGAGTAACCTCACCGACTCCTCCGTTCAGGCAATGCCATTCACTCCCATACACCTCGGCCCAGGGCTGGCCTTCAAGGCAGTCGGCGGGCGTCACTTCAGTTTCATGGTCTTTGGCGGGTCTCAAGTCCTCATGGATCTTGAACCGCTGATCGGCATTCTGCTAGACAAGTCCGTCCTGCATGGGGCCACCCATACGCTGTTGGGAGCGTCGGTGATCGGCGGCATTGCCACCGTCACTGGCAAGCCCATAAGCGCTTTTGTGCTCCAACGTCTCAAATTTCCCCACATGCCATTTACATGGTCAGCGGCACTTTCTGGGGCGTTCCTAGGAACCTATTCCCATGTGCTCCTTGACGGAATCATGCATTCAGACATGTCCCCTTGGTGGCCATTCGCAACCAGCAATCCCCTGCTGAGCCGCATAAGCATGGACCAATTGCATACTGCGTGCTTTCTAGCAGGTGTATTCGGTCTTCTCGGGCTGGCCGTGGGAGCTGCACTCAAGCGGCGCGCCTGACGATTCAAGCCGACAGCGGTGCCAGCAAGGATTCACTGGAACATCAAGACTCTCAATATGCGCGCACTCCGCATATTACTCCAGATTATTTTTGGTTTATTAGCTGCCGTCAGCACATTATTGCTCTTCAATGTACCCCAGCAAGAGCACGGGACGATTCTTGCTCCATTGGCTGGATCCATATTTATAATTCTTCTTCTTGGCCCTGCATGGCCTAATAAAGAAAACATTGAGCGATGGACCAGGAAATGGAAATTTGACCTGCCCACCGATAATCCGGATGTTGCAAAGTTTGTGGGAAGTTATTTGTTCTGTGCTCTTTGCTGCTACCGCGCGTGGGACCTCTACACCCATCCGGCGTGGGAACTCCTGCGCCTAGAAAAGATTGTGTTCGCAATCGCTGGGTCGACCGGGGTGCTCGGGTGGTGGATTGTTTTGGCAGCAGCATGTTTTGTATTTGGCGCAGTCGCACAGGCGAAGTACAGACGCGCTGACCGTTAGGGGCAGTCGACTTGGACGTCAATATTTCAGCACGGTGTTATGCGCCTTCTTCGGAGGACGCTTTCAACCCTATCGATTCGGCATGACGGACCCGACTCCATGACCGCCACCCTACGCGCCCTCCAAGGCGACATCACCACCCTCGCGGTCGATGCCATCGTCAATGCCGCGAACTCCTCGCTCCTTGGCGGGGGCGGCGTCGACGGGGCCATTCATCGGGCCGCCGGCCCGGACCTGCTGGCCGAGTGCCGGCTTTTGGGGGGCTGCCCGACGGGCGAGGCCAAGCTGACCCGAGGCCATCGCTTGCCCGCCAGATTCGTCATCCATACGGTGGGACCGGTGTGGCGTGGCGGCGCAGAGGGCGAACCCGAACGCCTGGCCTCGTGCTACCGCCGGTCGCTGGAGGTCGCAGCGGGCCACGGCCTGCGCTCGATCGCCTTTCCCAGCATCAGCACCGGCGTCTATGGCTACCCGATCGAAGCGGCAAGCGAGATCGCCGTTGCCACGGTCAAGGCATCGCTCGCAGAACTTTCTGCGATCCAGGAAGTGATCTTCTGCTGCTTCTCGGAGGGC
>ERZ778025.1743-NODE-1743-length-14248-cov-6.550976_pt1 | contig 14248 bp, 8 predicted proteins | sample MGYA00375755_ERZ778025 | MGnify/ENA primary metagenome ERZ778025 (study PRJEB29350, sample SAMN05389825) | bioreactor metagenome | isolation source: Thiocyanate bioreactor | place: South Africa: University of Cape Town | collected 2014-03-17 ... | reverse complement strand
GACCTCGGCCCGGTGATGGCCTGCGAGGCGCTGCGCGACTACAGCCGGCGCGACATGAGGTTCCGCTTCGTCTCCAACGTGGACGGCACCGACTTCGCCGAGGCGGTGCGCGACCTCGATGCCGCCGAGACGCTGTTCATCGTCTGCTCCAAGACCTTCACCACGCTGGAGACGCTCACCAACGCGCACGCGGCGCGCGCGTGGTGCGTCAAGGCGCTGGGCGACGAGCAAGCCGTGGCGAAGCACTTCGTGGCGGTGTCCACCGCCGCCGCGGAAGTCGCGAAGTTCGGCATCGACACGAAGCAGATGTTCGGCTTCTGGGACTGGGTGGGCGGCCGCTATTCGATGGACTCGGCGATCGGCCTGTCCACCATGATCGCGATCGGCCCGGAGCATTTCCGCGCCATGCTCGCCGGCTTCCACGCGATGGACGAGCATTTCCGCAGCGCGCCGTTCGAGAAGAATCTTCCCGTGCTGATGGGCCTGATCGGCCTGTGGAACACCAACTTCCTCGACGCCGCCACGGTGGCGGTGCTGCCCTACGAGCAGTACCTCAAGCGCTTCCCCGCCTACCTGCAGCAGCTCACCATGGAGTCGAACGGCAAGCACGTCACGCTGGACGGCGCGCCCGTGGACTACGCCACCGGACCGATCTACTGGGGCGAGCCGGGCACCAACGGGCAGCACTCGTTCTACCAGCTGATCCACCAGGGCACGCGCCTGGTGCCGTGCGACTTCATCGGCTTCGCGCAGCCGCTCAACCCGCTGGGCAACCAGCACGACCTGCTGATGGCGAACCTGATCGCCCAGGGCGAGGCGCTGGCGTTCGGCAAGACCACCGGGGAAGTGCGCGCCGCCGGCACCGATGCGGCACTGGCACCGCATCGCACCTTCCCCGGCAACCGGCCCAGCAGCACGATCCTCGCCCGGCGCCTGACCCCGCGCGTGCTGGGCAGCCTGATCGCGCTTTACGAGCACAGCGTGTTCGTGCAGGGCGTGATCTGGAACATCGACTCGTTCGACCAGTGGGGCGTGGAACTGGGCAAGCAACTGGCCAAGACCACCATCGCCGAGCTGACCGCGGCCGACGAGCCGAAGCTCGCCCACGACAGCTCCACCAACACCCTGATCCGCCGCTACCGCCAACTGCGCGACGGTCACACCTGACGCTTTCCTTTGTAGGAGCGCACTTGTGCGCGACGCCTTTCGTGACGTGACGAAGAGCATCGCGCACAAGTGCGCTCCTACAGGCACGGCATTCCCATCGCACGAACTCCGAGCATCCATGAGCCAGACAATCAGCCCGCTCGCCGGCAAGCCGGCGCCGAAATCCATCCTGGTCGACGTGCCGAAACTGCTCGCCGCCTATGCCGATACCCGGCCCGACCCGTCGGTGCCCTCGCAGCGCGTGGCGTTCGGCACGTCCGGCCACCGCGGCAGCTCGCTGCAGGGCAGCTTCAACGAGTGGCACATCCTGGCGATCACCCAGGCGATCTGCGAGTACCGTGCGGGCAAGGGCATCGACGGACCGCTGTTCATCGGCTTCGATACCCATGCGCTGTCGCAGCCGGCGTTCGAGAGCGCGCTGGAAGTGCTGGCCGCGCACGGCGTCACCACGATGGTTTCCAGCGGCGGCGAGTTCACGCCCACGCCCGCGATCTCGCACGCGATCCTGGTGTACAACCGCGGGCGCAGCAACGGCCTGGCCGACGGCATCGTCATCACGCCCTCGCACAACCCGCCAGACAACGGTGGCTTCAAATACAACCCGACCAACGGCGGCCCCGCCGACACCGACATCACCCGCTGGGTGGAGAACCGTGCCAACGCGCTGATCGAGGGCGGCCTGAAAGAGGTCAGGCGCATGCCGTTCGCGCAGGCGCGCAAGGCGGCCGGCACGCGCGAGCACGACTACCTCGACGCCTACGTGGCCGACCTCGCCAACATCGTCGACTTCGACCTCATCCGCAGCGCCGGCGTGCACATGGGCGTCGATCCGCTGGGTGGCGCCGGCGTGCACTACTGGGCGCCGATCGCCGAGCGCTACCAGCTCGACCTCACCGTGGTCAGCGACACGGTCGATCCGCAGTTCGCCTTCATGAGCGTGGACTGGGACGGCAAGATCCGCATGGATCCATCGTCGAAGTACGCGATGCAGCGGCTGATCGGCCTGAAGGACCAGTACGACGTTGCGTTCGCCTGCGATACCGACCACGACCGCCACGGCGTGGTGACGAGCTCCGGCGGCCTGATGGAGCCGAACCACTACCTGTCGGTGCTGGTCGACTACCTGTTCCGCCACCGCCCGCAGTGGAGCGGGGATGCGGCGGTCGGCAAGACCGTGGTCAGCACCGCGCTGATCGACCGCGTGGTGAAGCGGCTGGGGCGCAAGTTGTACGAGGTGCCGGTCGGCTTCAAGTGGTTCTCCCAGGGCCTGTTCGACGGCTCGCTCGGCTTCGGCTGCGAGGAAAGCGCCGGTGCCTCGCTGCTGCGCCGCGACGGTTCGGTGTGGGCCACCGACAAGGACGGCCTGGTGCCCTCGCTGCTCGCCGCCGAGATCACCGCGCGCGAGGGCCGCGACCCGGGCGAGCTGTACCGCCAGCTCACCGACGAACTCGGCCGACCCTTCAGCAACCGCGTCGAAGCCGCCGCCACCCCGGCGCAGAAGGCGAAGCTGGCCAAGCTCTCGCCCGACCAGTTGCACACCGATCGATTGGCCGGCGAGAAGATCGAGCAGGTGCTGGACAAGGCGCCCGGCAACGGCGCGGCGATCGGCGGCATCAAGGCGGTCGCCGCCAGCGGCTGGTTCGCCGCCCGCCCGTCCGGCACCGAGGCGATCTACAAGATCTACGCCGAAAGCTTCAAGGACGAGCAACACCTGCAGAGCCTGCTCGACGAGGCCCAGAAAATCGTCGACGCCGCCATCGCGTAGGGCGGGCACCGCCCGCCAGCCGTCGGCGGGAGCCGACGGCGCATCGCATCCATTCCATCGGAGAAACCATCATGTCCCACGACCTCGACCAGCAATGCATCAACACGCTCCGCTTCCTGTCGGTGGACATGGTGCAGAAGGCCAACAGCGGCCATCCCGGCCTGCCGCTGGACGCCGCGCCGATGGCCTACGTGCTGTGGACGAAGCACATGAAGTTCCATCCGGCCGATCCGCACTGGCCGGACCGCGACCGCTTCGTGCTCTCCGCCGGCCACGGCTCGGCCCTGCTCTACAGCCTGCTGCACCTGACCGGCTACGACCTTTCGCTGGACGACATCAAGCAGTTCCGCCAGTGGGGCAGCAAGGCGCCGGGCCATCCCGAATACGGCCACACGCCGGGCGTGGAGGTCACCACCGGGCCGCTCGGCCAGGGCCTGGCCAATGCGGTAGGCATGGCGATCGGCGAGGCGCAGCTGGCGGCCACCTACAACCGCGACGGCCACACCGTGATCGACCACCGCACCTGGGCCATCGTCAGCGACGGCGACCTGATGGAAGGCGTCGCCTCCGAGGCGGCCTCGCTGGCCGGCCATCTCAAGCTCGGCAAGCTGGTGTGCCTGTACGACGACAACTACGTTACCCTCGCCGCCGGCACCGACATCACCTTCTCCGAGGATCGCGCCAGGCGCTTCGAGGCGTACGGCTGGCAGACGATCAAGGTGGATGACGGCAACGACGTCGCCGCGATTGACCGGGCCTTGAACGATGCCGTGGCGGAGACCGCGCGGCCGACCCTGATCCTGGTGCGCACGCACATCGGCTACGGCTCGCCCAAGCAGGACAGCTACAAGGCGCACGGTTCGCCGCTGGGCGTGGAGGACGTCAAGGCGACCAAGGAAAAACTGGGCTGGCCGACGGAGCCGGACTTCCTGGTGCCGGAGCCCGCGCTCAGGCATTTCCACGAAGCCGGCCAGCGCGGCGCGCAGGCGCAGTCCGAATGGAACAGCCGTCTGGACGGCTATGCCAAGGCCTTTCCCGAGCTGGCCGCCGAGCTGCGCGGGCGCCTGCGCGGCGAGCTGCCGGAAGGCTGGGACGCGGACATCCCGAGTTTCGACGCCGACCCCAAGGGCCTGGCCACGCGCGAGGCCGGCGGCAAGGTGATGAACGCGATCGCGCCGCATCTGCCGGCATTGTTCGGCGGCTCGGCCGACCTCGACTCCTCCACTTTCACCAACTTGAAGGGCTTCGGCGACTTCAATCCCGCGGCCACCAAGGGCCTCGACACGCAGGGTTCGGACAGCGCCGGCTGGAGCAACGCCGGCCGCAACCTGCACTTCGGCGTACGCGAGCATGCGATGGGCGCGATCGTCAACGGCCTGGCCGTGCACGGCGGCTTCATCCCGTACGGCTCGACCTTCCTGATCTTCTCCGACTACATGCGCCCGGCGATCCGGCTGGCCGCGCTGATGGGCGTGCACGCGATCCACGTGTTCACCCACGACAGCATCGCGCTGGGCGAAGACGGCCCCACCCACCAGCCGATCGAGCAACTGGCCAGCCTGCGCGCGATACCCAACCTCGTGCTGATCCGCCCCGCCGATGCCAACGAGACCGCGGTGGCGTGGAAGGTGGCACTGGCCACCACCGGCAAGCCGGTGCTGTTCGCGCTGTCGCGGCAGAAACTGCCCACGCTCGACCGCAGCCACTGCGCCAGCGCCGACGGCCTGCGCCAGGGCGCTTACGTGCTGCGCGATGCAACGGACGGCCAGAAGCCGGCGCTGATCCTGATCGCCACGGGTTCGGAGGTCAGCCTGATCGTGCAGGCCGCCGAGCAGCTCGAGAGCCGCGGCATCGCCGTGCGCTGCGTGTCGATGCCGAGCTGGGAGCTGTTCGAGGCGCAGTCGCAGGCCTACCGCGACGAGGTGCTGCCGCCCGACGTCACCGCCCGGCTGGCGGTGGAACTGGGCGTGGCCCAGGGCTGGCAACGCTACACCGGCGCCCACGGCGACATGCTCGGCATCGACCGCTTCGGCGCCTCCGCCCCGGCCGAGGTGCTGCTGCGCGAATACGGCTTCACCGTCGAGAACGTGGTGCAACGGGCGAAGGCCTTGCTGCAACGCTGACCGTCACGCGGAGCCCCGCCAACGCGAAGGCTTGCGCGATCGCGTCGGCCGGCCTGGTTCCGATGCGTGCCGGTCAAGCGGATCAGAGCAGCGGGATGTCCTTCGGATCACTCGCCACGCCAAGCTTCTTGCGGTAGTCGCCCCAGGCGCCCATCTCGGGCGTGCGCTGGATGCCGTGGTCGCGCAGCCAGTGCTGGCAACGACGCTGCCACTCGATGCCGTCGGGCCGCACCGGCGCGTAGTAGATGTCTTCCACCATCGGCATGCGGCCATAGTTGAACGTGCCGGGGTCGGCCTTGATCTTGCGGGTCGGGTCGGCGCCGTGTTGCAGCAACCAGTAGGCCTGCTCGAAATCGGCGTATTGCGTGTACCAGTTGAGCACGGTGTTGTAGCCGTCGGTGGTGTAAAGCGGCTGATTGATGTTGGCGCCGCGTTCGATCAACAGCTGTACGTTGGGCCAGACGTGATGCAGCGTGGCGACGTAGGTGAGCTGCTCGTCGTTGGAGCTCATCGTGTTCGGATCGCCGCCACGGTCGAGCAGCAGTTTGAGATAGCGCTGGTCGGGCAACCCGGCGGCGAAGACCAGGGCGTTGTCTTCTCCCGCCTTGCCGCGCTCGCGCAGCGGCATCATCTTGCGCGCATTGGGGTTGGCGCCGTTGTCCAGCAGCAGGCGCAGGCCGTCGAAGTTCTGGTTGATGATCGGCCAGGCGACCATCGGCATGTTGGCCTGGTCGAAGATCGTGTCCGGGTTGACGCCCTCGTCCTTGATCAGGTGGCGGATGGCGGCGGCATCCTTGCGATCCACTGCCTGCGCCAGCTCCAGCGCCTTGCCCTGGAAATGGTCGGTGGCGCGAAACGGTTGCCTGGCCGGCGGCGGTATCGAGCAGGCCACCAGGCCGCCGAGGATGAGCAGCCAGGCCACAGCCGCCGCGCGCAGATGTCGATGCCAACGTTCCATGTCGTATCGCTTCCTTGGGATTACAGCAGCGGGATGTCTTCGGGCTTGTATGGATGGCCAAGCCCCTGCCGATATCGCGCCCAGCGACCCATCTCGTTCGTGCGTGGGATGTCGTGATCGCGCAACCAGTGCTGACACTTGCGCTGCCATTCGATGACGTCAGGCTTGATGACGTCCGCGTAGTAGATGTCCTCGACCATCGGCATGCGGCCGTAGTTGGGCGTGCCGGGATCGGCCTTGATCTTGCGGGTCGGGTCGGCGCCGTGTTGCAGAAGCCAGTAGACTTCTTCAAAGTCTGCGTACTTGCTGTACCAACTCAGCACTGCGTTGTAATCGTCGTCGCTGTAAAGCGGCTGGTTGATATTGGCACCGCGCTCGATCAACAGCTGCACGTTGGGCCAGACGTGATGCAGCGTGGCGACGTAGGTGAGCTGCTCGTCGTTGGAGCTCATCGTGTTCGGATCGCCGCCACGGTCGAGCAGCAGTTTGAGATAGCGCTGGTCGGGCAACCCGGCGGCGAAGACCAGGGCGTTGTCTTCTCCCGCCTTGCCGCGCTCGCGCAGCGGCATCATCTTGCGCGCATTGGGGTTGGCGCCGTTGTCCAGCAGCAGGCGCAGGCCGTCGAAGTTCTGGTTGATGATCGGCCAGGCGACCATCGGCATGTTGGCCTGGTCGAAGATCGTGTCCGGGTTGACGCCCTCGTCCTTGATCAGGTGGCGGATGGCGGCGGCATCCTTGCGATCCACTGCCTGCGCCAGCTCCAGCGCCTTGCCCTGGAAATGGTCGGTGGCGCGAAACGGTTGCCTGGCCGGCGGCGGTATCGAGCAGGCCACCAGGCCGCCGAGGATGAGCAGCCAGGCCACAGCCGCCGCGCGCAGATGTCGATGCCAACGTTCCATGTCGTATCGTTTCCTTGGGGTTACAGCAGCGGGATGTCCTTCGGATCGCTCGCCACGCCAAGCTTCTTGCGGTAGTCGCCCCAGACGCCCATTTCGGGCGTGCGCTGGATGCCATGGTCGCGCAGCCAGTGCTGGCACTTGCGCTGCCATGCCACGCCGTCGGGCCGCACCGGCGCGTAGTAGATGTCCTCGACCATCGGCATGCGGCCGTAATTGGGCGTGCCGGGGTCAGCCTTGATCTTGCGGGTCGGGTCGGCGCCGTGTTGTAGCAACCAGTAGGCCTGCTCGAAATCGGCGTATTTGGTGTACCAGTTGAGCACGGTGTTGTAGCCGTCGGTGGTGTAAAGCGGCTGGTTGATATTGGCACCGCGCTCGATCAACAGCTGCACGTTGGGCCAGACGTGATGCAGCGTGGCGACGTAGGTGAGCTGCTCGTCGTTGGAGCTCATCGTGTTCGGATCGCCGCCACGGTCGAGCAGCAGTTTGAGATAGCGCTGGTCGGGCAACCCGGCGGCGAAGACCAGGGCGTTGTCTTCTCCCGCCTTGCCGCGCTCGCGCAGCGGCATCATCTTGCGCGCATTGGGGTTGGCGCCGTTGTCCAGCAGCAGGCGCAGGCCGTCGAAGTTCTGGTTGATGATCGGCCAGGCGACCATCGGCATGTTGGCCTGGTCGAAGATCGTGTCCGGGTTGACGCCCTCGTCCTTGATCAGGTGGCGGATGGCGGCGGCATCCTTGCGATCCACTGCCTGCGCCAGCTCCAGCGCCTTGCCCTGGAAATGGTCGGTGGCGCGAAACGGTTGCCTGGCCGGCGGTGGCGGGATCGAGCAGGCCACCAGGCCGAGACCACCGAACAAGACCAGCAACAGCAACCGAGCGAAACGTCCCTGAATTCGCATGTGGCATACCTTGGTGAGTTGCCGAAAAGCTTACCCGATTGACGCGTCCGCGGACCATGTCCATAGTGCGAACCTCGTGCAGTCAGACGGATCTGTGCGGCTCATCATGGAATCAGGGAGAACGATCATGCCGACCATGCCCGGTGACCCGGTATTGCCCGAGCAGTCCCCGCATACGCTGCAGGAGAAGATCGAGCAGGTGCGGCAGCGGCAGGCGCTGCTGGCGCAATGGCGCGCCACCGGCAGTCCCGAGTTGATGAAACAGGCCGAAGTCCTGGAAGGGCGATACCACACCCGTGACGTGGGTGAGCTGGCCGACGACGTCTACCTTTCCGCAGCGCATGAACCGGCTTCGCCAGGCCTGGGTTGGATCCGCGTCAGCGAGCATCCCGAGCTGCTGAAACAATACCTGGGCGTGAACTGGAGCGCGCAGCAGATCCAGGACTATCTTCAGCCGTTGCATTCGGATTTCCGCGCGGAGATCTACCTGCCTGATCCCCGGGTCTATGGGCCGGACGTCAAGCCGGTAATAGTGATCAAGGGCTCCAATGGGCTGGTGGCGGTGCCGGACGGCAAGGGCGGCATCATCTTGCGCGAGTCCGCATTGGAAGACTGGATCGAGAACGGCCGTCAGGGTGTCGGGTTGGAGAGCGACCACGCTGACCGGGCGATGACATTAATCTCGGACTTTCAACGTGATTTCCACGGGATCTTCGAATGCGCAGGCCACTCCAAAGGCGCCGCGAGCGCCAGTGCCGGCGCCGAACTGACCGGCATGACGGCCTACATCTACAACGGCGCCGGCCTGCATCCCAACACCGTCCAGCGCTACGCGCAGCAGCACCATCTTCCGGTCCTGGGCACGGACCGGATCATCCACAGCTACTACGTCCACGGCGAAATGCTCCACGACGCCCAGAGTGGCGCCCACGACATGGACGCGGTGACACGGGCGCAGTTGGGACTGGCCGCGCGGCAGCTGGGCGAACTGGGACAGCTGGACGGCATGCAGGACCTGCTTCGCGCGCGGCTAGCGCAGGCGTTGCCGTACGACCGCAAGATGCAGGACGACGCGATGGAGCTGGTGGCCTATCTCAGCTCCCATTCCGGCGCGAAGATCCTGGCCGGCGTGCCGCTCGCCGCCGGCGCCCACCCGATCGAACTGCCGCCGAAGATGCGCGATGCGCAGGGCCAGCTGGTGGATCGCCCGGCGCAGCCGTCGCTCGGCGAGCTCGGCGCCGATGCCGGCCCGTTGATGAACGTGGTGTCCGGCGCGCTTGCCGGCGGTGCGGGCGGCAAGCGCGTTGGCGATGCCATCGCTGCCGGCGGTCGCGGCATCGAGCACAGCGCGCAGCGCACCGGCGACCACGTGCAGCGCGGCATGCAGGTTTTCGGCTACGTGCTGAACGAGGGCGTGCAGGGTCACGGCCGGCTGGTGGCGGGCGCCATGCATTACGGTGCCGCCGCGGTCGCCGACCTGCGCGTGGTGCACGGCGAGGTCCGCGCCTCGGTCGAGCGCGGGCTGGGCACGCTGGCGCAACTGAGCGCGGACCTGGACGGCGCCGTGCTTCGTGCGGGCAGCCATGTTCCCGGCTTGCAGGGTCTGCGCCAGGTCGCCGACAACGAGGCGCGCCTCGCCGCCGCCCGCGCCGGGCATCATCAGGCGCAGGCCGACCGCGAATGGCACGAGGCGCAGCGCGATGCCGGCGCGATACGCCGGTTCGCCGACGTGGGCGCGGATCGCGTCCGGCACGCATCGAGCGTCGCCGGGCAGACGCTGGAACGTGAGGCACGGCAAGGCGGTGCGCGCATCGGTGACGGTTATCGCGCCTACGGCGCATCGGTGCGCCGCGCCACCGAACATGCTCCCGAAGCCGGCGCCGCCGTCGGTGCCGTCGCTGGCGCCGGCGCGGTCGCCGCCGGCGAGCTGCTGACCCATCCGGCTGGAACCGTGCGGCAGAGCAGCCACGTCGCGCAGCATGGCGAGGCCACCGTGGCCGAAGCGGTCAACCGCCACAGCATGAAAGACACGGTGTTGCCCAGCCTGGATGCAGACATCCGTCGCCAGGAACACGCGGGCATGGCACTGCTTCACACGCTGCAGCGCCCCGCGACCTCCGCGCGCATGCCGGCGACGGTCGGACAGGACCCGAGCGCCTTCGTGCAAGGCATGCTGGATTCCGCGCAATCCGGCAACTGGGATGCCTTTCGCCAGGGCACGAGGACGCTGGCGAGTCTGCCGGCGGGGCAGGCGCTGCACGCCGAGGCCATGCTTGCCGTGGATCGCCAGCAGCAGGCGGCCGCGTGGCAGGCACTGTCACCCCAGCAGGCGGAGCCGCAAGCCGCCGCGCTGGCGATGATGCGCTGAAGCGGCCGTCGGCATACAGGGAAGCCAAGCCATGAACGAGACCGAATGCATGACCCTGGTCAGCCAGGCCGCGCAGTTGATGGAGCAGTTCGAGCGACGATGCGACCACCTCGGCGGGCGCCTGCAGGGGCTGATGCAGGACATGCAGGCGCTGGCCACGCAACTGCCCCGCGTCGTGGAGCAGGCCGCCGATGCCTCCATGCAGGCGCTGCCGGCGCGGGTAGCCCACGAGACGCGCGAAGGGCTGGGGCAGGCCGTGCAGTACTACCGGCAGCACCTGCAGGCATCGGGCGAGGAGGTGTCCGGCAGCGCCCACGCGCTGGCCGAACGGATCGAGCGCCTGGAGCGACTGCACCGGCATCTGCTGTGGAAGACCTTCGGCGCGGTGGCGCTGTGCCTGGCCCTGCTGCTCGCCGGCGGCGCGTGGCTGTCGCTGCACTATCGCAAGGTCATCGAGCAGAACCAGCTTTCCGCGCAGCTGCTGAAGGCATACAACGATGCCGATGTGAGTCTGTGCGACGGGCAGTTGTGCGCCCGCGTGGACCTCAAGGCGCCGCGTTTCGGCGAACGCCGGCAATACCTGCCGGTGCTGCCGCGCTGAGCCCGGCGCGACGCGTCAGCGCCGTTCCCGCAATTCATTCGCCTCGCGCGCCAGCAGCTCGATGCCGGCCCAGTCGCCTGCCGCCAGTTTGTCGGCGGGGGTGAGCCAGGAGCCGCCCACGCACAGCACGTTGGGCAAGGCCAGGAAATCCGTGGCGTTGGCGAGGCTGATGCCGCCGGTGGGGCAGAAGCGAATCTGCGGCAGCGGGCTGGCCCAGGCGCCGAGCAGCTTGTGGCCACCGGCGGGCACGGCGGGGAAGAACTTCAGGTGGCGGTAGCCGCGCTCGAGCAGGTTCATCGCCTCGCTGGCGGTCGCTGCGCCGGGCAGCAGCGGCAGCGTGCTGTCGTCGGCCGCATCGAGCAGGCGCGGCGAGATGCCGGGCGACACCGCGAAGCGGGCGCCGGCCGCTTGCGCCGCGCGCAGGTCGCCAGCGCCGAGCACGGTGCCGACCCCCACCGTGGCGCCTTCGACCTCCGCGGCGATCGCGCGGATCGCGTCCAGCGCCACGCTCGTGCGCAAGGTCACCTCGATCGCCGGCGCACCGCCGGCAACCAGCGCACGCGCCATCGGCACCGCGTCCCTCAGCGCATGGATCACCACCACCGGAATCACCGGCGCCAGGCGCATAGTGGCTTCGATCTGTTCCTGCTTCTGCTCGATGAGGCTGGTCATGACATGGCTCGGTGGGTTGATGATCGGCATTTTCGGCGCTGGGCGAGTGGAGAAGGCTGCGGACGCCTTCGCGGTGTAGGGCGGGCACTGCCCGCCGCTGCCGTTTGGCCGCGAAGTCGGGAGAAAAAGGCCGGCGGGCAATGCCCGCCCTACATCGCCTATAGCACCCCCGCGCCGAAATCGGCGCTGGTGGCGGCCTGCCGGAACAGGCCGAACAGCTCACGGCCCATGCCGGTGTGGTCGTGCGACAGGTCGGCGAGGTGCGGCAGGCGGGCATCCAGTTCGTCCGTCTCGACAAGGACGTCCAGACGTCCATTTGCAGCGTCGAGCCGGATCATGTCGCCATCGCGGATCTTCGCGATGTTGCCACCGGCGACCGCCTCGGGCGTCACGTGGATCGCCGCCGGCACGCGGCCGGAAGCCCCGGACATGCGCCCGTCGGTGAGCAGGGCGATGCGGTGGCCGCGGTCCTGCAGCACCGCCAGCGTGGGGGTGAGCTTGTGCAGCTCGGGCATGCCGTTGGCGCGCGGACCCTGGAAGCGCACCACCGCCACGAAATCGCGGTTGAGCTCGCCGCGCTGGTAGGCGCCGGCGACCTCGTCCTGGTCGTTGAACACGATCGCCGGCGCCTCGATCAGCAGGCGATCCTCCGGCACCGAGGAGACCTTGATCACGGCGCGGCCGAGGTTGCCGTCGAGCAGGCGCAAGCCGCCGTCGGGGCGGAACGGCTCGTCCACGCCGCGCAGCACGCCACGGTTGCCGCTCTGCTTCGGCACGGGTTTCCAGCGCAGCGTGCCGCTGTCGTCCAGATACGGTACCTGCGCGTAGCCCTCCAGGCCGGTGCCGAAGATGGTCTTGACGTCGCCGTGCAGCAGGCCGGCGCCGAGCAGCTGGTCGATCAGGAAGGCCATGCCGCCGGCGTCGTGGAACTGGTTCACGTCGGCGTAGCCGTTCGGATAGACGCGCGCCAGCAGCGGGATCACCCCGGACAGCGCGTCGAAGTCGTCCCAGCGCAACTGGATGCCCGCGGCCTGCGCCATTGCCACCAGGTGCAGCAGGTGGTTGGTCGAGCCGCCGGTGGCGTGCAGCCCGATCACGCCGTTGATGATGGCGCGCTCGTCGAGGTGGTGACCGAGCGGCAGGTAATGCCCGCCCAGCGCGCTGTTGGCGGCGACGCGGCGCACCACCTCGGCGGTGAGCGCGTCGCGCAGCGGCGTGTCCGGCGCGGTGAAGCTGGCGCCGGGCAGGTGCAGGCCCATGATCTCCATCAGCATCTGGTTGGAGTTGGCGGTGCCGTAGAAGGTGCAGGTGCCGGCGGTGTGGTATGACGCGGCCTCCGCTTCGAGCAATTCGGCCTTGCTCGCCTTGCCGTCGGCGAACGCCTGGCGCACTTTCGACTTCTGTTCGTTGGGGATGCCGCTGGGCATCGGGCCGCTGGGCACGAAGGCCGCGGGAAGATGACCGAAGCTGAGCGCGGCGATCAGCAGGCCCGGCACGATCTTGTCGCAGATGCCGAGGAACAGCGCGCCGTCGAACATGTCGTGCGACAGCGCCACCGCGGTGGCCAGCGCGATCACGTCACGCGAGAACAGCGACAGCTGCATGCCGGCACGGCCCTGGGTGATGCCGTCGCACATCGCCGGCACGCCGCCGGCGACCTGCGCGGTGAAGCCGGCGTCGCGCGCTATCTGGCGGATCAGCGCCGGATAGCGCTCGTACGGCTGGTGCGCCGAGAGCATGTCGTTGTAGGCGGTGACGATGGCCAGGTTGGCGCGGTGGCCGTTGCGCAGCGCGTCCTTGTCTTCGCTGCCGCACGCGGCGAACCCGTGTGCAAGGTTGCCGCAGGACAGGTGCCCGCGCCGCGGCCCGCTGCGATCCACCGCGTCGATCCGCGCGAGATACGCCGCGCGCGTCTCGCGGCTGCGTTCGCGCAGGCGTTCGGTGACTTCGGCGACGACGGGATGCAGCGTGGTCATGATTCAAATCCAGAAATGAGTGAAGACGAGTGAGAAACGAGAGACGGCGGGAGTGGCGGGTGCGGTTCACTCATTTCTCACCCCTCCCCACTCGTTTCTCGCTCTCAAGGGCACCAGTACACCGCCACCGGCACGCGTTGCTGGGTCAGCACGGCGCGCACCGGATAGTCGCGCGCGGCACCCAGGCCAAGCCGCGCGTCGGCGAGTACGTCGCGCTTCTTCTCGCCAGCCACCAGCAGGTACAACGCGCGCGTTTGCAGCAGCGTGGGCAAGGTCAGCGTGATGCGCGGCTCGTCGGCACCGGGCGCGTGCATCGGCAGTACGCGCATGCTGCCGTGCGGGTCCAGCGCTTCGGCGAGGTGGTCGCCGCCGGGAAAGAACGAAGCGGTGTGGCCGTCGTCACCCATGCCCAACACCACCGCGTCGAACGGCAGCGGCAACGCGGCGATGCGTGCTTCGGCGCGGGCCAGGCCGGCCTCCGGGCTGGCGTCGCCGGTGTACAGCGGAATGAATGGCGCCGCGGCAGCGGCGTGCTGCAGCAGGTGCGTATGCACCAGTCGCGCGTTGGAGCGCACATCGCTTTCCGGCACCCAGCGTTCGTCGACCAGGGTCACCTGCACCCTGGTCCAGTCCAGTGCCTGGCGCGACAGCTGCTCGAAGAAATCCTTCGGCGTGCTGCCGCCGGAGACCGCCAGCACGGCCTGGCCGCGTTGCGCCAGGCCGTCGCGCAGGCGTTCGGCCACGCGCTCGGCCAGCGCCACGGCTTGCGCCTGGCATCCGGTAAAGCTGTGGGTGGTGACGTTGGTGGGTGCGGACATGGCGG
>ERZ778025.1742-NODE-1742-length-14253-cov-4.249542_pt1 | contig 14253 bp, 13 predicted proteins | sample MGYA00375755_ERZ778025 | MGnify/ENA primary metagenome ERZ778025 (study PRJEB29350, sample SAMN05389825) | bioreactor metagenome | isolation source: Thiocyanate bioreactor | place: South Africa: University of Cape Town | collected 2014-03-17 ... | reverse complement strand
GATCGACAGGGCCTTCTCGGTGAGGTAGCCGGCGAAGTACTCGCCGCCGTAGGTCCACCCCGAGACCACGCCGATGCCGACGCCGAACAGCAGGGCCAGGCCGATGTAGAACGCCGACCAGCGGGCGGATTCCCCGATGGTCGGTTCGTGCGCCTTGCGGACGTGTGCGAAGAACTCGAACACGAAGAACGCGATCGTGATCGCGATCGTGATGATCCAGATGAGCGGGGTGACACCCACGCGGGCCTCCAAGGGTTCTGGTGTACGTCGAAACACCAAGGTCTCTTCCACTCGCGATGCGAGCCGACGGCCCGGGTCCACGATGGCGTGGACCGTATTGACGGGATCGTCGCGTGGGAATACTCCCCTTGTCGGGGACCATCATACCGGAGCTTGACAGGCCTGGCCGAATGCCGATTCGGAGTCGATCAGCACGACCGCGTCGCGGACGCAAGCCCTCGCTCCGGAATCGGGCCCGCCCACAGGATGCCGGGAGGACCCGGATCGAGGAGGACCCGATGGACGAACGCGAACCCACCCAGGACGCGCCGGTGATGGACGGTGCGACCGAGGCGGCACCCGAGGAGAAGTCGGCCGGTGCACAGGAGCAGCGGTCGGCGGACCGTGCTGTCGGCGGCGACACCGCCGACGCGGAGCTGAACGACGACCTGCGCAGCATCCGCGCGTACGGCGAAGACCGCTGAACGACGGACCCCGTCCGGAGCCGGGGTGGGGGAGTGGCTCGACGGACGGGGAACGTCGCGCGCCGGGAGAGGCGCATCCGCGCCGGCGATGCCGGGGCTGGGTAGGACGAGAGTACGCCCGGCGGATGCGAGAAGGACCGGCTCTCAGCCGATCCGAAGGCGCCGCCGCACCATCTCCCGGAATCGCCAGGTCCGCTCGCGCATCCGATGGCGCCGCGCGGCACCGCGGAGGGTCGCGGCCCACCGTTCCAGCACCGCCGACTCGTCGAACTCCGCCGCGCGGGCGACCGCATCGCGTCGCATCCGCGCCAGTACGCGTTCGTCGGTCGAGTGGGCCGACACCAGCGTCGCGGTGAGTCGCGCCACGTCGCCCGCCGGGACGAGCCACCCCGTCCGACCATGACGGATCAGCTCGCGCGGACCGTACGGCACGTCGTACGCGATCGGCAGGCATCCCGCCGCCATCGCCTCGGCCACGACGAGCGAGAACGCCTCGGAGCGGCTGGTGAGGAGCAGAACGGATGCCGAGGTCAGGGCCCCGCGTGCAGCCGGGACGAAGCCGTGCAGCCGCACGCGCCCGTCCGTGCCCGCCCGTTCCTCGAGCCGGTCGCGCTCCGGTCCGTCACCGTAGACGTCGAGGGTGAGCTCCGGGACGCTCTCCGCCGCGCCGCGTGACGCGGCGACGGCGTCCTCGACGCGTTTGATGCCCTCCAAGCGTGCGATCACGACCGCGCCGCTGCGCGGTCCCGAGGGGACCTCGACCCGCGACACAGGGTGAGGGACGACGGCCAGCAACGGCAGGGGGCCGACCCGCCGCCGCACGTCGCGCGCCTGTCGGGCGGTGCAGAACACGACCGCGTCGAACGCGCCGAGCCGCGCGAAGACCTCCGCCCGCGAGGGCCGCAGCGCCGCGCCGTCGTCGGTCAGGTGCGAGCCGTGCACCACATGGACGACGACGACATGGGGACGCCGGTACCCGGCCGCGAATCGCGCCATCGCCTTGCTGTCGACGAGGAGGAACGTCGCCTGCCGTTCGGTGAGACGGTCCAGCCACGCCGCGTACAGGGTCCGCACTCCACGCCAGGCGGCACGCGGGGCGCCCTGCGCGTCGCAGGTCACGACGACACGGCGCACACCGCCGTCCGGTGCGGGGACGTCGCGGCGGTCGCTGGCGGCCAGGGTCCCGTCGCGACGCAGATGATCGATCTGTTGCACGGCGCCCCGGGGATCCGTGCGGACGCGACGCAGAACCACTCCGTCCACGCTGTCGACGGCGGAGTCCGCCGGAAGCGGGGAGAAACCCGCGGCCGGTCCGACCGCTCGGCCCCGCAGATCGTTCTCGCGCAGCCAGTCCCACAGGTTCCGCACCCGGACGCCGGACGACAGGGCGGCGCGCTCCGCGAGCTCTGCCGCGGTGGCGATCGGGTCGGGGCGATCCTCGCACGTCAGCACGTCCACGGGCACCCCGCCTCGTCGATCGAACATCCGCGACCGCTGCAGCAGCGCGGCCGTCAAACCGCCGTAGGAGCGGGGGATTCCCCAGGTCAGAACCATCTGACGACCCGGTGGCAGCACGGTCATCGCGCGCGCTCGGTGCAGGAGGGATGTCCGTTCCGGGGTCGGTGCCGGTCGGCGCCGCGGGGGGAGGTGCGCATGACGTGACTCTACGCGGGGCCGAGCGCCCGGAAGCGGGTGGTCAGCGTCCGCCCCCGCCCCCGCCGCCCATGCCTCCGCCGGAGAAGCCGCCGCCGAACGACCCGCCCGAGAAACTGCCCGACCCGCTCGTCGTGGGTGCGGGACTGGTTCCGGAGTGCATCGTCGACAGCGACGACGCGAACAGTGCGCTCGAGAACCCGTTCGGTCCCGAGTACCAGCCGAGCTCCGTCCCCGTCGCCTGCGCCTGGACGGCCAGGACGTCGGCCCATTCGCGTTCCACTCCCCAGACGACCGCCCACGGGAGCAGCTTCTCGTAGAGGTGCAGGACCTGCACGGGGTCGTCGGTCCCCCCGGATCTGCGCTCAGCCCCCTCCGGGCTCTGCAGCACCCGCAGCCGGTCGGCCTCGGCCAGGGTCAGGTAATCGCGCAGCCCGATCAGGTGATCGCGCACGGGGGCGCCGGCATCCGTCACCCGGTCCGAGTACCGGATCAGGACGAACGTCAGGATGCCGCCGACCACCGTCGTGGGGATCGCTGCGATCTGCCACCAGGTCGGCGTCGCGCCCACCGCGGTGATCATCAGGGCAGCGACCGAGACGCCGAATGCGGCGACGGCGATCACCCCCGCGGCCACCGCGCCGCGCATCTGCGGTCGGCGCATCCATCCGCGTCTCCGCACCTCCGTGCCGGCCACGGCGAGCATGTCGCGCAGACGCGCGCCCGCATCGCTGCCCGGTGTGTCCAACGCCACGCGCTCGCCGGGGCGCGGGCGGGGCTCTGGACGGTCGAGGCGCGGGCCAGGGCCAGCTCGTCGTCGGCCGACGGGCTCTCGACGATGCGGAGATGCCCGGCCACCGCCGTGTCGAGGACCGCGGCGGGAAGGGCGGCGCCGCTGCGTCCGACGAGGTGCGCTCCCTCGAGGACGTCGACGCCGGCGGGCGGGGTGTACTCCGCGACGATGATCCCCCGACCTGCCGCATCGCGATTGCGGCGGCGCGAGACGACGGCGGCGCCGATCGCGACGGCGCTGAGCCCGAGGGTGCCGAGCGAGACCGCGGCCAGTGCCGGGGCGGCATCCACGGAGAACTGCTCGGCCGCCGTGCGAACCACCTCGCCGGGCACGAACGTTCCCCTCGCGAAGCCGACGGCGATGGTGACGTTCTCGCCCGGACCCAGATCGTTCGACCCCGCCGAGAACGTCAGGCCGCCGTCGGCCCGATCCGTCCGGGTGACCTCGCAGCGGTCGGAGGACCCCTGTGCGCCCCGGTAGCAGGCCGCGGCACCGTCGAGCGCCGCCGCCGCGAGCGAGGCGTCGACGGTCACTTCCACGTCGACCCGTCCGAACGGCTGCGCCCAATCGGTTCCGTTGACGTCGCGGTAGAACTCGTCGGCGTCCGTGTCGGCGAATGCGCGGATGGTGTCGCGCTGCGTGTACGAGATCACATAGGTCTGCCTGCCGTGCACGTAGTCGTCGTCACCGGTCAGCACCCGCACCTCCCGCCGGTCGGTTTCGACCTCGAAAGGTATGGCCGCGCCGTCGGCGCCGGTCACCGCGGTGATCCGCGTCTGCAGAGGGACTCCGTCGTAATCGTCCGGGATCACGCGGATGATTCCGCGGTTCTGGTCCTCCTCCGGAAACTCCGCCACGAGTGTCTCGGTGACCGACAGCTCGGCATGCCCGTCCGCGGCCCGGGTCAGCGACATCCGCGCGTCGAGTGAATCGAACCGGAAATCGTCGACGTCGGCATGGGCGGGGGCGGTGGGGAGGACCGTGAGGAGGACGCAGAGGAGCGCCGCCGCGGTCAGCGCGGCGCGAAGCGATCGGACTCGAGAGGCGAGGACGTCCATGCCTCGACGCTATCGAGATGCCGTCCGGATCGAATCCGTCCTGCGGGGGATGCCGGTCACCGACGCGGGGGAGGGGATCGGCTCAGCGCGCGTCGGCGCCCGCGGCATCGTGCGCGTCCCGCTCCGCCGTGAGACAGCACTTCTCGCCGGTGCGGGTGCACGGGCCGGCGACGGCGCAGCGCATGCGCTCGAGGAACGCGGTCACGGCATCCGCTTCGACCGGGCTCAAGCCGGAGGTGGCGCGCATCATGCGCTCGTGCATATCGCCGAGTTCGCCGCGCATCTCGTCCTCCGTGTGTGGTGTGGCGCGCACGAGGATCTTGCGTCGATCCGTCGGATGCCGCTCGCGGCGAACGTGGTCGGAGCGTTCCAGTCGATCGAGGAGCGCGGTGATGGAGGCCGTGGACAGTCCGAGGTGACGCGCGAGATCGGCGGGCGTCGTGTCCGTCGCGGATGCGGAGGCGCGGGCGAGGTACCGCAGGACGACGAGTTCGTTCTCTCCCATCGCCATCGAGTCCTGCGTGCGTCGGCGCATCGCCATCTCCGCGCTGCGGTACTCCCGCAAGGCGTGCATGACACGTGAGTTGCGCCGATCTTCGGTGCCCTCGCCGTACCAGTAGGGAGCAGGGGATGTGGTGTCCATCCGGCCGCCTCCGATCTTCGCCTTATATCTCGGTTGCTTATTCGCTAGTCTATCTAGTAAGTTCGTGAACAAGAAAAGAGGGAAGGGAAACATCATGGCGAAGCTGTTCTACGGAACGACCCCCGAGCCCATCACGATCGACGATCGGATGCTGGCCCACGTCAAGGTGGTCGTCGCCACCAAGCTCCGCCGCGGCGAGAGCTTCACGCTGTCGTGGACGCACGGGGCGGACGAGCCCGTCGGGCGCTCCACGATCTGGCTGCAGCCCGCCATCCCGCTGCGATTCGTGTTCGAGTCCGAGCAGCCCGAGTCGCTCGACCAGAACCTGCTCAAGCGCATGGCCAACGACGCCAACTCCTCACGCGGGCTGAGCCTCGACATCGATGCCGCGGAGGCCCCCGCCGCCGAGCGCCCGTCGCAGGCCCGACCGAATCGCACGGCGTCGTCCACCGCTCCGCGCTCACTGGTCCGCGCCGCGTGAACGCGGCGGACAGCGCGGTCGCGACTCAGTCCGCCGCGTGGGACGTGCCGACGGAGCCGCTCGCGATCATCGCACCCGGCGTGGGTGTCACGGCCTGACGTCGCCCTCGTCTGCGTCGTCGTCGATGCCCGAGGCGCCGGGTTCCCGCCGGGTCAGGATGATCGCCGCGGCCAGCAGCACTGCGCCGACGACGATGAAGCCGAGCTTCGCGGTGACGGGACCGTCCGCGGGGAGGAGCAACGTCGGCGCCGCGACGACGCACGCGGCCACGACGGCGAGGATCGTCCCCCACGGGCGCTCCTGCTGCGGCCGGCTACCAGCACCACGCTCCTCCACGGGGCTCACGGGACGACGTAGCCCGCGGCTCGGACGAGCGAATACCACTCCGCACGCGTCAAGACGATGTCGGCGCCGGAGGACGCTTCGACCACCCGGCTCGGGGTGGTCGTCCCCAGGACCACCTGCATTCCGGCCGGATGCCGCGTGATCCACGCCACGGCGATCGCGATCGGGGCCACTCCGTAGCGTCCCGCGAGCTCATCGATCACGGCGTTCAGCTCCGCGTATTCCGGATCCCCGAGGAACACGCCGTTCCCTCTCGACCCCTGCAGCGGCGACCATGCCTGCAGGGTGATGCCCTCCAGGCGGCAGTAGTCGACGAGCCCGCCGCCGTCCAGGACGGCGGACTGCGGCGCCGACTCCATGTTCATCGCAAGCCCCTGGGCGACGATGGGGGCGTGGGCGACCGAGAGCTGCACCTGATTGGCGACGATGGGCTGACGGACCGCGGTGCGGAGCAGATCGATCTGGCGCGGCGTGTGGTTGGACACACCGAACGCGCGCACCTTGCCCGCGGCTTCGAGCTCGTCGAACGCGCGCGCCACTTCCTCGGGCTCGACGAGTGCGTCGGGCCGGTGGAGCAGGAGCACGTCGACGTAGTCGGTGTCGAGCGCGCGGAGGGACTCGTTCACCGAGGCGACGATGTGCTCGTAGGAGAAGTCGAAGTACGGCCCTTCGCGGACGATGCCCGCCTTCGTCTGCAGCCGGATCTCCGCGCGCTCCGACGGGCTCAGCCGGAGCGCCTCCGCGAACCGTCGCTCGGCGGAATGGAGTTCTCGGGCGTAGATGTCCGCGTGATCGAAGAAGTCGATGCCCACGGAACGCGCTGCTTCGTAGAGCTCGCGGACCGCGGCGTCGCTCTTGCCGTCGATCCGCATCATTCCGGCGACGACGGCGGGCACGGCGGGGCCCGAGGGGCCGAGGGGGACGGATCGCATCGCTCCACGTTATCCCGCGCGCGTGGGTCCGCGCCTCAGTCGGACGCGTCCCCGTCGGCGTCGTCCTCGCCGTCCGCAGACCCGTCGGGCGTCTGCCGATCGTCGTCCGGTGACGCCGAGCCCCGCGGTGCAGCGCGCAGCAGCTCGTTCATCTCGGACAGGAAGCCGCCCAGCTGTTGCTGCTGCCAGCGCAGATCGCGGGTGCGATCCTCGGCGTCGCGCAGCACCGTGGCGGCGTGGGCCGCGATGGTGTCCGCGATGCGTTGAGCCTTCTCGCGCGCATCGTCGAGGATGCCGCGTGCCTGGACCTGCGCCTGTGCCTCGACCTGCTGGGCCTGAGCGCGGGCCAGTCGCTCGTGATCGTCGGCCCGCCCCGCGATCCGGCGCGCGTGCGCGAGGGCGGCCTCCACCTGCTCGCTCGCGTCCGAGGTGATCCGCTCGGCGTGGGCGACGGCCTGATTGTGCAGCACGAGGAACTCCTGCTGCGCCTCGTCCTGACGCCGGGTCAGCGACTCCTCGAACTCGAGGACCCGTGCGGTCATCTCCCGGACGTCGCGCTCCGCCGCGGCCCGCAGGTCGGCGGTCTCGCGCGAGACGAGCGAACGCAGCGCGGCCGCGCCCTTCTCGGCCTCCGTGCGGACGGCTGCGGCCTCACGCTCCGCCTGGGCCACTTTCTCCGTCGCGTGGGCGCCCTCGCGTTCGAGCCGGGTGTGGTGGGCGGTGAGTTCGGTCTCGATCCGGAGGCGCGCCTGGTCGGCGTCGTGCTGCGCCTCCGATCGGATCCGGTCGCGTTCGGCGACCGCGTCGGAGCGGATGTCGTCGGCTTCGTCGCGGGCGGTGGACAGGAGCCGTTCCGCCTGCGACGCCGCGTTCTGCACCAGCACGCTCGCCTGTTCTTCGGCGACGCGGAGAATCGCGTCGAACCGCTGGCGCGCCTGCGCCGGATCGTCGCCCTCGCCGTCCGTGCCGCCGATGAGACCGCTCGAGAGGGCGGCGACCTGCGTCTCCGCGTCGGCCGCGCGCGCGGCGGCGGCGCGCGCCTGCTCCTGCAGTCGCCCGGTCTCCTCGCTGTGACGGCGGGCCACCTCGGCGAGCTCGTCGTCGTGGTCTGCGCGCTGTTGCGCGAACATCGCCTCGGCGCGAAGCTTCTCGCGATGCACCTCGTCGGAGGCCTCCCGCGCCCGCCGGACCAGCTGGCGGACGCTCTCGTCGACCGCCTCGCGATCGTATCCGCGGAAGCCGACGGGGAACGTCGGCGACGGATCGTCCTCGGCCGTCCGGCGGAGCAACTCGTCGAGCGGCGAAGACTCTGCTCCGTCTGTCGGCCGGTGCGACTGCGCGGTCTGGTCGTCCGTCACGGGGACTCCTCTCGGGGCGACCCGGCGACGCCCGACGAGCGAGGTGCCGGCCGCGGGCTCGTGCAGAGGGATGCGCGGTCTCGAACCGGGTGCCGTGGCCACGAGACCGCGCATCCATGGTGAGCGACCGGGATGAAGAGTACGGAACTTGGGGGAGAACCACTCGAGATCGCTCGAGGACGACCATGCCACGCACGAGGGGCTCAGACCCCGGCGTGCGGCGATACCTCACCCGGGGAATCGCCCGCGGACGGGACGGATTCCGACCATGTCAGCATTCCGCCGCGGCTCCTCCCGCGTGCGGCGGTGCGGAGCGCGGTAGTGTGGCGGAGCCCCTCGACGCCGCCGGAGACGCCCATGACCGAGACGATCGTTCGGTCTCCCCGCCTCGCCGGCCGTCCGGGAAGCCGTCGTGTCGTTCTCCTCGCGCTCGTCGGCGGGTGTGCCGCTTTCCTGAGTGCCGGCTTGATCTGGCTCAGTCGCCTGTGGGATCCCACGGTTCACTACGTGAGTCAGTTGGGGGCCACGGGGATGCCGACGGCGCCGCTGTTCAACTCCGCTCTGCTGCTGCTCGGCATCGCCGCGGTGCTCGTGGACAGAGCGCTCCTCCACCGGCCCGACGTCTACGTGGTCGGCTGGCCCATCGCCGCGACCCTGGTCGTGTGCGGGGCGTGTTTCGCACTGGCATCCGTCGTCACCTGCTCGCCCGGATGTCCCGTGCCGTTCACCCCGGGCGCTCTGCCGCAGGACCTCATCCACATCAGCGCGGCCGTGCTCGGCTTCGTCCTCGCCATCGTCGCGATGGCGCAGGTGTCGGTTCTGCGCCGCCGTCCGTGGATGCGTGCGGCGAGCCTCGTGACCCTCGTCGCCGTCGGTCTGACGTCGTTCACCGGTGCCATGCTGGCGCTGTTCCGCGGCGACACGGTTCTCGGTGGGAATCTCGAGTTCACCGCCGCGACGCTCGCGATCGCGTGGTTCGGGGTCTTCGGGCTGCAGGTCGCCGCGGACGAGGTCGTCACCCGCGGTGACCCGTCGGACCCTCGCTGACGCAGCGGTTAGCGTTTACCCATGAACCGACGACGACTGCGCCGAGTGATCGGGGTGATCGTGCCGATCGCGAGCATCGTCGTCGTGCTGGTCGTCCTCCACGGAGCCGGTGTGCCGCTCACGCTCCCGGGCGTGCTCGTCTTCATCGTGCTCCTGATCGTGGGGCGAGTGGTCTTCGGGTTCGCTCGAAGGCGGCGCGCCGACCGCGGCTGATCGGCGCCCCGCCTTCCTCACACGTCGCCGTCGGCCTCGATCAGACCCCACGCGTGCGCGGCGCGGATCGCGCTCGCACGGTCCGACACCTCGAGCTTGCGGTACAGGCTCTGCAACTGCGTCTTGACGGTGTTGGGTGAGACGACCAGGGCGCGGGCGATGTCAGCGATCGTCGAGGTCGGTGTGAGCTGCGCCAGGACCACCTGCTCGCGCTTGGTGAGGTGGGGAACGCTCACGGATGACGCGAAGAACGAGACGCGATCCGAGACGCGGTCGCGCGCCGCGGGGGACAGGAGTCGCAGGACGAGGCCGCGGTCCTCGGGGGCGACCGCACTCCACGGACTCCACAGGTCGTGACGCGCGCTGAGCGCCTCGGCCCGCTGGGCGGTCGATCGGTGCGCCCCCGTCCCGTTGAGCCGCACGTCCGCGACCATGCTGACGACCAGGCTCTCCAGCGCGGCGCGCGGGGAGGAATCCTGATGGATGCCCCACTTCACGCTCATCACGTAGGCCTCGTGGGCGCGCCCGGCGTACAGCTGCGACAGCGCGATCGCGGGGGCGGTGGCTGCGGAGAGCCCGAACGGCCCCTCGAAGAGGGCCATGGCCTTGCGGGCCTGACGCAGGGCGATCAACACCTTCGCGCGAGCGGTCAGAAGCTGGATCGACTGGAAGTGAGACGGGGGCGTGCTCCGCGTCCGCCCCATCCACGACCGCAGCATCCCGAGCGCATCCGGGGCCGCTCCGGAGAGCAGGAACGCGAGGGCTTGGACGGACGCGGCGAACGGCCACAGTTCCCGAGCGCCGCCCGTCGCCGTCATCATGTCCAGGCGCTCCCGTGCGGCCGCGGCATCCCCGCGTTCCAGGCTCAACCACGCGTCGGCCAGACGCGTGCCCTCGCCCCACGGAGAGTCGATCCATCCGTCCTCCCGATCGGTCTCGCACAGCACCCCGGCCGCGCGGACGTCGCCCTCGAGCAGCGCCACGACGGCGAGGACCCCGCGGGCGCGCAGCCGACGGGCGGGAGGGGCGAGGCGTTCGACCTGCCCGAGGGCGAGGGTCGCGTCGCGCAGCTTGCCCATGGCGAGGTGGGTCATCCCCACCTGGTACCACCCCTCGGCGACGGCGTCGTCCGACAGCGACGGACGACGCCGCAGGGCGTCCACGAGCAGGATCGCCGATTCGGTGGCCAGCGCGAACCGCCCGGCGGCGCGCAGCAGGTTCACGCGCACGATCAGTGCCTCGATGTTGTGCTGCGCGGCCGCTTTCGCTTCCGGGAGGCGACCGAGCGCTCCGACCGCGAGCGCGGGGGTCTCGGCGGAGGCGGCCGTGTCGGCGTCGACCGAGAGGAGGGCGTCGACCGACAGGGGGTCGAAGCCCACGTGCGAGCGGAGCGTCTCGACGAGCGTCGTGAAGGCGGCGGCGTCCCGGGCCCAGACCTCCGGTCCCGCCGAGCGCAGGATCGACCCGAGGGTGGGCCACTGGCCGGCGTCGGCGGCGAGCTGCGCGGCGCGCAGGGGCTCTCCGGCGGCGACGAGGTGATCGAGCAGGCGCAGGCGCGCGCGCTCGACCAGCTCGGGCGCGCCCGCCGTGATCTCGCGCAGCCACTGGGTGCGCACCGGTTCGGCCAGCACCAGCCGGGTCGTGCTGGGCCACACGAAGCCGGCTTCCTGGAGCTCGGCCAGGAGATCGCTCGTGGTGCCGGTGGTCGAGTCGATCCCGATCGCGTCGGCCAGCTCGACGTTGATGTACGGGGCCACCGCGAGCAAGCGCACCTCGTCGGTGATCGGGGCGCTCAGATGCGCCTCCATGTCCGCGGTGAGAGCGTGTCCGGCGTAGTCCGCAATGGCATCCGCCTCGTCCCGCGTGCGCAACGGCAGGCCCTCGAGGCGGAGCCGTGAGCTCGCAAGCTGCGCGAGGGCCGGCCATCCGTGGGTGCGGCGCATGAGCACGTCGATGGCGACGTCGGTGGTCTCGATCCCGTTCAGGTCGAGAACGAGGGTCAGCTCTTCGCGGGTCATCAGGAGGTCGGCCGGAGTGAGGACGTGGACGTCGAACTCCAGGGCGATCAGGGGGCTCTCCAGACGCGTCACGTGCCGCGTGGAGACGACCACCCGCAGCGAGGGATCCGCGCGGAGCAGATCGAGGATCGCGGCGGAGCCCACCGCGGACGCGTCGGTCAGGTTGTCGACCAGCAGGACGTGCTGCGGCGGACCCGCGTCGAACGCGGCCGCGACACGGTCGAGCGTCGCGGTGTCGGCGTGGGCGGCATCCAGCAGCTGGATGCCGGTCTCGGGGTCATCGTCGAGGGTCGCCGCGAACTGCCGCAGCAGGGCGCTCTTGCCCACACCGGCGGGTCCGCGCAGGAGCACGACATCGCTCTCGAGAGCGTCGCGGAGCTTGGCGACCGTCATGGTGCGGGGTGTCCAGAAACGGCTGGAGCGCCGGGCGGCGCGGGCGGCGGCGGGCGGGGTGTCGAGGTCGATCAGCATCGTGTTCTCCAACTCTCGGTCTGCGGTGTCGTCGTCCCGGGTTCGGGTCGGGGAGACGAAGGGAGCGCACAGCCGGGGTGCGCTTCACCCGATCATTGGGGTGATGTTCGCCCGGACGACCTGTCGAGGGAGCGGTTTCATCCCCGCGGTCATCCCGCCTTCACCCTGTCGGCATCACACTCTCCGCCCCCCTGTCACCATCGCGGAGCGTCGCCGTTTCCCCCCGCGTATCGCCCGTTCGCGGGCGTTCCGGCAGGGCGAGGCGCGCCCTCCGCCCCGTGCCTATGCTTCCCGGGCTCGGCGTTCCCGATGCGGACCGAGCGGAAGGTGGAAAACGAGTGGACATGCAACGCGTCGCGCGGATCCTGCGCGCGTACTGGAAGGCGATCGTCGCTCTGACTCTCGCCGGTGGGCTCGCGGGTTTCGGCTGGAGCGCTCTGCAGCCGCGGGTCTACACCGCCGACGCGAGCGGCTACGTCGCCAGCGTGTCGTCCGACGGATCGACGAGCTCGGCGCTGGCCGGGGGCACACTCGCGCTGTCGCGGGTGAAGTCCTTCATCGACATGGGTTACTGGAAGTCGGTGGCCGAAACGGCGCGGGACGAGCTCGGACTCACCGACAGTCCGGAGTCGCTGGTGCAGCGCATCCGTGTGTCCAACCCCGTCGACACCGTCAACGTGCGCGTCGATGCGACGGGACCGACGCCCGAGGCGGCACGCGACCTCGCGCAGGCGTGGCTCCAGGGGATGACCGTCCAGGTCGATCAACTGGAATCCACGGGGGGCGGACACGGCGCGGTGAAGCTGGTCGCGGGCGACTCGGCGCGGCTGCCGACCGCGCCGTCCTCGCCCAACGAGAAGCTCGCCATCGCCGTCGGAGCCCTCGCCGGAGCGGTCGCGGGGGTCCTGTTCGCCCTGGTGCGTCGCGCGTTCGACCGGCGCGTCCGATCGGCGCACGACATCTCCGACTCCGTCGACGTGTCGGTGGTCGGCATCCTGCCGGTGGACAAAGAACTCGCCGCCGGACGTGCCGTCTTCTCTTTCGACGACATCCGGGACGGGCGCGGCTCCTTCGCGCACAAAGAGGCGATGCGGGAACTGAGGACGAACCTGCAGTACGTGGATGTGGACCGACCCCCACGCGTCATGGTCGTCACGAGCCCGCTGCCCGGCGACGGGAAGTCCACGACGGCCGCGAACCTCGCGGTGAGCATCGCGGCGACGGGGCAGTCGGTGATCCTCATCGACGCCGATCTGCGCCGACCTGTGCTGGGTGCGACGTTCGGCTTCTCGGATGATGTGGGGCTCTCCGACGTCCTCGCGGGTCGCGCGCGCATCGAGCAGGTGGCCCACCAGGTCGACGAGAACGGACGTCTGTTCGTCGTCGCGGCCGGGCGTACGCCGCCCAACCCCAGCGAGATGGTCGGCTCGCAGCGCATGCAGCAGCTGGCGCGCACGCTGGCCGACGACATGGTCGTCATCATCGACTCCCCGCCGACGCTCGCGGTCGCCGACGCCGCGGTCATCGCGAACTGGGCGGACGGCGCGGTCCTCGTGGTGACCGCCGGTCGCACGACGGACGACATGCTCCAGCGGGCGGTCGGGAACATCGCCAAGACCCGTGGCCGGCTCCTCGGGGTCGTCCTCAACCGTGTCCCGCTGCGCGGCGCGGATTCGAACTATTACGGCTCGCAGTACGGCGGCTACTACGGCTACGGCGCACCGAGCTCCGGTGTCGACCGCCCGCGGTGGTGGCGTCGGCCGTGGCGTCGCGCCACGGTCGAGAAGAAGGATGCCGGTGAGCAGGCGCCCGGTCCGCGTCGGCGGTCCGCGGAACTGCCTCCCTCGAACGTGCGTGGTCTGCGGACCCTCGCTTCGGGGCGGAAGGGATCGCCGGTGCCGGGTGATTCCGGTGGTGAAGGCGAGGTCTCTGTCGCGGAGCCCGCCGCGGACGTCCCGGACGACCGGACGTCCCGACGCCGTCAGAGGGGGTGAAAACACGCACCCGACAACGCCGGAGGGCGCCGACCCCCGGGGGAATCGGCGCCCTCCGGCCTGATCAGTGCGCGGTCTCACCGGGGGCGACCACCGCCTTCACTGTCCGGAACAGGATCACGATGTCGCCGATGAGCGACCAGTTCTCGACGTAGAAGAGATCGAGGCGGATGGCATCCTCCCAGGACAGAGCCGACCGGCCGCTCACCTGCCAGAGGCCGCTCATGCCCGGACGCACGATGAGGCGGCGACGGGCGTCGTCGTCGTAGAAGGCGACCTCCGCGTCACGCTGCGGGCGCGGGCCGACGAGGCTCATCTGCCCCATCAGCACGTTGAACAACTGGGGGATCTCGTCGAGCGAGTATCTCCGCAGGATCCGGCCGATCGGGGTGATGCGCGGGTCGTCGTCGATCTTGAACAAGGGTGCTCCGTCGCGCCCCTGGGCGGTGAGGAGCTCCGACAGGCGGGCGTCCGCGCCGTCGACCATGGAGCGGAACTTGATCATGCCGAATCGGGCACCGCCCTGCCCGACGCGCTCCTGCC
>ERZ778025.1727-NODE-1727-length-14388-cov-4.382055_pt1 | contig 14388 bp, 16 predicted proteins | sample MGYA00375755_ERZ778025 | MGnify/ENA primary metagenome ERZ778025 (study PRJEB29350, sample SAMN05389825) | bioreactor metagenome | isolation source: Thiocyanate bioreactor | place: South Africa: University of Cape Town | collected 2014-03-17 ... | reverse complement strand
ACCCCGTACCTGGTGTTGACGAAGCGCGCCGGCAGGATCTTCGAGGCATTGCAGGAAAAGAAACCGCCGGTACAGGTGATCGTCTCCACCAATTCGCTGGCGTCCACCGACGCACTGCCGGTGTACGCGCTGTCGTACAAGCACCACAAGAAGTTCCTGGTCGACTACGGCTTCCGGATCCACGAATTGATGCCGCACCCCGCCGACGCCGCGGACATGCTGGGCGACTATTACCGCCTGTCAGGCTTCGGTTCGGAACAGTCCTCGCCGCACCGCGGCGGGCGCGCGCCGATCGAGCCGGGAAGCCCGGGCCCGCGCATCAGCCTGCACGCGAAATCGCTGGTGGTGGACGGCCGGATCACGATGGTGGGATCGCACAACTTCGATCCGCGTTCCGCGCATTACAACACCGAAGACGGCGTGATCATCGACGATGCTGCCTTCGCGGCACAGGTGCGCGATTCGATCCTGCGCGACGCGGCGCCGCGCAACGCCTGGCTGGTGGCGCCGCGGCATCCCATCCCGATCATCGGCGATGTCAGCCAAGCGATCGGCGACGTCTCCCGCTCATTGCCGCTGTTCGACCTCTGGCCGTGGGCCTATGCCACCGACTACCAGTTGAAGCCCGACTGCCAGCCGATACCGGCGACCGATCCGGATTTTCTGAAGTGCTGGGAACCGGTCGGGGATTTCCCGCAGGTCAACCTGTCGCTGACCGCCATCATCACCCGCTTCATCACCGCCTTCGGGGCGGGCATCCAGGGCATCCTGTGACGCTCGATGACCGTGTCGGGCGGCCCGCCAGGCCTGATTGACGCCGTCACGGCCGCTCGTTAGTCTGCCGCATTCAGCCGCCTGTTCGAGGATTCAGCCATGCCGATGGACATCAACATCCAGTTGAGTGACGACGACCTGCAGTTCTTCGTCAAAGGCATGCATGACGTGCAGGCCAGCGTCAAGGATGAAAGCGCCGACACGATCATCGCGGCGGCGCAGAAATTGCTGGACGAGACCCGGTCCGCCCACGTGCCGCCGTTCATTGCCGAGCGCATCGGCAGCGTGGAGTCGATGATCGCCATGTCCCGCGACGTCGGGTTCAACCTGCCCGCGGACGATCGCAAGCGGGTGCTGGCCGCACTGGCGTACCTGGCGGACCCCAACGACGCGATCCCCGACAATGTGCCGGTGCTGGGCTTCCTCGATGATGCCATCATGATCGAGCTGTGCCGCCAGGATCTGCGTTTCGAGATCGAAGCCTATGACGATTTCTGCGCGTGGCGCGCCGACGAGGCGCGTGCGCGCGGCATCGACCCGGAGAAGTTGATGGCGCAACGTGCCGACTGGGCGGATGCGCGCGCTGCGGAAGCCATCACCTTGATGCGCCGTCGCCGCAAGGAGTCCTACGCCAGCGGCGCGTGGAAGCCGACCCTGTTCAAGGTATCTTGAATGCGTTCATCCCTGAACGCTGCTTCGAATGACGAAAAAGCGGAATGCGGGGTTGGGCCGTTCGACGAGTCCACCTCGGCCTGGAGCCGCCGTCCATGGCCGAAAGCTCCGTGGCCTGACTTTCCACCAACAGCCGCTTCGAACGTAACGCTTGTCACGGACGTTCCAGGATCGCCACCACACCCATCCCGCCGGCGGTGCAGATCGAGATCAGGCCGCGGCCCGAACCCTTCTGCGCCAACAGCTTGCCCAGCGTCGCCACGATCCGCGCTCCGGTGGCGGCGAACGGGTGGCCGGTGGCGAGGCTCGATCCGTTGACGTTGATCCTCGCGGGGTCGATCGAACCCAGCGGTGCATCCAGTCCCAGCCGGTTCCTGCAGTAATCGGCCGACTCCCACGCGCGCAGCTGGCACAGCACCTGCGCGGCGAAGGCTTCGTGGATCTCGTAGAAGTCGAAGTCCTGCAGCTTCAGTCCGGCCCGCTGCAGCATGCGCGGCACCGCGATCGTGGGCGCCATCAGCAAGCCTTCGCCGTGCACGTAATCGACGCCCGCGACTTCGGCTTCGACCAGGTGCGCCAGCACCGGAAGGTTGCGTCCAGCGGCCCAATCCTCGCTCGCCAGCAGCACCGCCGCGGCGCCATCGGAAAGCGCCGAGGAATTGCCGGCGGTCAGGGCGCCCTTGCCGGATGACTTGTCGAACGCGGGCTTCAGCGCCGCCAGCTTTTCCAGCGTGGTGTCGGGGCGCAGCAGGTTGTCACGCGCGACGCCGCGGAATGGGACCACCAGGTCGTCGAAGAAGCCCCGGTCGTAAGCGGCCGCCAGCTTGCGATGGCTTTCCAGCGCCCACTGGTCCTGTTCGGCACGCCCGATCTTCCATTCGCGCGCCATCTTCTCGCAATGCTGGCCCATCGACAGCCCGGTGCGCGGTTCGACCACGCCCGGTACCTGCGGCTTCAGTTCGCGCAGCCGGAACCCGCGCGTCGCGGCCTTGAATTTTCCGCCGAACGTGCGCGCGCGATTCAAATCCAGCAGGCGTTGCTGCAGGCGATTCGAATACGTGAGCGGCACCTGGCTGGTGGTGTCCGAACCGCCTCGATCTGGCCGGTCGCGATCTTCTGCGCAACCAGGATCGCGTTGTCCAGTGAGGTGCCGCAGGCGCGCGCGGTGGTGAGTCCCGGCGTGGTCATCGCGAGCCCGGAAGATTGCAGCGCCTCGCGGGCGAGATTCCAGTCGGCCGGATGCTTCATCACCGCGCCGAACGCGACTTCGCCGAGTTCCATGCCGTGCAGGCCGAACCGCTCGACCAGCGCGCCCAGCACTTCCACCGACATCCCGAAATTGCCGAGATCGGCATACGCCGTGTCGCGCTTGCAGAACGGTATGCGCACGCCGCCCAGCACGGCGACGCGACGGGTTTGCGGGATCATGGCCCATCCTCTCGGGACTTGCTGTCTGCAAGGCTAGCGCATTCGCTGTCTCGCGGTGACGCCACCGCGAACACCTGCTCAGTCGAACCGGGTGAACCCGTGTCGCAGCATCCTGTACGGCTCTTCCTGCATGCCCAGCGACAGGTAAGTCCGTTGCGCGCGCGTGTTGTCGCGTTCGACGTACAGGCGCAATCCGACCGCGCCCGCCGCACGTGCGCGGCGTTCGACTTCGGCGTACAGCGCCTGGAACACGCCGTGCCGGCGATGCGGTGGCGTCACGTAGACGCTCTGGAACCACCACCAGTCGCCGTTGCGCCAATCGCTCCATTCGTGGGTGACCAGCAGGCAACCTGCCGGTTCGCCGTCGCGTTCGGCGACCAGGTAGAGACCCCGCCGCGAATCCTCGAATACCGCGCGCGTGCCGCGCGTCAATACGTCACGATCCAGCGCCTTGTGCTCGGTCTCGCGCGCCATCGCGGCGTTGCAATCGACCAGGAACGGAACGTCGTCCGGCGTGGCGGGACGAACCTGGATCGAGGGATTCATCGTGGGTCCTTGTCGCGGCGGCGGGAACTGCCGAGCTTGCGTGTCAGCGTATTGCGTCCGAGGCCCAGTGCCTTTGCCGCATTCTGGCGATGCCCCATGTGCGCGGCCAGTGCGGCGTCCAGCAGCACGCGATCGAAACGCTCGCGGGCGCTTGCGTGCAGGTCGCGCGCGCCGGCGGCCAATTCCGCATCGGCCCAGCCGCGCAACACCGGCTCCCAGGGCAACGCCGTGCCTGCCCCGGCAGTTGCCGCCCGTGTTCCGGCTTCGCCGAGATCTTCGCGCCGGATGCTGGCCCCCGTCGTGATCACCGCGAGGCGGCGGCACAGGTTTTCCAGTTGCCGCACGTTGCCGGGGAAATCCATTTTCGCCAGCGCTTGCAACGCCGTCTGGGTGAAATGTTTCTCGGGCAACTTCAATTCGCCGGCGGCGATCGCGAGGAATCTTTTTGCCAGCAACGGGACGTCGGAACGGCGGTCGCGCAACGCGGGCAGGTGGATGCGCACCACGTCGAGGCGGTGCAGCAGGTCGGCGCGGAACTCGCCGCGCGCGGCCCTTGCGTCGAGATCCTGGTGCGTGGCCGCGATCACGCGCACGTCGCTGCGGATCAACTCGCGACCGCCCACTCGGTAAAACTCGCCGCCTGCGAGTACCCGCAGCAGGCGCGTTTGCAGCGCCAACGGCATGTCGCCGATTTCGTCGAGGAACAGGGTGCCGCCTTCGGCCTGCTCGAAGCGTCCGCTGCTGCGCCGCTGCGCGCCGGTGAAGGCGCCGGCTTCGTGGCCGAACAATTCCGATTCCAGCAATTCCGCCGGGATCGCGGCGGTGTTCAGCGCAACGAACGGGCGTGCGCGTCGCGCGCTTTCCTCGTGCAGGGCACGCGCGACCAGTTCCTTGCCGGTGCCGGTTTCGCCGGTGACCAGCACGCTCAAGTCGCTGGCGGCGACGCGGCCGATCAATCGGAACACTTCGCGCATCGGCGCGCTTTCGCCCAACAGCGCGTGGCGCGAGGCTTCCTCTCCGGGCGTGGTTGGCGGGCGTGCGGTTTCGGCGAGCGCGCGCCGCACCGCGGCCAACGCGTGGTCGAGGTCGAACGGCTTGGCCAGGTAATCCGCCGCGCCTTCGCGGTATGCCGCCGCGGTGGTCGCGACGTCGGTGAAGGCGCTCATCACGATCACCGGCAGGTCCGGATGCGCCGCCTTCGCCTCGCGCAACAAGGCCAGTCCGTTCGTGCCGGGCAGCCGCACGTCGCACACCAGCAGCGCCGGAGCCCCGCGCCGCAACGCGCGTTGCGCGGTTTCGGCGTCGGCGAATTCCGTGACCGAGTGTCCTGCATCGCGAAGCGCCGTCGCCAGCACGAAGCGCACCGCGCGATCGTCATCGATGACGAAGATTTCGCTCATGCATGTTCTCCCGTGCGCGGACGGCGCGGCAACAACAGCACGAAACAGGTTCCGCTTTCGCGACGTTGCAGGGTCAACTCGCCACCATGTTCGCGTGCGATCTCGCGTGCGAGGGCAAGTCCGAGGCCGGTTCCATCCGCGCGACCCGAGACCATCGGTTCGAACAACGTCGTCGCGATGGCATCGGGCACGCCGTCGCCGTCGTCCTCGATTTCGATGCGCAATGCGGGGACGCGTTGGCCGCGTGTGTCGCGCCAACCGGCTTCGGCGCGGCTGCGCAGCACGATGCGCCGCGCACTGGCCTCGACCGCGTTGCGCACCAGGTTCAATACCGCCTGCAGCAGGCGATCGGGATCGCCGTGCCAGGCCGGCAGGCTCGGATCGTAGTCGCGTGCAACCGCGACGGGCACCTGTTCGGCTTCGAGCAGTTCCGCGACGCGTTCCAGCAGTGCATGCACGTTCACCACGCGCGTCGCCATCGCACCGCGCGCGCCCAGCAGGCGTTCGGCCAACGTGGCCAGGCGCGCGGATTCGTCGCGGATCAATTGCGCCAATTCGCGTTGGCGCGCATCGCCTGCGTGCTGTTGCAACAACTGCGCCGCGCCGGAAATCGCCGCGAGCGGATTGCGCACCTCGTGTGCGAAGCCGCGCAGCGATTCCGACACGCGGACCGTGTCCGCCGCGGGCGTCGCGGGATGCACCTCGACCCACACGCCGGCGCCGCCCGGGGTGAAGCTGAAATCCAATCGCGCCTCGTGGCCCGGCGTCGCGCATACCGCGACATCGTGCAAGCCGAGCGTGGCATGTTCGGCTTGCGCACGCAGGGCGAGGGCGTGCAGGCGCCCGCCGTCGGGTTTCAATGCGGCCAAGGTCTGCCCGAGCAGGCGCGACAGCCCGAAGCCGGTATGTTCGACAAAGGCCGGATTGGCATGCGCCACGTGCAAGTCCGCATCCAGCATCGCCACGCCTGTGGCGAGTTGGCCGAGCGGATCGATCTCCGGGTTGGTGCGAAGCATTGCACCAATCTAGTGCGATTCTTCGCGACGGGCAATCAGCGCGCGACGCGAAACGTCAGATTCAGACGGCGCGCGCCGGTCAGCGGATGTTCGCCAGTCTTGACCGGCAACACGCCGTGGTAGCGCATCCGCGAGGGGCCGCCCCACACCACGACATCGCCATGCACGAGCGGCATGCGCCGTTGCAGGTCCTTGCGTGCAAGGCCGCCGAACAGGAAGGTCGCCGGCAATCCCAGCGACACCGACACGATCGGCGCGCGACGGTCGCGTTCGTCGTGGTCCTGGTGCAGCGTCAGCCGGGTACCGATTTCATAGCGGTTGATCAGGCACACGTCGGGCGAGTAAGCCTCGAAACCGGCGGCGTGCGCGGCGTTGCGCGCGAGCCTAAGGAACGATGGCGGCATCGCAGGCCAACGGGCTCCGGTATCCGGATCGATCCTCGTGTAGCGATAGCCGCGCCGATCGCTGAACCAGCCGACTTCGCCACAGTTGGTCATCGCCACCGACATCGTCCGGCCACCCGGCGTCACCAGGTGCCGGAATGGCGACACGCCCGTGATCCGCTCGATCTCGCCCGACAACGCCTCCGCGACGTCCAGCGCAAACCCGCGCAACACCCATGCGCCCGGCGCGAGTTCTTCGCGGGTTTCGACCGGATGCGGAAATTCGAACAGTGGCAGGGAAGCAGGCACTACTTTTTGCAGCCTTCGTGTGGGAAGCTCGCACCGATCGCCGGACGCAATCGGTTCTTCCTCCGATATGTCCGACACCCGAACCGATCCCCCCAAGTTGCGGGCTCGGGCGGCCGCCGTCAAGGGATCATTCCTCGACCCGACGACCGCCCGGGTAGGCCGGCTTCGATCACGTGTCACCGATCCGTCCAGCGGAGCGAGGCGCCACGCGCCGCGAACGACGGCACGCCGACGCTGCTTCATTCGCTGGCCCGGGACGCGACGATATCCGCCTTCGTCGAATCGACAATGCCGAGAAGTTCCTGCGTCTCGTGGGTCGGCACCTCGTGTTCGGCGAGCACTTGCTTGAACAAGATGAGCATGCGATCCCATTCATGTTCCGTGATGTTCAGTTGGACGTGCGAGTCCTTCATCGCGCGACCTTGATACCGGCACGGTCCGCCGGTGGCCTGGCACACCAGGGCCGTCACCTGGTACTTGAGGTAGGCGGCCGGCACGCGCTTGCGCGCGGCGTCGATCGCGGGATTCCGGTTGAGGACCGGGTCCGGCACGATGACATCGATGAAGTCGCTGACCACGACGGAGATGGGCGCGAGGCCACCCAGTCGATCGTAGAGGGACGGTTGTTCCAGCGCGGTGTCCTGCGCCAACGCCGTCTGGAACGCGCCCAGCACGAGCGCGGTGACCGCCAGGGCCAGCCGGGACTTCGCCTTGCGTGTGAACATGGTGGACCTCCATTGATCACGGGGTGCGTCGCTCCCGTCGGGTCGTCGTTGCGCGGCCCCGACGCGGGCCCGATGACATCGGCTACCGTGTCCCGCGTGGCCGCGGAAATCCGAACAGCAAGCGGTACACGAGCGACGGAATGCAGATATCCGTGCTGCTCACCAACAGGGCCATGCCGGTCATGAGCCCGCCCAGGATGTAACCGGTGACGACGAGGCCGGCATGGAACGCCCACGCGGTGGCCAGCAGCCGAGGCCGCATGCAAAGCGGTTGGGAGCGCCGCGCCGCGGCAGTGGACCGGTACCGGTTGCGAAGCGGATGGCATGGTTGTAGATCAGGTCGAACGGGTGCACCGGGAACAAGGCGGCGAGGGCCGCGATCGGGAACAACATCAGGAGGATCGTCGGCGATGCCAGCGCGGTCCCGATACCCGCCAGCAATGCACACAGGACGAAGGCGAGGCGCAGCCAGGCCGCGACCGGAGCGAGGGTCTCGTCCGTCAGGTGCTCGAAGCCCTGGATGTCGAGACGGTAGCGACAGCTTGGGGTGAGGGTGGTGCGCATGATTCGGGTCTCCCGTCGCGGGCGCTTGGCGGCGGTCAGCCAGGTCGCCCGCCGAAGGTCATTGCTTGATCGCCAGGATCGACACGCTCTTGACGCCGTACTTGCGGGTGGCGCCTTGCGCACGGTCCGAGATGAATCGGTATTCGGGGTTGTCCTGCAGGTCGACGAGCGTGAGGCCGGCTGCCTCGATCTGTTCCCGGTACAGGTCGCGCTGCGCCGCGCCACCGATGCAGGCCGCCCACAGGTCCGCGTTGCACACCACCGTCTCGGGCAGGGAGGTGTCGGTGACGATGTCGGCGATCGCGAGCCGTCCGCCCGGCTTGAGCAGGCGCGCAACTTCCCGGAACACCCGCGTCTTGTCCGGCGCCAGGTTGATCACGCCGTTCGAGATCACACAGTCGGCCGTCCCTGATGCGACGCCGGTTTCCTCGATGTAACCCTTCTGGTAGCGGATGTTGGCGAAGCCGCCGGCGTGGGCGAGGCGGCGCGCCTTGTCGAGCTGCTCGTCGGTCATGTCGACGCCGATCACGCTGCCGCTTGCGCCCACCTTGAGCGAGGCAACGAAGGTGTCCATCCCCGAGCCGCTTCCCAGGTCGACGACCGTTTGACCTTGCCTCAGGTCGGCGAGGTGAAAGAAGTAACCGACGCCGGCAAACGATTCGATGGCGGCTGCCGGCACCCGGTCAAGATCCGCTTTCGCGTAGCCGAGACGTTCGGCCATGGCCCTGCCCATCTCGAAGTGGAACTCGCCATGCGGGTCGAGGGCCACGCTCCGGTACATCGCCTTGACCTTGCCTTCCAGTTCTTGCGCGTTGACGTGGGTGGTCATGATTTTGTCCTCATGGCTGCTTCGTGGAGGGCGCCCGCCGCCCCGGTTCTCGTTTCGGTCATGCGTGCAGCGACAACCAGCCCGGACCCGACATCGTCGTCACCGGCACGAGCATCCGCGGCAACACGGCGCCGACCGCGTAGCCGAGATCCCGCCACAGCCGATACACTCCGACGGATGATGCCCGCCACGACGGGTGCGCCACGTCGCCGATGGCCGCCAGCAGCGTCGGATAGACCATGGCGGTGCCGACCCCGAGCAGCACCGACCCGAGTGCAAAGCCGCCGAACCCGGACGACAGGATCACGATCGCGATGCCGACCGCCTGCACCCACATTCCCGGAGCGATGAGCCACTTCCGGCCCAGCACGTCGGAGAGCGCGCCGGTGCCAAGCTGCGCGACGCCCCAGGCAGCCGGATAGATTGCCGCGAGGATGCCGATTTGCCCGATGCCGAGATGCGCGGCGGCAAAGAAGAGCGGGAACAGGCCCCACGCCATCCCGTCGTTGAGGTTGTTGACGAGCCCCGCCTGGCTGATGCTCGACAGGTTGCGATCGAGCAGTGTGGTGCGCCAGAAAACTTCGCCCTGCGTCAACCGGATGTCTCGCGCACGGCCAGCGCGGACAGGACGAGACCGATGGCAACGAAGGCCACGCCAAGGTAGAACGGTTGTGGACGCAACCCGTAGGTTGCCGCGAGCCAGCCGGTTGCGAACGCCGTCGCCGCGACCGCGAGGTAGCCCGAGAACTCGTTCAGGCCCATCGCGAGCCCCCGGTGCTTCGGTCCCGCGAGGTCGATTTTCATGATGACGGTGGTCGACCAGGTCAGGCCCTGGCTGGCACCGAGCAGCAGGTTGGCGACGAGGATCCAGTGCCAGCTTGGTGCCCACATCAGCAGGAAGGGCACCGGAACCGCGATCAGCCAGCCGGTGACCAGCACGCGTTTGCGGTCGATCCGGTCGGAGTAGCGGCCCGCGAGATAGTTGGTCAGGGCCTTGCTGACGCCGAAGACGACGATGAAAGACAAGACCGCCGCGCGTGCGGCCAGGTGAAAATCCTGCTCCGCGATCGCAGGCAGGATCGACCGCTCCATGCCGACCATCGCGCCCACGAACGCGGTGACGACCACGAGCAGGGAAAATTGCGCGATGTTCTCGCGGATGCCAAGGCGGACGTTGCTCATGCAGGCGGCTCCGCCCGCCCCTGGTTGGCGCGCAGGATGTGTTCCATTCCCGGGGGTTTGGGGGGAACCTCGGCGAGGGCCTCGACGAACTCCGCCCGGGCCTTGGCAAGCCACGGATTCCAGCGCTTCTCGAACGCGAGCGTGCTGGACGGCTTGCCGCTCATGCCGGCGCCGCAGGCCGAGCCCGCGAAATGCCCCGGGAAAATCTCGATGTCGTCCGGAAGGCCGAGGAGTTGGCGGTGGATGCTGTCGTGCAGTTCGCCCGCGTTCTCGCGTGCACGTCCCGGGAGGTCGGGACGCCCGACCGCACCCACGAACAGCGTGTCGCCGGTGAGCACGAACCACGGATCGGGTCCGCGGCGGAGATCGGACACCACGAGGCAGATGCTCTCCGGTGTGTGGCCGGGCGTGTGCAACACGCGTACGCGCGTGTTGCCCAGTTCCAGTTCCTGCCCGTCGTGGAGCGGTTCGAACGGCATCGCCACGTCGGCCGAATGGTGCAGGCAGTAGGGTGCGCCCACCTTGCGTGCCAGGGCCGGGCCGCCTGAGCGATGGTCGGCGTGCACATGGCTGTCGATCACGTGCGTGATCCGCATGTCCTTGGACGCCGCGAAGGCCGCATAGGCATCGACATCGTGTTCGTGCGCATCGACCACCGCGCACTTGCCGAAGCCGCCGCATCCGAACAGGTAGGCGGCGCATCCGGTTTCGAAGTAGTACCACGGACGAAAGATCATGACTCGGCTCCGCCACGCTGCAGCTGCGCAGGACAGCCCGGAGGGGTGGTGCTCGAACGGCGGTACTCAGCCTCCGGGCTGGGCAGCGCCGGTTTCCACCGGCAGGCCCGCCGCCTTCCATTCCGGGAAGCCGTCGACCATGCGGTGGGCGCGGCGACCGTGCTTGCGCAACAGCTCGACCGCGCGGTCGGAGTAGATGCAATACGGTCCGCGGCAGTACGCCACGTACGCGTGGGTCTTGGGAAGCTCGCGCAAGCGTGCCTGCAGCTCTTCGGCTGGGAACGACAGCGCTCCGGCGATATGCCCGGCGGCGAATTCATGTGCGGGTCGCGCGTCGAGGATCACGACGTCGCCTTTTCGCGCCCGCACCAGCAGCTCCCGCATCGGCACCGGCTCGGGGTCCGAGCGGTCGCCGAAATGTTCCCGGACCAGGCGCTCGATCTCCGCGAGGCGACGTTCCGACACGGTCCGCAGCACCCGGCTCAGCTCGAACACGGCCGGGTCGGCGAGCCGGTAGTGGACGAAGAGGCCGTCCTTGCGACTCTCTATGAGCCCGGCCTGGCGCAGCGCCTGCAGATGCTGGGACGCATTGGCCAGCGTCAGGCCACTCTCGGTCGCGAGTGCGTCGACGCTCCGCTCACCCTGGGCCAGCAGTTCCAGGAGTTCGAGGCGGTGCGGATTGCCGAGCGCCTTGCCGATGCGCGCGAATTGCCCGTAAAGGCGATCCTTGAAGACGCGGTGGCTGGCATCCTTCATGCTCAAGTAATCTACGGAGTGCTTGATTACATGTCAAGCAGATTTTCTCGCGTTCGTCGTGGGGCGTTTTCGGCGGCATCGCGGCGAGGTTGCCGGCCAGCGATGCCCAGCGACCCGGTGGGCGCGCGTACGCAACCCGTGACCGTGGATCGCGGCACGCTTCAAGGCGAAATCAAAGCATCCGCTGCCAATACGCGACGTCGATCCAGCGACCGAACTTGAATCCGTTCTCGCGGAAGTGCGCGACCATGGTGAAGCCCAGCTTTTCGTGCAACGCGACGCTGGCCGGATTCGGAAGCGCGGCGCCGCCGATCACGCAATGGATGCTGCGTGCACGCAGGCCTTCAAGCAGGCGTGCGTACAACGCGGAACCGAGTCCATGCCCGACGCGCGCGGGCGCAAGGTAGATCGAACTCTCCACCGCGAAGCGGTAGCCGATGCGCGTTTTCCATGGCGAAGCATAGGCATAACCCGCGATCTCGCCAGCGTGCTCGATCACCAGCCACGGGAACCGGGCGAGTACGGCGTCCATGCGTGATTGCATGTCCGTCGCCGCGACCGGGTGCTCCTCGAACGTCACGATCGTGTCGGTGACGTAGTGGTTGTAGATGGCGCTGATGGCCGCGGCGTCCGCGCGGGTCGCGCCGCGAATCGAACGGGAATCCATGCCCGCGCCGTCAAAGCTCATAGGCCGATTCGCCGTGGCTGCTGATATCGAGGCCCTGGCGCTCGTCGTCGTGGTGCACGCGCAGGCCGAACAGGCGCCTCGCGACGAACAACGCGGCGAGCGCGGCGAGGCCCGACCACAGCACCGTCACCACCACGCCCAAGGCCTGCACCCCAAGCTGGTGCAGCATGGAATAGTCCGCCGCGCCGGTGCCGCCGAGCGCGGGCGCGGTCAACACGCCGGTCAACAGCGCACCGACGATGCCGCACACGCCGTGGATGCCGAACACGTCCAGCGAGTCGTCGGCGCGCAAGTGACGCTTCAACACGTTCACGCCCCAGAATCCGGCGATGCCGCCGAGCGCGCCGATGCACAGCGCACCGCCGACGCCGACGCTGCCGCAGGCCGGCGTGATCGCGACCAGACCCGCGACCAGGCCCGATGCGGCGCCCAGCATCGACGCGCGTTGGCGGAACGTCGCTTCCACCGCGCTCCACGCCAGTACCGCCGCGGCCGCGGCAACCAGGGTGTTGACGAAGGCCAGCGCCGCGATGCCGTTGGCTTCCAGTGCCGAACCGGCGTTGAATCCGAACCAGCCCACCCACAGCAACGCCGCGCCGGTGTAGGTCAACGGCAGGCTGTGCGGCGACAGGCGCTCGCGCCCGAAGCCGATGCGCGGGCCCAGCATGTACGCGCCCACCAGGCCGGCGACCCCGGCGTTGATGTGCACCACCGTACCGCCGGCGAAATCCAGCGCGCCCATGCCGAACAACCAACCCGTCGGCGCCCACACCATGTGCGCCAACGGCAGGTAGGCGAAGGTGAACCACAGCGCCGTGAACAGCAGCACCGCGGCGAACCGCGCGCGTTCGGCGATGGCGCCGACCACCAGCGCACAGCTGATAGCCGCGAATGCACCCTGGAACGCGACGTAGACGAACTCCGGGATCGCGGTGTCGGGACTGAAGGTGCTCGCCAGCGACTGCACGTTCACGCCGCGCAGCATCCATTTGCCGAAGCCGCCGACCATCGCGTTGCCGCCGTCGAACGCCAGGCTGTAGCCGTACGCCACCCACAGCACGATCGCCAGCGAAGCGACCACCAACACCTGCATCAGCATCGACAGGATGTTCTTGGCCCGTACCAGCCCGCCATAGAACAACGCCAAGCCGGGCACGATCATCAACACCACCAGCAGCGTCGCGACCAGCATCCAGGCGGTGTCGCCCGCGTCCACGCGTGGCGTGCGCGCCGCCGCACACGCCGGCGCGGCCACCGCTGCGAGGACCGCGAGGCGTGGAATCCATCGCGCCGTCGTCGCCCGCATCGTTGCCTCCCGCTTCCGCTGTTGCGTTGAGCGCGACTCCCGACGAATCAGTTCGAGTAGTACATCTGGTACTCGAGCGGATGGGTGGACGCGCGGTAAGCCGTGACTTCCTTCATCTTCACGCCGATGTAGGCGTCGATGAAATCGTCGCTCATCACGCCACCGGCCTTGAGGAAGTCGCGGTCGCGGTCCAGCGCTTCCAGCGCCAGATCGAGCGACGCGCACACCTGCGGGATGTTGCGTTCTTCTTCCGGCGGCAGGTCGTAGAGATCCTTGTCCATCGGCGCGCCGGGATCGGTCTTGTTCAAAATGCCGTCGAGGCCGGCCATCATCAGCGCGGTGAAGGTGAGGTAGCCGGAATTCATCGGGTCGGGGAAGCGCACCTCGATGCGGCGGCCCTTCGGATTCGACACGTACGGAATGCGGCACGACGCCGAGCGGTTGCGCGCGGAATAGGCCAGCATCACCGGCGCTTCGAAGCCCGGCACCAGGCGCTTGTAGGAGTTTGTCGTGGAGTTGGAAAACGCATTGATCGCGCGCGCGTGCTTGAAGATGCCGCCGATGTACCACAGCGCGAGCTGCGACAGCCCGCCGTACAGTTCGCCCGCGAACAGGTTCTTGCCGTCCTTCGACAGCGACTGGTGCACGTGCATGCCCGAACCGTTGTCCCCGACGACAGGTTTCGCCATGAAGGTGACGGTCTTGCCGTTGGCGTGCGCGACGTTGCGCAGCACGTACTTCATCGTCTGCAGGTCATCGGCCTTGTGCAGCAGGGTGTTGAACTTCACGCCGATTTCGCACTGGCCGGCATTGGCGACCTCGTGGTGGTGCACTTCGACCACCTGGCCCAGCGATTCCAGCACCGTGCACATCTCCGCGCGCAGGTCGTGCAGCGAGTCGACCGGCGGCACCGGGAAATAGCCGCCCTTCACGCCGGGACGGTGGCCGTGGTTGCCCTCCTCGTACTTGTAGCGCGACGCCCACGCGGCTTCCTCGGAATTGATCTCGTAGAACACCCGGCCCATGTCGTTCTGCCAGCGCACCGAGTCGAAGATGAAGAACTCGGGCTCCGG
>ERZ778025.1724-NODE-1724-length-14404-cov-3.634400_pt1 | contig 14404 bp, 13 predicted proteins | sample MGYA00375755_ERZ778025 | MGnify/ENA primary metagenome ERZ778025 (study PRJEB29350, sample SAMN05389825) | bioreactor metagenome | isolation source: Thiocyanate bioreactor | place: South Africa: University of Cape Town | collected 2014-03-17 ... | reverse complement strand
GCCTCCTCGGCGGGGCCATGGCGACCCAGATCCGGGCAGGCAACCCGCTCTTCAGCCACATCCTGTTTAGCCTCTATCTCGGGCTTTTCATGTGGGGCGGGCTGTGGCTTCGCGACCCGCGCCTTCGCGCGCTGTTTCCCGTTGCGCGCGATCCCACCTAGCCCGGCCGATCGCGACGCGCATGATGGTGAGCGTGGCGCTCAGCGGCGATCGACCGTCGTCGCTTCCGCCTCGAGGGCGTGCGCCTGCTCGGGATAGTGGTTGCGCACATACTCGAGCGACGTGAGGCCACTGTCCAGGTCAGCGCGTATCCGCGCGAGAGTGCGGCGCTCGGGAGGACCGAACCCGCCACCGCCGGCCTCCTCCAGCACGATGACCGATCCGGGCGCCACGTCGCGACGGGACTTCGGCGCAACGGCACCTCCGTCGAGTGACAGCACGCGCAGTGAGCCGTCGATGCCGCCCGCAAATCCACGTGCAGGACGACTGGTCCGCGAGGCGAAGAAGGCAGCATCGACCGGCGCGCCGGTGTCGTTGCGCAACTCGACCACCTGCCCCGCACCACCCTGGAAGGCGCCTGCACCGCTGCTGTCGATGCGCCATTCCTTGCGCAGGAACGAGATGCCGGTGTTCTCCTCCCAGATCTCCACGGGAATGCCGATCATGTTCGATGGCCCGGGCAGCACCGGACGCCCGTCGAGATCGGCGAACGCGCCATATCCGCCTGAGGTAAACAGGATGTAGGAATAGTCGCGCCCCTGGGGCGAGCGGCCGCGGAAGTTGATCTGGCAGATCATGCCGCTGTCGGCCTGAACCTGCATCGGGACGGCATCCGCGAGCGCGCCGAACACGAGCGGCGCCACGTAGTGGCCGAGGATGTGACGACCGCCCGTGGCGTAGGGACGCTTCGCGTTGAGGATGCAGTTGTCGGGCGCTGCGATGGTGACGAAGTCGAGCACGGCCTGATTGTTGGGGATGTTCGACGCGACAATGGTCTTGAAGGTGAAGTAGCAGTACGCGCGCGTGTAGCAGAGCGGCACATTGATCCCGCGATTGACCACGGGCGACGTGCCGCGGAAGTCGAACGCGAAGCCTTCCGGTGAAACGGAAATGCGGACGGCGAGGTTGATGAGCGCGTCATCCTCGACGCCCTCGACCGACAGCGATCCGGCGAATTCGCCGCGGGGCAGCGTGCGCAGCACATCGCTGATGGCGTGGTGGGTCAGCTCGAAGATCGCGTCAGCCGCCGCGACCGTGTCGGCCAGTCCGTATTCGGCGAGCAGATCGTCGATGGCTGCCGCCGCGACGTTGCAGGCAGCGACGTTGGAGTAGATGTCGCCGATGACCAGATCCCGGAAGCGCACGTTCGCCTCAATGAGGTCGAACACGAACTTGTTCGGCTCTCCGCGCACGAACAGCTTCACGGGCGGAATGCAAATGCCCTCCTCGTAGTTGTCCCGCGCGCCCGTGCCGTAGCCGATGCCGCCGATGTCTGCCAGATGCGATACCGACAGCGCATAGGCAACGAGGCGGCCATTGCGGAAAATCGGCTTGACGATGTTGACGTCGTAGACGTGGCCAGTGCCGATCCACGGGTCGTTGGTGAGGAGCACGTCACCGTCGGCCAGCGTGTCGGCCGGAATATGCGCCAGCATTCCGGAAAGTGTCGCCGGCCCGGTGCCCGTGAAGGAGGGCACGCTCGCTGTTCCTTGCGAAAGGAACCGGCCCTTCGCGTCGAACAGCATGCAGGAGTAGTCGCCGCTCTCGCGCACCATGGTTGAGAACGACGTGCGCACGAGCGCGGAGACCATCTCGTCGGCGATGGAGACGAACCGCGACCAGATGATCCCTGCGTCGATCGAATCGAGCTTTTCTTGCATTCGGTATGGCCTCAGTGGCGGGACTGGATGTCGGCGACGATGTCGAAGCTCTCGGTGACCGTGCCGCGAGCGAAGCGCGGCAGATAGATCGTGGTGTCGTTTTCCTCGATCAGCGCACCGCCCTCGATCGTATCGCCCGGGCGCAGGGCGTAGCGATCGAACACGGCGAGCTCGGCGGTGCCGGTGTCGAGGACGCGCCTCGGTGCTTTGGTCTTGCGAGTGCCTGTTCCCGCATTGGCATAGCGGAAGCGGGAGAGATCGCAGAGCTTGTCGCGCACCATGATCTGCACAGTCCAATTGAAGATCTCGATGACGTAGTCCGGGAAGATCACCCCGAACACAGCGCGATAGGCGCGATGGAAGGCCTCGCGAATGGAAGCTGCGCTGCAGGTGGCGATATCGTCGATGCCGACGTCGATCTCGTAACCCTGGCCGACATAGCGCATCCCGAGCGTCAGGACGACGTCGGCTCCTGCGGCTGCGAGTGCCCGCGCGTTGGCATCGCCCTCGATCAGCGCGCGAACCTCCGCGCCGACCCGGCCTTCCGGCAACGTGTCGAGGGGCAGTGCGTTGGTCTTCTGCAGCGTAAGTCCCTCGCGACCGACGAACAGCCCGAACGCCGAAGAGACGCCCGCGCCGAACGGAAAGGCCACGGTCTTGATGCTCAACGTGCGCGCGATCTCGGCCGCATGGAGGGGTGCGGAGCCACCCGTGCAGACCAGCGCGTAGCGCCGGTAATCGATGCCGAGCTCGCCCGCGTGCACTCGGAAGGCGCGTGCAACGTTCTCATTGACCGTCTCGCGGATGCCGCGCGCGGCGCGCTCGAGCGAGGTGCCGAGGCGATCCGCCAACGACTGGATGGCAGCTTCGGCTCGGCTGCGCTGCACGGCGATGCCGCTGTTTGCGAAGTTCTCCTCGCTCAGATAGCCGAGCGCGACGTTGGCATCGGTCAGCGTCGCCGCCGTGCCGCCGCGGCCGTAGCAGGCAGGCCCCGGATCAGCGCCCGCGCTCGATGGGCCGACGGCGATCGTGCCGCGCTCGTCGATGGTGGCGATGCTGCCCCCGCCGGCGCCGATCTCGATGAGATCGATAGCGGGGATCATGAGAGGAAGTCCGCTTCCGGGTTGGAAGGTTCCGACGCGAGCAACCTCGAGCGATCGCTGAACGTGGAACGCGCCCTGGCTCAGGAAGGCCCCCTTGGCTGTCGTGCCGCCCATGTCGAAGGCAAGGACGTTGGAAAGATGCGCCGAGGCGGCGCCGGCCGGCTGTGGTAGATCGATGCGGCCCGCGATCTCCTGTGCGGCAAGCACGCCGGCGGCCGGCCCGGATTCGATCATGCGAATGGGATAGCCGACACAACGATCGAACTCCAGCGGCAGGCCTGACGAAGTCATCATCAGTGAGCGTCCCGCGAAGCCCGCTACCGCGAGCGCCTGCCTCAGACGGGCGACATAGTCCGCCAGTAGCGGCATGGTGTAGGCGTTGATCGTGCAGGTGGTCCAGCGTTCGTACTCGCGCTGGGTCGGGGCGACGGCTGCCGAGCAGGAGACATAGGCATCGGGAAACGCCTCCAGGATCCAATCGCGGACCATCTCCTCATTGGCCGGGTTGCGGTACGCGTGCAGGAAGCACACTGCGAAGCTGTGCACACCGTGACGCTCGGCGAGCGCGCCGAGTTGCGCCATGAGCGACGCCTTGTCGGGCGCCCGCGCGACCTCGCCCGCGGCCGATACGCGCTCGTCTACGGCGAGGCGAAGATCACGCCGACCGACGGGATCCGGAAAACGCAGCTTGAGGTCGGTCAGGTTATAGCGGTGCTCGCGCCCGATCTCGAGGACGTCCCGAAAGCCTGCGGTGTGCAGCAGGATGAAGTCGCTGCCTTTGCGCTCGATGACCGCATTGGTGATGATCGTGGTCGCGTGAAGGAAGAGATCGGCGGATCTCAGGTCGAGCGCGAGCCGCTGCGAAAGCTTGTCGATCCCTTGCAGGATGGCGCGCTCGGGAGAGTGCGGCGTCGTCAGAACCTTGTCGGTCAGCACGATCTGACGCTGATGATCGAGCAGGACGAAGTCGGTGAAAGTGCCGCCGATGTCGACCGCGAGAGAGAATTTGCTGCTCATTTCAACCGACAAGCCTTACGGAGAAGCGCGCTTCCAGACCTGACAAACTGCGCAATTCGCTCTCGGAATAGTCGATGCCGTCAGTTGTCTGGCAGGACATCTTTTCCAGCTCAGGCTGGCCCGGCCACATCACCTTTGCAAAACCCTCCGCGGGAGGGCAATCCTCGATCTCCTGCCGCAGACGGCCTGCGGCCTCGAAGTAGCCCGCCGGATCGATGAAGCTCTTGAGATCCACGGCGACCATGAACCAGTTGAGCTCGTGCGGTGTGCCGAGCACCGCATCACCGAACAGCTCGGCGATGAAGCCCATGCCATAGCCCTTTGCCCCGGCAGAGGGAAGCATGGCGCCACCGTCATAGAAATCGTGCGCATTGGTCGTGGGGCGGCCGTGTTTGTCGATGATCCAGCCGTCAGGAACCGGATCGTTGTTGGTGCGGAACACGAGCAGCTTGCCCTGCGCCGTCGCCGACGTGGCGAAATCGCTGGTGGTCGCGCGCGCCGCGTCGAGCGGCAGGCTGAAGGCATAGGGGTTCGTGTCGAACACGCCCTTGCGGCCGCCGAAAGGCGCGACCTCCTTGAGCTTCTTGTTGCCGCCGCCGCCAAAGACGAAGCCCCACATGAACTCGCGCGCCAGCTTCTCGCTGTAAGCGCCAATGCGGCCCGTATGGGCGCAATTGACGATGGCGGCCCCGGCGATGCCCACGCGCCGGGCCAGGACCGCGAGGTCGGGTAGAAGTCGATCGAAACCGACAATCCCGAAGTTCTTGTTGGCGTCCATGCGCAGCAGGTTCGGCGCGACCTGCGCGCAGCTCACCTTGGCCTTGTTGTCGATGTAGCCGGAGTCGATCTGATCGACGTACTTGATCATGCGAAGAAGGCCGTGAGAGCGAACGCCGCGCAGGTCGGCATCGACAAGATGCGCGGCGACGATAGCTGCGTCGTCTGCTGGCGTTCCGAGCTTCAACAGGACGTTCTTGCAGAACTCCTCAACGCGTGTCGCGGCGACCTTCATGTCCTGCCTCTGCGGTGTTCTCTTGCCGTGGCTTGCTCGCGGATGCTCCACGGAAGTGCCGGGAGGAAGCACGAGCAGATCGATACATTATATATAATGCATCGATGCGGAGCGCAAACATTCCGAAAGAGCCGCGACGCTTTGGTGCGTTCGAGCGGCGCGAATGGGCGAAAGAATGGGAAGGTTCCGCGCGGGGCCCGGCGCTACGAGATCTCGCGCTTTGCGGTCGGCAATGTGTCGAGCGCTGCCTTAAGTCCGCTCTCGAGATGCTTGCGATGTGCCTCGATGCAGCCTTTCAGGTCGCCTTCCTCCAGCCGCGCGATGAACTGGGCGTGCTCGGCGACTGAGACCGCGAGCCGCTGCGGCCTGCTCCACAAGGCGTAAAAGGAGAACGAGGATTTCACGTACTCGATGCAGGAGATCAGCGCCTCGTTCTGTGCCTGTGAGAAGACGATGTAGTGGAACTGCCGATCGAGGGAGTTGATCGTCTCGAGCTCCGTGCTCTTGATGAGCTGTTTGAGATTGGCATTGACGAGCTTGAGCTCGGCGATGGTCGGCTTCTTGATATTGCGGAAGGCCAATCGAATTGCGTCCAGCTCGAGCAACAGGCGGACGTGATAGATGTCCGAGAGCCGCTCCGCATCGACATCCTTGACCTTGATGCTGTGATGGGAATGACGCTCGATCAGCCCCGTCCCGGCAAGCTGAATGATGGCTTCGCGGATCGGCGTGACGCTGAGATTGAGGTCCTCACTGATCCGCCGCTGGCTCACGACCTCGCCCGGCTGATAAAAGCCGTTCTGAATGGCATTGCGTATCGCCTCGGCGGCGAATTCCCGTTTCGTGAAAAACTTTGCGTTGTCCACCGCGTTGAGCCTGTCCGTTACGGAAAAGTCCTCTTGGCCAGGTCCGCCCGGCACCACACACGCATCACCCTACAAATTCCTCGGCAGCCAGAGAACTACGTCCGGGAATAGTGCCATGGCAAGCGTGAACAGGATCATGATCACAAGATAGGGGAACGTGGCCAGGGTTATGAACCCGAGGCTTTCGTCCGTCAGCCCCTGGATCACGAACAGGTTGAAGCCGACCGGGGGATGGATCTGGGCCATCTCCACCACGAGCACGATAAAAATGCCGAACCAGATCGGATCGAAGCCGGCCGCCGTTACGATCGGCAACGCCACCGGCAGCGTCATCACGATCATGGAAAAGCCTTCGAGGAAGCAGCCGAGCACAAGGTAGAAGACGACCAGAACGAGGATGAGCGCGAAGGGAGAGAGGTTCAGCGATTGAACGAAATTGGCGATCGCGCGCGGGATCCCGAGGAATGCGGCGGCACTGCCGAGGATGGATGCGCCCAAAACGATCAGAGCGATCATGGCGCACGTGAGCACGGCTCCGATGGCGATCTTGTGGAGTGCGTCGCGCGTGAGCTCGCCCTGCAAGGCCGAGATTGCGAGAGCGCCTACAACACCGATCGCGGCCGCTTCGGATGGCGTGGCGAGCCCGCCGTACATCGTGCCGAGCACGCACAGGATCAGCAGGCAAGCCGGGGCCAGATCCTTGAGCGCCAGAAAGCGCTCGCGCCATGTGACGTCGCCCAACGCCCGCTCGGCCTCCGGTATGAAGTCCTTGCGGATCGTCGAGTGGATCATCACCCAGATCATGAAGCAGGCCGCCAGCAGCAGGCCGGGAATGATGCCGGCCGCGAACAGCTTGAGGATGGAAACCTGCGCGAGCACGCCATACACGATCATGATGCTCGATGGTGGGATCAGGAATCCCAGCGTGCCGGCGCCGGCGAGGCTGCCGATGGCAATTCTCTTGTCATAGCCGCGCTTGAGCAGTTCGGTGAGCGCCACTCGGCCGACGACCTGCGTCGTGGCGGCCGAGGATCCCGAGATCGCCGCGAAGATCGAGCACCCGATAACGTTGACGTGCAGCAGCCGCCCCGGCAGCAAGCCCGCCCATGGTGCGAGGCCATTGAACAGAGAGCGCGACAGGCGCGTTCGGAACAGCACCTCGCCCATCAGGATGAAGAGCGGCAGTGCAAGCAGCTCCTGCGTCGTCAGGATATTCCAGGTGTACTGCGCCACCAGCTTGTCGACTGGCAGGTCGCGGAAGATGAAGAGGAGAAGGGTGCCGGTCAACGCCAGCGCCAGTCCGACCCAAACGCCGATGGCAAGTGAGCCGAAGAGAATTGCGAACAGCGAGCCGACAACAGGCAGCATGAAGTCTCCTTAGCGAGGTGAAACGACGCGTTACGACCCGCGAATGGTCTCGTCCTTGCTCTCGAAGGCAGGTGCCTCGAGCGGCAGGTTGGCGAGGGCGCGTACAGCCCGGGCCAGGAATTGCAGGCTCATGAGCAACACGCCGAATGTGACCACCGCCTGCGGAATCCACACGGGCGTGTCGCTGGCGATGGAGCGTTCGTCGAGGGCGTAGGACGTCAGCGTGAAATGCAGAAGCGCCCAGGTGAAGAAGGCGCAAAACGCTACGGCGATCAGCGAAACCAGCACTTCCACCGCGCGCCGCGCGCCCGGCGACAGCCGCGACAGAAGAATGCGCACGCGAATATGGCCGCCACTGCGCAGCGTCATGGCTGCCCCGAAAGTGAATGTGGCGGCCATCAGGTACGAGCTGTATTCCCATGCGATCGGGAGATCAGGCGGCAACCATGGCACGAACGTCGACAAAATCCGCGTCGCCATTCCTGCGATCATGAATGCAGTCAACGAGGCAAGGCACAGGGCGCCGAGCCAGCCATCAAGTCGCGTCAGAGCGTCGATGGCGTCCAGCGCGAGGGCGAGGGGACTGCGCCGGGGCCCGCCGTCAGACTCGACGCGTTCTCCAGCCTGCTCCTGACGCATGTCCGATGCCTCCTGCCGCCTGCCGTGCACGCTCACTTCTTGACCGCGGCGCGATACTTCTCGATGATCTCTTTCGCGGCTGGAACCTGGGCGATGAATGCATCCCACTTCGGCGTTGCCTTGGCGATCATGAAGGTGCGCAGGGTATCGTTAGACTGCACCATCTTCACGCCCTTGTCGGACAAGAGCTTCAGCTTGTCGGCGTCCTCCTGCTCCGCGGCCTTCCAGAATTCCGGCTCGAGCCGCTTGGCGACATCCACGATCGCCTTCTGCTGATCCGGCGTCAGCTTCTTCCAGGCGGCGAGATTGACCGTCACCATGTCGAAGTTCGACTGCCAGTTCACCAGATGGCAGAAGCTGGTGAAGTGGCCGTCGACGCCCGAAGAGCTCGACGTCGTGACGCTGTTGATGACGCCGGTCGCGAGTGCAGGCACGACCTCGCCCCACGGCATCTGAGCGGGCGACGCGCCGAGCTCGCGGAAGAAGTCGCTGCCGTTGCGGTCGACCGTGCGGATCTTCAAGCTGCGGAAGCCCTCCGGCGCCTTCACCTCCGTCTTGGCGAAGATGTTCTGGCCCGGCCAGGGCACCATGTAGAGGATCTTCTGATTGTGCTTCTGAGCGATGCGATCATACGCCGGGCGGGCTAGATCCGTGATGGTGCGCATCTCCGAAGGGCTGGAGACGAGATAGGGCAGCGATGCAATGCCGAGCAGCGGCTCTACGCCGACTTGCTGGTTGAGGAGCATGGTGCCGACGGGCACCAGCCCGTCGCGGACGGCAGCAAGCATCTCGGGGCCCTTGAACCCGAGCGCCCCTCCGGCCTGCACCTTGATGGTCACTTCGCCCTTGGTGGCGGCGGCGACCTCGGTTGCGAAGCGCTCGGCGCTCTTGGCGTGATAGTTGCCGGGCGGATAGGCGACAGCCATGTCCCAAGTCTGTCCAGCATGGGCCGGCATGCCGCCCAGCATGAGAGCTGCCCCAGCGATAATGAGTGTCCGTCTGTCCATATCCGCCTCCGTTGACGCGTATCCGACATATTATATATAATACATTGAGCATCGCAAGAGGCGAACGACGCGCGATGCGTCAAGGAATGACGAAAGATAAGTCACCTTGCGCACGGAAACTGCGCGGCCACTTTTGTCGCCGGCGGCGATGCCGATCTTCAAACCGGAACCGGAGTCGAGAGACAGCATGCCAAAGGAATTCACGCCGCGTGGGATCTACACGGCCATTGTCACGCCCTTCACTGCGGCGGATGATTTCGACGAGCGGGCCTTTCGCAGGCTGATCGACTTCCAAATCGCCGAAGGCGCTGCAGGCCTGCTCGTCATCGGCGGCAGTGGCGAGTTCGTCAGTCTCACGCCGGCGGAGCGTCGCCGCGCTGTCGAGGTCGCGGTCGATCAGACGGCCAACCGCATTCCGATCATCGTCGGTGCGCTGGCGCCTGGAACGAAGGAAGTGCAAGAGACCGTGCGCCATGCAGCCAGCGCCGGCGCCAGTGCCGCACTGGTTCTTCCGGCCTACTACATCAAGCCGAGTGCCGCCGGCATTCAGGAGCACTACGCGCGCGTGGCTGACACCGCTTCCATTCCCATCGTCGCCTACAACAACGCGGGCCGGACCGGCGTAACGCTAGATGTCACGATCCTGGAGAAGCTCGCCACGATCCCCAACATCGTTGCGCTCAAGGAATGCGAGCGGGATCTGGCCGTGATCTCCTCCAAGATCAGCGCTGTCGGGGATCGGATTGCGATCATGTCGGGCGACGACGATCTGGGTCTGCCTTCGTTTGTGCTGGGCTGCCCCGGCGGCATTTTCACGACGGCGAACCTCGTTCCGGCCTTCCACCGTGGGCTGTTCGAGGCAGCCGTGAATGGCAATGTCGCGCTGGCGCGCAAGGCGCATTACACGATCCTGCCGCTGATCGAGGCGCTCTACACCGCCAACCACCCGAGCCCGCTGAAGGATGCCATGGAACTGATCGGCCAGCCTGCAGGCGTTGGCCGCTCGCCGCTGCAGCGTGGCAATGCCGAGAACTTGAAGCGCGCGGAGGCCGCCCTGAAGAAGATCGCCGCGTTCTCGTTCGCTTGAGAACAATCGGCACGGCCGTTTCGGATTGCGCCCCGCAGTTGAGCGCGCGATCCGAGGCGGCCTCGCCGCCTTAGCAAGCTTCAGCGGGCAATGGCCTGAAGCGTCGGGCCCCGAATGCGGCCCACGGCTCGGATCGAACTCGAGGTCAAGCCCTTTGCTTTAGCCGTTCTCCGCTGCTTATCGGCGTTCTACGGATCATGGGGCGTTTTGACCTGCGGCTGCTCCACGCTGAGGCCGGCCAGCGGATCGCTTCCCTCGAAGCGATCGCGATACAGAGTCGCCTGGACCAGAAACATGAACGTTATGGGCGTGGTCGTCGTGACGAAGATGCCGATCAGGATCTCATGGACCACTGGACGCGTCTGAGCGAGCGAGAAGTAAAACATCGACGCGGCCAGGATTGTGAACAATCCCATTGTCGTCCCGAGCGGCGGGGCATGGACGCGCTCATAAAAGGTCTTGAAGCGCAGCAAGCCAATCGAGCCGATCAGGGCCAGGCTCGAGCCTATGACGAGCAGTGCCGAAATCAGAATGGCGGCCCACAGCGGCAGGTTCTCGATCGTGCTCATTCGATGACCTCGCCGCGCATGAGGAACTTTGCCATGGCCACGGTCGCAACGAAGCCCAGCAGACCGATGGCCAGCGCCACTTCGAAATAGAGCGTCGTCCCCGAGCCGATGCCGAATACCAGCAGCAAGAGCATGGCATTGACGTAGAGCGTATCCATGCCGATCACACGATCTTGTGCTCGTGGTCCTCGCAGGATGCGAGAGGCCGCGGCCGCCATCGCCAGCGTGAGAAAGATCTTGGATATCGTCAATGCGATGGCCAGAATCTGCCCGCTCATTCGAAGATCTCCTTCAACAGGCCCTCGTAGCGGACCCTGATGATCTCGCCCCAGTCGTCGTCATCGACGAGGTCGAGGACATGGATGATCAGCACATTGTTGGCTGGCTCATAGGCCACCCAGCTCGTTCCCGGCGTCGCGGTTACGATGCACGCAAGAAGGGCCAGGCTGTAATGAGAGCGCACCTTCAACTGAATCCGGACGAAGCCGGGCGTCCGATCGGGCTTGTCCCTAATGATCAAGCGCGCGACGCGGTAATTCGAGCGCGCCATATCCACGATGACCTCGACGCCCAGTCGGAGGATGACCCGAAGCCGCCTGAAGAGCAGCGATGGGGCTTCCAGGCGCACGAGGATCCATGACCCGGCGACCGCAATGATACCGCCGAGCAGGAGCTGCCCAGCGGAGAGGCTCTCGTTGAGCAGCAGCCAAGTGCCCAGCAGCATGGCGGAGATGACGGGAAATGGCAGCCACCGCCTCATGGCGTGCGCTCCTTTTGCCTAAGCCCATTTCCCGGCTGCGACTGCACGGCACCGATATAGGGACGCCCGAGCTCCAGCCCATGGGCAGTCACCTGCATGAACCGCATGACGGGACCAGCCTGCACCGTGAGGGCGACACAAAGAAAGAGGAGCAGGGCAACGGCGCCGAGCTCCACGCCGCGTATAGTCGGCAGCTCGCGCTCGGTGAATGTCCAAAACGACCGCATTCCGGCACGCGTCACGGCGACCACTGTCGCGAGGCCGGAGATCAGTATCACGAAGAGCAGTATCCAGCCCTGCACGGAGACGATGCCGCCGCCGCCAAGCCAATGCTGCTCGAGGAGATTGCTGATAAGGGCGAATTTCGCGATGAAGCCCGAAAGCGGCGGCAGGCCGGCGAGCAGCAGCGCGCAAGCGAGAAACGCGACACCGAGCACGGCCATGATCGCAGGAATGGCGATGCCGACCTCGTTCTCCTCGTCGACTTCTTCCTCCTCCGCACCATAGGCCTCCAGCGTCACGGCCAGGACGTCGTCGGCAGGGGTCCGGCCGCGCTCAACGAGCTCGACAAGAAGGAAGAAGGCAGCGACCGTCAGCGTGGAGCTCACAAGATAGAACAGCGCCGCACTCGTCATGCCCGTGCCGCCTAAACCAATGGCGGCCAGCATCGTCCCGGAGGAGACGAGCACGTTGTAGCCGGCGAGACGACCCATATCCTGCGACGAAAGCATGCCAATCGCAGCAAAGCACATGGTCGCGATGCCGATCGTGAACAGCCAGCCTTCCGCAAAGAGCATCGTCTCTCCGCCGGAGGCTTCGGTCGTGATCGATCCCAGCCGGAGAATGACGTAGAAGCCGACCTTGGTCATGATTGCGAAGAGCGCCGCCACCGGCGCACTCGCGGCCGCATAGAGTGTCGGCAGCCAGAAGCCGAGGGGCCAGGCGGCAGCCTTCACGAGGAAGGCAATCCCGAGGATGGAGGTTCCGATATCGAACAGGCGCCGCTGCGAGGGATCGAGAAGCGGGATGCGCTCGCCCAGTGCGGCCATGTTGAGCGTGCCGGCTGTGCCATAGATCAGGCTGACGCCGATGAGAATGAGCGTCGATGCAGCGAGATTGATCACGATGTAGTGGAGGCTTGCACTGACGCGTGCGCGCCCCGAGCCGTGCAGAGCCAACCCGTACGATGCCGCGAGCAGGACCTCGAAGAAGACGAAGAGATTGAACAAGTCGCCGGTCAGGAAGGCGCCATTCAATCCCATGAGCAGGAACTGGAAGAGTGGATGGAAGTAGCTGCCCGCGCGGTGCCACGAGGCCAGAGCGAAGAGCAGCGCGGCGCACCCGAGTGTTGCTGTAAGCAGCAGCATGAGGGCCGCGAGCCGGTCGACGACCAGAACAATGCCGAAGCTCGCCGACCAGTTTCCGAGAAGGTAGACCCTGAGCGTTCGGGTTGGATCCTCCTCCATGCTCGTCACGAGGAGCACTATGGCCACCGCCAGGAGCGCCAGCGTGGAGAGAATGCCGATAGCGGCAATAGCCTCGCGGCGTCGGCCATCGAGCAGCAGCATCAGCCCGCCGGCGAAGAGCGGAATGAGGATCGGCGCAATGATTAGCTGATCCGCGAAGGTCACTGGCTCCGCTCCACGCTATCGACGTGATCGCTGCCCGACAGCCCTCGTGCGGCAAGCAGGACAACCAGAAACAGCGCTGTCATCGCGAAGCTGATCACAATGGCGGTGAGCACGAGCGCTTGGGGCAATGGGTCTGCGTAGTGCGCGAGAGTGCCGGGCACCGACGAGTCGAGAACCGGCGGCGCGCCGACGCGGAGGCGCCCCATGCCGAAGATGAAGAGATTGACCGCGTAGGACAGGAGCGACAGTCCGATGATTACTTGAAAGGTCCGCGGACGCAGAAGGAGCCAAATTCCTGACCCTGCCAGGACGCCGATGGTTATGGAGATAACGAGCTCCATCAGACGGCTCCCTCCGCAGGTTGGACGGCTTTGCTGCTTGCGCGGCTGACACGGATCGACTGATGCGCGAGGGCGATGAGCATCAGGACGGTTGCTCCGAGAACAAGGGCGAAGACGCCGAGGTCGAACAGAAGAGCGGACGCCATGGGGAGGCGGCCCAGAACCGGAATATCCACGTACTGGAAGGATGACGTAAGGAACGGCTTGCCGAAGAAGGCCGCGCCGATACCCGTGCCGCCGGCCGCCAGCAGACCGAACCCGATCCAGCGCACCGGGAGAACCGTCAGGCGCGCCTCGACCCACCGCGCACCGCCGGCGATGTATTGGAGAATGAAGGCGATCGCGAACGTCAAACCGGCAACAAAACCGCCGCCCGGCAGATCATGGCCGCGCATGAAGAGAAACACAGCCATCATCGATACGACGGGAAACAGAAGCCGCATGATGAGGCCGGGCACGATCATATAGTGGGCCGAGATGGTATCCTTGCTCAATGCATCGTGCTCGGCATCAAAGCGGTCCTGGAATTGCTTCTGCTCAGGTACTGCAACGCTGTCGCGCGCGGGGCGAAAGCGGCGGAGCAGCGCGTACACGGTGATCGCGACGATACCGAGCACCGCGATCTCGCCGAGCGTATCGAAGCCTCTGAAGTCGACGAGAATGACATTGACGACGTTGCGCCCTCCTCCCTCGGTGTAGGCCTTCTCGAGGAAGTTGGTGGCGATGGTAAAGGTCTGTGGTCGCGTCATCACGGCATAGGACAGCGACGCAAGGCCAGCGCCGCCGATGAACGCGAGATCGCGGAAGCGTCTCGCGCGAATGAAAAGGTTTGCCGGCCGGCTTGTTTCCTCCCGCCGTTTCGGGAGCCATCTGAGGCCGAGCAGCAGCAGCACAGTGGTGACGATCTCGACGAGCAATTGGGTCATCGCCAGGTCCGGCGCGGAAGCCCAGGCGAATGTCACGCAGGTCGAAAGCCCCGCGCCGCCCATCAGGATCACGGCAGCCAGACGATGGAATTTCGCCTGCTGCGCCGCGCCCAGGGCACAGACGCACCCGACGATCCAGACGAGCAGAAAGGTCGTATCGCTCTCATGCAGCTTCGGAACGTGAATGTCGATCACGCC
>ERZ778025.1718-NODE-1718-length-14485-cov-4.476299_pt1 | contig 14485 bp, 13 predicted proteins | sample MGYA00375755_ERZ778025 | MGnify/ENA primary metagenome ERZ778025 (study PRJEB29350, sample SAMN05389825) | bioreactor metagenome | isolation source: Thiocyanate bioreactor | place: South Africa: University of Cape Town | collected 2014-03-17 ... | reverse complement strand
GTCGAGGGCGGCGATGTTGCGCGCGTCGTCTGCGGCCAGCGCCTCCGCGCGGGCGTTCGCGATCTCGGGCGGCAATTCCGATTTGGATTTTTTCGTCGAGTTGTCAGCCGTGTCGGCCTTGCGTGCGGCGCTGTCCGATACTCTCGACGCGTGTTTCTTCACATGGCGCACTTGAGCCGTGCGAGACTTTCTGGCGGCAGTGGCGCGCTTGTGCTTCTTGTATTTGGACAGAACGAGCGGGCGGTCGGCATTCGCGGCGCTCGCCTTTGGTGCGTTGGCATTCGATTTGGCGGCCAGGGCCGGTCCGCCGGAAAGGCCCATCCAGACCCCGGCGGCGGCGACCAGCGCCACCCATCCTGCACGTCTTGTGCGCATGGCAAATTTCCCCTTTTGCCAAAGCCTCCAGCAACCGGACCAGACCTGCGCGACATGGCCACAGAGCGGCGGAAAAAGGGAATCTTGCCGCCGGTGGCCTCCATAGAAGCATCGTCCAACGCCGGCGGCCGAATGGAACCGGTGCAGTTCACGGTTGCGTGATTGCCTCTTCTGCCCGTAACACATTAGGAACAGGAACGAATTGTCCTGACAGGAGCGCGCGTGCGCGGACGTGAAGAAGACGAATGGACCGGCCTGATGCTGGCGGCCAATGCGGGTGACAACCCCGCCTATCATCGTCTCCTGAAGGCCGTGACGCCGGTCCTGAGGGCCGGGGCGCGGCGCGGTCTGGCGCGGGCCGGGCAACCGGTCGATCAATCCGAGGACATCGTGCAGGACATTCTGCTCGCCGTGCATCTGAAGCGGCACACATGGGACCCGAAGGCGCCGTTCGCGCCGTGGCTGTTCGCCATTGCGCGCAACAAGCTGATCGATGCCCTGCGCCGCCGCGGCCGCAGAATCTTCGTCAATATCGATGACTTCTCGGAGACCTTGCCGGGCGATCCGGTCGAGGAGACTGTCCCGGCGGGCGAAGTGACGGCGCATCTGAGCACGCTGCCGCCGCGCCAGCGCGACGTGCTGCAATCGATCGCCGTGGACAATGCATCGATCAAGGAAACGGCGGCGAAACTGTCGATGACCGAAGGCGCCGTGCGCGTGGCGCTGCATCGGGGACTGAGCGGCCTCGCCAGCAAACTGCGGAGCGAATGACCATGGATACCGAAAATCTCATCCGCACTCTTACCGCCGACAATCCCACCCATGAACGGCCGGTGGGTCAGTCGCTTCTGATCGGGCTTGTCTTCGCGGCGCCGGTGTCGGTCGTCATGTTCATGATGGAGCTGGGTATGCGCAAGGACGTCATGACCGCGATGAGGAATCCGTTCTTCGATCTGAAGTTCGTGGTCACCATTGCGCTGGCCGTGTCAGCCATTGCGGTCAGTCTGCACCTGTCACGTCCCGAAGCGTCGCTGGGGCGCTGGGCGTGGCTGCTGGCAATCCCCGTCGGCCTGCTCGGGATCGGCATGATGGGCGAGATGACGATGCCCAATCGCACGCCCATGATGACAAGGCTCATCGGCAACAATTCACGCGTCTGCGTGCTTGCGATTTCGCTGCTGTCCCTGCCGTTGCTTGCCGCCGCGCTGTTGGCTTTGCGCCGCGGCGCACCTTCACATCCGGCGCTGGCGGGTGCGTTTGCAGGAGCCCTGTCGGCGGGGTTGGCTGCGACGCTTTATGCTTCGCATTGCACCGACGACTCGCCACTGTTCGTCGCCACCTGGTACACGCTTGCGGTTGTTGTCGTCGCCGGGATCGGCGCGCTCGCAGGGGCGCGCGTTCTGAAGTTCTAGCCGTGGCGGAATATCAGGCGATCTGTTCGGCCTGATCGGTGGTCTGCCGCATCCGGTAAAAGCGCAGCACCTGCTGCGCCGTGGATGGGCGAAGCATGCTGTAGCTGGCCTTGTGCTCGTTGATGTCGCCCATGTCGTCGCCGGCTGCGTTTCGCATCGCCAGAATGAGCTTGAGGGTCGCCCACGACAGTCCGGAAACCTTTGCGAGGATCATCAATCCTTCGGCCCGCGACTCGATCATCATGTTCTCGACCGTCGCCACGGAGACATTTGCGCACATCGCGATCGCCGCGCTTGTTTCCTCGAATTTTCCTGCGGCCGCGAATGACGCGATCTGCTCCTCGTTGAGGCGTCCATCGTCAAAGAGAGATTTGACGAGGTTTTGCGCCCGGGCCGTTTGTTCGCTGATCCCTCTCAATCCATGGCCCGCATCGAATGCGGCTTCATCGACCGCGGCGGAAATATCGTCTGCCGCGCGCGGATTGGCGGCCTGAAGGCGCGCCCGCACGGAATCGGATGCGCGTGCGATCAGCTTGAGATAATGCGGGCGGGGAATGCCCTTCCTCACACCGAGGCAGGTCGCAAGATTGTCGTTGCCGTCGGCGCGGGACAGCAACTGCGAGAAACCCTTGTCGGAGAACTCGGCGCCCGGATTGTTGACCGCGCTCTCGACCACTTCGTTGTTGCCGCGTTCGACCAGCACGTCGGTCACAGCGTTGCTCAGGACCTTGCGTTTCGAGATCGCAAGCAAATGCCCCTGGCTCTTGGATTTCGCGTTCTCGATCAGCATGGTGTCATTGAGCCGCGCCGACTGAGACAACACGGGAGCTGCGACCTCAATGGCGTCGTCGAATGCCAGTGTGTAGATCAGACGCGGCGGCGCCGTGGGAATGGGCGCGATGCGGTTGGCCAGCAGCGACCTCGCGGATGTCTCGATCTGCTGGATCAGGCAATTGAAAACGTCGTCGAAAACGGCGATCTGTTCGTCGCTGTATTCTACGGCTCCGCGGAGGAAAAGGTCCGTGACCCGGCGCAGCGTCTCCACCCGCCGCGCGACGGTGCCGTGCTCAAGCGCGCTCTGCAACTCGTCGAGGAGGTTTATCGGGCGTGCCGATGCCGAGGTCATGGTCTTCTATCCTGGAATATCGAAGCAAGTCAGCGCCGGCCGGTTCTCGGCAGGCTGAAACGGAACTATGCGGAGACGGTCTGATTGCGGCCAAGATCCTTGGCTTGATAGAGAAGGCGGTCGGCGCGGGCGAGAATGCTGTCTGCGCTGTCATCCTTCTGAAGCATGGTGACACCCGCAGACATGGTGACGGACATATCCTGCGAGATGGCGCTCCAGTCCAGCGCCGCGACGATCCTGCGCAGCCGCTCCACTGTCCGCAGCGCCGCCCCATCGGAGGCCTCGGGAAGAATGAGCAAAAATTCTTCGCCGCCATAGCGGCCGAATTTGTCGATGCCGCGGATATTGGCGAAGACCGTGATCGCGAACGTGCGCAGCGCCTCGTCGCCGGCCGGATGACCGAACCGGTCGTTGATCCGCTTGAACCAGTCGAGGTCGATCAGGGCGACGGCACAAGGCATATTGCCGCGCTGGGACTGTGTGATTTCTTCCTCAAGGTTCTGCATGATGCGGCGCCGGTTGAGCGCGCCGGTGAGTTCGTCGAGTTCGGCGAGTTCTTCGATCTTCCTGTAGGCTTCCTTCAATTCCAGGCCGCGCCTGTAAAGGGATTCATGCAACGAACTGCTGAACAGCCCGACGATCATTCCGCGGCCGAGCACGAGAGTGAAAACCAGCATGGTCGCGAACCGCTCAAGCAGCGTGCCGTGCGGCATTCCAATGGGCTTGTCCGTGCCGATGAACAGAATTGCGAGGCCAATGGCCGCCGCCGTCCATCCAAGGATGGTCTGGCGGAGCGAGGAGCGCAGGGCGGCGAAGGTGAAGGTGAGCAGGATCGAGCAGAGGAACAGGCAGCCGACTTCCGGCGCCAGATACAGAAACGTCAGCATGATGGCGAGGCAGATGCTGGTCTGCTGTACGATGAAATAGTGGTCCCTGTACCGGTCGTTCATGTTGGCTTCCGACGCCGCGATGAAGAGGGCGACGGACAGCAGTCCGCAGAGTCCGTAAGTCGAAGCGATCCAGAACGGGGTGGTCCCCGCGAAGGCGTAGATCAGCAGAATTCCGGCATCGATCAAAAAGCTGATGCCGATCATGTCGAACATCTGCCGCCGTTGCCTTTTCCGGCGGATGACTGTTGCCGGAGACAAGGGAATATCGGTTGCGAGGCGCACCTTGCTTAGCCTGCCCAGCACTGAGCCCAAGGATGACGCTACGCCGCTCATGCAATCGCCTTAATATCAATCAATGCCCGGACTGTAGGCGGCAAAGCCTTTAGTTTTGGTATCATTGGCAGGAGCGGCGACGCCTAGGGGCCCGTTTTGTCAGGCAAATTTCCGATAGCGAGTTGTTGTTGGTTAATTTGGCGGTAATATAGTGCTCTCTATGAAGTTTGCCCCTCGGTGACTTGCCCTCGTTCTTGATTCAGGGGCATTTTGCGGCTCCGCTGATCGGGCAACTCCGGCAAATCGCGAAGATTTTCCAGGTTTTGATCGAACCCCTTTCCAGTCGCATGCGACCAACCTTGCGAGACGGCCATTGAGTGCTACCCCCGCGACATCGGACGAGGTCCTGATCGGTCGGATTGCCCAAGGTGACCGGCTCGCCATGCAGGTGCTTTACGGAAGGCACCATGTACGGGTGTTTCGCTTCTCGCTGCGGCTCGTGAAGAACGAGTCCATCGCGGAAGACCTCATCAGCGAGGTGTTTCTCGATGTGTGGCGGCAGGCCGGCAAGTTCGAAGGTCGGTCCACCGTTTCGACGTGGCTTTTGGCGATCACACGATTCAAGGCCCTGTCTGCCCTGCGCAAGCGGAAGGACGCGGAACTGGACGACGAAGCGGCCGCCGCGATCGAGGATACGTCCGACAATCCGGAAGTCGCGGTGACGAAGAAGGATACGAGTCACGCGTTGCGAAATTGCCTGACCGCACTTTCGCCGGAACATCGGGAGATCGTCGATCTCGTCTACTACCACGAGAAGTCGGTGGAAGAGGTGGCCGAAATCGTCGGAATCCCGGAGAACACGGTGAAGACGCGGCTGTTCTATGCACGAAAGAAACTGGCCGAGCTGCTCAAGGCAGCCGGCGTGGAGCGAGGTTGGCCATGACCCCAGCGAGCAAGCAGACTGTCGATCGCGAGCCTACCGAGCTTGAGGCTTTGCTGCCGTTTCATGCCGCGGGCACGCTGAACCTGCGCGATGCGCGCCGTGTCGACGAGGCCCTCGCCAGCGATCCGGAACTGGCCCGGCAATATGCCGTGATCCAGGACGAATATGCCGAAACCATCCTGCTAAATGAAAGCCTCGGCGCGCCGTCGGCGCGGGCGATGCAGAAGCTGTTCGCTGCGATCGACGCCGAGCCGGCGCGCAAGGCGTCGTTCAATCCGGTGATGAAAGCCGCGGGATTTTTCTCCAGCCTGTCGCCGCGGACGCTAGCTTTCGCCGGTGTCACGGCTGCGGTGCTGGTGCTGTTGCAGGCGGGCGTGATCGGCACGGTCCTGGTGAAGGACCGCAAGGGCGAAGGATTCCAGACGGCCGCATTCCCGGTGCAGTCGAAGGCCGGCACGTTCGGGCTGCTGCGCTTTGCGCCGGATGCCAAGGCCGACGAGATCGCGCAACTGCTCAACAACTACAATGCATCGATCGTGTCCGGGCCGAAGGCCGGCATGTTCCGTGTTCAGTTCGGCGACAAGGCGTTGTCGAAGCAGGAAGCCGAGCAGCTTCTGACGCGGCTGCAGGCCGAAAAGATTGTCAGTCTTGCCGTAGCGGCCGAATAGCGACACATCAGCTCAGTGAGGACGCGCGATGATCGGAGCAGCGAGGGGAAACCGGAGTTTGGTTCGATCCGCGGGCGGCATCCGCATTGTGCGATGGGCCGCCGTAGCCGCGGTCATCTTCAGCGCCGCCATTCCGCAAGCCTTTGCGCAGAGCTACGGAAATTTCTTCATGCGCGGGCCGAGCATGAACATCGGTCCGCGCATCAACGTCAATCCGAGCGTGCGTTATTCGCCCAATATCCGGTACGATGGCTATGGCGATCCGGGGCCGGGCCCTCGCGTTCTTCGGGAAGTCGATCGGCCCGTATCCTCAAATCCGGGGCCGCGCCGCGCGCGGAAAACCACGCCATCCGCGACCGATCGCATGTGGCGAAAGAAGTTCTGATCGAGGTCGATGGCAATCCCACCGATGCGCAAGCCGACGCACTGGCGCGCCGTCATCGCTTGACGCGCGTGCAGTCACAAAATTTCCCGCTGACCAACAGCACCTTCTTCCGCTGGCGGATTTCCGACGGACGTTCAGTGGATGACGTGGTCCGCGAACTTGTGGCCGGCGGTAACGTCAAGTCGGCGCAGCGCAACAACATCTTCCGGCTGCAGCAGAGCGCGGCTGCGAAGTCCGAGGGAGACCCGGCGCAATATGCACTCGCCAAGATGCGATTGCCCGAGGCGCATCAGCTTTCGGTGGGGACGGACGTAGTGGTTGCGGTGATCGATTCAGGGATCGATGTGACGCATCCCGAACTGGCGGGGGTGATCGCCGGGACCTTCGATGCGCTCAACAGCGGCGAAGGGCCGCACGCCCATGGCACCAGCATCGCCGGTGTGATCGCGGCCCATGCGCGCCTGATGGGGACTGCGCCGTCGTCGCGGCTGCTCGCCATTCGTGCGTTCGGCGCGCAGAAGGGCGGGGCGGAGAGCACGTCGTTTCTGGTGCTCAAGAGTCTGGATTATGCGCTGTCGAAGAATGCGCAGGTCATCAACATGAGCTTTGCCGGACCGCACGATCCGGCCATGGAGCGCGGATTGGCGGCGGCAGCGGCCAAGGGCATTGTGCTGGTGGCTGCCGCGGGCAACGCGGGCGCGAAATCGCCGCCGCTCTATCCAGCGGCTGATCGCAACGTCATCGCGGTGTCGGCGACCGATCAGTCCGACAAGCTTTTTGCTCAATCCAACCGCGGCAGTTATGTCGCCATCGCCGCGCCGGGCGTGGATATCCTGTCTCCGGCGCCGGACGGCAAATATCAGATGTCGTCGGGAACGTCGCTGTCGGCGGCCTTTGTCAGTGGCGTGGCGGCATTGATGATTGCCCGCAATCCGAACATCACGCCGGTGGATGTGCGCAGCACGCTGACCGCGACCGCACGCGATCTCGGCCCGAAAGGCCGGGACGATCAGTTTGGGGCCGGGGAGGCGGATGCTCTCGGCGCGGTCTCGGCGGTGTCCGCCGCTCCGATGGCGGCGGCATCCGACAATGGCGTCAAGCGTTAGAGTGGCGCAAAAATACGCGCGACGATGCCAGCCCACATGCAGATCATCTTGCACCATCGTTCACAAGCAATCGCGTCTTGATGACCAAACCGGTGCGGCCTTGCGACCGACATGCCGTTGCGTCCGCAGATAGCTTTTCGATAGGGAGCGTCCATGAGCGGCTTTTCGGAATTCCGGCTTTGTGTCTTGGGTGCGGCGGCCGGCGTAGGTCTGGCCCTTGCGCTCGCCGGAACGTCGCTCGCGCAAGATGCCAAGGCGCCCGCAGCAGCTTCGCCAGCGGAGGCAATTGCGTCGCCGACCGATCCGGTAGCGAAGGCGGCGTTCGATGTTTTGGACAAGCATTGCGCGCGCTGTCATCAGGTCGGCAAGCTGGTAGATCGCGAGCGGCCCGCCAAGAATTTCGGCAACATGCTCAAGCTGGACGAGATCGCGGCCAATCCGCACTACGTTCTTCCCGGCAATCCGCTGGGCTCCAAGCTGTTCCGGCAGATCGTCGACAAGGAAATGCCTTACGACATTTATTACGAAGGCTCGTCGCATGCGCCGCCGTCGGAGGACGATCTCAAGGCGCTTGAGGCCTGGATCACTTCGCTCGGTACCAAGGCCGTCGCGAGCTGCGAGAACCACAAATTCATCACGCCGGAGGACATGGTGTCCTTCATGGTGTCGGACCTCGACAAGCAGCTTCAGCAACGCAAGGCGACGACCCGCTATCTGACCCTGACGCATCTCGCCAATATCTGCGCCGACCCAGCCGCGATGAAGGTCTATCGGCAGGCCGCGATCAAGCTCCTCAACTCGCTCGCGCGCTCTTCGGATGTGATCAAGCTCGAAACCATCGATCCGGAAGGCACCATCCTGCGCTTCAATCTGGTCGATCTCGGCTGGAAGGCCTCGGACTGGGACAACATCATCGCGATCTATCCCTACAACGTCGTGCCGGATAATGAGTTCGTTCGCACGCTGGCCTCGGGAACAGCGACACCGCTGCCTTATGTGCGGGCCGACTGGTTTGCGTTCACCGCGTCGCAGCCGCCGCTCTATGACGTGCTGCTGCAGTTGCCGAACACCTTTCAGCAACTGACGCGCGAGCAGGGCATCGATGTCGAAGGCAACATCCGCAACTTCGTCGCCCAGCGTGCCGGATTCCAGCGCTCGGGCGTCAGCCAGAACAACCGCCTGATCGAGCGTCATCCGTCGCGCAGCGGCTACTTCTGGACGTCGTATGATTTTGCCGGCAACCGCGATCACCAGAGCCTGTTCAGCTTTCCGCTGGGGCCGGGAAGCGGCGACAACGAATTCCATCATGACGGCGGCGAGAGCATTTTCAGCCTGCCCAATGGCTTCCAGGGCTATTACCTGAACAAGGCGACGGGCGAGCGGCTGGACAAGGGGCCGACGGCGATCGTGCGCGATGCGTCGCGCAAGGATTTCTCCGTCACCAACGGCATTTCGTGCATGGGCTGCCACGACCAGGGCATGCGCAAGGCCAAGGATGATATCCGCGAGCTGGTGCTCAAGGGACGGACCTTCCCGAAAGACGTGCGTGATGCGGTCGAAGGGCTTTATCCGCCGCACGACAAGATGGACGCGCTGATCGACGATGACGGCAAGCGGTTTGCCGATGCGATGAAACGCGCCGGTCTCGACCCGGCGCTGAAGCTCAACGGCATCGAGATGATCAACGCGCTGGCCAAGCGCTATGAGGACGACCTCGACCTGACGCTGGCCGCCTCCGAATTCGGTCTGACCAAGGCCGAGTTCGACGAAGGAACCGGCGATGTCGACCGGACATTCCGCCCGATGGTCCGCCGGCTTGCGCAGGGGGCCGTGCCGCGCGATCAGTTCGAACTGGCTTTCAAGGGCATCGCGCCGGATGTGACGGACCTCAAGCTCGTCACGGTGAAGACTGCACGTCCTGTCGAGCGGCCGTCTGCGCCGGTCCGCAATGACGACCTGTCCCTGACGTCCGACAAGGACAGCTACAAACTCGGCGACACGCCGGAGTTCACTATCGTGGCGCCGCGCGACTGCTTCCTGACCCTGACCGATGTCGACGAGCGGGGCGAGGGCACCGTGCTGTTCCCGAACAGCTTCCAGCAGGACAATCTCATCAAGGCAGGAGTGCCGGTTCGCTTCCCCGGCGCCAATGCGCCATTTCGATCCCGAATGAAAGACAAGGGCATCGAGACCGTCGCGGCGGTCTGTGCGGTACAGGCCGGCGGCGGCGACCGTATCCAGCATGACTTCAGGAAGAACCAGTTCACGCCGGTACCGAACTACACCACGACCCTGGCGCGCTCGATTCTGGTGGAAGCCGTTCGGCCCGGTACGCCGACGGTGGCAGGGACCACGAACGCCGGCGCTGCGGCGGTGGCGGCGCGGGAGCCTCCGCCAGGCGGGTCGCGCGGGTCGTTCCGGGCTGCCATCCGGCTGCAGGTGCGATAGTTCGCAGCACCGGCGGGCTTTGTCACGAAAGTTCAATGTATCTGTGACAGGGAAAGGGTTATCTGCCTTACCTGCTGCTTTTCCCACGATTCGTTTGTTGCGTTGTTGTTTGCCCGGGCGTGCTTTTTCCAAGCTTCTGGATTTCAGATGACGATTTCCGCCAAAACCGAAAAAGACAAGACCGAGCAAGGTCGAAGTGTCGTCGTGCGCTGGCGCATGCTGGCGGAACGCCGGCTCAACTATCTTGTCGAGCTTTACGAAAGCGGCCGCTGGACGGTCTATTACAAGGAGCCGGACTTCCTGAAGACGGTTCAGGAGGCGAGGGCGGCCCTGAAGTCGTGGGAGCAACTCGCGCCCCGGGAAGCCGGCAGCGATACAGTTCAGAACAAGCCGGTCGAGGTATCGATCGTCCCGGCCGACACGACCGTCATTCTGGCTTCTCCATTCACCGAGATCGCCCCGTCAGCGGATGGCGTTAACGCCTAGGACGATCTGTGCGAGGCGCGATGCGCCTTGCGCGCCGAGGTCCTCCGTGATCACCTTGGCATGATCGAGTCCGGCTATTGCCGCGCGACTTGACCCTGAAATCAAATTATTGCCGACCAGCGCCGTGCCCGCATCCGGCACCGCTGAAACGCCGATGCCGATCGCCGCATTGCGGACCACGTTGCCGGTGATCGAAACATCGCGCAGATATCGGCCCCAGCCTGCCAGAATGCCGAACATCGGCGCATTCTCGATCACGTTGCCGGTGACGGCGGCGTCGGCTTCGATGACGATGCCGATCCCGGCGTCGGCGGCGGGCGCGGTGCCGACGGTGCGGCGCGGCAGCATATTGCGAATGATATTGCCGTGAACGGTGGCGATGCGGCCGCCCTCGTTGAAGTTGGCGACCGATACACCGGTGGCGCAGACGTCCACGGTGTTGTTGGCGATCACCGCGCCCTCGAAAGCGAACTCCGAATAGAGCGCGACTTCCTGTACGTTGCTGACGCTGTTGCCGAGGATCTGGATGTTCGAGGCGGAGTTGCCGCGCACGCCGGTGAAATCGCAGTTTCGAATCCGGTTGCCGCTGATAATGACATTGTTCGCGCGGACCGCATTGATGGCGTTGCCATACTGGCCGGAGCCGCCGGGGCCGTCCTTGATGTCCTCGATGCGGTTGTTGACGACGATGGAGCCGTCGTGGCCCGGCGCATTGCGCAGGATTTCGATGCCGTTGTCGGAAGTGTCCTGAATCGTGTTGTGCGCCACCAGAAGTCCGAGCGCGTCGAACGAGGTGACGGCGGTGTTCATGGTTTTGCGGATGGTGTTGCCGCTGATCTCACCCGCGATGTTTTCCAGCCAGATGCCATTGCCGCCGCTGCCGACGATATCGCAATCCTGAATGCGGATATCGAGACCGCTCAGGAAGTGCAGCAGTCCGCGCCGGTCTTCCAGTTTGATCGCGCCCCCGTCGAGCGTGAGATTGGTAATGGCAAGTCCGCTTGCGCCTTCGCTGCCCAGAAGAGACGAACCTCCGGTGAATTTGAGAATGCTCGCGCCGCGCACACCCACAAGCTGGGCTCCGTTGGGCAGACGCAGCGGTCCGGTGCGATAGGTGCCGGGCGGCAGCGCAAGCGGCACCTGCGCGTTGGCCGCGGCGTCGATCGCCTTCTGCAGGGCGCGGGTCTGGTCGTCGGGACTATTGGGTCGCACGCCGTATTGCGCGGCATCGCGTCCGAGTGTGGACATGAGCGGAGCAGCCTGCGCACGCTCCGGCGTTGCTGTCAGCGCGCCTGCTGCGGCACCTGCGGCGGTGGCGTTGATGAGGCTGCGGCGGCTGATGTCCATGACAGGCCCGGTTGGCACTTCTGCGGAAAAGCGTGCTCAAGACCTAATGCAGGAATGCAGCAAACGCGCGGTTGCGCGTGCTGGTTTGCGAGTGATTGTCAACGGTAGGGTTAACGGAATGAAGCCGCAGCCTGCTCAGATCGGCTTGTTGTGCGGCACGAACATGCGGCCTTTTTCCACGACAAACACCACAGCCAGTGCGAACAGCGAACTGAGCAGCGCGCCGGTCGCAAGCGGGATCAGCGTGCCGTTGTAATACTGGCCGATGGCCGATCCGATGGCGATTCCGATCAGGGTGGTGATCGATCCGAACAGCGACGAGGCAGTCCCGGCGATATGTCCTTGCGGCTCCATCGCCAGTGCGGAGAAATTCGAGAACATCAGCCCGAACGTGAACAGGCTGGCGGTGGCGAGAGCCATCATCAGCCAGAGCGGAAGCCATCCGCCGATGGCCGCCGCGAGCATGGCGATGGCGACCACGAGCTGGCAGACGAGGGCGGTATGCGAGATCATCCGCATGCCGTAGCGGCCGACAATGCGCGAGTTGATGAAGCCGGCGACGGCGATGCCGAAGGCGATCGCCGCAAAGGCGACCGGGAAGTAATGGCCGAGGCCGTAGATTTCCGTGAAGATCTGCTGCGACGACAGAACGTAGCCAAACAGGATGCCCTGTACGCTGCCGGCGGCGAGGGCGTAGCCGAACGTCTGCCGGTTGGTGATCGTATGAAGGAAGTTCTTGGCAACCTCGCCGACGGCCAGCGACCTGCGCTCGGTGAGCGGCAGTGTTTCCGGCAGGCGGGCGATGATCCAGACGAGCGCGAGAACGCCATAGACCAGCAGGACGATGAAGATGCCATGCCACTCGGCAAACAGCATGATCGCCTGCCCGAAGGAGGGCGCGATCACCGGCACGGAAATGAAGATCATCATGGCCAGCGACATCACGCTCGCCATCCGGCGGCCGCTATAGCAGTCGCGCACGATGGAGGTGGCGATCACCCGCGCCGCGGCGGTGCTCAGTCCCTGCAGGCCGCGCGCGAGCAGCAGCGTCTCGAAGGATGGCGCGATGATCGCGAGCAGGCTGGCGATGCCGTAGATGATCAGACCGCCGATCAGGATGGGACGGCGTCCGAAGCGATCCGCGAGCGGGCCGATGACGAATTGCCCGGCGCCGAAGCCGGTGAGGAACACGGACAGGACAGCCTGCGCGTGATTGATATTGGTGATGTGGAACGCCTTCGCCACGTCCGGAAGGCCGGGCAGCATCAGGTCCATCGCCAGCGGATTGAGCGCCATGATGGCGGCGACGATGGCGACGAATTCGCGAAAGCCCATCGGCTGATGGGTCGAGGAAACCCATGCATTGTCGCTGGTATCGGTCATGGAAAGCGGCTCACAACAAGGAGTCCGGGACTTATCCGGTCATGTCGCGATGCACAATTCACCTTCGCGTATGGCTGCCAGCCGGAATTGACGCACAAGGTATGCCATTTCCATGAGCATCGCTTCGCCGGCATCCACCAGTTGTTCGAAGGTGACGCGCTCCGCATCGGTTTTGTGATGCTGGATCGTACCGCGCGGGACCAGCGGCACGTGGATGAAAGCTGCAAGACGGGGACCGTTTGGAGAACAAGTGGCTTCGATGGCGCGCCAGCTCAGGTAATTGCAGAGATAGTAGCCCGCGCTGAGCGAGGCACGGGCGTCCACGCCGGTGCGTTGCGCGGCGCGCAGCAACTTGCGCGTATGCGGGCCGAAGCGGCGGGTTGAATCCGCTTCCGCAACGATGGTTCGATTCAGAACCCGCGTCTGTTCGGCATCGGGCCAGATCTGGGTGACCGTGTTGCGTGCGCGGGTCTCGATCCGGACGAACGGCGTGCGTGCGGCGAGGCCGAACATCAAGAGCGCATCGGGTTTGTGAGCAGCGATCAGTGCGGGAAGTTCGCGATCGACCGCCGCATAGGTGACGGGAAAGACGTGGCCGATCCGCTCGATATCGTCGAGTGCCGGACGGCGCAGGCGCAGCAACCGATCCACCAGCTTTTCCGTCGGATTGTAGGGCGCGCCCGGAAAGGGCTGAAAACCTGTGATCAGGATGCGCCGCTTATCCATCAGCTTTCCAGCAGCGCCGCGACGGAATCCGCGGCGACAGCGGGTGTGACCCGGCCATCGGCGACGGCGCTTTCAAGCTGTTTGACCTTGGCGCGGATCGCGGGATCGGAGCGCAGACGCGCCTTCAGCCGGTCTTCCAGCATGGTCCACATCCATTTGACCTGCTGCTCGCGCCGCCGTTTCTCGAAATCGCCGGATGCGGTCATGGCGGTGCGATGCGCAAGAATCTACTCCCACAGCGCGTCGATACCGTCGCCCGTCAGCGCGGAATAGGTGACCACCGGCGGAAACCAGTGTTCGGAGCGCGGCGTGAGAATATGCAGCGCGGCGTTGTATTCCGCCGCCGCCGCCTTCGCGCGCTTGAGATTGTCGCCGTCGGCCTTGTTGACCGCGATCATGTCCGCAAGTTCGACAAGACCCTTCTTGATGCCCTGCAGTTCGTCGCCCGCGCCCGGCAGCATCAGGGCGAGGAAGAAATCCGTCATGTCGCAAACGGCCGTTTCGGACTGGCCGATGCCGACGGTTTCCACCAGCACCACGTCGAAGCCTGCAGCCTCGCACAGCAGCATCGCTTCACGCGTCTTGGCCGCGACACCGCCGAGCGTGCCGGACGAGGGCGAAGGACGGATGAAGGCGTCGTCTTCCGCCGAGAGCCGCGCCATGCGCGTCTTATCGCCGAGGATCGATCCGCCGGTGCGCGCCGAGGATGGATCGACCGCCAGCACCGCGACCTTGTGGCCCTTGGCGATCAGCGCCATGCCGAGCACGTCGATGGTGGTGGACTTACCGACGCCGGGCGAGCCGGTGATGCCGACCCGCACCGCATTGCCGGTGGAGGGGAGAAGCGCCTGCACCAGATCGCGCGCCTGCGCCTGATGATCGGCGCGGCGGCTTTCAACCAGCGTGATCGCGCGCGC
>ERZ778025.1696-NODE-1696-length-14698-cov-4.627057_pt1 | contig 14698 bp, 9 predicted proteins | sample MGYA00375755_ERZ778025 | MGnify/ENA primary metagenome ERZ778025 (study PRJEB29350, sample SAMN05389825) | bioreactor metagenome | isolation source: Thiocyanate bioreactor | place: South Africa: University of Cape Town | collected 2014-03-17 ... | reverse complement strand
ATGTACGGCCAGATGACGGCCGGATCCTGGATCTATATCGGCTCGCAAGGCATCGTGCAGGGCACCTACGAAACCTTTGTCGAGCTTGGGCGTCAACACTACGCAGGTGACTGGTCGGGCAAGTGGATTCTCACGGCCGGCCTGGGCGGCATGGGCGGCGCGCAATCGCTCGCCGCCGTGCTGGCCGGCGCGAGCTGCATCGTGATCGAGTGTCAGGAGTCGCGCATCGACTTCCGTCTGCGCACGCGCTACATCGATCGCAAGGCCCACACCATCGAGGAGGCACTGGCGATCGTTGAAAACGCGACCACGCCAGTCTCGGTCGGCCTCCTCGGCAACGCCGCCGAACTCTTGCCTCGCTTCGCTGAACTGGCGAAAGCCGGCATCGCGCGCCCCAGTGCCGTCACCGACCAGACCTCGGCACACGATCTGATCAACGGTTACCTGCCCGCTGGCTGGACGCTTGCCCAATGGGAATCCGCTCGCCGTGGCAACCCGGCGCAGCAACAGGCGCTGACCCGGGCCGCCGCCGCCAGTTGCGCAACGCACGTCAACGCGATGCTCGCTTTCCATCGCATGGGAGTGCCGACGATCGACTATGGCAACAACATCCGCCAGGTCGCGTTGGATCAAGGCGTCCGAGACGCGTTTGCCTTTCCCGGCTTCGTGCCAGCCTGCATTCGTCCGCTGTTTTGCCAAGGCAAAGGGCCGTTCCGCTGGGTCGCGCTGTCTGGGGACCCGGAAGACATCTATCGCACCGATGCGAAGATCAAGGAACTCTTTCCAGAGGATGCACACCTGCATGACTGGCTGGATCAAGCGCGCGATCGCATCGCTTTCCAGGGCTTACCGGCGCGCATTTGCTGGCTCGGTCTAGGCCAGCGCCATCGCGCGGCCCTGGCCTTCAACGAGATGGTGCGCACCGGAGAACTGACAGCGCCCATCGTCATCGGTCGTGATCACCTCGATTGCGGCTCGGTCGCCAGCCCCAATCGTGAAACCGAAGCCATGCGCGACGGATCCGACGCCGTTTCCGATTGGCCGCTGCTCAACGCATTGCTGGCCACGTCCGGTGGCGCTACCTGGGTCAGCCTGCACCACGGTGGCGGCGTCGGCATGGGCTTCTCGCAGCACTCGGGCGTAGTGATCGTCTGCGATGGCACAGATGCAGCAGCCAGACGCCTGGAGCACGTGCTTTGGAACGACCCGGCAACCGGCGTCATGCGCCATGCCGACGCCGGCTATGAAACCGCGTTGCAGTGCGCACGCGAACACGGCCTGAACCTGCCCGCCATCACCGGATGATCATCCCATGCTGACTCTTACCCCCGGCCGGCTGATGCTGGCTCAATTGCGCGGTCTCGCCGCTTCGCACACGCCGATCGAACTGGCAGCGGAGTGCGAAGCACCAGTGCGCGCAGCCGCCGCCACTGTGCAAACCGTGGTCACCGCAGGTGTGCCGGTGTATGGCATCAATACCGGCTTCGGCAAGCTTGCCCACGTCCAGATTGCTGACGACCAACTTGAGCAATTACAGACCAATCTCGTGCGCTCCCATGCTGCAGGAGTGGGCCGCTTGCTCGAAGATGCCACTGTCCGACTGATCCTGGTGCTGAAGATCGTCTCCCTGGCTCGCGGCTATTCAGGCGTGCGCTGGGAGGTAGTGCAGACACTCGTTGCCTTGCATAACGCGCAGATATACGCCTGTATCCCTGCACAGGGTTCCGTCGGTGCCTCGGGTGACTTGGCCCCCTTGGCTCATCTGACCCTGGCTGCGATGGGCGAGGGCGACGTGCGCGTGAACGGCGTGCGGATGCCAGCCGCAGATGCCCTGGCGCAAGCCGGTATCACGCCGATACGCTTGGCCGCCAAGGAAGGTCTGGCCTTGCTCAACGGCACCCAAGTCTCCACCGGCATCGCGCTGATGGCATTGTTTGCTGCCGAACAGGCGTTTTCCGCGGCCGTGGTCGCCGGCTCGCTCTCGATCGATGCGGCTGCCGGCTCGGACACACCCTTCGATCCCCGCATCCATATAGTGCGTGGCCAGCCTGGCCAGATACGTGTCGCTGGGTTCTACCGGCAATTGCTGGCGGGCAGCGCGATTCGCGAGTCGCATCGACAGAACGACACGCGCGTCCAGGACCCCTACAGCCTACGTTGTCAGCCTCAAGTCATGGGGGCATGTTTGGATCTTCTGAGCCAGGCAGCCACCACACTGCGGATCGAAGCCAATGCGGTTTCCGACAACCCGTTGGTCTTTCCGGACGACGGCGAAGTGCTATCCGGCGGTAACTTCCACGCCGAGCCGGTCGCGTTCGCAGCCGACCAGATCGCCATTGCGATTGCCGAAGTCGGCGCGCTGGCCGAACGCCGGATCGCGCTGCTGGTCGATGCCACGCTGTCCGGTCTGCCTGCGTTTCTCGTCGATGATCCGGGTATCAACTCCGGCTTCATGATCGCCCACGTCACTGCCGCGTCTCTGGCCAGCGAGAACAAGACACTCGCGCATCCGGCCAGCATCGACTCGATTCCCACCTCGGCCAATCAGGAGGATCACGTCAGCATGGCCACGTTCGCCGCGCGCAAGGCCATCGACGTGGCGACCAATGTCCGGCGCATCGTGGCGATCGAGTTGCTGGCCGCCTGCCAAGGCCTCGACTTCCGACGCCCGCTGCAATCCTCTGAACCGCTCGAAGCCGTCCATGCTCTCGTGCGCCGCGTAGTGCCACGCTACGCCGAGGATCGCTATTTCGCCGCAGACATCGCCCAAGCCGACGATTTGATCACTGCTGACGCCTTCGCGACGGTACTCGGCAATGTCTTTGTCGAGCCATCCGCGTGATGGAGGGATGGCGGGGCCGTGTCGACTCATCTGACGACTCGGAGACGTTTCGTTGGCACCAAGTGGTGCGTCCAGTCACGCCAGGCGCCGCTCCCGGCGTTGCCTTGGTCGGTTTCGCCAGCGATGAGGGCGTCAGACGCAACGGCGGACGTACCGGTGCGGCGGAAGGGCCCGCTGCGTTGCGGCAGGCATTGGCCAACCTGCCGGTTGCGCACGACGGGCCGCTGTACGACGCCGGCGACGAAATCTGCTCCGGGGGCAATCTCGAACATGCCCAGCACCAGTTTGCCGCACGCATCTCCGCATTGATCGATGCAGGTCACCTGCCCATCGGGCTCGGTGGCGGACATGAAATCGCGTATGCGAGTTACCTGGGGCTGGCCGGCAGCGCAAGCTGTCGCAGCCAGCGCATCGCGATCGTCAACCTGGACGCCCACCTGGATCTGCGTGACGGTCCGACGGCAAACTCAGGCACTCCATTCCTGCAAGCCATCCGGCATGCCAAGACGAACGGCATCGAGCTCGACTACTTGTGTCTCGGCGTCAGCCGTTCTGCCAACACCCGTCGACTGTTTGCCACCGCCGACGCCGTCGGTGCCCGTTACTGGCGCGATGAGGAACTCACCCTTCCCCAGGTTGAAGCGGTCATCGCCGCCATGATGGTTCGATTGAACTCCGCCGACGTCATCTACCTCACGATGTGTCTGGACGTGCTCCCCGAAGCCACCGCACCTGGCGTCAGCGCACCGAGTGCACGAGGCGTCGCCCTGGAGGTCGTGGAGCCCATCGTGCACGCCATCGCGCGAACCGGGCGGCTGCGCCTGTTCGATGTCGCGGAACTTTGCCCGCGGCTGGACCCCGCAGGCGCCACGGCTCGTGTCGCGGCACGTCTGATTCATGGCGTAGCGACGTATCGCCATGGCAACCAAAGCCAGCCGCGGAACTGACTGCGCTACCAGGCATCATGTACGACGGTATATGGAGGCACCAACAAGCATCGGCCAGCCTGATCCCCGCGACTGGACGTCCGGCATGCGGAAAGACCAGCGTGTACCGCAGGAACGAATTCGGCCAACATGCGGCCATCGCGAGCTTCGATCACCGCAGATCTAGTCTCCGTCCACCGCAATAACCAATGCCGGCACATTCGGGCGATGCAGCTCGTGACACGGAAAGGCCACCTGTCACGAGCTGCGCAGGGCGCCTGCTTATTTCTACTGCGCCAGTTTGATCAACGTCACCGTGCTGTTCATGCCATCAGGATGAAGACCGAACTTCACCTTGTCGCCGACTTTCACGTTCTTCAGCAGATCCGACGAAGCCACTTTGAACGGCATCGTCATCGCCGGCCAGCCGATCGCGGTGATCGCCTCATGTTGCAGCGTGACGGTGGCCTTGGCCACATCGATCGCCTTGATCACGCCCACACCCTCCACATCCGCCGGCTTGGTGTCATGCATGCCGGCCATGTTGGGGTCCATCTGTTGAGCACCAACCATGGCGGAAGTCGAGGCCAGGGCCGCGGTGAGTGCGATGGTAAAGATGTGCTTTTTCATGGATCAGTTTCCTTTCAGGTTGGAGTGAAAAGCGGGGTCCGTTCGCTCGGCTCGCGCTCGACGCAATCGGCGCAGCACCAGCAAGTGGAACGCGGCGGGGATGACCAGCATCGAAAGCAACGGGGCAGTGAGCATGCCGCCGATCATCGGTGCGGCGATGCGCTGCATGACTTCCGAACCGGCGCCGTGACCGAGCAGGATCGGGAACAGGCCGGCGAGGATCACCGCCACGGTCATCGCTTTAGGTCGCACGCGCTGCACCGCGCCTTCGCGGATCGCTTCGTCCAGTGCTTCCGGGCCGGCGTGCGGGTCGAGCGCGAGTTGGTGATCCCAGGCATGGCGCAGGTACAGCAGCATCACCACGCCGAACTCGGCAGCGACGCCCGCCAGCGCGATGAAGCCGATCATGGTCGCCACCGACACCGCGTGGCCGAGCAGCCAGATCAACCATAGCCCGCCGACCAGCGACAGCGGTACGCTGGCCATGATCAGCGCGGTCTCGCTCGCGCGACGAAATACCACGTAGATCAGGCCGAAGATGATTAGCAGCGCCAGGGGTACCACCAGTTCGAGGCGCTTCATGGCGCTGGCCAGGTATTCGAACTGGCCCGACCAGGCCACGGTGACACCTGGTGGCAACCGGACCTGCTGCGCCACGGCGCGTTGCAGGTCGGCGACCACCGCACCGAGGTCGCGGCCCTCGTTGTCAACGTAGACATAGGTGGCCAGCTGGCCGTTCTCGCTCTTCAGCATGGAGGGCCCTTCGTCAATACGGATGTCGGCGACCTGGGCCAGCGTGATCTGTGCGCCATTCGCAGCGACGATGGGCAGCTGCCGTAGCGCCGCCACCGAGTCACGCCTGACGCGCGGGTAGCGCACCACGATCGGATAGCGTTCGCGTCCCTCCACCGTTTGTCCGACCGGATCCCCGCCAACGACGGTGGCGATCAGCTGCTGCAGTTGCTGCTGGGTTAATCCATAGCGGGCCGCCTCGTCACGGCGGATATGCACGTCCACATAGCGCCCGCTGGCGGCACGCTCGGCAATCGCCGAACCGACCCCGGGCACACCTTTCGCCACCACTTCGATCTGATCCGCGACCGTTTGCAGGACCGCCGGATCCGTGCCCAATACCTTGATGCCGATCGGGCTCTTGATGCCGGTGGCCAGCATGTCGATGCGATTGCGGATCGGTGGCACGAAAAGGTTGGTCAGCCCCGGTACGTGCACGGCCTTATCCAGCTCCGCCTTGAGCTTGTCCATCGTCATGCCGGGCCGCCATTGATCCTTCGGCTTGAAGGTGATGGTGGTCTCGAACATCTCCAGCGGGGCCGGATCGGTGGCGGTCTCTGCACGCCCGGCTTTGCCGAACACGTGATCGACCTCCGGCACGGTCTTGATCATGCGATCAGTCAGTTGCAGCAGTTGGGCCGCCTTGCCGGCCGACAATCCCGGCAAGGCAGTCGGCATGTACAGCAGTGTGCCTTCGTCCATCGCCGGCATGAATTCGCTGCCCAGCCGGCTGGAGGGAACCACGGCGCTGAGCAGCAGAATTCCGGCCAACAGCAGCGTGGCTTTCGGGTAACGCAGCACCGCCTCCAGGATCGGGCGGTACAGCGCGATCAGGCCACGATTGAGCGGGTTGGTGCGCTCGTCGCGGATGCGACCGCGCACCAGATAGCCCATTAATACGGGCACCAGCGTCACCGCGAGGCCGGCCGCCGCGGCCATCGCGTAGGTCTTGGTGAACGCGAGCGGCTTGAACAACTTGCCTTCTTGCCCCTCCAGCGCAAACACCGGCACGAACGACAGCGCGATGATCAGCAGGCTCACGAACAGCGCCGGGCCCACTTCGGCGCTGGCGTCGGCGATCAGCGACCAGCGCACGGCCCCCTGCGGTTCCTCGCCATCATGGGTATGCCGCCAATGCTCCAGATGCTTGTGCGTGTTCTCGATCATCACCACGGCCGCATCGACCATCGCGCCGATCGCGATCGCGATGCCGCCCAGCGACATCAGATTTGCCGTCACGCCCTGCAGGTGCAGCGCGATGAACGCGACCAGCACGCCCAGTGGCAGCGTGATCACCGCCACCAGCGCCGAGCGCAGATGGCCGAGGAACAGCGCGCAGACCAGCGCAACCACCAGAAACTCTTCCAGCAGCTTGCCCCACAGGTTTTCCACCGCGGCATCAATCAGCTGCGAGCGATCGTAGGTCGGCACGATTTCGACGCCTGCCGGCAGGCTGTGCTTGAGCTCGCTCAGCCTGGCCTTCACCGCCTCGATCGCCGCCTTGGCGTTCTTGCCGGAACGCAGAACGATCACCCCGCCGGCGACTTCGCCCTGGCCGTCCAGCTCGGTGATGCCACGGCGGAACGTTGGGCCACGGCGTACCGCCGCCACGTCGCGCAGCAGTACCGGCACACCGCCGACATTGCTGGCGATCGGCACCTTCTCGAAATCCTCCCGGCTGCGCAGATAGCCTTCGCTGCGCACCATCATTTCCGCCTCGCCCTGCTCGATCACCGAACCACCATTGGCGCCGTTCGCACCGTTCACCGCATCCACCAGTTGCGCCACGGTGATCCCACGCGCCGCCAGCGCTTGCGGATCGGGCACGATTTGCCACGCGCGCTCCATGCCGCCGAGGCTGGCCACCTCGGCCACGTCCGGCACGGTCTTCAACTGATAGCGGAGAAACCAGTCCTGCAAGGCACGCAGTTGACCGAGGTCGTGCTTTCCGGTGCGGTCGACCAGCGCGTATTCATAGATCCAGCCCAGGCCGGTGGCGTCCGGGCCCAATGCCGGCGTGACACCGGTCGGCAGGCGGTCGCGCACCTGGCTCAGGTACTCCAGGACGCGCGACCGCGCCCAGTACAGATCGGTGCTGTCGTCGAACAACACGTAGACGAAGGAATCGCCGAAGAACGAATAGGCGCGCACGCTCTTCGCCCCCGGCACCGACAGCATCGTCGTCGCCAGTGGATAGGTGATCTGATCCTCGACCACCTGCGGCGACTGGCCCGGCCAACTGGTGCGGATGATCACCTGGGTGTCGGACAGATCCGGCAGCGCATCGACCGGCGTGCGCGTCACCGAGTACACGCCGATCAGGGCCAGCGTCAGCGCCGCCAGCAGCACGAACAGCCGATGCGCGATCGCAGCACGAATCAGGGCGGCAATCATGGGTGTGCTCCGTGCATATTCATGTTCGGCATCGGCGTGCCGCTGGCGGGGGCCGGGTTCGTCGCAGGATCGTTCAACCGCTCCAGCGCACCGGACAAACTCGCCTCCGAATCGATCAGGAACTGGCCGGAGACCACCACCTTCTCGCCGCCTTCGAGGCCAGCGAGAATTTCCGTGTAGCCGCCGGCCGCACGCCCGATCCGCACCGCGACGGCACGAAAGTGCCCTTCGGCATCGGCAACGATCACCCGTGCCTGGTTGCCGGTGGCAATCAACGCGTCGTCGGGTATCACCGGCATCGCGGCGCCGGGGGTCGGGTTGAGTTGCACGGTGGCGAACATGCCGGGACTCAACACGGCATCGGGGTTGTCGAGCACGATGCGCGCCCGCTGCGTGCGTGTCGCGCCGTCGATATCCGGCAGCACGGTTTCGACCGTGCCGTGGAACATGCGATCCGGCAGCCCATTGACCGTGACGGTGACCGGCGTGCCGCGGCGCACCGTCGCCGCCACCGCCTGCGGCAATGCCGCCTCAATCCACACGGTGGACAGGCCGTTCAAGGTCATCAGCGTCTGCCCCGCACTGACGCGCTGACCTTCGCGCACGTCCAGCGTGGTGACGACGCCCGCCGCCGGCGCATGCAGCGTGATCGCGGCACCCGCACCATGGCGCGCTGACCGGATGTCCGCCGCAGTGAGACCCAGCACCTGCAAACGCTGCCGTGCCGCAGCGCGCAGGTCGCGCGCATCGGCCGACTGTGCCTGCTCCAACGCTGCGTATTCAGCCAGCGCGCTGTTCCATTGCGGCGCCAGCAACTCGGCCAGTGGCGCACCGGAAGCGACCGCGGTGTACGGCGCACGCACATCGAGTCTGGCGATCACCGCATCGACCCGCGCACTGATCGTGCTGGCCTGGCGCAGATCCCAAGTGATGGTGCCGGGTACCTCGATCGCCGACGCCAGCACCCGCCGCTCGACCGGCGCCGTACGAACACCCAGATTTTGCACCGTGGCCGGATCGATCTGGATGCCGTCCTTGGCCACTCCTTCATCGGCATATTTGGCGATCATCTCCATGCCCATCGGCGACAGGCCTGGTTTGTCAAAATGCTGTTGAGGCACCATCGGGTCGTACCAGTACAGAATTTTTCTGTCGCCGGCCGACTTGGTCGACGCAACACTGCCGGTGTGCGCCGGTGTCGACGGTGCATGACGACGACCACCGAAATAGCCGACCACCAGCAGTACCGCCGCGAGCAAGACGCCGGCGAAAATCATCAGGACAGGTTTCATGGGCGCGCGCTTCATGGCGTCGTCTCCGAATTGGGTAGCAGATAAGCCAGCGCGGCCCACAGGCGCGCATGGGTCGCCAGCGCCTCGGCATAGGCCAGCCGCTGTTCGATTTCGTCACGACGGGCGTCGAGCCATGGCTGCATCGCACTGCCGCCACGGTATCCGGCGAGCGCCGTACGCGCGCGATCACGGGCGAGTGGAAGCAAGGTGTCTTGGTAACGCTGGATCTGTCGACCCCAACCCTGCCAACTGGTGATTGCGCGTGCGACCGCCTCGCGCTGGGCGCGGCGGGCATCTTCGTGGTCGGCCTGTACCGCGTCCCACTGCGCCTGTTTGGCGCTGATACCGCGATCCTGCCGGTTGCGGGTGAACAGCGGCAAGCTCACACCCACTTGCAATGTCACCATGTCGGGAAGCCCCGGCGCACGCCGGCCATAATCCACCGACACGTTCCAGTCTGGGTGTCTGGCCGCCCGCGCCTGTGCCAGCGCGGCCTGTGCCACCTGTTCGCGTGCCTGCCACGCCTGCATCGGCGCCTGTTGGTCGATGTGCAGCTCCAGGCGATCCGCCGTGACCGGCAGATGACCAAAATCCGGCGCCTCGGCTAGGACGGGAACACTTGGGCCCAGCCACCGCTGCAGGCCCGCTTGGGCGGCGATGAAATCCGCATCGACGGCCTCCAGCCGGTTGTCCAGTGTGGCCGCCTCGGTACGCGCTGCCAGCGCATCGGTGGCGCCGCCTTCGCCGCCGCGCAGGCGCGCCTGCGTGATCTGCACGGCCAGCGCGCTCTCGCTGCGCAACTCGTCCAGCAGCGCACGCTTCTGCTGCGTGGCCCACACCTCGATCCAGGCATCCGCAATGCGTTCGCGCACCGTCTGGGCGGCGGCCACATGCTCACTTTCGGCGGCATCGATTTGTGCAGCGGCCAGCGTGCGATCGGCAGCGCGCGCTGCCCGTGACGGGATGGTCTGTCCGATCCCGATCGTGCGCATGGTCATGCCGTCCGCGCGCAAGTTGAACGCCTCGGCGCCCGTCACCGGATAGTTGGAGAGCCCGGCCGTCAGCGACGGATCCGGCAACCGACCGGCGCGAACGGCTTCCTCGCGAGCAGCCCGAATATCGGCGGATCGGGCATCCAGCAAGGGCGCACGCGCCAGACCTTGGCGAACCGCCGCTTCGAGCGTCAGCGGCGATTGCGCGGCATGCGCCGTGACAGCCACGGCTCCGCAAAGAACCATGGCCAGTACCGACACCCTACGGCATCGGAAAACATGAGAGAACCACATGAGTCAACACTCCCGTGAACCTGCGACTTGCGACGCGCCCGTGCGGACACAACGCCACCTCGGCAATACCGCGGCGTGTCAGATCAGATCAGGAGTGAGCAAAACAACAATATGGGCGGCGGGGGTGGCGCTCGCAGTTCATCGATTCGTTGGATCGATCGATCCGACGGAAGCGCAACAACCGCTACCGACATCAGCAACGGCGGTATCGCCGTCAAAGTGCTGAGCGGCACGGACGCCGTGCGCGTGTCGACCTGGGTGACGCGGTCCGGCAGGCAATGTTTCTGGCACAGCGGGCTGGCGGAGGTGCCCTGCATCTGTGCGCAGCCGTCGTCCATGCTCGGCATCGAGTTCATCAGCGCAGCCGCCGACGTCGCTTCAGGCACCGTCGGACAAACGTAGGCAGCCAATGCCGTCTGCTGCCAAAGCATCAGCAGCGTCACCAACCAGATAAGGCGGCAACGTGTGGTGCGATGCATGCGGAAAGGACGGGCCATGAGCAACAATTTATCCCGAAATACCCAGGATTGCCTTGACTTGAATCAACTAGGGGTTGTCAGCCGGGTCACACATTGCGTCGATGTCGGCGTCACGCGCCCTCAGCAGCGGCATCGAGGCTTCATTCGTCGGCGTTGGCATCTCAGCCATGCCGCTTCCGGCCCAGCCGCAATGCGTTGGCAACCACCGACACGGAACTCAAGCTCATCGCCAAAGCGGCAATCATCGGGCTGAGCAACAGGCCCGTCACGGGGTACAGCACGCCGGCCGCAATCGGTACGCCCAGCGCGTTGTAGAGGAATGCAAAGCCCAGGTTCTGCTTCATGTTGGCGACGGTGTCGTTGGAAATCGACCGTGCCCGCACGATGCCGCGCAAGTCGCCCTTCACCAGTGTCACCTGTGCGCTCGACATCGCCACGTCGGTACCGGTGCCCATCGCGATGCCGACATCGGCTCCGGCAAGCGCGGGTGCGTCATTGATTCCGTCGCCGGCCATCGCGACCCGGTGTCCCTTGGCTTGCAACTGTTGTACAAGTTCGATTTTGTCCTTCGGGCGGACCTCGCCATGGACTTCGTCGATGCCTAAGGTGCGTGCGACCGCATGGGCGGTGGTGACACCGTCGCCGGTGGCCATCACGATTTTCAGGCCCGCATCGTGCAGCGATGCGATGGCGGCGGCGGTGCTGGCCTTGATCGGATCGGCCACCGCAAGCAGGCCGGCCAGGACGCCATCGACCGCCAGATACATCACGCTGGCACCGGCCCGGCGCAGCTCTTCGGCCGGTGTGGAAAGAACGGAGGCATCGACCCCGACCTCGTGCATCAGCGCGGTATTGCCGATCGCCAGGATGGCGCCTCCCACCTTGCCGCGTACCCCGATGCCGGTGGACGACTCGAAACTCTCCGGCGTTTCCAGCGTCAGGTCGCGACGACGGGCTTCCGCGACGATCGCGTCGGCCAGCGGGTGCTCGCTGCCCTGATCGAGGCTGGCCGCCAGACGCAGCACCTCCTGCTCGGTGAACCCTTCGGCCGCGAGCGCGGTGTGGAACGCCGGACGCCCCTCGGTCAGGGTTCCGGTCTTGTCCACGATCAGGGTGTCGATCTTGCGGAGGTGCTCGATCGCCTCGGCATCGCGGAACAACACGCCTTCCCCGGCGGCACGGCCGGTCGCTACCATGATCGACATCGGTGTGGCCAGTCCCAGTGCGCAGGGGCAAGCGATGATCAGGACCGAGATCGCATTGAGAACCGCGAACGTCCACGACGGTTGCGGACCGAACAGCCCCCACACGAAGAAGGTGGCAACGGCAGTCGCCAGCACAGCCAGCACGAACCAATAAGCCACTTTGTCGGCCATACGCTGCATCGGTGCGCGCGAGCGCTGCGCCTGCGCGACCAGTTGCACGATCTGCGACAGCACCGTCGCCGAACCGACTTTTTCCGCCCGGATCACCAGGCTGCCGGGGCCGTTGAGGGTCGCGCCGATCACGCTGGAGCCGATGGTCTTATCGACCGGGATGGGCTCCCCGGTCAGCATCGACTCGTCGACATGGGAGCGCCCTTCGATCACTTCGCCGTCCACCGGCACCTTTTCACCGGGGCGTACGCGCAGGCGGTCACCGACATGGACGTGACTGAGCTCGACATCCTCCTCGCCGCCATCGTCGCGCAGGCGGCGTGCGGTCTTGGGCGCCAACCCCAGCAGGGCCTTCAGGGCAGTCGAGGTCTTCGAGCGGGCACGCAGTTCGAGTAGCTGGCCGAGCAGGGTCAGCGAGACGATCACCGCAGCGGCCTCGAAGTAGACGCCCACGCGGCCGTGCTCGTGGAACGACTCCGGGAACAGGTCCGGTGCCATGGTGGCGACGATGCTGTAGCCGAACGCCGCACCGACGCCAATGCCGATCAGGGTCCACATGTTGGGGCTGAAGTTGCGGACTGACTGCACGCATCGAACGAAGAACGGCCAGCCTGCCCACAACACCACCGGCGTGGTCAGTACCAGTTCGATCCAGGTCCGGGTGTCCACCGGCAGCCGGGGAAAGCGGTGGCCGAACATCGCCAGCACCAGCACCACCAGCGTCGCCGGCAAGGTCCACCAGAAGCGACGGCTGAAATCACGCAGTTCGGGGTTATCTTCATCCTCCAGCCCTGGCATTTCCGGCTCCAGCGCCATGCCGCAGATCGGGCAGATGCCGGGGCCTTCCTGGCGCACTTGCGGATGCATCGGGCAGACATACAGTGTTCCCGCCGGTGCCTGCGCGGGGGCGTCATCGGGACGCGGGGTCAGATATTTGGCCGGATCCGCCACGAAGCGTTCCAGGCAACGCGCCGAGCAGAAATGGTGCGTTACCCCTTCATGCTCGGCGTGATGGGCGGTCCGATCTGGATTGACCTGCATGCCGCACACCGGATCGATCGCGGTTGTCCCCGGACCGAGGTGGGTGTGACGTCCGTGGTCGGCGCCCGCGTAGTGATGGTGGGTGTTCATGCATCCTCTCGTGACAGCGGCAAAGGCTTGACGTTGATCGGCGTGTCAATGCCCGTGGTGGGCGAAGTCGGACGTCGTGCCGTCGCGGCTGACCAGCTCAACCACGTAAGGCTGGACGCGGCCATCGGGCATCTCCATGCCCGGCGAGCCGGCCGGCATGCCCGGCACGACGAGACCCTTGGCATCGGGCTTTTCAGCCAGGAGCCGCTTGATGTCTAGCGCTGGCACATGGCCTTCGACGAAATAGCCGCCCACTTCGGCGGTATGGCATGACCCTTTGCCGGCCGGAATGCCGACCCGACTCTTCACCGAATCGAGGTCGTCGACATCGCGCACGTCGACGTTGAAGCCGGCGGCACGCATATGATCGACCCACGCGCCGCAACATCCACACGTAGCGCTCTTGTGCACCAGCATGACCGGAAGCGATGCGTCCGGTGAGCTCGCTGTTGCGGCATGGATGGTCGCGGAGGATGGCTGGCTGGACTGCGCATCGACGGGGTGGGTGCAGGCACCAAGCGCGCTGAAGGAAACAACGGAGATTGCTGCGAACAAAACGTTTCTTGTATTCATGGCTGAGATGCTCATTCGCTTCACGGTCACTCTCCCGATACCGGTGCGGATTGCCATTGGATGGACACGATCTTCCAGCCCTTGCCATCCTTCTTGAGGTTGAGCAGTTCGCGGCTGCGCAGCGTGGTCAGCTTGCCCTTGACCGTGGCCTGGATGTCGCTCTCGCTGCCGACCATGGCGGCGTCGCCCATCGGCATCGAGCCCAGCGAGACGGGGGTGATCTTCGCGTCCTTCAGGAACGCGATGTCCTCGCCGAGATGGCCGTTAGCGTAGTCATCACGCAACTGCGTATGGCCGCCTTCGCTGATGCTGGCATTGGGTGCCAGCAAAGCGAGCACCGCCGCTCGATCACCGTGCTGCAAGGCTGTGTGGAACGCTTGCGCCACGGCCTCAGCCGCCGGCACCGCTTTCGCTTTCATGCCTTCCATCGACAATGGCGCTTCAACCGGAGGAGCCGCCTCGACATGTTCGTGATCATGCCCTTCCGCGGCGGCCGCATCGTGGCTGTGCCCGGATTCGAGCTTGGCGGGCATTTGCATGTCCTGCATGTCGGCAGCACCATGGGCGTCTTCGTCAGCGAACCCGCCATGGCTGTGGCCACCCTCGTCGTCCATGTCGTGATCCGCGGGAGCCTTAGCCACCATGTCCTTGTATTGCGCCGGCGTCATGTCAGGCAGCTTCTGCAGAAACGCGACCATGCTCCACATCGTCGGGTCGTCATGGCTGCCACCCCATGCCGGCATCGCGCTCATCTTGATGCCGTGCTTGATGATCCAGAACGCTTCCTTCGGTTCCACCCGTACCTGCGACAGATTCGGCGGCTGCGGGTACAGGCCGGGGCGGATTTCCGAGTCTTTCATACCGGGCTTGAGATGGCACTGAGTGCACATGGCCGCGTACTGGCCGGCCCCCTTGAGTATCAACTGCGGGTCGTTGAGGTCAGGCACAACGATGTCCTTGGAGCGCGCATGAATGGA
>ERZ778025.1676-NODE-1676-length-14842-cov-13.404139_pt1 | contig 14842 bp, 14 predicted proteins | sample MGYA00375755_ERZ778025 | MGnify/ENA primary metagenome ERZ778025 (study PRJEB29350, sample SAMN05389825) | bioreactor metagenome | isolation source: Thiocyanate bioreactor | place: South Africa: University of Cape Town | collected 2014-03-17 ... | reverse complement strand
TCACGCGGCCGCCGCGTGACGAATCATCCGGCATCTACTTTGACACTCACCGGTGCGGGCCGCGCTTGTTGGTCGTGTACACGGTCGGCGCGACGGAGGGCGCCGTGCTTGCCCCGGATCTCCTCGCCAGGCCGCTGTGCCTAGGCAGCGCCTTCCCTCCTAGGGGCAGGTGAAGCCGTTGCCTGCGCAGTTGTCCGGGGCATTGTTCGTGACCGATGCCGAGTTGTTGATCGTTGAGCCGGCAGTGAACTTGTAGATACCGCCGCCCGTCCCGGCACCGCCATTCGAGGTGTTTTCGGCGATGGTGACATCAGCCCCCAGGGTTGAGGTACCACTGTTCACGAAGACCCCGCCGCCACTGTTGCTCGCCGTATTGCCGGTAATGCGTGTTGACTTGATGGTCGATTGCGTTGCGGTTGCAATGCCGCCGCCGCTGGTTGCGGTATTGTCGCTGATCTCGCTGTCGGTAATGGTCAGCTCTCCGCTGTAGACGGAAGCGCCACCGCCGTAGTTCCCGGTGTTCCCCACCAAGGCACAGCCATTGATGGTGACATCTGCGCCGGCATTGTTGACGTAGACTCCGCCGCTATTCGACGAAGCGCCATTGCCGCCGGTGATGCGCAGTGAGTCAAGCACTGCGGTAATGGCGGACGTGACCGGAACAACGGAACCAAGTCCAGCCTTCCCGACGAGGATTGTGTCGACCGCCGGTTTGTTGCCGGAGCCGGAGCCGATGATCTCGACATTGGCAGTCAACGGGAACGGCCCCTCATATTCGCCAGGACAGACACGAATCTTGCCCCCGGCGCCAAGCGCCTGGTTGAGCGCGGCGCCACAGGCGACGCGGTCACCGCTCGCGCAGGCCACATCGCAGGCCACGCAGGTCTTGCCGTCGCACGAGAGGCCCTCGTTGCAGGACTGGTCGGTACAGCAGGCCTGACCTTCACCCCCGCACGCGACCTTCGTGCATGCACCGTGCACGCAAACGTTGCCCGTTCCGCAGACGTTCCCGCAGGCGCCGCAGTTGTTCGGGTCCTTGTCGAGGTCCGCGTGGCACGGCGCGGATGCGTCGGCCGCCTGGGTGATCTCGTCCTGGTCGAGGACGTTGTCGCCGTCGCGGTCGAGGACCGGCGGAGATTCGGACGCCTGCGGCGTCCCCTCCGAGGGCTCCTCCACCGTGCAGGCCCCCAGAAGAGCAAACGTGGTCATCGCACCGAGAGCCCACACACACCTCTTGCCCATCATACTCTTCGTGCCTCCGCTCCTCCTCTACGGCTCAGTCAGCTCGGACTTAAGGGCGTCGAACGCAAAAAAAGAAAACGGGACGACCGCGAATGCCGCGGTCGTCCCTCGAGATGCTGTTCGGTTAGGTCAGTCGTCGACGAGCGCGATAGAGCCTCCCGCGATGCTCGACGCGGATGAAGCCGCTCGCCTGCTGGGCATCTCCAGGGAGGCCCTCTACATGCGCGTTGCGCGTGGTCAGGTGCCCGGCGTCGTCCGGACCGGAAAGCGGCGCATCCAATTTCACCGAGAGCGGCTGCTCACGGGCCTCGCGAAGAGGGCGTCGCGATGAGCGTCACGGTCGGCCGAACCTGGCGAGACGCACGTGACGCCAAGAACGGCAAGTCGGTGCCGGGAAGATGGCTCGTCACGATCTACTTCAAGTTCACCGACGGGTCAGTGGTGCGGGACCGGACCGTCGTAGGCGAAGGCACTTCAGTCCCCGTTCGGACAGAGCGTCTTGCCCGCGAGTGGGGCGAGAGGCGCGAACGCGAGTTGTACGCGAAGGGGCCAGCGCGATCAGACGAGCCGACTTCGAGGTCGAACGTTCCGACCGTCGACGCCTTCAGCACCCCGTGGGCTCGCAAGCTCAGGACGGACATGATCAAGCCGTCGAGCATCGAGGCGATCGAGAGCATCTTGCGCATTCACATCCTCCCGGCGCTCGGGTCGAAGCGACTCGACGAGATCACGGACCCGGTGGTCACGCGGCTGAAAGAGAGCTGGATGCAGGGCGGCCAGCCGTACACGGACCAGTTCGGACGCACGCGCCAGACGAAGCCGACGTCGAACCCGAAGACGTGGAACAAGCGCCTGACGGTCCTTATGTCGATGTTCAACTCTGCCCTTCGCCAGAAGCCGTCGGTCCTCGACCGAATGCCGTGCACGATCGAATTGCTGCCGGTCGACGACGAGGACGAGGCGGACTTCTACGACCACGACACCTACGAGCGCCTGGTCGGCGGAGCGAGCCAGGTCGACCCGCGCGTGCTCGCCGCCGTACTCCTCGGTGGCGACGGCGGGCTCCGACGTGGCGAGATCCTCGCCCTGAACCTGGACGACATCGACTTCCGGGAGGGACAGCTCTTCGTCCGCCGGAACGTCTTCTGGCAGAAGGGGAAGGCGATCGTCACGACGCCGAAGGGCGGCAAGAGCAAGCCGATCCTCTGCACGCCACGGCTGCTCCAGGCGCTCAAGGATTGCCGCCACCTGCGGGGCGAGCGCCTCCTCTACTCCGACGAGAACGAGCCGGTGACCCCGAAGCTGTTGACGCTCTGGGTTCAGCGCGCTGAGGCGAAGGCCGGGCTGCCGAAGACCGGACGGCTGCACGTGTACCGCCATACATTCTGCTCACATCTCGCGATGGCCGGCGTTCCGGCGCGGACCATCCAGGAGATGGCCCGGCACTCGGACCTGAGCACGACGATGCGGTACATGCACCTGAGCCCGAGCGCGATGAAGGCGGGCATCGAGATGCTCGACGAGAGCCGGAAGCGGGGAGGAGCGCCGGTCATCGGCCATGCCCCCCATGTGCCCCCCAAGGCTGCGAAGTGACGATCCGGCGGTTTTCCCGCCGGATCATGGTGGAGGCGCCGGGAATCGAAGCTCGGCCCCGAGGAAAGAAGACTTCGAGGGTACCCTCGCCGAACTGAGCGTGGCTACGTCCCGGCTACACGTCCGGCGTCGCCGCACGTCCTCGATCGCCGCCGAGAGTCCCTCGCGAACAGGTCCGCGCGCCCCGCCATGACGACGACGACGCGGCTTTCCGCCTGCCTGCAGCGTCTTCGAAGACCTGGTGGTCAAATCCACCCGCGGGCCCCGCCTCCCCGACCACTGACACACGCGAGCCCGGTTCTCACCGGGTCGCGTGCGGTCGTCGATTCTCTGGCTACGCCTCGGCTACAAGTCGGGGCGACCACAGGACAGGACAGGGCGGGACGGTCGGAGCCGATCGAGGAGATCGAGCTCACCACCAAAGCCTGACGGTCCGTCACGCCGGAATGAGGACGTAGATCTGCTCGTATGGGACGAGGCGCTTGAACGCCACGGCGTAGCAGCGTCTGCTGGCTCACCGCGAGCTCGATCTCGCAGGAACGTCGCGCGCCGCCCCCACACCATGATCTAGATTCCGCTACGTCGCGCGCCGAACGTCCGCGAGCTCGATGCCGAACCGTGCGAGGTACTTGCGAAGCCGGTCTGCGTCGTTGACGCTGCGGCGCTCGGACCTCGAATTCGCGAAGAGGACTCGCCCGGCGGCGGAGAGCGATGCCGCTCCACGGCACACCGTCAGGACGTCCTGGAGTTGCACGCGATCGAAGCGGTCGAGGCGAGCGGCGCGCTCGGCTCCGAGTACCCGGAGGAGCAAGTCCGCTCCGGGGCCTTCGGCAGTCGCCGTCGGCGCCCCGTCGCGGACCTGTGCGATCTCCGCCGCGACGACGTCGCTCGTGATGCGACCGCCGACGGCGAGGGTGGCCATTCGCGTGACCGAAGCATTGAGGTCACGGAAGTTCCCCGACCACGTCCAACCCGATGCGAAGGCGAGGAAGCGCTCGCGCGCCTCACGGTTCATCGTGACGTTCACTCCGAGCGTCCGCGACGCCTGCCGGAGCTCGAAGTCGAGGTTTGGTGGAATGTCTTCCGGACGCTCGTGCAACGCGGGCAGGCGGAACGTCCACAGATTGATCCGCGCGAAGAGATCCTCGCGGAAATCGCCCGACGCTACGCGTGCGCGAAGGTCTCGGTTCGTCCCGCACAGGAGCTGAAAGTCGCTCGTGGCGTCGCGGTCCGAGCCCATCGGGTAGAACACCTTCTCCTCGATCGCCCGGAGAAGCATCGACTGTTCATCGAGACCGAGCTCGCCGATCTCGTCGAGGAACAACACGCCCTGATGTGCCTTGAGGAGGAGACCGGGCCGGTCTGCAGTCGCACCCGTGAAGGCGCCCTTCTTGTGTCCGAAGAGCGTGCTCATCGCCGCGTCGCCGCGGAGGGTCGCGCAGTTGACCTCGGCGAATTCGCCGCTGACCTGCCGGCGTGCCTTCTTGAGCTCGAAGATCCGCCGTGCGAGCTTGCTCTTCCCCGCTCCGGTTGGACCGGTGAGGAGAACCGGTGCTCGTGAGGACACCGCCACGTGCTCGATCCGCTCGATGAGCTGATTGAAGCCGGCGCTCTTCGTTTCGATCCCGAACTTGAGAAACGACTGTCCTTCGACCTGCTCCTTCCGGAAACGAGACGCGAGACGGTCGTAGCGGGAGAGATCGAGATCGATGATCGAATAGGTACCGGTGCCGCGCGCATCGCGTCCCCGGCGGGGAGATGTTTGCAGGAGCCGGGCAGGGATGTGACGCGACTCGGTCAGGAGGAAGAGGCAGATCTGGGCGACGTGCGTCCCGGTCGTGATGTGGACGAGGTAGTCCTCTTTCTCCGGATCGAACGGGTAGGAGCTCGCAAAGTCATGGAGCGTCGCGTAGACGCCTTCGAAATCCCACGCGTCCTTGAACTCGATCACGTGCCGGACGACGCGGGTCTCCGGCGATGCGTGTCCGACATCGGTCGCGACGACTCCGGCGACGTCGGTGCTCGCACTGCCGTGGAGCAGCTCGAGACGCGAGATGACCAGATCCTCATGCTGAGCGAGCGACACCGTTGGTCGCCAGCGATCCCAGCGGCGGGCCCCGCTGCCACCATCGAGGGTCGTGCCCAAGAGGCCAAGGACGACGAGCTTCCGGCGCTTCATAGCTGAACGTATCGTACTTATACCGTTAGATAAGCGCTGGAGCCAGGATCTCGCGCGTGTTCGTAGATTCGCGGCTTGGCATCGTGCGTGCTCTAGCGACCGTCATCATGAACGAGAGCACGACGCGGGATGGGCACGTGACGCTGGAGACGATGGGCGCGCCGATCAAGGCGTGGACGGTTGGCGTCCAGTTCGAGGCGGAGGCGGAGGCGCAGCTCCGGCGCGTCGCCGAGCTTCCCTTCATTCACAAGTGGGTTGCCGTCATGCCGGACGTTCACGCAGGAATCGGCGCGACCGTCGGCAGCGTCATCGCGACCAAGGGAGCGATCATCCCGGCGGCGGTCGGCGTCGACATCGGATGCGGAATGATGGCGGTCCGCACATCGCTCCGCGCGTCGGACCTTCCAGACAATCTCCGCGAGCTTCGGTCCTCGATCGAAGCGGCGGTGCCGCATGGCCGTACGGACCACGGCGGCCGCAATGATCGGGGGGCGTGGCATCAGCTCCCGGACGATGTCGCGAGCGCGTGGACCGAGCTCGAGGCGGACTTCACGGCCCTGACCAAGAAGTTCCCGCGGCTCGGCGGCGGGGCCTCGGTCAGCCAGCTCGGCACGCTCGGGACAGGCAACCACTTCATCGAAGTCTGCTTGGACGAGAGCGATCAGGTCTGGTTCATGCTGCACTCCGGCTCACGCGGCGTCGGAAACCGGATCGGCAGCTTCTTCATCGAGCTCGCGAAGAAGGACATGCGGACCTGGATGGTGAATCTCCCGGACGAGAACCTGGCGTACCTGCCCGTAGGAACCGAGCACTTCGGGGACTACTGGAACGCCGTCAGCTGGGCGCAGAAGTTCGCGGCGAAGAACCGCGAGCTGATGATGAAGTCCGTCGTCCGGGCGGCGCGAGGGACTCTCTCTCCGTTCGAGCTCACCGATGTCGCCGTCAACTGCCACCACAACTACGTAGCCCGCGAGCATCACTACGGCGCAGACGTGCTCGTGACGCGCAAGGGAGCGGTGCGTGCGGGGGAGGGCGATCTCGGCATCATCCCCGGCAGCATGGGGGCGAAGTCGTTCATCGTTCGCGGGAAGGGAAAGAAGGAAGCGTTCTGCTCGTGCAGCCACGGCGCAGGACGGAAGATGTCTCGGACCGCGGCGAAGAAGACCTTCTCGTTGAAGGACCACGAGGAAGCGACCAAGGGGATCGAGTGCCGAAAGGACGCCGACGTCATCGACGAGACGCCTGCTGCGTACAAGTCGATCGACGAAGTGATGAACGCGCAGCGTGAGCTCGTCGACGTCGTGCACACCCTGCGGCAGGTCGTTTGCGTGAAAGGGTGACCGTCATGCTGACGATCGATGGCTCCATGGGAGAGGGCGGGGGACAGGTCTTGCGCTCGTCGCTCGCCCTCTCCCTCATGACCGGAACGTCCTTCCGGATGACGAACATTCGCGCCGGCCGCGCTCGTCCCGGGCTCATGCGGCAGCACCTCGCGAGTGTCGAGGCTGCGACGCAGATCGGTGACGCCGACGCGGATGGCGCGGAAATCGGCTCGACCAGTCTGTCCTTCCGTCCGAACGGCGTGTGCGGAGGGGACTACACCTTCGCGATCGGCGGGGCGGGGAGCACGACGCTCATGTTCCAGACCGTCGTGCTCCCGTTGCTGCTCTCGACGACGGTGCCATCGACCTTGCAGCTGATCGGGGGAACCCACAACCCGATGGCGCCGCCGGTCGACTTTCTCCAGCAGGTGTTCGTTCCCGCGCTCGCGAAGATGGGCGCACGGATCGACATCGCGTTCGAGCGCTACGGTTTTTATCCGGCGGGCGGGGGAGCGTGGTCTGCCACGGTCCACCCGACGAAGAAGCTATCGCGCCTAGAGCTTGTCGAGCGCGGCGAGGTGCGTTCGCGTCGTGCCACTGCGGTCGCCGCGCAGATTCCGAGCTCGGTCGCGGTTCGCGAGCTCACGACCCTCGCGACGGCGCTCGAGTGGGATCGAAACGACTGTCGCTCGCTCACGGTCCGAGCCTCACACGGTCCCGGCAACGCGCTCCTCGCCATCGTGGAGAGCGAGCACGTTACTGAGGTCTTCAGCGGATTCGGTGCGCGCGGTGTTCGAGCCGAAGCCGTCGCCGAGGGGGTGGCCACGGAAACGGCTCGCTACCTCCGCGCCGGAGTCCCGGTTGGCGAGCACCTGGCCGATCAACTCCTTCTCCCGATGGCGCTCGGCGACGGGGGCGTCTTTCGGACCGTCCGACCGTCGACGCACCTCACGACGCAAATCGCGCTTCTCGAGCTCTTCCTCGGTGTGTCGATCACGGCGGAGGAGGAGAGCGACGACGTCTGGCGCATCACCGTACCGGCGAAAACGTGAGCTCCGCAAGCATCGAGAATCATGGCAACTGAGGCCGCGACAACCCGACGTCTTAGTCGACTATCGCGATGCCTTGATTGGATTCGAGCTCCTCGAACAACCGAAGGTTGAGCGCGAAGGCATGCTGGGCCTCCTCGGTGACGTGCTCGGCTGCGGTCGGATCTAGCGGCAAGGCGTCGAGCTGCCGGGGGTAACGTTCCTTGAGGCTCGTGCGATCCGCCACACGGTCGAATCGATAGAACGCCGCGCCGCAGTCGGAGTTGCTCCCGAACACGCGTCGGAGTGCACGCGCGAGAATCTCGCCGCCAGAGAGATCACCGAGGTAGCGGGTGTACAGGTGCCCGACCAGCCGCGGCGGTTCGATCGTTGCGACTTCGCGAACGCGCGCCACGTACGCGCGTGTCGCCGGCGACGGAGATACCTGGGGGCGCCAGTTCGTGCCCAACCAATACGCGAGGTCGTTCTCGAGGCTCGCGCGACGACGTAGCTCGTCGAAGTCGAGCATCGAGACGACGGGATGGTCGCAGTGAGCATCGAGCGCGTGTTCCATCGCGGCGTAGACGAAGTAGAGGCTTTCGACGAGCCGAGCATACGAGCCTGCGTCGACGCGACCGGCGACGATGGTGCGCACGAAGCCCGTTCGCTCGACGCGGTCGTGGAGGTCCCGCGTTCGCTCCCGTAGCAGTCTTGCCAGCGACGCGGAGGCCATCCTTCAACCCCCAGCGCGAGGTAGGGAGCGCAGCGAGAAGCAGAAGGTCGTCCCCTTGCCGACCTCGCTCGCGACGCTGATCCGTCCGTCGTGTGCCTCGACGATGCCCTTGGCGATGAAGAGCCCGAGTCCAGCGCCCTTCGCGGCTCCGGACGGGCCTTGCCAGTAGCGATCGAAAACGTGAGTGAGCTCGTCGGGAGGAATGCCGACGCCGGAGTCCTCGACGGAGAACCGAACGAAGTCCCCGACCGAATCTGCGGCGACGCGGATGACGCCGCCGGGCGCCGTGAACTTGACCGCATTGCCGAGAAGATTCGAGAAGACCTGGAGTATGCGATCGCGATCGGCATGAACGCTGGTATCAACCATACGTGCTTCGAGCCGAAGGGACCGTTGCTCGGCAATAGGTGCAGTCAAGGCCAGCGCGTCTTCAATGAGTGTGCGGGCGCCGATCGGCGCCGGTGCAATGACGAAGCGACCTCCTTCGATCTTGCTCACGTCGAGGAGCTCGGCGATGAGCTTCTCCATGGCTTGGGCGGCACGCTCGATCCGTTCGACCGCCGGCGCATCGCCTTCCCGATGAAGCCGGTGCGTCGCGACCTTGATCACGGCGAGAGGGTTTCGTAGGTCGTGCGAGACGATGGCAACCAGGTCGTCGCGCGCCGCAGCGGCTTGCTCCGCCCGCCGGATCTGTCGCTTCAGGTCGGCCTCGATCAACGAGCGGCGCAGCGACTCCGCCGCCTCGACGTCCTCCGCGCTCCAGGGGGCCGATTGTCCTCTCACGATCTCCTTCCACGTGTCGAACGAGCTCCGCGGCCGGAGCGGTCCGGAGGCGACGCCTGGCAACGTCGGCTGCCGGCCCCACGTGACCGTCTGGACCACCTCCGGACGAAACCACAGCACCGAGATGCGCGGATGCGTCGGGCTCGAGACGGCGAGCAGCCCGCTCGCGGTTTCTTCGAAGGCACGCGCGGGCGGGTAGACCTTGGACAGCGCGTCCGTAGTCGCACTCCCGCCTCGCTCGCGCAACCACGTGGCCAGCGCCGCCACGTCGGCGGGCGACGGTGTCGTTCCGTTCACTTCGATGTGGCCGTCTTGAACGACCGCGGCGCCTTGGGCTCGCACGAGGTCGACGAGCGCGTCGCTGGCGGGCAAGTGCGTGGACGTCGGCGCGACCGTCGCGGAGCGCATCGTCTCCGTGAGCAGTTCGACCGTACGACGCACCGTTCGCTCCCGTGCCTGCGCTTCGGCCCGCTCGAGGTCGTCCATCTGAAGCGCGATGAATCGACCGAGCAACTCGCAGGCGTTCCGGACGACGAACGGCACGAACCGTGGCGTTCGGTGATGGCACGCGAGGAGACCCCAGAGGCGAGGACCGCGCGTGAGCGAAATGCTCATCGACGCGCGGACTCCCATGTTCGACAGATACTCGACGTGCACCGGCGATACGCTTCGCAGGCTCGAGAGCGAGAGGTCGAGGGGGGCTGCCGTGTCCACGCTGCACGGCGGCACAATCGGCACCGCGGGCGCCTGCACGTCGGCGATGGCTCGAACGCCGTTGAGCACGTAAAGCGCACGGGCCGGAGCGGGGATGTCGGGCGCCGGGTAGTGCAGGCCACGAAACGGCTCGAGCTCGGGGACCTTCTCCTCGTGAAGGACTTCGCCGTGATCGTCGCGATCGAATCGATAGAGCATCACCCGGTCGAACCCGGTCAGCTCTCGGAGCTCGTGGACCGCCATCGCGCCGAGCTCGTCGACACTCTGAATTTGCTTCAGCCGTGCAAGGGCGGTGCGTAGGCGCGCGCCGTCGGAGAACGGGTCGAAGGACGACGGGTGCCGACGCTCGCGCTCGAGGATCGTTGCGCCCATGTGGCGATGGAGGAGCCCGTCGACCGCGTAGGCTCCCTTCGCAATCGCGAGCGGGCTTACGAGATCGAGCCGGTCGCGGCCTAGGGCAGCGGCGACGTCGGCGCTGTCTCCGCCGAGCGCTGCGGTGAGGGGGTGCCCAATCAGCGCTTCGGAATCAACACCGAGCAGCTCGGCCACGTTCGAGCTGACGTGACTGATTCGAAGGGACGGCTCGACGAGCACGAGCAGGACACCGTGCGGTTGGATCGTGCCGGGGATGTGAACCAGCTCACGATCGCAGCCGGTCAGATCGACGGTAGCCATACGCCTCCTTACGACTCGAGGGCGTGCACGTTCGTTGCCTATCGAAGCCGGACAGCGGGGGGGGCACACGCAGCGCGACCCTTCGAATCGCGAGCTGGGAGCTCGTTTTCGTGCTCAGCGCCCACGGTGCCGGGAATCGAACCTCGGCCCTGGTGGTGAGCGCGACGACGCTGCGCGAACTTACCTGCAGGATGCCTGCGGCGCCCTCGAGGCTGGCTACGGCCGCCTCGTCGAGCGTCCCCGATCGCCGTCGAAAGTCCTTCGCGAACACATCCGTCCGCCATCGATGTAGTTGCCAACGGCTCTCTCTGCGGTTCGACGCGTCGGATAGTCGTCGACGAGCTCGGCCCGCAGAGTCGCAAAGAAACTATCAACCACCGTGTTGCTGCTCCCAGCTTTTGCGGCTCATGTATGGCGACCAATGCCATTGGCGTCGAGCGCCTTGCGGTCGTCACCCGGTCGCTCTGGCCACGACGATCATTTCCTTCTTCGCGTCGTACGGCCGCCGGTCGAAGCCGCCGTACATCGCCTCCAGCGCGAACCCGGTGCGCACGAGGAGGTGCTCGAGCTCGAAGCGCCAGAACCAACGCATCTCGATCTCGGTGGCTTCGTCCGAGACCTTCACGCCCGCACGCCAGCGCTCGTGGCGGAAGCGCACGCGCATCACCTGTGCCGCCCGATCGTTCCAGATGGTCGAGAAGCGGCGCACCTCCTCGTCACCCTCCTCGGCGCGTACCTCCTCTTGCTCCGGAACCTCGGCGATCGCGATGCGCGCGGGATCGGCCGCGAACACGTCGAAGGCGAGGAGGCCGCCCGGGGCCAGGTGGCGGCGCGCGCACGCGAGCGTGGCGAGCTGCTCGTCGACGCTGAGGAGGTGCTGAAAACCGCGGAAGGCTGCATAGATCAGGCGGAAGCGTCCGGCACCCAGGTTGAAGTCCGTCATGGGCGCCTCGACGAGCTCGAGGTTCGGTGGCGGATCCTTGGAGCGTAGGACGTCGAGCATGGCGGGCGAGTGATCGAGGCCGACACACGGTATGCCCTCGCGAGCGATGGGAAGCAGCACGCGCCCAGTCCCGCAGGCGAGCTCGAGCACCGGGCCGCCCGTCTCGCGGGCGAGATCCGCATAGAAGGCGCGATCGCCCGAAGGGTCGCGAATCACGGCATACTCAGCATCGTAGCTGCGGGCGATCGCTCGTTGGTCGGTCTCGTCGTAAGCCATGGACCAAGCCTACGTGATGACTCCATCACGGCGAACCGGAGCACGATGGGGTTGGGCGCCGGGTAGTCGCGGCGCAGGAGGGGGCAGGCATGTTGGCCGTCTTCGCGAGTCACTCGTCGGGCGGCCGCAATCGCTCGCCACGGTGCTGCATCTGAGGCTGTCGGGCTCCTCTCACTGGATGGTGGGTGGGGGCCTAGCTACCTTCGGATCGAGCCGAGCACCGGTTCGACATGGAAGAAGAGGACGTCGAAGAACCAGAGATCGGGTTCGCCTCGAGCTTCGGGGGCCGCACGCGACCGGCGTCGGTCCTCCTCACACTCGATTTCTGATATGGCGAGCTGAGGTGTCGCGAGCCATCCGTCCCGCCCTCGTCTTCGCGACCGTTGCGCTTTCGATCCCGGCCCGCGAGGCTGCCGCGCAACCCGCAGCTGAGGCGCCCATCGTCGAGCTTTCGTACAGCGCCGTGGACGCGGGCTGTTTCTCGGAGAGCGAGTTCCGCGACGCCGTTCGCCAGCGCCTGGCGTTCGATCCGTTCGCGCCGTCCGGGGGGGCGAAACCGATCGCCGTGACGACGCGCATCGTTCGAAGCGGTTCGCAGCTTCGCGCGTCGATCGTCCTCACCGAGCCCGATCGTCCGAGCGAGGCGGCGCAGGAGATCGCCTCCGGTCCGGAAGGGTGCGCGACCTTGAGCGTCGCGGCCGCGCTGGCAACGAGCATGTCGATCGAACGAACGATCGCGCGCCGAGGTGCCACCGAGCCGTCGCCACCCGCCGCCGAAGCACCCGGGGCTGAGACACCCACCGACGAATCCCCGCTGCCGGAGGCCGAGTCGCCGCCGCAACCTCGCCGGACAGTCCGTCCTCGAACGAAGGTTCGGGAAACGCCGCGACCAAGGTCCCGACCGATCGGCGTTCGGACGCACGCAGGCCCGATCTTCGGTCTGGGCATCTTGCCCGGCGTCGCCGCGGGAGTCTCGGCTGGTGGAACGCTCGAGCTAGGTTTCTTTCGGCCGGGCCTCGAAGCTGCCGGCTGGTTTCCTTCGGAAGCGACCTCTTCACGGGGAGGCGGAGCCAGAGCCTCGCTCATCGTGCTCTCCGGAACGGCGTGCGCACATCATGGCCGCCTCTTTGCGTGCGGCCTGGCCACGCTCGGCGAATTTCGCGCTGCGGGCACGGATCTCCTCGTGAGCCGCTCCTCCGGCTCGATGTACGCGGCTGTAGGCGGCCGCGCCGGAATCGAGCTGCCGCTCGTCGCTCCCTTTTCCCTCGGACTTCAGGCGACGGCCGTGGTCCCGCTCGTCGAGAGGACGCTGCGCATCGTGGACGAAGTGCTCTGGCTCGCGCCACCGGTCGGAGGCGAGCTCGGCATGTTCTGGCGCGTGACGATTTTCTGATGGGTTCTTGGCCCTGACGGGAATACCCGAGGGTCTTGGTTGCAGTGCCTGGAGTCCTCGCGGTGACGAAAGCCGACGCCGTGTGCGGTCCGCGAGCGGACTTTCGCACGGTCTTTCGGACTCACTATCGGTTCGTTCGCGTAACGTTGAGGAGACTCGGCGTTCGTGAGAACGAGCTCGATGACGTGGCGCAAGACATCTTCGTCATCGTCTACAGAAAGCTCGATACGTTTCGCAGCGAAGGCTCGATGGAGCTTTGGCTGTTCGGTATTTGCCTGCGCGTCGCCTCGCGTCATCGACGTCTCGCTCGTCATCGCGTGCAATCGCAGGAGGAGGAGCCCATTGAGGTAATCGACGGCAGTCCGCTACCGGACGATCACGCCGAGGTCGAGCAGGCCCGGCGTCTCGTCCTCACAGCGCTCGACGCCGTCGACCCGCAGCGCCGCGCTGTCTTCGTGATGCACGATCTCAATGAGTTCTCGGCGACAGAGATCGCCGAGACATTGTCGATTCCCCTTGGCACGGTCTACTCGAGGATTCGAGTCGCCCGTGAAGAGTTCCGCCAAGCCGTCACGCGGCTGCGCGCACATCGAGGCTCTTGATGAAGCCGAACGATTCACCAATGGATGACCTCGAGCCTCCCCCGTCACTCGAACCGGAGCTGCGCGAGCTCCTCGACGCTGCGCGCCGCCGCGACGCCACGGATCCGGCCGATGAAGCTGGCTGCGAAGAGCTCCTGGCGCGCCTCGAAGCCACCGCCCTCGGGACGCCGCCCTCGAGAAAGGACGACGTCAAAGACGCTCCCCGGTCGACGCTCTCCTGGATTCTTCATCCAGTGGGAACGGTCGCTTCCCTATGCCTACTTGCGACGTTTGCGGTCGGCACTGGAACCCGAGAGGGCGCGCACGACGAACCGCGAACCTCTCAGTCTAGCCCGCTCGAGCCCCGGTCTCCGGATCGCTCGGCCGCGCCACCGCATCAGGAGGCGCCAGAGGATCGACCGATTCCGACGCATGTTGACGCTCTTGCATCGTCTGCATCGTCTGCATCGTCTGCCCGAGCGCCCGTGCAGGTAGCACGGGTGCACCTCGCGCCTCCGCGCGCGCCGGAGCGGCAGATGCCCATGCCAGCAGCTAAATCGAGCTCGCCACGATCGAGTGACCCGTCGCACGGCGGCCTCGCCGAGGAGATTCGTCTAATCGAGTCGGCGCGCGCCAGGATGACGGCAAAGGATCCAACGACTGCGCTCCGTCTCGTTCGTGAGCACGAGCGCCGGTTCCCAGACGGTCAGCTCGCCCAACAGCGTGAATGGCTCCATATCCAGGCGCTCGACGAAATGGGCAGCGTCAAGGAAGCAAGAGAGCGAACCGAGCAGTTCCGCAAGCGTTTTCCGGGCGGGCTGCTCTTGCCGTCGGTCGAGCGAACGCTCGATGCGGCTCCCTGAGGTCCTCATGTTCCGTTACGATAGAGTGCTTCTATTCGTCTCCATTACCGTGATCGTGGGGCTTGCGACCACCTCCGGTTGCGCCAAATCATCAATCGATGTCGGGGCACGCGAGCTCCCGGATTCGAGCTCCCCGGCCTTCATCCAACCGGACGCGGGTCCCCCACCGGAGGCGGATACACCGATGTGCATCTCGTACGAGTGCCCGGCTCCGTACGCTACCTGTCTCGACAAGCCCGGCCTCTGCAATACGAATCTCAAGACGGATGTGAACAATTGTGGAGCTTGCGGCAAGAAGTGCTTTGATCCCGATGGGGGATTCTTGCCGAACGGCCAGAACGGGGAGTTCTCTTGCACGGATGGCGAGTGTTACCTGCAGTGCCCCGCCATCTTCGGCGACTGCAATGGGCAGCTCGAGGACGGCTGCGAGGCATTTCTGCTCGATCGGGCGAACTGCGGTGCGTGCGGTAATGCCTGCAAGGAGGGAGAAGTCTGCTGGAACGGCGCGTGTGGTTGT
>ERZ778025.1668-NODE-1668-length-14887-cov-3.326524_pt1 | contig 14887 bp, 13 predicted proteins | sample MGYA00375755_ERZ778025 | MGnify/ENA primary metagenome ERZ778025 (study PRJEB29350, sample SAMN05389825) | bioreactor metagenome | isolation source: Thiocyanate bioreactor | place: South Africa: University of Cape Town | collected 2014-03-17 ... | reverse complement strand
GTCGTCCAGGACATCCTTCGGCTCGGCCCAGCTCATGATCTCGAAGTGATCCGTGTTGTCGACAGGTTTCGTGTTCTTGCGGCAGAGATAGATCGTCTGCTGCACCTGATGCGTTACGGGATCGATGTAGGCATCGAAGTGCTGCATGCGATCCTTGGCTGACATCTTGTGGCCCTCGAGCGCCTTGATGATCGCGATGTTGTTCGTCGATCCGGCGCGCTCCATAGCGCGGAAGAGCTCCTGTGTCGCCATGTAGCCGTTGTACGACACGTTCCCTGGTACGGGGATAGGTCCGTTCTTGTTGGCGTCCTGCCACTTCTTCACGAACTCGGGGACGCCCGGAAGATCGAGCTTGTGGTACCAGGTCGTGCCGAACACGCCGAACAGGCTCTGCGGCGAGCCCCACACATCCGGCCAATCCTGCTGATTGTTGATCCACGCCGGGCCGCCCGCAGCATCGAGCTTGAGCTGCGTGATCTGCTCGCGGAGCGCCTTGTTGTCGTCACCGGCAATGGCGGTGCCGACGACCTGCGGTTTGATCTGCTGGATCTTGAGCAGGTAGGACGTGAAATCTCGCGTATTCTGCGGCACGAGCAGATTGTCGATGATCTTGCCGCCATTGGCTTCGACCAGGGCCTTGGTGGCCGCGGCTGTCGAATGCCCCCACACATAGTCGTTCGTGAGCAAGAGCCAGTTCTTGCCGATCGACTTCACCGCGTTCGCGACAGCGGCCTTGGAGAAGTTCGTGCCATTGCCGTCCCAAACGAACTTGATGCGGCTGCAGTTCTCACCGGCCTCGCTCGGCGCGGAAGAGTTCGTGTTGAGGAAGATGGTGCCGTACTTGTTGGCGACCTGCGTGATGGCATTGGCCACGCCCGAGTGAAGGGCGCCGATCAGGATGGGGCAGTCCTCGCGCGTGATGAAGCGTTCCGCGACGCGCGTACCAGCCGCCGGGCTCGACTCCGTGTCGGCCGTGACCCATTCGATCTTGCGGCCAAGTACGCCGCCTCTGGCGTTCCATTCGTCAATGACCATGCGGATGGCGCGATGCTCATCCTGGCCGCTGTTGCCGAACTGTCCGCCCGCATCGTTGGTGAGGCCGAGCTTGATCGGCTTCTTGCTCTGCGCATAGGCGCGATTGTGATGCCAGGGGCCGTAAAAAGCGCCGACGCCCGCAAGAGACGCCGTCATCAGGCTGCCCTTCAAAACCGAACGCCGGGACGGGCCACGCCCGGCTTTGCCGTTCTTCGTCATCGCTTCCTCCTGTCAACCACGGCTGCTCGCTCGTTTGACGGCAGCTCTTCCTTGAGGCATAGAATAATCATTCCATCTGCCTTGTGAAGTGAAATATCCGTATCTTCCGCCGGAATCTGGAGCCCACGTGAGAAAGCATCCCAAACGCTCGGGAATGCAGACGAAATCAGCGCAGCTCAGCGCCTACGACTCGTTGCGTGAAGGCATAGCGCAGCGCTATCCGCTCCTCTCCGACCGCCTGCGCGTGATCGCGGAGTTCGCGCTCGACCATCCGACGGACATGGCTCTCGGCACGGTCGCCGAAGTTGCCGCGCGGGCCAAGGTGCAGCCATCGGCCATCGTCCGCTTTGCGCATGCGCTCGGCTTCGGCGGCTTCACGGAGCTGCAGCAGGTCTTTCGCTCCCGCCTCGTTGCCGGCGCCGTGCCGAGCTATCGCGAGCGCATTGACGGGCTGCGCCGCGATGGAAGCTTTCAAGACAGCAGCAACCCGCACGAGCTGCTCGCGCGTTTCGCGTCCGAGGGAACCGTATCGCTGGAGAACCTGCAGGAAAGCGTTCGGGACGCGGATCTGAAGCGTGCCATCGGCCTGATGGGACAAGCGCACGCCATCTACGTGCTTGGCCTCGGTGGCTCGTTTCCGGTCGCCGCCCACCTGACGTACGTCCTGCGCCGGCTCGGGCGGCGCGCCATACTGCTCGACGGACTGGGCAATGTGCTTGTCGATCACGTCCTGACGGCAACGCGCCGGGATGTCGTCATCGCCGTCAGCTTCCGCCCCTACAATCCCGAGACCGTTCAGCTCGTCCCGGAGTTCCACGCGCGCGGCTTGCCGATCATCGCCGTGACCGACAGCCTGCTCAGCCCGATCGTGCACGGGGCGGATGTCGTGTTCGAGATTCCCGATATGCCCGAGGCCGTGCTGCGCACTATGGTCGCCCCCATGTGCCTCGTCCAAAGTCTCGCCGTCGGCCTGACGATCAAGGCGAACGAGCCTTTGACTTCGGGCGCGAGCCGGCTGCCCTCGTCACCTCGGTGATCGAACCGCGCGATGCGCGCAGTCCTCTCCCTCCATTGCCGCCCCTTGTCACGCACGCGCGGATCGTCGAGGTTGGCGCCACAAAACAAGCCCAAAGGAACAGCGATGCCCGCCACGTACGCCAATCACCGCGCGCAGTTGAAAGCCATTTTGGTCGCCTGGGGTATGCCCGACGACAACGCCGAGATCACCGCCGACGTCCTGGCGTGGTCGGATCTGCACGGCGTCGACAGCCACGGCATTTCGATGATCCCGAGCTACGACACGCTGCGCCGCAATGGCCGCGCGCGCATGGACGCCCGGCCGCGGATCATCTCGGAGACGCCCGTGTCGGCGGTGGTGGACGGCGGTGGCGGGCTCGGTCACGTGCCCTCGCATTTCGCCATGTCGACGGCGATCGCCAAAGCCAAGACCGTCGGCATGGCCGCGACCGTGGTGCGCAGCTCCGCGCATTTCGGCGCCGCGGGATACTTCACCCTGATGGCTGCGAACGCCGGTCTCGTCGGCATGGCCTGCACGTCAGCCTCGGGCATCCAGGTTGCGCCGACCTTCGGCAAGCAGGCGCGTCTTGGCACCGATCCCTGGTCGTTCGCGGCTCCCAGCGCCGACGGCGTACCGTTCCTGCTCGACATGGCGACGACCACGGTGGCAGCGGGGCGCATTCGCAACAAGGCGAACGAGGGCCTCCCGACGCCCGACGGCTGGGTGCTGGATCGCGAGGGCCGCCCCTCCAATGATCCGCTGGTCGCCAAGGAGAAAGGCGGGTTCATGACCTCGCTCGGCGGCTCACCGGAGAATTCGAGCTACAAGGGCTACGGCCTTGCGGTGATGGTGAACATTCTCGCGTCGTGCCTGTCGGGCGCAACGCTCATCACCGATCCCGAGCACACGAAGAAGCCCGTCGGCCAGGACATCGGGCACTTCTTCATGGCCATCGATCCCGCCATCTTCCGAGGCGCCGGCGATTTCGAGAGCGACGTTGCGAGCTTCCTCGGCGCGCTCAGGGCCACGACACCGGTCGATCCGGCCCAGCCCGTCATGGTGGCCGGCGATCCGCAGCGGAAAACGGCCGAGACGCGCCTGCGCGACGGCATCCCGGTTGGCGCCGGATTGCTCGCGCAGATCCGACAGATCGCACAGGCTGCTGCGGCCCCTTGGCTGCTCGACTGACAATCGCACGATAGAAGTCGGCGCTGCCGATCGCGCCTGCGCGGCCATCATCTCCAGCCCGAAGGGCTGTGGATGATTGGCCGCTCTAAACCGATCGGTGGATGCGACACGTCGGACACACCCATAGTTTCGCGCGCTTGGGCCGAGGGCTCACGATCGCGGGACGAGGGATAGGGTATGCGAGAGCACTACAAGCTACGGACGATTGAGATTCTTGCACAGGCGGCAGCAGCGGTCCGCCGCAAATCGGCGGGTGCGATGATCAATTTCATCGTCTGATCTGAGGCAATCACATCCCGCGCAAAGGCTCGAGGCACAGGGCTTCGCGGGATCGATGAGCCCGGCCGGCTGCATCAGCCGTAAGCCTGAAATCGTCTACCAGTGAGCTGCGGTTGATCCCGATGCACGACGAAGTTGCGCAAAAGCCACAAGCGTTGACTGGACAGCTTGGCGATCTTGCCCTAGTGATCCCGGCCGCTGTCACGAGATTGTCGTCTTCCGGAGGGGGCCGCCAATGACGGAATGCCACGGAAGTGCATCAGCATATTCATTAGCCAGCCCGGATATTGTCTCAGAGGAATTCGAAGGCGAGTTTGTCATCCTCGATCTGAGCTGCGGAAAATATTACAGCATGGATCCGGCAGCGAGCGTGCTCTGGCGCGCCATCGTGGCCGGCGTGCACCTGCAGGACCTCGCCGCGGCCGTCGACGGCGCTCCTGCCGTCACGGCTCAGTCCATTCACGAGTTTGCAGAGAAGCTTGTGAGCTACGGCTGCCTCGTGCGCTCCGACGCACAAGCATCCGCTCCGATCGACCCCGCCACGATCGACACGCTGAGGGCGAGCACCAACCCTCCCACTGTCGAGATGTTCGACGATTTGGCCGATCTCATCCTTGCAGATCCGATCCATGACGTCGAGGAGACGGCGGGATGGCCCATTCGCAAGCCGACCGCGGCGAATTGAATGGCGATGCGGCGACGGAGATGTCGCGTGATCTTCTCGCCTTTGCCCGCGAGCTGCTGAGCTTTGCCGAGCGAGAGCACGGGCGGATTCCGCATCGGCGCACCTTCATCCTTCCCGGCGTGTTGCTGGACATCGGCTATTCCGCGCCTCAGTTCGCCCAGCTGTGCGACCGGGCTTATCTGTCCGCGTCCGCTCCCGAGGATGTCCAGTCGGTAAGGCTCGCCGTGCTGGACTACGAAGCGCTCCCGCACATGCCGCGATGGCGTGGACCTGCGCCCGGTTTTCACGACGTGACATCCGGGCTCGCGGCGCACGGCCTGCGCGCAGCATACGATGCGGGATATGCGACCTGGGATATCTACGACCTCGCTCGCGGCTTGGGTGTTCGCGCCATGCAGGCGACGACGCTGCGGCCACCATGGGAGCCATCCTTTCCGCTGCGTCTGCTGCTGCACTGGGCAGCCCGAGATCCACGCCGCGGCATGATCCACGCCGGCACGCTCGGGCACCGAGGCTACGGGGCCTTTCTGGTCGGCGCGGGAGGCTCCGGAAAATCCGGCACCACGCTGTCCGGCATCCTGCACGGACTGACCAGCGTCGGCGACGACTACGTGGCGGTCAGCTCGCGCGACGCCATCGTCGAAACGCTGCCGGTACTGCGGCGCATGAAGCAGGATGTGGCGGGGCTGCGCCGGCTTGGTCTCGAAGCTGGGAAAGGCCCCCTCGACGGGCCGCCCAACTGGCAAGGCAAGGTCGAGTTCGACTTCCAGGCCCTGGCTGCCGGCGCGCGCGCCGAGCGCTTGACCATGACCGCGATCCTCATGCCGCACATAGCAAGGGCGCCGTCCTCATCGTTCCGACCGGCCACCGCCAAGGAGGCCATGATCGCCATGGCGCCGAGCAGTCTTTTTCAACTTCACGGGAGCTGGCGCGAGGATTTCGGATTGATCGCGTCGGTCGCGCGCACCTTGCCGGCATTCCATCTCGATCTCAGCGAGGATCCGAAAGAGATCGCTGCTGCAATCCGGTCCTTTCTCGACAGCAGGGCGCGATGAAAATCTCCATCCACATGCCCGCCTACAATACCGAGAGCACAATCGGCTCGGCTCTGAAATCGCTTCTCCGCCAGCGCGACGCGGGAGAGCTCGACATCATCGTCGTGGATGATGGCTCGACCGACAGCACGCGCGATGCCATCGGCGCCCTCGCCGCCACGGCACCGGAGATCAGGCTGATCTGCGTGCCGCACGGCGGTATTGCGAAAGCACGGAACACGGCACTGCGGGCGACGCGGCCGGACACGGATCTCATCACCTTTCTGGACGCCGACGATCTGTCGCCCGCGGGCAGGTTGGCGCGCGATGCCGCTCTCCTGAAAGCGGATCCGAGCCTCCAGTTCGTATACTCCAAAATTCGTTTCTTCGATCTCGAGGACGCCGAGCATCTGGCACCGAGCGCAATATCGCACGCCGTCGATGGCTGGATCGGCCAGCTCGGTCAGGCGCTGTTCCGGCGTGAAGTCCTCGAAGCGGCTGGGCCATTCGACGAGACGCTGCAGCAGTCCGAGGATCTCGATCTCTGGTTTCGCATCTTCGCCGAGCAGCCCAAATACGCGGTCACCGAGGAGATCGGCGTGTACTACCGGAAGAACCACGGCAGCATCACCGAAAATCGCCGTCAGTTCCGGCAGGAGCTGATGAGGACCTTGTTCAGACACCGCAAGCGGCAACCCAAACTCGGCGAGCTCGGTCTGCCGCAAGGCTTCATCTCGGCCGACCACATGGCGGAGCTTCGGACATGGGTAAAATGATCGCCTATAGCGCCGTCATTCCGGCCTTCAATACGCAAGCCTATATCGCCGACGCGATCCTCTCGATCCGCGCTCAAACAGTGCCGCCGCAGGAGATCATCGTCGTCGACGACGGCTCGACGGACCGAACGGTGGAGGTCGTGAGAAGTCTCGGCGCCGATATCCGGATCATTCGCCAGGAAAATCGTGGCGCGGGCCCAGCGACTACGGCCGCGGTCGAAGCCGTAACGACCGGCCTGATCGCCGGTCTCGATTCCGATGATATCTGGCTGCCGCACAAGATGGAGCGGCAGTTGCAGGCAGTGCAGGGAATGCCCGAGATTGCGGGCTGCTTTGCGAGAATGCGGCAGTTCCAGCACGGCGCCGACATGGATGCGGATGGCCCCGTCGCCGACTCGTGGCTCCGGTCGTCCATGGTCATGCGTACTGAGGTTGCGCTCGGCGCCGGGCCGATCGTCGGGCGGATCGGAGAGCTCGTGGACTGGCTGGCGCGCATTCGCGAGCAGGGCCATCGCCTGCATCTTCTCCCCGAGGTCCTGGCATTGCGCCGCGCGCGCCCGGGAAGCCTCACCTACGACCGTGACGCCGCATGTAGCAGCGCCTATTTGCTCGCCGCCCGCAAAGCAATCCTGCGGCGGCGCGAGACGCCCGCAAGATAGAGGGCCCTGACATGCTCCTTATGCCGCGACACTTCTCGGCCTCACGACGCTTTCCCCAGCTCTCATGGGCCTGGCCGAACGGCAGCCGTCAGCTTCTCGTCATGGCGGCGGGCCACGCCGACGAGACGCGTGCCGCTGAGGCGCTCATCGAGTGGCTGTCGACGACGGACATCGATAGCTGTCACTTTCCCGAGCAGCGACTTCTGGTGCGGATTGCCAGCCGCTTTCCCGAGACGCGCCTCAAAGTGGCCGAGCGTGCGCGCCTCAATGGCATCGTGCGGTTGCTCTGGACGAGATCGCGCCTCACTCTCGACAATGCCGCGCCGGCTCTCAAGGCCTTGCGCGAGGCCGGCGTAGAGTTGCTCGTCCTCAAGGGCATGGCGCTCACCGCGCTCAACATGCAGAACCTCAAGGGCCGCATCGCGCACGATGTCGACATCCTCGTGCACCCTTCCGACATAGCGACTGCGCTCTCGACCATGGACCGCAGCGGCTGGCGCTCTGCGCGCGGCGAGTCGGGACTGTTTCTCATGAAGCGCGGCGCGGCATTCCGCAGCCTCAACTTCCTGAAGGCGCCATTCGGCGACATAGACCTGCACACGCGGGCGTATCACACCGCGAAGCCCGACAGCGCACCCGAGACGGGCCTTTGGGCGAGGAGCGCGCGCGCCGAGCTGCTGGGCATCGACGTGCTGGTGCCGAGCGCGACCGATCGGCTCGTGATCGCCATCGCGCACGGCGCTCTCGATGCTCATCGCCACAGCGACTGGCTCATCGACTGCGCGCAGATCGCCGGCGAGGGCGAAGTCGACTGGCCGCTGGTCGTGAGTCTTGCGACAGAGCTTGGCATCCCGGCGGAGGTGACGCTCGCCCTGACGTATGTGCGCGAGGTCCTGGGCTACCCAATTCCCGAGAGCATCCTTGCGCAGCTCTGGAGTGCCGCAAGGAGCATGCCAGCCGACTACTACAAGGCGCTCATGCTCGGCTATCCGAGGGCCCGGCACTCGATGGTCAGCAGCGTCGGCCGGCGCATCTTCAAGGCCCGGCACCAGGCGCAGGTCAAGGCCGCCAACGGCAGTGTCGGCTCCGCCGCCGATCCCCGCATCGAGATGCGCAGGGTCGGCCGTCCGGCGGGGTTACCGGACAGCCCGCCGGCGCTACGCCATCGCGTCAGCATCGCGCCTGGAGCACAACGGTGCGCCATCGTGATTGCCATGGAAGGCGCCGGCCCGGCCCGACGCTATGTATTCGAGGTCAACACGCACGACCGTCACCTCGCACAGCTCACGTACAGGGATCTGTTCGGCCGCGGAGAGCTCTTCCTCGGTGCGGAGATTGGACTGCCTGGTGACGTCGCCGTCGACCACATCTGGATCGAAGCGCGGCAGTCCGGAATTCTCGTGCCCGGACATTCGGCTGACGAGCAGGCGAAGTTCGGCCCGCGGCCCTTCCGCCTTCTCGCGAGTTGAGTCTCGGCTTCTAGTCCTGCGTCGGATCCTCGCCGCCGGACATATGGCGGGCGATCGCCTGCCGCACTGCGTCCGGTTGCTCGGAGAGCGCGTTCGTGAGCGCGCGCAGGTGGCGCCTCGTATCATGAAGCTGGTCGATCAACGAGAGAATGACCGGCAGGCTCGCGTGGTCCAGTCCCATGCGGTAGTGCAGGTCGCAGGCGAGCGCCACACGGGTCTCATCGATACGATCGAAGAGATAGCCCTCGGCATCGCTGTGCGGCGCAATCACGCCTTCTTCGATCCAGGTCATGAGCACCCGGTGCTCCAGGACAGTGAACTGCGCAATGAGCTCGCTTTCACGGATCATGTCAGGTTGCTCCCTTTCTGCGCGGTTGCTGCGGATGGCTCTTCTCCCACTCGGCCATGAACTGCGCGAGCGCCTCGTCCGCGCCTTCCGGTGGCACAATGTGGATCTCGACGAGTTGATCGCCGCGTTCACCGGACTTGCCGCGTAGCGCGCCCTTGCCGCGCAGTCGCAGCTTCGTGCCCTCTTTGGCGCCTTTCGGCACTTTGACGTCGACCTGTCCGTCCACCGTCTCGATGCGCACGCTGGCGCCGTTCAGCGCCTCGCCGAGCGAGACCGGCAGCTCGCTCACGATATCCGCCCCCTCGCGCCTGAAGCCCGGATGAGGCCGAACGGAGATCTGAACATATGCGTCGCCGGACTGGCCGTCGGAGCCCGGCAACCCCTGCCCCTTGAGGCGAAGCACCTGGCCGTCGTCAACACCGGCCGGGATTGCAATATCGAGCGTCTTGCCGTCCGGCATGGATACCACCTTGCGCGCGCCGTTCACAGCATCGAGAAAATCGATCTCGAGGGCATAGCGCACGTCCCGCGGCGGCATGCGGAAGCCGCCATGTTCGCCGCGCCCGCGGAAAAGGTCGGCGAAGACATCGAAGTCCAAATCGGCCTCGCCGCCGCTCTGCGCCCCGGTCGTCCCGCGGCGGCTGTAGCGCATGTTCGGATCGGCTTCGGCGTACTCGCGGTAGAAGTGTCGCTCGGGCTGGCGCTCGGCACCGGTCTCGTCGATCTCGCCGGCGTCGTAGCGCTTACGCTTGTCCGCATCCCCGATGATGTCGTAAGCGGCGTTGATCTCCTTGAAGCGGCTCTCGGCCTCGGACTTACCCGGATTGAGATCAGGATGCGTTTCCTTGGCGGCCTTGCGGTAGGCCTTGCGGATGTCGTCCTGGGTGGCGCTGGGCGCGACGCCCAGGATCTCATAGGGATTGGCCATGCTGTCTCACGTCAGGATCCAGGTGTGGCGCGATCGCGCAGAGAGCACTTAGGCAGACTACGCCACTGCCCGCGGAGCCATCAACGGCAGAGCGACAGGCGCCGAGGCCGCGAACCGACATCGGCAACCAGCTACTAAACGTGCTTCAGGCCGAAATGTTGCCGTCCGCCAGCAATCGCGGTTGGTGAAGCATAAAATTAGATCCAGCGGACGCAGCATAGTCGCCCGCTGGATGATTTGCGCCACTGGCAGGGTCACGCGTTACCAGGGCCGCCAGTCGGACTGCCCGATGCGATCATCATAGACCGGCCGCGCATTGAAACGCTTCCAGGTTGCGGTCACCTTGGCGCCGACAGGAATGCGCTCGTAGAGCTCGATCACGTGCGCGTTGTGCATCCTCACGCAACCCCGTGACACGTTCTGCCCGATGGTCGAAGGCGCGTCCGTGCCGTGAATGCGATAGAGCGTGCTGCCCAGATACAGGGCGCGCGCGCCCATGGGGTTCTTCGGATCGCCGCCAGGCACGGTTGGCGGGATGCTTGGATTTTCACGTCGCATTTCTGCGGTCGGCGTCCAAGGCGGATCAACGCGCTTCTGCGTAACGCGTTGCACGCCCTCCCAACGACTTTCGGCCCGTGGCACGCTGATCGGATAGCTCACAGCGCGGCCGCGGCTGGTCACGTGATAGAGCCGCCGGTCGCCGAAGCTCACGATGACCTCACCTGGCTCGACGGCCGGATCGAAATGAACGACGCGCCGGTCCGAAACCGTGTTTTTGCCTGTGTCCTCGCCGGACAGCCAGTCAAACAGGCCCTGGGCGTGCGCTGCTTGCGGAGGCACGAAGAGCAGTGCAGCGAGTGCGGCCACAGCGCCGGTGGCGGCACTGCGAAGCCGAGAAGTTCCATTCATGATGTGCGTATCCTGACCCGCGCCCGTGATGGCGCATAGCTTCTGAAGTGGTGGGGTGGAAGCTCGGAGAGGATCTTTAAATGTGCATACGCCGTGTCGTGGCGTACACCGCATCATAACTGAGATGAAGGTGCGGCCCCGAGCTCCAGGAGCTCGCCCCGGCGATGCCGAGTTGCTTATCCGGCAGCGGAATGCTCGCTGACGCACCTGGCTCGCCGCATTTGCGCTTCGCGACCGGATCGAGCATCGACGCGGCTGCACGCGGCGCAAGTTTGCACCGATGCTTCTTCGGAAGCTGATGATGGCAGAGCGAACCTGAAAGGTGCTGGCTGCTCAGATGCGCGCGGGACATTTCCGGCGCCGGATCATCCACCCGCGCAGCGTCCGCGCTTGTGCCGAGCGCCATGAGCACGACAAAAATCGCCAGAAGCCCTATGGCCAGGCCTTTGAGGATGTCTGTCAGTGACCTCGACATGCCGACACGCGTGTCCTTGATCCGCAAAGATCGAAATGATCTCGCGAAGCACAACGTAGTGGTGTTCGCCTGGTTTTGGGAGCTGCGCGAGGCGGACTTCTGAAGTCCCGTGGCGTCGCTGCCACAATTTCTCGGCGCGCCCCCTTGATGCGCCAGAAGGATGCAGGCTGCGACGTCAGCGCGCCCGGCGACATATCAGTCGTGCCGGCCGTGCCCGAGCCGTCCGCTCCGACTTACCTCTTGTCAGGCCGCGCCTGTTCTGGCACGTTCGTTATATCCATACGGATATAGCGTGAGAAGTACCCCTTGAAGCGCGCCGCCATCCCAGCGCCGGTCCTGAACCTTGGCAGACGCGCCATGACGGCGCCGCTGTCGCTCAAATCGGCGCCCCTCGTGCTGGTTGAACGGCCGCAGGACGGGCCGCTCCCGATCGCACGCCGCGCAAAAATCTGGGAACTCTCGCGCTATCTGCACTGCTCGATCATCGGCACCTGCCTCTCGACGGCCGAGCTTCGCCACATCCTGGCCAAATCGGGCTTCCTCACGGACGGTGCCTGCGACCACGAACTGCACGGCAGAGGCGTGACGGTCGCGGGCCAGTCGGACGTTGCCGGCAAGCTTCTGCACAAGGCACTCGACAAGCGCCATCGCCAAGCCATCAACCAGTTCGCCAAGGCCAAGAGCGCCGCAGAGCTGACCGCGCTATGGCGCGAGGCGCTGGCACGCGGCGAGGTCCCTGGTGCCTACTGGGCGGCTCTGACACACCCGGAGGCATCCGACGATCTCGTCCGGCAGATGTTCGGCGAAGTGCACATGCTTTCGCACCTCGTCGGCGCGGCCAATCGCGCGGACATCCGGCGGCTGACCGACCTCGAAGCGGAGAATGCCCAACTGCGGGAGAAGCTGCGGCGCCAGGAGGCCCATCTTCGCGAAGGTCTCTCGACGCGCGACGCGACAATCCGCGATTTGAACCAACTTCTCGCCCGTCGGATTGCAGAGCAGGTCGGCAGTACAAGCGCGTCCTCGACGTCATCCGAGCACGCGACGCTTACCGCAGTCGTGAGCGATCTCGAGCGCCGCATCGGTGCTGAAAGCCGGCGGCGGGCCGCACTCGAAGCGCGCCTGGAGCGTCTTGCGGAGGAGGCTCGCCGTGATCGGGAAGCCCGATCGGCAGCAGAAGCGCGCGAGCAGGCGCTCAGGGATGAGCTGGAGGCACTCGAAGCGAGCCTGGCCTTCCCGGTCGAGGTCGCGTCCACGCCGGAGCTGACCGGCCGCTTCGATGGACTTGCCGTTCTCTATGTCGGCGGGCGCCAGCAACAGCAGAGCCATCTCAAGTCCCTGGCAACACCCATGGGGATCGAGTTGCTGTTCCACGATGGTGGTATCGACGATCGCCACGGCCTCCTCGCCGGTATGGTCAGCCGCGCTGATACCGTCATGTTTCCAGTCGATTGCGTGAGCCACGAAGCCGTGTCGGCCGTGAAGCGCTTGTGCGGCAATGCGGGCAAGCCGTTCGTCCGGCTCGGCAGCGGCGGGCTCAGCTCGTTTCTTGCCGCGCTCGAGCGCATGGCCCCCTCGCAGGTGAGCCGCGAAAGCGCTGCATCGGCTTCGGCCTGACATCGGCTTCGGTTTACGGCTTGCAACCCGCCGGCCGATATATCCGCCGGGATATAGGTTGATCAACGATCCAGGAGGAGGTCGCTTAGACATGGCACGAGCTGCTCCAGACGACCGATCGGCGGCCCGGCCCGTTCGGCTTGCAGAAGCGCTCGAGCTCGTTCGTCGCCAGCTTCCATTGGTTCGAGAGCAGGAGCAGGTCAGCCTTCTCGAGGCACGCGGGCGCATTCTGGCAGCCCCACTCACAGCGCCAGTCGATCTGCCGCTTTACGACAGCTCCGCGATGGACGGATTTGCCGTTCGCTCCGAGGATCTGCTGCCGGGCGCAGTTCCCTCGCTGAAGATCGTCGGGAAAGCCGCCGCGGGCCATCCATTCGGCGACATCCTCTCGGAAGGCGAAGCCGTTCGCATTCTCACAGGCGGCCGCCTGCCGGACGGTGCCGACCGAATCATCGAGCAAGAGTTGTGTCTCACCGCCGGAGACCGCGTGTATGTGCGCGGTGAAATCTCCGCCAAGGACAACTGGCGACGGCGCGGAGAGGACGTGCGCGCCGGCACTCAACTCTTTCCCGCCGGCCACCGGCTACGCGCTCAAGATGTGACGCTCGCGGGGGCGCTCGGCGTGCAGCACGTCACGGTATTCCGGCGGCTACGCGTCGGCCTGTTCTCGACGGGCGATGAGTTGCGCGAACCCGGACACGCGCTCCGAGGTGGACAGATCTGGGATGCCAATCGGCTGCTGCTACCGGGTCTCCTGGAGCCGCTCGCGTGCGACGTCCGCGACTATGGGATCCTCCAGGATGCCCCTCGAGAGATCGAGGGTGCGTTGCTCGCGGCGGCGCGCGATTGCGACCTGCTCATTACAACGGGAGGCATGTCGGTCGGGACCGAAGATCACATGCGCGCCGTCATCGGCCGTCGCGGCTCGCTGGAGGTGTGGCCCCTCGCCATCAAGCCCGGGAGGCCTGTCGGCCTCGGGGATATCGACGACTGTCCTATTCTCGCGCTGCCCGGCAATCCGACAGCGGCCGCCATTGCCTTCATCGCGTTCGGCCACCCCATCGTGGGCATGATGGCTGGCGTTCAAAATGATCAACCGCTGTTGCTCACCCTGCCTGCCGGCTTCGCATTCGAGAAGAAGCACGGCGTTCGGCAGTTCCTGCTTGCTGACCTTGCTCGCGGTATCGATGGAATGAGCGTGGCCATTCCGCTGGCGCAGCAAAGTCCGGCCATGCTGTCACCGCTGGCGCAAGCACGCGGGCTCATTGTGCTGCCGGAGGCGTGCACGATGGTGGTCCCCGGCGATCCTGTCATGTTCGTTCCACTCGACGCCTTCCTGCGGTGATCCCCCCCGTATGGCGCGGCCTCCGCACGTGGGTCTGTTGTAGAAAAGCTGTTGGCGGCATGTGCATCCGCCAAACGCTCGACACGACCTCTTGCGGCTCAAATGAGAATCACCAACTAGATATAGACGTCGTGGTCCTGAAGCCGCCGTGGCTTCGGGCTAAGAGTGAAGCCGGTGAGCCTTTTCGGAGGTGATTCCGGCGCTGCCCCCGCAACTGTGAGCGGCGAGCGCTTGTCCGATCCGTGTCACTGAGGTCGCAAGACCTTGGGAAGGCCAGGACAAGTGCAGCAACCCGCGAGCCAGGAGACCTACCCCGACGCCAAAACAACGTCCTCGGGCGGGGTGTCCCGGTGGTCGCTGGCAGGTCTGTCTTGCGCGATTTTTCGCGCTGTTCCCGCTCGCGCCCGCTCGGCCCATGCCCCCAATGAAATGGGGTCAAGCCGGTGTCCTATACTCTCGAAGCCAAATCAGCCGATATCGCTGAAGGCCGCAGCGCTCGGTCAACTTCAGCGGCGGCCAAATCCGCGCCGGCGTACCAGGTCATTCGTCGCAACGGCACCGTCACGCCGTTCGACGCGAGCAAGATCACGATCGCCCTGACCAAGGCTTTCCTCGCCGTCGAAGGCGGGCGCGCGGCCGCCTCGCGCCGCGTGCACGAGGTCGTCGAGGAGCTGACACAGCAGATCGCGACCGCGCTTATGCGCCGGAGCGATATTGGCCGCACATTCCACATCGAAGAGATCCAGGACCAGGTCGAGCTCGCGCTCATGCGGGGCGAGCATCACAAGGTCGCGCGCGCCTACGTGCTTTATCGCGAAGCTAGAGCCAAGGAGCGGGCCGCCGAAAAAGCCGCCCCGCCTGCGCCGAGCATTCAGCTCAATGTCACCAACGCCGACGGGTCG
>ERZ778025.1665-NODE-1665-length-14921-cov-5.714180_pt1 | contig 14921 bp, 14 predicted proteins | sample MGYA00375755_ERZ778025 | MGnify/ENA primary metagenome ERZ778025 (study PRJEB29350, sample SAMN05389825) | bioreactor metagenome | isolation source: Thiocyanate bioreactor | place: South Africa: University of Cape Town | collected 2014-03-17 ... | reverse complement strand
TGCCGTCATGGCGCAGCGACGTGCACGGCAAGGCCGACATCGTGGAAGAGATCGTGCGCATCGTCGGCGTCGACAGCGTGCCGCTGACGCCGTTCGAACGCGGCGACGCGCCGCGTAAACCCGTATTGACCCAGTTGCAGCTCCGCACCCGCCGCGCCAAGCGCGCGCTCGCCGCGCGCGGCATGGTAGAAGCGGTGACATGGTCGTTCGTCTCGAAAGCGCAGGCCGAACTGTTCGGCGGCGGACAGGCCGATCTCGCACTCGCCAATCCAATCGCGGCCGATCTGTCCGACATGCGGCCCTCGCTGATCGCGGGCCTTGTGGCGGCGGCACAGGCCAATGCGGATCGCGGCTTCCCGGACGTCGCGCTGTTCGAGGTCGGACAGGTGTTCAAGGGCGACAAGCCCGAGCAACAGTTCATGGCGGCGAGCGGCGTGCGCCGCGCGCTGGCGTCGAGCAAAGGCACCGGCCGCTTCTGGTCGGGTTCGGCAAGCGTCGATGCGCTCGACGCCAAGGCCGATGCGCTGGCGGTGCTGGCCGCCGCAGGCGCGCCGATGCAGGGGCTGCAGATCGCAAGCGCCAAGGACTCGAAAAACTTCCCGGTCTGGCTGCATCCCGGCCGCTCCGGCGCGATCCAGATCGGCCCGCAGAACGTGCTCGGCTATTTCGGCGAACTGCATCCGCGTGCGCTTGAAGCGCTGAAGGCCGATGGGCCGCTGGTGGCGTTCGAGATCATTCTGGAGCGGATTCCCGACGCCAAGGCGAAGCCGACCCGCGCCAAGCCGCTGCTCGACCTGTCGCCGTTCCAGCCGGTGTCGCGCGACTTCGCGTTCATCGTCGATCGCGCGGTGAAGGCGGGCGACATCGTCCGCACCGCGCAGGCGGTGGACAAGAAGCTGATCACCGGCGTGACGGTATTCGACGTTTATGAGGGCAAGGGCATCGACGACGACAAGAAGTCCGTCGCCATCGCCGTCACCCTGCAGCCGCGCGAGAAGACGCTGACCGATCAGGAGATCGACGCGGTCGCGGCGAAGATCGTCGCCGATGTGACGAAGAAGACCGGCGGCGTGTTGCGGGGGTAAGAAAAAGCCGTCGCTGTCTTCCCTCTCCCGTGGGGAGAGGGTGCCCGAACGAAGTGAGGGCGGGTGAGGGCGTAGAATCTCTCGGTGTACCGACCCCCCTCACCCCAACCCTCTCCCCGCCGGGGAGAGGGAGCACATGGTGCTCGGCGCGAGCCCTGACATTCATGGCTCACCGCGGCCAGAACAATCCACGTCCACCCCGTGTCACCGGCTCGGCTTCCGCACGCGGCGCGCTCTTGCGCCTTGTCTTCGCAGGTTTTGCCTGAGCGCTGGCTTCCGGCTTCAGCGCGCCGATCTTGCGCAGCGCCGCCTCCGCGGCGCGCTCGCCGCTCTCCCACGCGCCGCCCACCGTGCCCCATTGCGTTTCATGCGCGGCTTCGCCCGCAAAAAACAGACTGCCGAGCGGCTCCATCAGCGCCTTGCGCGCACCGAGCCCGCCGGGCACCGCCGCCGACATCGCGCCGTAGACATAAGGCATGTCGTTCCAGCGCGTCGCCGTGGTGCGTTTGACAACGCTCTTCACATCCGCGCCGAACAATTTTGTCAGCCACTCCATCGCGAACGCCACCATGGCCGCTTCGCCGCGTGCGGAAAGCTCCGCGCCGAACGAACCCGCGACATCGACCTGACACAGCGATGAGCCGCCGAGATTGGCGAGCAGGAAGCCGGTCGCGCGGTCGCTGCTCTGTTCGATCACCACATCGTCGCGCGACAGGCCGAGCGGATTGCCCGGCAGTTCGAGCGCGATGTGATCGTAGCTGCCAAGCGTGAGCTTCGACGCCGCGTCCTGCTGGCGCTTGGGCAGGTCCGGCGTGAACTTCACCTTGCCCGACAGCAATGCATTGGTGGACGCCGTCATGATGACGGCTTTGGCCGTGAGCGTGCCCGCCGCGGTTTCGATCTGCGCATCGCGTGCGCTCCACGCAATGCGCGTCACCGGCGTCGACAGAACGAGCGGCAGACCTTCGCCGAGTTTCGCGATCAGCGCACCGAGCCCCTGGCGGCAGGCCGAGGGATTGTCGTGCTGCGCCATGGTGACGAGTTCGAGCGCGGAAATGTCGTTCAGATCCTTGCCGGTCGCATAGGCCCCGAGCAGAAAATCCGTGGTGCCGGCCCAGACGCCGAGATCCTTCGGCAGTCCGCTGGCCGCCGCCATGTCCGCCTTGCCGCGCACGGCGTCGCCCATCGCGCGGTTGGCGCGCACAAGAGTGGCGAGAAAATCCTCCGCTTCGCCGGCGCGCGCGTTGCGGCGGCCGATGCGGATGCGCTGGCCGCGCGGCGCCGGATACATATCCATGCCCGCGCCCTGCGCCAGCTTGGCGATCGCGCTGCTGTCGGTGTTGTAAAGCCAGCGCGCGCCGCGATCGAACGGCATGTCGAACGCGGCCGTATCGGTGACGCAGCGTCCGCCGATCGCAGATGACGCTTCGATGACCACGACCTTGCGCCCTGCTGCGGCGATTCTGCGGGCCGCAGCGATGCCCGCCGCGCCGGCGCCGATCACCGCGACCTCCACCTCGCGCGGCAACGGAGCCGCGATCGCGCGCGAGCCGATCTGCGAAAGCGCCCATGCAACCGAACCTGCCGCCGAGCCGGCCAGAAGATCACGCCGGGTAATTGTCATGTCATGGTTTCCGGAAGCTGAGCGAAAAACGAGAACATACCAGTGTGGTGGTTCGCGTGCCCGCACGACAGCCGCAGCATGCACCAATGCGGGCGCGCGAACCAAAACCACACTGGAATCATATATTTGATAGTGTCTTTCGAATCCGAAGTTCGCACCGGATACGCCGCCCATACAGCGAACTTCGGATTCGAGACACTGCGAACCTGATGCATTGTATCGCATGCAGCGGCGGTCATGGTGAATCTTTGATGAGCATCGGCCTTGACCCATGAACTAAATTGAAATTGCTTTCGACCACCATAAATCAACAAGAAAGCGGCTGGACCATGCCGCTCGGGGTCTTCTCATGGGCTTCATGCTCGATACCGTCGGCAAGATCATCGCCGGCTACCTCCAGAAAGAGGTGCCGGGCTATGAGCCTTTCACGCCAAGCGATCCGGAACGGCTGCGCGGGCTGATCCAGCCCGGCGACGTGCTGCTAGTGGAAGGCAACAACCGCGTCTCCGGCATCATCAAGTATCTGACGCAATCGACATGGTCGCATGCCGCGCTTTATGTCGGCCCGATCGATGGCGCATCGGAACCCGACGGCGAACCGCATGTGCTGATCGAGGCGAATATCGGCGAAGGCGTCACCTCCGCGCCGCTCTCGAAATATTATCCGTATCACACGCGGCTGTGCCGCCCCGTCGGCCTGTCGTTCGAGGACCGCACCACGGTCTGCCGCTATGCCATCAACCGCATCGGCTTCGGCTACGACACGAAAAATATTCTGGACCTGATGCGCTACCTGATCCCGCTGCCGATTCCGCAGCGCTGGCGGCGGCGGATGATTTCGCTGGGCTCGGGCGATCCGACCAAGATCATCTGCTCGGCGCTGATCGCGCAGGCGTTCGGCGCGGTGCGCTATCCGATCCTGCCGAAGATCACGCGGGCCGCCAGCCGGCAGGCGCGCAGGGAAATCCTGCACATCCGCGACTCGTCGCTCTACATGCCGCGCGACTTCGACATCTCGCCCTATTTTGAAATCGTCAAGCCGACCATCGTCCTCGGTTTCGACTACACGGCGCTGCACTGGGCCGATACGACGAAGCCGTCCGCGGAGGTGGCGGACGAAGCCGATCCCTTTCCAGCGGGAATCTTCGAAACGGAAGACGCGCCGCTCGCGCCGGATGATGCGGCGGCAACAGAAGCGCCTGCGCAGGATGCCGGCCGGGAGCTAGTGGCGTAGACCGCCATCGTCATTGCACAGCCTGTGTCCCGGGCGCAGCGCAGCACTCTTGTGGTGCGCTGCTGAACCGGGACCGTCGCAAGCGCAAAGTTTGTTGCGGTCCCGGCTCTGCGGAGCAGCGCCATAGCGCGTCGAAGACGCGCGTGAACGTGCTTAGGGCGCTGCACCGCGTCCGGGACAAGGGACCTTCTTTCTCCGTCCATCAGCGCGATTGCGTCTTCCATGCGTCCATGGAAGCCCAGCCACTTGCTGGAACCCTCTTCCATATCTAAGTCTCCGTGAGTTTGTCTCCGGAGGAAGCCCCATGCTCGACGCCGCCACCAAGGCGCTGTCCCAGATCCTGTCGCCGCCGATGCGCTCCATCCTGTGGAAGTCGGTCGGGCTCGCGCTGGCGATGATCGTGGTCGCCGCCATCGTGCTCCAGCGAGGCTTAAGCTGGCTTGCCGGATCGGGCGAAGTGTGGGCGGAGACCATGGTCGGCTCCGACTATCACACCCTCATCAACATTCTGGCGTGGATCGTCTCGATCGCCGCGGGCCTCGGTATCGTGGTGGGCGCGGTGTTCCTGATGCCCGCGATCACCTCACTGGTCGCCAGCGTGTTCGTCGACGATGTCGCCGACATTGTCGAGCGCCAGCACTATCCGGCGGAAATGCCCGGCAAAGCGCTGCCGGTTGGCCTCGCCATTGTCGAGGGCAGCAAGACCGCGCTGCTCACCGTGCTGGTCTATCTGATCGCGCTGCCGTTCGTGTTCATCGCGGGCGCGGGCTTCATCGTGTTCTTCATCGCCACAGCCTGGCTGCTCGGCCGTGAATATTTCGAGCTGGCCGCCATGCGCTTCCGTGACCCGGAAGAAGCCAAGCTGATGCGCAAACAAAACAGCGCAACCATCTTCACCGCGGGCCTGTTCATCGCGGCTTTCGTGTCGATCCCCGTGGTCAATCTCGCGACGCCGCTGTTCGGCATGGCCTTCATGGTCCACATGCACAAGCGCCTGTCGGGCCCGCGGCCCGAACTGCTGGAGCCGATGAAGCGCACCAGCGTGCCGACGGTGTAGGACTTCTTCTCCCTCTCCCCGCGGGCGGGGAGAGGTGAAAAAGATCACACCGTCTTTTCCGGCCAGCGGCACAGATCGTTGATAATGCAAACCTCGCAGCGCGGCTTGCGCGCGACGCAGGTGTAGCGCCCGTGCAGGATCAGCCAGTGATGCGCATGGCGCTTGAACTCGGCGGGAATGATCTTCTCAAGACCAAGCTCCACCTCCAGCGGCGTTTTGCCCGGCGCGAGGCCCGTGCGGTTGCCGACACGAAACAGATGGGTGTCCACCGCGATGGTCGGCTCGCCGAACGCGATGTTGAGCACCACGTTCGCCGTCTTGCGGCCGACGCCGGGCAGCGCTTCCAGCGCCTCGCGCGAGCGCGGCACTTGGCTGTGATGCCGCTCAATCAACTGCTCGGAGAGCGCGATGACGTTCTTGGCCTTGGTGCGATAGAGACCGATGGTCTTGATGTAGTCGCGGAGTTTCTCTTCGCCGAGCGCCACCATCTTTTCCGGCGTATCGGCCACCGGGAAGAGGTGCCGCGTCGCCTTGTTGACTCCGACGTCGGTCGCCTGCGCCGACAGCGCCACCGCCACCAGCAGCGTGTAGGGATTGAGATGTTCGAGTTCGCCCTTCGGCTCCGGATTGGCCTTGCGGAAACGGGTGAAGGCCTCGACCACCTCGGCGTGAGTCCATGGCTTGGTTTTTATCTTCTTCGCCGCCGGCTTGAGCGCTTTGGTCACGCGCGCTTTCGGAGCCGGTTTTTTGGACTGGGACGGGGTCGCCTTTTTCGCCATGATACGGGTATAGGCATGATCCCGAAACGTGGGAACCGGTTTTCGGATGAGATCATGCCAAAAGCTGATAAAGTCCTGTGATGGATGATCGCAACGCCTTTGATTCCGAGACTGCCGCGGATGCACCGCTGTTTTCCGCGCGTCTGACCCCGCACCGCTCGCTGAGCCATGGCGGATTTCTCGCGCTGATGGGATTTCTCACCGTGGTCAGCTTCGCCGCGGGCATCGCCTTCCTGATGATGGGCGCGTGGCCGGTGTTCGGCTTCTTCGGGCTCGACGTGCTGATCGTCTACTGGGCCTTCAAACAGAACTTCCGCAGCGCCAAGGCCACCGAGGACATCGTGGTGACGCCGTATGAAATCCGTGTGCGGCGCGTCAGCCATCGCGGACAGGTGATGGAATGGACGCTCAATCCGATGTGGGTCCGGCTTGCGCGCGAGGAGCACGAGGAGTTCGGCATCGAGCGGCTCTATCTCGTCTCGCGCGGGCGGCATGTCTCCGTCGGCAGTTTCCTCGGTCCCGATGAAAAGGCGAGTTTCGCCGCCGCCCTGCAGGCGGCGCTGAACGCCGCCAAGCGCGGCCCGACGCTGAACCCCATTACCTGAAGCGGAAATCGGGTGGTTGCGGCTGGATCGGCGATCTAAATCCGGATCATGATGGACACCGGACCACGGACACCGCCATGATGACCAACGCGATGAAAGACTTCTCCCTCGACGATCTGCATCTGGCGCGCCCTTCCAAACAGGGCGCGGCGCTGCGCGACTACGACTCGGTGCGGCGCGCGATCGGATTCATTTCCGAGAACTGGCGCACGCAGCCGACCATCGAGGCGATGGCAGACGCCGCGCATCTGACACCCGACGAACTGCATCATCTGTTCCGGCGCTGGGCAGGCCTGACGCCGAAGGATTTCATGCAGGCGCTGACGCTGGATCATGCCAAGCGGCTCCTGCGCGATTCCGCCAGCGTGCTCGATGCCGCTTATGATTCCGGTCTGTCAGGACCCGGCCGTCTCCATGATTTATTTGTCACCCATGAAGCAATGTCGCCGGGCGAATGGAAGAAGGGCGGTGAAGGCATGGTGCTGCGCTACGGCTTTCATCCCTCGCCGTTCGGCATGGCCGTCGTCATCGCCAGCGAGCGCGGCCTTGCGGGACTGGCATTTGCCGACGAGGGCGAGGAAATCCCCGCGCTGGCCGACATGCAGCGGCGCTGGCCGCTGGCGACTTACATCGAATCGTTCGCGGAGACCGCGCCGTTCGCCAAACGCATTTTCGATTCCACGCAATGGCGCGCGGACCAGCCGCTGCGCGTGGTCTTGATCGGCACCGATTTCGAGGTGCGGGTGTGGGAGACGCTGCTCAGGATTCCGATGGGCCGCGCTTCGACCTATTCGGATGTCGCGTGCAAGATCAATTCGCCGAAGGCCTCGCGCGCCGTCGGCGCCGCGGTGGGACGCAACCCGATCTCGTTCGTGGTGCCGTGCCATCGCGTGCTCGGCAAGAGCGGCGCGCTCACCGGCTATCACTGGGGCATCACGCGCAAGCGCGCGATGCTCGGCTGGGAAAGCGGACAGGCGGCGGGGGAGTAAAGTCCCTTTTTCCCCTCTCCCCTCGGAAGGAAAAAGAACCGTTGTCCCGGACGCGGTGCGGCGCCTTGCGCTGCTCCGCAGAGCCGGGACCGCAACAGACTCAGCGCTTGCGACGGTCCCGGTTCAGCTGCGCATCACAAGAGTGCTGCGCAGCGCCCGGGACACGGACTGAGCCATGACGAAGAAACCTACCCCGCCAGATCCTTCACCGACGCCACGGTCGCATCAGCGTTGAGGCGATAGACCACTGGCGCGCCAGTGCCGAGTTCGCGCTTGAGGATCTGCTCCGGCGTCAGCTTTTCCAGCACCATGATCAGCGCACGCAGCGAGTTGCCGTGCGCCGCCACCAGCGTGCGCTGGCCGCGCAGCACGCAGGGCAAAATCTCCTGCACATAATACGGCAGCGTGCGCGCCAGCGTGTCCTTGAGGCTTTCGCCACCCGGAGGCGGCACGTCATACGACCGCCGCCAGATCAGCACCTGCTCCTCGCCCCACTTGGCGCGGGCGTCGTCCTTGTTGAGGCCGGAGAGATCGCCGTAGTCGCGCTCGTTCAGCGCCAGATTGCGCGTGATCGGAATGCCGCTCTGGCCCATTTCCTTGAGCGCGAGATCGAGCGTCTTCTGCGCGCGGGTCAGCGCCGACGTGAACGCGACATCGAACGACAGGCCTTCATCCTTGAGCTTGCGGCCGGCGGCGACGGCTTCCTTGACGCCAAGCTCGGTGAGGTCCGGGTCCTTCCAGCCGGTGAAAAGATTCTTCAGATTCCATTCGCTCTGGCCGTGACGCACCAGCACAAGAAGACGGTCGCTCATTTTAAATTCCAACCTTGATGATATCCGGAAGCTCTAACACTTGCTCTATCGTCATGCCCGGGCTTGACCCGGGCATCCATCCTTTTGAGAAGATGGATCGCCGGATCAAGTCCGGCGATGACATCTTATTTTCTGGCGACCATTACGCGCCGATGCCCAGCACATCGGCCATGGTGTAGAAGCCCGGCTTCTTGCCCTGCGCCCAAAGCGCCGCTTTCAGCGCGCCGCGCGCGAAGATCATCCGGTCTTCCGACTTGTGCGCCAGTTCGATGCGCTCATAGGGACCGGCGAAGATCACGGTGTGATCGCCGGTGGCGGTGCCGCCGCGCAGGGTGGCAAAGCCGATATCGCCGCGGCCGCGCGCGCCGGTGTAGCCGTCGCGCGAACGCACCGAATTGTCCGCCAGATCGATGCCGCGTCCTTCCGCCGCCGCCTGCCCGAGCAGATAGGCGGTGCCCGACGGCGCATCGATCTTCTGGCGATGATGCATCTCGACGATCTCGATGTCGAAATCCTCGTCCAGCGATTTCGCCACCTGCTTCACCAGCGCGGCGAGCAGATTGACGCCGAGACTCATGTTGCCGGACTGCACGACCACCGCCTGCGAGGCGACGCTGCGGATCACCGCGTTGTCCGACGCCGACAGGCCGGTGGTGCCGATCACATGCACGATGCCGCGCTGGGCGGCGATGGCGACATTGGCGATGGTGGCGGCCGGCACGGTGAAATCGAGGATGCCGTCGGCATCTTTCGACAGCGCCCACAGGTCCGCCGACAACGCGACGCCGTTGGCGGGCAGTCCGGCCAGAAGACCGGAATCCTGTCCCAGCAGTTCGGAACCCGGCGCTTCCAGCGCGCCGGTGAGCACGGCGCCGGGGGTCTCGGCGATGGCGCGGATCAGCGCCCGCCCCATCTTTCCTCCGGCTCCGGCAACGATCAGGCGCATATCGGCCATATCCAGCCCTCAAAATCGGTGTTTCGGTTCGTTCTGGCGGTATAGCGGCGGAGGGCTACGGCGGCAACCTGATGCAGGCTATCGAGGCTCATGCAAGAAGAGAGGCGGAAGGCTGCGTTCTGCACCGCTCATTCCCGCGTAAGCGGGAATCCAGTTCTTTGAAGGCTGGGTCCCCGCTTTCGCGGGGACGAGCGGGGAGAGCATCTTCAGGCCCGGCTGGCCTTGAGGTTCTTACGGCTGCTCGCCGTCATAGCCCTCGATGATGATGATCTCGCCGTTGGAGTACGGCCCGCGCGCCTTGATCAGCGCCTGATAGTCCGGCGAGTGATAGCAGGCGAGCGCGGTCGCGTAGTCCTTGAACTCGATCACCACATTGCGCGAGCGCGCCGGGCCTTCATGCGCCTCGTGGGTGCCGCCGCGCACCAGAAACTTCGCGCCGTATTTCTTGAACACCGCGCCGTTATGCGCGACGTAATCGCGCTTGTAGCCGTCGAGATCATGCACGTCGATGCGCGCGACCCAGTAACCCTTGGCCATCGATGTCTCTCCTTGTTGCCCCGGACGCGGTGCGGCGCGAAGTGCCGCTCCGCAGAGCCGGGGCCTTTGCAAACACCAATCTGTACGGTCCCGGGTCTGCGAAGCAACGCTGCGCATTGCATCGCGCCCGGGACACGGACTACACGACTAACCGCCCGCTTCGACAATCTCGGCGACGATCATCTCCGCCGCAGCCTTCGGATCGACGGCGTCCACCACCGGCCTGCCGACCACGAGATAATCCGCGCCGGACGCAATGGCGCGGCCCGGCGTCATGACGCGCTTCTGGTCGCCCACCGCAGAACCCGCGGGGCGAATGCCCGGCGTCACCAGCGCCATCTGCGGGCCGACAATGCCGCGCACGGTGGCGACTTCCTCGCCCGAGCAGACAAGACCGTCGACGCCGAGCGCCTGCGCCTGCAGCGCGCGCGCCTCGACCATCTCCGAAATGCCGAGGCGATAGCCCGCCGCATGCAGATCGTCCTCGTCGTAGGAGGTCAGCACCGTCACGGCGAGAATCTTGAGCGACGGTCCGCGCGCATCCACCGCGGCCTTCATGGTCTGCGGATAGGCATGCACGGTCGCGAAAGTCGCGCCCAGCTTGGCGATGCTCTCGATGCCTTTCGACACGGTGTTGCCGATGTCGTGCAGCTTGAAATCGATGAACAGCTTCTTGCCGCGGTCAGCCAGCTTCGCGGCCAGCGACAGGCCGCCGGCATAGCCGAGCTGGTAGCCGATCTTGTAGAAGGTGACGCTGTCGCCGATCCGCTCGATCAGCGCTTCGGCGGCTTCCACACTGGAGAGATCGAGCGCCACGATCAGGCGGTCGCGGGACGGAATGGGGGCTGGCTTCATGGCTCTCACATCATCTGTTGGGCGACATCGATCAGCTGGCGGAGCGTTCCACGCAGCATCTCCGCATCGCCGGGCTCTTTCAGGCGGTCCATCTCGTCGAAGGCCTGATCGGCGAAGGACAGCGCCATCTGTTTCGGAATCACCGTCGCGCCGCAGCCGAGCGCCAGAATCTGGCGCAGCGCCATCAGCGCCCGCAGCCCGCCGAACTTTCCGCCGGACGCGGCGGCGATGGCGAAGGCGCGATCGCGGAATGCCTGGCCGAGCGTTTCGTTGCGGTCGCGCGCACGGGTCGCCCAGTCGATCGCGTTCTTGAGCAGCGGCGGCACCGATGAATTGTATTCCGGCGTGACGATGAGCACGCCGTGATGCGAGGCGATCATGCGCTTGAGATCGTAGGCCGCGTCCGGCGGGCCGGACCTCGCTTCAAGGTCGCCGTCGTAGATCGGCAGCGGATAATCCGCGAGCGAGATCAGCGTGACCTGCACGTCGAGCAGCGCCAGTTCCTTGGCAGCCACCGCCGCAAGCCGCGCATTGAACGAGCCGGTTCGCAATGAGCCGGGAATGACAAGGATTTTCAGCGCGGCCATGGCGCTTAGGCCGGTAACGCGGTCATGAACTGACCATGACAATGCTTGAAACGCTTGCCCGACCCACAGGGACAAGCTTCGACGCGGCTCATCCGTTTGCCGGCAAGAGCAAGTCCAAGCCTTTCATACGATGCTCTGATGGCGTTGGCCGTCTGAGCCGGCGCGTCGAACAAAGCCTTTAATGGCGCCGGTAACTTTTTCCCAACACCTAGTACGCCGAGGCCATATTGATGCATGAATTCAAAGCTCGGATTGCCTTTGGCAATCTCAGACCAGTAACGAAACACTCCGAAATCACCCGCTTTCACCTGGGTATCATGGAATAAAACAACAGCCCGGTCCGATAACTTCGGACGCCATGTCTCAAAATCTTCCTTTACGTCCTCGTACCGATGACGCCCGTCGACATGAAGAAGATCGATTGACCCGTCTTCGAAATTGCTGACCGCACCTGCAAAGGTTGAACGTATAAGACGGGAAAACCCGCTGTAGTTCTGCTCGTTTATTTTTTTGACCGTGTTGAATACGTCTTCGCCGTAAAAGCCCGCATGTTCGTCGCCCATCCACAGGTCAACGGCGGCACATTGGGTTGGAAGCCCGCGCTTGAGAACTTGCTGGCAGAAGCAAAAATAGGAATACCCGTAATGGGTTCCGAGCTCCACAAACGTCGAAGGCTTTAGATTTTCGACAAGCCAGAACGCGAATGGTCCATGTCCGAGCCATGCGCTTTTCGGAATGTATTGCGGTATTTCGAAAGAAGCGTCCGACACAAATCCATGTCCAGCAGCTTCCGGCATCGAAGCATCCTCACGCGGTGTCGGATTTAAAATACAGTGGTCCGTCTCCGGGTACTTCTACTGCCTCCATGGAGGAAAATGCCAGCAAATAACCGGGCTGAATTCGTTTGGGATACAATTGGTGTTGCAATCGGCCCGAGCGTCTGACGGGGCTGCAACGAGGTTTATCCCTTCCGATACACCCAGACCCGGGCGGGCGGCAGGTTCATCCAGATCCGCTCGGAGGCTTCGGTGCGGACGCCCGGCAGCGATTTGGGAATCGGCGGCGCGACGGAATAGGTGAACTGGATGAAGGGCGCGCCCGGCTCCATCTTGTGGAAGGAATCGCGCATTAGCTTCATGCGGATCATCATCGGCTTGGTGACCAGCGGCAGGCCGGAGACGACCGCAGCCGCGGGCTCCTTCATTTCCGAAAGCGTCTGGTCGAGATTGTAGGCATCGCCCTGCACCACGGTGGCCTGCGGATAGCGCTCGCGCAGCAGCGCACAGAAGCCGGGATCGAATTCCACCAGCACGAGGCGCTTTTCGGCCACGCCATGGGCGATCAGCGCATCGGTGAGCGCGCCGGTGCCGGGACCGAGTTCGATGACGGGACCTGTGGAGTGCGGATCGACATAACGGGCGACGGTGCGGGCCAGCACCTTGCTGGACGGCATCACCGCGCCCATGTGCAGCGGCTTTTCAATCCATGAGCGGAGGAAGCGGACTTCGTCATCGAGACGAAGCGGCTTCTTCAACGCACGCGCGGAGGATTGAGGCGCCATTGTACGAACCACTGAAGTACTAACCAGTGAAGTGACGGTCTTCGGAGGAAGACCGCGACAGCGGAGACCGGCGGGGCCGGTGGTCAAATTTCCTTCACAAAGGGGTACAGACGCAAGCAAAAACCGTCAAGGCAACCGCCCCCGGCGCGCCACTGCGCTAGGGCGTATTGGCGCGGGTTCCGAAGAAGTCCTTGACAGTCTTGAAGAAGCCCGAGGCTTCCGGCTGGGTATCGCCGTTCGACAGCTTCTCGAACTCCGCCAGCAGTTCTTTCTGCTTTTTGGTCAGGTTTTGCGGGGTTTCGACCACAACCTGGACGTACATATCTCCCGCCTGCCGCGAACGCAGCACAGGCATGCCTTTTCCGCCGACACGGAAGCGGCGGCCCGACTGGGTGCCGGACGGCACCTTCACCTTGGTCTTGCCCTTGTCGATGGTCGGCACTTCGAACTCGCCGCCCATCGCCGCGGTCACCATGGAGACCGGCACGCGGCAGTGCAGATCGGCGCCGTCGCGCTGGAAGAACTGGTGGGCCGAGACCGAGAGGAAAATATAGAGATCGCCCGCGGGGCCGCCCTGCACGCCCGCTTCGCCCTCGCCGGCCAGACGAATCCGGGTGCCGTCCTCGACGCCCGCCGGAATGTTGACCGACAGCGTGCGTTCCTTCTGGACGCGGCCCTGACCCGAGCAGGCGGTGCACGGCGTCTCGATCATCTGGCCGCGGCCCTGACAGCCCGGGCAGGTGCGCTCGAGGGTGAAGAAGCCCTGAGCCTGACGGACACGGCCCGCGCCGCCGCACATCGAGCAGGTCTTGGGCTTGGTGCCGGGCTTGGCGCCGGTGCCGGAGCAGGTTTCGCAGGTCACCGCGACGGGAATGTTGATCTGCGCGGTCTTGCCGGAGAAAGCCTCCTCCAGCGAAATTTCCATGTTGTAGCGCAGGTCCGCGCCGCGCTCGCGGCCGCCCCGGCCGCCGCGCTGTCCGGCCATGCCGAACAGGTCTTCGAAAATGTCGGAGAAGGACGAGGCGAAGCCGGCGCCGAAGCCATGGCCGCCACCCATGCCGCCGCCCTGCTCGAACGCGGCATGGCCATAACGATCGTAGGCGGCGCGCTTGTTGCCGTCCTTGAGGATCTCGTAAGCCTCGGAGATTTCCTTGAACTTGTGCTCGCAGGACGGGTCGCCCGGATTCTTGTCCGGATGCCACTTCATGGCGAGTTTGCGGAAGGCCGACTTCAAACCGGCTTCATCGACCGAGCGTTCGACTTCCAGCGTCTCGTAATAACAGGCCTTAGACATGGCTGATCTGGGACATGCGAGTCTGAATTATGAGAGATCTGGTGCGGTGACGAAGCCTCCTCCACGCGGGAGGAGGCTTGCCGTACACGGTTACGAGGACTTCTTGTCGCTCTTATCGTCGTCGACTTCCGTAAATTCGGCGTCAACGACGTCGTCCTTGGCAGCATCGCGCTTGGCATCCGCCTCGGCCTGCTGCGTATACATCGCCTCGCCGAGCTTCATCGAAGCCTGAGCGAGCGTGTTGCTCTTGGCCTTGATGGCCTCGGCATCGTCGCCCTTCAGCGCTTCCTTCAGATCGGCGATCGCATCCTCGATGGCCTTGCGATCACCTTCGGACACCTTGTCGCCGTGCTCGGTGAGCGCCTTCTCGGTGGAGTGCACCAGCGCGTCGGCATGGTTCTTGGCGTCGACCGCCTCGCGGCGCTTCTTGTCCTCGGCCGCATTGGCCTCGGCGTCCTTCACCATCTTCTCGATGTCGGCTTCCGACAGACCGCCCGAAGCCTGGATGCGGATCTGCTGTTCCTTGTTGGTCGCCTTGTCCTTCGCCGAAACGTTGACGATGCCGTTGGCGTCGATGTCGAACGTCACTTCGATCTGCGGCATGCCGCGCGGAGCCGGCGGAATGCCCATCAGGTCGAACTGGCCGAGCGCCTTGTTGTCGGCCGCCATTTCACGCTCGCCCTGGAAGACGCGGATGGTCACCGCGTTCTGATTGTCTTCCGCGGTCGAGAACACCTGCGATTTCTTGGTCGGGATCGTGGTGTTGCGCTCGATGATGCGCGTGAACACGCCGCCCAGCGTTTCGATGCCGAGCGAGAGCGGGGTCACGTCGAGCAGCAGCACGTCCTTGACGTCGCCCTGCAGCACGCCCGCCTGAATGGCCGCGCCGATGGCGACGACTTCATCCGGGTTGACGCCCTTGTGCGGCTCCTTGCCGAACAGCTGCT
>ERZ778025.1661-NODE-1661-length-14940-cov-3.067786_pt1 | contig 14940 bp, 14 predicted proteins | sample MGYA00375755_ERZ778025 | MGnify/ENA primary metagenome ERZ778025 (study PRJEB29350, sample SAMN05389825) | bioreactor metagenome | isolation source: Thiocyanate bioreactor | place: South Africa: University of Cape Town | collected 2014-03-17 ... | reverse complement strand
GCTGCGTCGCCCTTGAGATGGCCGCGCAGGCTCGCCTCGCCGCGCGGCTTCTCCTTGCTTGCGCGCGCCTTCAGCTCATCGGGCAGCTCCTGCTCGACGACGACATCGGGATCGATGCCCTTGGCCTGGATCGAGCGGCCCGACGGCGTGTAGTAGCGCGCCGTCGTCAGGCGGATGGCACCGTTCTGGCCGAGCGGAATGATCGTCTGCACGGAGCCCTTGCCGAACGAGCGTGTGCCGATCACGAGCGCACGGCTGTGATCCTGCAGCGCACCAGCCACGATCTCGGAAGCCGAGGCGGAGCCGCCGTTGATCAGCACCAGGATGCGCTTGGCATCGGTGATGTCGCCGGGGCGCGCATTCGACCGCTGCGTCTCTTCGAGGTTGCGACCCTTGGTCAGCACGATCGCGCCGCGCTCGAGGAAATCGTCGGCCACGGCGATCGCCTGATCGAGCAAGCCGCCGGGGTTGTTCCTGAGGTCGATGATGTAGCCCTTGAGATTCGGGATCTCTTTCTTCAGGCGCTCCACCGAGGACACGAGATTGGCGTGCGTCTGCTCGTTGAAGGTCGTGATGCGGGTGTAGGCGATGTCGCCCTCGGCGCGCGCGCGCACGGCATTGATGCGGATGCGGTCGCGCACGATGCGCAACTCGATCGGATCGTCGTTGCCGCGGCGCTGGATGGTGAGCGTGATCGGGGTGCCGACCTTGCCGCGCATCTTCTCGACCGCCTGCTCGAGCGTCAGCCCGACGATCTGCTCGCCGTCGAGATGGGTAATGAGGTCGTTGGCCATGACGCCGGCGCGGGCGGCGGGCGTGTCGTCGATCGGGGCGACGACCTTGACGACGTTGTTCTCCATCGTCACTTCGATCCCGAGGCCGCCGAACTCGCCCCGCGTCTGCACCTGCATATCATTGAAGTGCTTGCGGTTGAGGAAGGCGGAGTGGGGATCGAGCGAGCTCAGCATGCCGTTGATGGCGCTCTCGATGAGCTTCGAGTCATCGGGCTTCTCGACATAGTCGGACCGCACGCGCTCGAGGACGTCGCCGAAGAGGTCAAGCTGCTTGTAGATCTCGCTGTTGGCGGACGTCGCCGAGTAGGTCCGGGTGACGTTGACAACCGTTGTCAGGCCGGCCACAGCCGAGAGCGTGACGAATGTCCAGAATGCGTAGTCCGCTTTTCGCTTCATTCTTGCACCCTCTAAGAGCGTACCGCCCACCAGGGGCCGGGGTCGATGGGTCGATTGTCCTTACGGAACTCGACATAGAGAACTGGGGCACTACCTTCGGCCTTTGCCGACTGCGATCGCGGGGCGGCGCTCATGAGCCCGACCGGCTCGCCTGCAAGGACAAATTGCCCGACTTGTACGTCGATCTGAGATAGCCCAGCCAAGAGGACATGATACCCGCCCTCGGCATTTATGATCAAGAGCTGGCCCCACGCGCGAAATGGTCCCGCCCAGAGAACTGAACCATCGCTCGGCGAGCGGACCTGGGCCGAATGGCGGGTCTCCAGCACCACGCCCATGGACTGTGTACCGAACTGCGTTTTATCGCCGAACCCAAGCACGCGCTTGCCTTGGGCCGGCAGCGGGAGCGAGCCCTTGGCATTCTCAAATGGGATCGCCGGCTTCATAGGTCCAGGGGCTAGCGAGGCAAGTTGGCTTGCTGAAGGCAAGAGTTGCGCCATGGCAGGCCCCGCCTTGGCCTCGGCTGGCGCGGGCCCTTCCGGTGCGCCGGGGCCCGCAGGACGGGCTGCTGGCGGCTTTTCGGCCGAGAGCATCGGCGGCGTCGGCTGAAGGCCTGCCGGCACCCCGCCGGCGGTCGGGGGGGCGTCGGCCCGCGGCGTTGCGCCACGGTCACCCGGGCCGGCATCGAGGCGCGCGATGAGCGTCGTCAGGTCGTCGATGCGCCTTGCGGTATCAGCAGCATGCTTGCGCGCGGCGTCGAGCGCCGGCTGATGCTCGGCGAGCGACTGGCGCCTGCTCTCGATAAGTTGAGCGATGCGTGTTCGCTCGATCTCGTGACGGGCGGTCTCGGCGCGCAGGATCGCGCTCTGGGCTTTGCTGGCTTCCATCACCTTCACGAGCTCACTGAGGCGCCCTGCGAGGATCGTCGCCTGCTCGGCAAGCTCGGGGAAGGCGCGGGCCAGGATCATGGCACTGCGCACCATCTGCAGGGCATCCTCACGCCGCGTGATCATCACCGGCGGCGGATTGCGCCCCATGCGCTGCATGGCGCCCAGCATCACGGCGATCTTGCCGTGACGCTCGGAAAGCTGGTCGCGGATCTTGCGCTCCTGCTCGGCGAGGGCCGTCTGGTGGCGCTCGATCTCGGTGAGCCGGGCTTCACTGTCGTGGATGATCCGGGCTGTCTCGCGCAGGCTGTCGATCAGCCGTTCGCGCTCGGCCTGGATCTCGGCCATGCTCTTCTCGAGACCCTTCGTGCGCTGGCGGGTGTGGTCAAGCTCGCGCCGGGACTTCTCGAGGCTCTCGCGGGCCTGGCCCGTGCCCTGTGCGAGGGCCGCTGGCAGGGCGCCCGCAAGGACGATCAGGATTGCTGCCGACGCACTGGCGCGCCTCAATCCGCGGGCGTACATCGCGCCGCGGGCACGGCAGTGCCGTCCCGTCGCATCGCCCCCCGGCGGTTGTGCGGTATGCTCGACTGTCGCCAAACGTGGCCTCTCGAGTGGCAGGCCCCCTCGATCACGCAGGAGGATCGAATGTCATGCCACCATGATTGCGGCAATAGTTTTGCCACGCAATGGCGCAAGACCCGTTAATGTCCCGCCGGCGCGCGCCCACTTGTACACAGGGAGGCGGCCCGTCGATGCGGCCCACGCCGCGAGCACACGCCAAGGAGCGTCCATGAGCACGGCCCTATTTCATATGACGACGCTGGCCGTTCTGGCCGTGTTCGTGGTGCTGCTTCTTGGACTTTGGAACATGATGCGGGGGACGAGCCCCAATACCAGCCAGAAGCTCATGCGCTGGCGCGTAGGCCTGCAGTTCCTTGCGATCCTGATTATTATGGCGTTCTTCCTGCTCAACCGCTGACGGAGGGCGTGGCGCCATGGTTGTTCTGAACAAGATCTACACCCGCACGGGCGACAAAGGGACGACGGCGCTCGGCAGCGGCGAGCGCGTGCGCAAGGACAGTCTGCGCGTCTCCGCCTACGGCACGGTCGACGAGACCAACGCGGTCATCGGCATGGCGAGGGTGCACCTTGCAGGCCTCAGCTTTCCCCTCGACGTCGACGCGATCCTCGGGCGTATCCAGAACGATCTCTTCGACCTCGGCGCGGACCTGTGTCTGCCCGACCGCGGCAAGCCCCTCCCCTATGAGCCGCTCCGTATCGTGCCTGAGCAGGTGGCGCGCCTCGAGAATGAAATCGACGCGATGAACGCGGAGCTGAAGCCCTTGCGCTCGTTCGTGCTGCCGGGGGGGACGGCCGGGGCGGCGGCGCTCCATGTGGCGCGTACCGTGTGCCGGCGGGCCGAGCGCCTCGGTGAGCGAGGCGGCGATCCGCTCCCTCAATCGCCTCTCCGACCTTCTCTTCGTCGCGAGCCGCTACGTCAACGATCGCGGCGACCGCGACGTGCTCTGGGTGCCGGGCCAAAACCGCGAGGGTGGCAAAACCTAGTGTGATGATCGAGAAATTCGCCACCTCTCAGAGCAGGGGCCGCGAAACATCCCTGATGCCGGGCTCCTGAATTCGGCTATTATTCCCGCATTCAATAAGCCGGAATTCAACTGACGTCTGTCCGCCATCGAGGGAGTCTTAGCGCGTGTTCGTGCCTCTCAGAGACGACAACCCATTGCGCGTGATCCGCTGGCAGTGGGTGACGGCAAGCCTGATCGCCACAAATATCGCTGTTTTCCTGCTCCAGCTCACGGCGCCCGGCCAGATCTATGCCGCGAGCTTCGCCGAGATACCCGCCGAGCTGCTCGGCACGGGCGGCGGCGCGGTGCGGGGCCCCAATGTGTTCGCCATTCCCGAGGTGCTGACCCTCATCACGTACCAGTTCCTTCATGGCAGCCCGATGCACCTCATCGGCAACATGCTCTTCCTCTGGGTGTTCGGCGACAATGTCGAGGATGCCATGGGGCACGTGCGCTTCCTCGTCTTCTACCTGCTCTGCGGCATTGCCGGCGGTCTCGCGCACGCGGTCATGACGCCCTCCTCGACCATCCCGCTGATCGGCGCTTCGGGTGCCGTCGCCGGCGTCATCACGGCCTATCTCATTCTGCACCCGCGCGTGCGCGTGTGGGTGCTGGCCTTCCGCTTCATTCCGCTCAAGATCACGGCGGCCTGGGCGCTCGGCGCCTGGATCGCGACGCAGTTCGTGATGCTTTTCATCCCCGATGGCAGCCCCGTCGCGTGGTGGGCACACATCGGCGGCATCCTCGCGGGGGCCTTCCTGATCGTGTTCATGCGCCGCCCGGGCGTTCCTCTCTTTGACCAAGGCCCGCGGATGGCGTGACAAGTCCCGCTGCAGTTAGTGGAGTTCATTGTGAAGCAATTCGTGAAAGCGGCGCTCGCCCACACTCCCTATCGAATTGTCAGAGCCAGAGGCGCCAACAGATTTGAGGCCATCGAGAGCTGCCTCCAGCACCTGCGCGAGCATGGCTACGCACCGAAGATCGTCATAGACGGTGGCGCTCATATCGGGTCATTCAGCTTGGCAACGAAGGCGCTCTTTCCGAGCGCCACACACCATCTCATCGAGCCGCAACCCGCCTGCTTTGCTCAGCTCGACGCGCTCTGTGCCCGGGAGGGATTTCATCTCCACAAGTGCGCGCTCGGCTCCGAGGTCGGGGAATTGCGGATGGCGGCCGGAGACGAGCCGAGTACCGGGGCGCACATAAGCGATGCGGATACGGGAACCGCGGTCATAGCCGCCAGCACGCTCGATGCGCTCTTTGCCGGCAGTGTCGCGGCGAGCGATCGTGCGCTGCTCAAGCTGGATCTTCAGGGGTACGAGATGCACGCCCTGTCGGGTGCCCGCGAGGTGCTGCCCAGGATCGAAGTCATCCTGAGCGAGGTGTCTTTCTTTCAGCAGGCCTACGAGCCGAAGATCGCCGATCTGGTCTCGTTCCTGGCCGCCAAGAACTTCATTCTCTACGACATTGCCGCACTGTCCGGGCGAACCAGGGACAACCGACTGAAGCAGGGTGACTTCGTCTTCGTTAGATCCGACAGCCCATTGATGGCGGATGACCGCTGGGCCTGATCCAGGATGCACCGCTGTTCGACCAGAGCCCGCGAGTGGCGTGAGCCTTCTTCTATGGCCACACCTCTGCATTGACGAATGATGTGTAACATTATATGTTACACATCATGATCCGGTCGTTCAAAAGCAAAGGTTTGAGCGAACTTTGGGAAAAGGGTACCTCGCGACGGATCAATGCAGCGCTCCATGGCCGCATTCTTCGGCGCCTTGATGCTCTCGATAGTGCGGAGCAGCCCGAGGACCTGAACGTGCCGGGCTTCGATTTTCACGCCCTGAGTGGTTATACGCCCACGCGTTACACGATCCACGTCAATGGACCCTGGTGCATCACCTTCGAGTTCGCGGATGGCGACGCACTGAAGGTCGACCTCGAGCAATATCATTAGGACGCCGAGAAATGACCAACCATGCAGCCAAGCGGAACCGGGAGCGCTGCCCGACCCATCCGGGCGAGGTGCTGCGCGATGACGTTTTGCCGGTATTGGGGCTCAGCGTGACCGAGGCGGCCAAAGCTCTGAGCGTTACGCGTCAGACCCTCCACCGTGTTTTGGCCGGGACCACGTCGGTCACGCCGGAGATGGCGTTGCGGCTTGGCAAGTTCTGCGGCAATGGCCCCCGCCTCTGGATCCGCATGCAGGAGGCTTATGATCTCTGGCACGCAGAGCGCGCGATTGCGGCCGATCTCGCCAAGATCAAGCCGGCGCGCGTGGCATAGCCCTTCTTGCTATCGAGTCGGCGCATCATGGTGGGCGGTGAGGGGGATGAGCGGCAAACCGCTGCATCAAGAGGTGGACGCGTTGGCATGGCGGATAGTCTTCCGCAAGCGCCAAATTCATCATTATAAATCAATGATGTATGGTGGGCGGTGAGGGGATCGAACCCCCGACATCTTCGGTGTAAACGAAGCGCTCTACCGCTGAGCTAACCGCCCCCAGACCTTTCGTGCGCACCAGCGTCCAAAGCGTCTTTGGATCAAACCGTGGGTCGCATTTGAGGTCGACGCTTTAGCGTTCACTGGCCGCTTCTGTAAACCCCGATTTCGCATATGCGAACCGACTGGCATGGCGAACGGTGTTTAAGGGAACCCTCATCGGCGCCGAATAGTTCAAGCAACGTATCCGGCGCCTTCGTGCACCGGACTCCGGAGTGGCGGGTGCGTCACTCTCCGTTTTGATGCCTCCCTGTTGACGCCTGAGCCGCGCTTGGCGCGGCTCCTTTCTGTCGGCGTTAGAGCACCTTGCCAGGATTGAGCAGGCCCTTGGGATCGAGTGCGTCCTTGATCCGGCGCATGAGGTCGAGCTCGACGGGATCCTTGAGACGCGCGAGCTCTGCCCGCTTCATGAAACCGATGCCGTGCTCGGCCGAGATCGAGCCGTCCATGGCCGCGACGACGTCGTGCACGCCCGCCATGATCGTATCCCACTGCGCGAGGAACACCTTGTCGTCCATGCCGACGGGTTTGGCGATATTGTAGTGGATGTTGCCATCGCCGAAGTGGCCGATCGGTAGGGGCCGCGCACCCGGGCAGAGCTTTTCGACGGTGGCTGCTGCGCGCTCCAGGAACTCCGGGATGCGCGCGACCGCGACCGAGATGTCGTGCTTGATGTTGCCGCCTTCGGGCCGCTGTGCCTCGGAGATGGACTCGCGGATGAGCCAGAGGTCTCGCGCCTGATTGGGCGACTGCGCGATCGCGGCGTCCAGAATGAGCCCTTTCTCGCTCGCGGCGACGAGAATGTCCTCCATCTGCGCCTGCGCGCCACCGTCCGCCTTCGGCCCCGAGATCTCGAGCAGCACGTACCAGGGATAGGGCGTCGCGAAGGGATCGCGCGTGCCCTTGATGTGTTTGAGCACGATCTCGACCATGAGGCGCGGGATGAACTCGAAGGCCGTCAGCGTCGAGCCCGCGCGCGCCTGCGCCTCGGAAAGCAGCGTCAGCGCATTCTCGATCGAGGGCAGCGTGACCATGGCCGTCGCCATCTCGGCCGGGCGCGGCAGCAGGCGCAGCACCGCCGCCGTGATGATGCCGAGCGTGCCCTCCGAGCCGATGAAGAGATCGCGCAGGTCGTAGCCCGTGTTGTCCTTCTTGAGCGCGCGCAGACCATTCCACACGCGCCCGTCCGCCAGCACGACTTCGAGACCCAGCACCTGCTGGCGCGCATTGCCATAGGCGAGCACGCCGACGCCGCCCGCGTTCGTGCCGAGATTGCCGCCAATGCGGCAGCTCCCCTGCGAGGGCAGCGCCAGCGGAAAGAGGCGGCCTGCCTTCTCGGCGACGTCCTGGCATTCCTGCAGCGTCAGGCCCGCCTCGACGGTCATGCTCGTGCCCACCGGATCGACATGGCGGACCTTGTTCATGCGCGCGACCGAGACGACGATCTCGCCATGTTGAGGGATCTGGCCGCCCACAAGACCTGTGTTGCCCGCCTGTGGAACCACGGCGAGGTTCAGCTCGTTGGCGAGCGCCATGATGCGGCTCACCTCTTCCGTCGAGCCGGGGCGCAGCACGAGGGCCGAGCGGCCGACGTACTTGTCGCGCAGTTCTTTGAGGTAGGGGAGCTGCTGGTCGGGATCGACGAGGGCGTGCGCTTTCCCGACGATCGCGGCAAAGCGCTCGACGATTTCAGGGGAGAGCGGGCGGGCGCGGTTCGGGGACATCTCGTTCATTGAGGGGCTCGGGCCAAGTCCTAGGGCGTTTCACGAGGCAGTCAGCGCGTCCGGGCAGCCCGGCGCGTTGATACTCCTCAAGTTCTGGATACGGGGAATTGGCCGGCGGGGCCAGCGGGAATGGGCGCGGAGCTGGGGTGGGCGAGGCGCAAGGCTGGGGTGCGCGGATGGGCGGGGGTGTAAGGCGCGGGGAGGAGCTTAGGCGCGCAGCTTGTGGGGGACCGGCACGCCCGCGGGCTGCGCGCTACCGAGCTCCCTTATGCGAAGGGAGAATACCGCCCGGAGGGGTTGGTCGATGTCGGCCATCGTGCTGGTCGAAATTTCCCCAATGGGGTCCGGAAAGATGAACCTATCGTAGCCGTTGCCGCCTTCGATGAAGTCGAAGAGGCGCCCTTTGTTGACGCTCCTATAGTAGACGGCAAACTTTCCGACATAGTCGCGATAGTGGACGTGCTCGATTGCCGAAAACTGATGCTCGTCGCTCGCTAGGAATGCCAACCTTCGGCACACATAACGATAAACGGCCAATTCGCGATCCGTGGTCACGATGCGCTGCGCGGCGACGTCTGTTGTCGGCGGCGTCGCCCCTTGGTTCTCAGGCGTCGTCCGGAGGAGTTCCAATACTGGGATGACAAACGCTTCCTCGAAAGCATTCCGCACCATCGAGCTGTAAACGGCCTCGATGCGTGACTTGCGCAAATTCTCCAGGCCAGCCAGCCGTAGAACCGTACAGCAAAAATCCAGTGATGGCTCGCGGACTTCTTGCATCAGAACGGTGCGGAGACGCTTCGAGACAAGGCGCATCTCGGCGATCTCGGACATGGCCGCCGGCTGAAATCCGGCTCTCGTCACCGTGCTCAGCACGTCGAGCACGTCGGCGGGTATGGCCCTCTGCGCCGCCCCTTCCATGTCCAGCGTCACCAACGGCTCATCGTCCATGATGTTGGCGTTCTCGACGTCGACAAAGAATTCGAAGCGCAGCCCATTCGTCAGAATGCCAAGCCGAACGGATTGCAGCGCCGTGAAGTAGGCCCGCAACTGGCCGCGGTTGGCGGTAAGATCGGCGCCCACTTTCTTGCATTCGACGGCGATTACCGGAACGCCATCGCGCATTATCGCGTAGTCGACGCGATCGCACAGGCTGTCCCGAAAATCGGCAGCATACTCCGGCTGCAACCCTGTTGGATCGGTGACGTCATATCCAAGTGCGTTCAACACGGGCAGAACGAGAAAAAGCTTCGTGCTTTCCTCGTTTGTGCAAACGGATCGAATTGTCGGCAATCGTTCGGCAATGGCGGTCAGTTTGGAGTGCAAGTCGCCCAGCCCGCTCATGTGCGCTCTCGTCAATAAATTGACCCCGAATCATATGCAACTTCAGCACGCGTTCGGTGCGCAATCCAGCGATGCGGGGTGTTCATCCCAAGTTATTGCGGATGGGATTGGGGGAGCGAGAACGTACTGCCGGCAATCGAAGCGTCACGCGGCACGGCCGACCAAGGCGCCCCCGGAACCGCCCCGCTGGCCGCCACGTTCGTCGCTGCAAGGCCACGGTCGGCGCGGAAGTGTGCGCCGCACGGCATGTTGTCGGCCAGCAGTAGCATTTTTCAACTTAATCTCGGGGCTTGGTACGGCGAGGGAGGGGGCGCACATGGCTGACACGGCACGGCCGGCGACGGGCGGATTTTCACGCTTCGTGGACTATCTCCTCGGCCGCAATACGCTGATCGGCATCGCCTCCCTGATGCTGCTGCTGATCTCGGGTTACGCCACCTGGCACGGGATGCGCGACTTCATTATCGGGCTCTCGTCCTCGACGGCGACCGCCGAGCCGGGCAGCCTCTCGATTTCCAACGACGTGCTCGTCGCTGTCATCGTCATCGCGCTCACCTTCCTGATGTGGCTGGCGCTGCGCGAGACCTTCGGTGCACGCCGATCCATGCGCGAGCGCATGATCATGCTGCCGCTCTATTTCTTCCTCGCCACCTGGTCGATCGGCTTCGGCTATGGCTTCTGGTGGAGCCTGATCGCCGGTGAGGAAGCGACGCGCACCGGCCTCGCCGGCCTGCAGGAGGACGCGCGCGACGCCGGCGGCGTAATCGCGGCCCGCATCGATGCCGTCCGCGCGGCGCTCGACAATGTCGTGACGTGGTCCGAAGGCCAGATGTCGCGTGAACAGGCGAGCGGCGGCAGTTGCGGCGTGCCGTCCGGCGCGGGCCAGGGACCGCTTTACAACGCGCGCCGCAATGTGCGCGACCAGATCATATCCATGCGCGACGGCCTCAACGGCTCGTGGTTCCAGCCCGTGCAGGCAGATCTCGAGCGGCTGCGCAGCAGCGTGGCGACGCTCGAAGGCGCGACGCTTGAGGAGCGCCAGAAGGCTTTCGAGGCGCGCGCGACCGAGATCCGCAGCCGTGCCCGCAGCATCGCCGCGCGCTCCAACGAGTTCGGCAAGTCGACGGCCGGGGAAATGACCGCGATCGCGACGACGGTCTCGGTCGCGCCCGGGCAAGCGGGCTTCTCCTGCTACGATCCGACGCTCGCGCAGCGCCTCGTCCAGGCCGCGCGGCAGGCCGAGCAGCCGGCCGTGCTGAATTTGCGGGAGGCGGCCTTCAACGAGGGCCCTGCCGGCGTCGCGAATGCCATCAAGAACCTGTGGTCGAACATCGGCGCCTACATCTCGAATACCTGGACGCGGTTGGTCTCAGGCGGCGAGGCGTCGCCGGCCCCAGCCGGACAGGTCTCGGGGCGCGATTTGATCGCGCTGCTGGCGACCATCGGTGTCGACCTCGGGCTGCTCGCGCTGGCGGCACTCAATCCGCCCGCCGAAGCGCCCGTTCGCCGCTGGGGCGCCGTGGCCCAAGCCGAGATGGCGATCCCGACCCGCGAGGTCGTGCAGCAGCTCAACGCGGCGATCGATACGGCCATTGCCGACGCGCCTAGTGCGGACCGCACATGGATACGCCGCCATTTCATTCACCATCGAGACCGATCGTATCTGGTGATCCCCAATCTCGCGAGCTGCCAGGCCAATATCGAGGAAACCGCGCGCGGGCTCGCCATGAACCAGTTCGCCGGGGTGCTCACGGACCTCGACCTCGTGCGTTGGCCGCGTCGCGACAAGTGGTGGGGCCGCAAGCACGAGCTCAAGGAGCTGCTTGCCGAGGAGCGCGAGGGCAGCTTTACCGACCTCACCGAGGTTCGCCAGGAGCGGCTGAAGCAGATGGAAGCTGTCGGTGGCGTTGCGCTCGATCCGCAAGAGGCCGAGCGCCGGCGCAAGGCCGAGCCACTGCGCAATCACGGTCTGTTTTCGAAGGCCGAGGTCGCCCTGCAACTCGCCGGCTGGAGCGACAGGGCCCGCGCCGATATCGAGGTGCTGCCCCTCGTCGAAACGGAAGGTCTGACGCCGCTGCTGATGGTGCTCAATCAGCGGGAAGGTGGTGGGGGACGGAAGGAGACGGAGAAAGGGCCAGTCACGTAGCGTGCGGCCCTACGCCCCCTTCAGCGGCTCGATCCTCGTGACGTCCACCCGCCGCCGGGCTTCGTGCAGGTCGTAGTTGCGCTGGAGGTTCATCCAGTACTCGGGGGCAGTGCTGAAGAAGCGCGCGAGGCGGACTGCAATCTCGGCAGTCATACCCGTCTCGCCCTTCACGAGGTGCACGAGCAAGGCGACCGACAGCTCGGTCCGGGTCGCCAGGGCGCCGGCGCTCATGTTGAGGGGGTCAAGGTAGTGGTCCTTGAGCACGCGCCCCGGATGTGATGGCCCATCGAGGACGATCATCTGCTGTTCCTGCCGAGGTCATTCGTGACCTCAATTCCACGGCGCCGCCGGATGGGGCTGGCACCTCGTACCCGGCCATCATGGGGCAGGCTTCTCACAAATCACTGAACGACATGCATAAAATTTGTCGTTCGCAGCCGATTATGCGGTTGCGCGGCCGGAATTTCAGCAATTCTGGTGGGCCATGCGGGATGAAACAGTGAACACGTATATTATTGCAATCTCAGTGTGATTTTGACCCGGATGCGGGCGCCCCTACTGAGGGCGCTGGCAAGCACGCCTCGACGGCGGATGTCTTGGAAGAATCGCGGTCTATGGCAGGCGCCGGCCGGTTGCCGCATGGCGTCATGGCAGATGACCCTAAGCGTCTGGATCGCGCGCTCCCCTCGGCACCCCCAGCGAGGAGGATATTCGCGCGTGGGAGGCGTGCCTCGCGAGGAGCGGCTGCATATGCTCCGCGCTGCGCTGGCCCGTCCGGACTGCTCGACCGTCACTGCAGCCACGATGAACGAGATCCTCGCCGAGGCGCGCAGAAGGACGGACGCGCGCGCCCGTGGCTGAAGATCGCCTTACCGTTCGCGCTTAGTAACCATCCGGTGAACCTTTCGATTACCCACAAATTCCAACTGGCGACTTGAATGCAGTAACTCATGTGTGATTCCTTTCAGAGCACCTGATTCGGGGAGGAGGGGGTGCACTGATGTAGACGGCAACGCCGGCGAGGGATGAGGCGTGCGCGTTTGTTGGCAAGATCGAGACGGGGTCGAGGGCGAGTGCACCGCGTGCGTGTTCAAAGATTTGCGGCTGAAGCGGCGCTTTGTTGCGCTCCTGAGCAGCATTGCACGCACCCTCGGCGGCAGCATTCCGTTCGTCTGTCAGGATTGGGCAAATACCAAGGCGGCATACCGCTTCTTGTCCAATGAGCGGGTCAGCGAAGCAGACATTCTCGCAGGGCATTTCAATGCAACACGCGATCGTTTTGCTGCGACCGACGGCCTTGTTCTGATCCTGCACGACACGACGGAGTTCTCCTATAAGCGCGGGAATACTGACGCCATCGGCGTGACGAAAGCGATCAACAGCGGCCGAGACAAGGCCGGTCGCCTGCGTGAACATACGGTGTGCGGGATCTTGATGCATTCGAGCCTGGTCGCCACGTTGTCGGGCTTGCCGCTCGGATTGGCCGCGATCAAGTTCTGGATGCGCAAGAAGTTCAAAGGCACCCGAGCTCTCAAACGCAAGGTCAATCCGACCCGAGCATCACCCCTCCGACTTTAGCTCCAGCGCCGCGTCACTGATGTCCAGCCGATCAGCGAAGTTATTGTTGCGGCGAAGCGCGCGTGTATAGATCAAGGACAACTTAATGATTTCCACATGCGCTTCCCCGATCTCTTCATCCTGGCAACCGTCCTCATAGCGCATGATATTGTAGTTGGTGCGGCGCACCCAATCGCCGTGAACATTCTTGCTATAGTTGCCGGCGATGTCGACGGGGCTGAAGGTCTCGCCGATCAGATGCAGTAGAAACGGTTGATGGGCGCGACCGAGAAATTGGCAATGAGATTGCAGTACTGCTCGAGCTGGCTTAAATAATCGGAAAGATCGCCCCCCCGCTGCGGTGCTAGTCTTGCGCTTTATCAGGAGATCGTGAAAGAGGCCTCCCGGGCGAGCCCTGGTTTCCTCGCTGTCGCGCCTTTCCTTGAGGCGGGGGAAGGCCCTGCGATCCTTTCGTTGGCAATCATGCCGAGCACTTTCGCCGCCATCTCACGGCGGATGATGTAGCGGCTGATTTCCTGCCTGTTCTGCTCCGGGGCCAGGTCGAGCAGCTCTCCGGCAAATCGGCGGACCAGTTCCTCACCTTGAGCGAGATCAAAGACTGCCCTTTTCAGCCCTCCATATTGTTCAAACTCAGGTTTTTTTTTGTATGGAGTAGAACCGATGTCCGATCGATCCTCCCTCGGTGCCGGGCCGCTTCCGGTCGCCGAACTGGTGTTCGCGCCCTGGTATCCGATGGTGACTGCAGCGACCCGAGCGAATGGCCGCATTACCGAAGGCTTCGGCACGCTCTTCAGCGAATGGCAGGGCTTTCTCGGTCATTGCCTCGAGGAAAATCGCGCCCTCTACAGCAAGCTTGCCAAGGTCTCCTCGCCGCAGCAGGCCGTATCCGCCTACGCCGACTATTGGCAGAAGATCTCAGAGGATTGCGCCCAGGAATATGCCACCACAGGCAAGCTGATGACCGCCATAGCTGGCAAAGTCTTCGCCGACGCTCTAGGCGCATCGCATAGCGGCAGGATAGCGCCGCCGGCTCACGCTTCGTAACACGTTTCCGGTTGGCACTCCCCTGCCCTGGCGCCAATAGCTGGACGGAAGCCCTGCCCCACAGGGCTTCCCTCTTTCTTGAGAAGACCCAATCGCACGAGGTCACTGTGGGGTCGCGCCGAGGCCAGACGACCCCCCGAGGAGCTTCGATCCGCCCAAGCTCTCGAGAGCCGAACATGCTTATGGTGCGAGGCGGAGCGTCTCCGAACTCTCAAGGGATCATGCGCCCCTGCTACGCCATGGATGCCTGCGAGTTTCCTCGCGATTATGCATCGTGCGCCAGCATGGCGCACACGCCATATCGGCTCGGCTTGCATCGCCTCGCGGTTGCGACCCACAGTGGCAGCGAGCCATTGCCGATATCGAACGCGATGCGCGATCAGCTGACCAAAGGTATCCGGCGTTCGAGAGCGGCTGGGAGGCCCTATTCGCGTTGAGCGGAGACGATGAGGAAGAACCCAAAATCAAAAGCGCCGGTCGGCCCTTCGAAACGCGACCAGCCAGAAGACCACGCCGATGTGACTGGTCGTGCGGCGCCGTCGCTTGCCGCTATGCCATTCCTCTGGCCGCTCCAGCTCGCCGCACTCGGGGCCGAGACGACGTCGCTCGTGCTTCAGAGCGCGATCAATCCATGGATCGGCGGGGCCGACGATGCACAAGACGCTTCAGCGCTACCCTGGACGACGCCCAACGCCGTGGCGCTCGAGCTCCCATCCATGCGGGTGCGTGACTTCTCAACACATACTGACGGCCATGCAGCTCTCATCTGCGCGCCCTACGCATCGCACGGCGCCACGATCGCAGACTTTGCCCAAGGTCACAGCATCGTCGCCGCACTAAGCAAGGCCCGGCGCTCCCGCATCTACCTGACGGACTGGCGCTCGGCCACGCCAGCTATGCGCTATTTTTCCATCGACACTTACCTTGCCGATCTCAATGTCG